>Ga0194037_1001306_pt1 | contig 18162 bp, 17 predicted proteins | sample JunL306m_MetaG_FD_148653 | JGI IMG/M metagenome (GOLD analysis project Ga0194037, IMG submission 148653) | Anoxic zone freshwater microbial communities from boreal shield lake in IISD Experimental Lakes Area, Ontario, Canada - Jun2016-L304-6m | ecosystem: Environmental > Aquatic > Freshwater >...
TTTGCTTTAGCAGAAACAACCGGTTTACAATTAAAGGCCAATTATTTTTAATTAACAGAACATGAAATTATTTGAAGTATATCCACTGCTTGATGTAGCCATTGAAAAAGCAATGGGTTCTTATGTATGGGACGATGCGGGGCAAAAATACCTCGACCTCTACGGTGGCCATGCCGTGATCTCAATCGGGCATACCCACCCGCATTATGTGAAGCGGATCGAAGACCAATTGCACAAGATCGGGTTCTATTCCAATTCTGTAAAAATTCCGATTCAGGAAATGCTGGCCGAGAAATTAGGGAAGCTATCAGGAAAGGAAGACTACCATTTATTCCTTTGCAACTCGGGTGCCGAGGCCAATGAAAATGCATTGAAGCTGGCTTCTTTTTATAACGGAAGAAAAAAGATCATCGCCTTTAAAAAAGCATTCCATGGTCGTACGTCTCTGGCCGTGGCTGCCACCGATAATCCTGCCATACAGGCTCCCGTAAATGAAACCGATAATATCATCTTCCTCCCATTCAATGATGAAGAAGCATTGGAAGCCGCTTTTAAGAACCACGAAATTTCATCTGTGATCATAGAAGGTATCCAGGGTGTGGGCGGGATCAATGTTGCCAGTAATGCATTTCTGCAATTGATCAGAAAATTATGCGATACACATAATGCTGTTTTCATCGCTGATTCAGTGCAGTGTGGATATGGCCGCAGCGGCAAATTCTATTCTCATGATTTTGCCGGAGTAGCGGCCGATATCTATTCTATGGCCAAGGGCATGGGCAATGGATTTCCGGTGGCAGGCATCGCCGTGGCCCCTAAATTCAAAGCGAAGCATTTTATGCTGGGCACTACTTTTGGCGGCAACCACCTGGCTTGCGCTGCAGCCCTCGCGGTACTGGAAGTGATGGAAGAAGAACAATTGATGAGCAATGCAACCCGAATAGGCGAATACCTGATGGATGCTTTGAAACAATTGCCCAATATCATGGAAGTACGCGGGCGCGGATTGATGATCGGCATTCAATTGCCTGAAGCATTCAGTCATGTGAAGAAGGATCTATTATTGAAGCATCATATTTTCACCGGCGAGGCAAAACCAAATGTGATCAGGCTTTTGCCGGCATTGAATATCGGTATCACTGAAGCAGATATATTTTTGGAAGCCATCAAAAAAGAATTACAAGCATGAGGAATTTCATTTCCAGCAACGATGTGAACAATATCGATGCATTAGTGGCAAAAGCTTTGCAGTATAAGGCAGATCCTTATGCAGATCGTGCATTGGGTACCGGCAAAAAAATTGGATTGCTGTTCCTGAACCCGAGTTTACGTACACGCATCAGTACCCAAGTGGCAGCCATGCAACTGGGCATGGAGTCATTCGTGTTTAATGTAGATAAAGAAGGATGGGCCATGGAATTTGCCGAAGGGGCCGTGATGAACGGCACAACGGTGGAGCATATACGCGATGCGGCACCCGTGCTGGGGTCTTATTTTGATATCCTGTGCGTTCGCTCATTTCCGGGATTGCAAGACCGCGCATCTGATTATGCTGAAACCGTGATCAACCAGTTCATTAAATATGCAGGTGTGCCCATTGTTAGTTTGGAAAGTGCAACCCTGCATCCCTTGCAATCACTGTCCGATATCGTTACCATTCACGAACAGTGGAAACTAACTGGGCAATCAAAGAAGCCAAAAATCGTACTCAGTTGGGCACCCCATATTAAACCCCTGCCTCAATGCGTGGCCAACTCATTTGCCCAATGGGTGAATGCCTGGGGTCGGGCCGAATTCGTCATTACTCACCCTAAGGAATACACGCTAAGTGAAACATTTACCCGGGGCGCCAGCATTACCCATGATCAGGATGAGGCATTGGCAGGCGCAGATTTTGTATATGTAAAGAACTGGAGCGCTTACGAAAATTATGGGGCCATGCCTGGTGATTACCAGCACTGGATGCTGGATAATAAACGGCTCTCGGTTACCCATGCTGCAAAACTGATGCACTGTTTGCCGGTACGCAGAAATGTTGAAATTCCAGACGAGATACTGGATGGCCACAACAGCCTGATCACTACCCAAGCGGCTAACCGCGTTTGGGCTGCACAAGCAGTATTGAGCGAAATATTAAATACACATGCATAATGGAGCAACTTGCTATCATAAAAATTGGCGGTCAGGTAATTGATCAACCCGAAGCCCTGGATTTGTTTCTGAAAGATTTTGCGAACATCCCCGGAAAAAAGATCCTGGTGCATGGGGGCGGAAAACTGGCTACCACCGTGGCAGAAGCCATGGGTATTAGCCAGCAAATGATCGATGGAAGAAGGATCACGGATGCCGAAACACTGAAAGTAGTAACGATGGTGTATGCCGGATATATCAATAAGAACCTGGTGGCTGCATTGCAAGGGAAGGGATGCAATGCCATCGGAATCACGGGTGCAGATGTCAATGCTATACTGGCCGAAAAAAGAGTACACCCTTCAGTGGATTTTGGTTTTGTAGGTGATATTCGTTCAGTGAATGTAGATTTTTTTCAATCCCTGTTACAAGCAGGTCTTTCAATAGTAATGGCTCCCATTACCCATGACCAACAAGGACAATTGCTGAATACCAATGCCGATACCATTGCGCAAGAACTGGCCAAGGCCCTGAGCAGCCAATATGAAGTGGATCTGATCTATTGCTTTGAAAAAGCTGGCGTATTGCGGGATGTACAGGATATCAATAGCCTGATCCCTACGATCAATCCTGCTGGTTTTGAAATATTGAAAGCCCAACAGATCGTCAGTGCAGGCATGTTACCCAAACTGGAAAATGCCTTTGCCGCCGTGCATGCCGGGGTAAAGAAAGTGACCATCGGAAATTATGCCGAACTTCAATTACTGGTACAACAACGTGCAGGCACTACCATCACCCATGAATAAAGAACAACTACATATACTCCATCAGGAAGCGATCGGTTTACTACGATCGCTGATTGCCATACCCTCCATGAGCGGTGAAGAAAAACAAGTGTCCGACTATCTTCAAAATTACTTGCAGCAAAAAGGCATGAATCCCCAGCGGTCGGGAAATAATATATGGTGCTGCAATAAAAATTACAATGATGCCCTTCCTTCCATCTTATTGAATTCGCATGTGGATACGGTTAAGCCCGCTTCGGGCTACACGAAAGATCCTTATCAACCTGAAGTAGAAGGGGATAAATTATTCGGACTGGGAAGTACCGATGCCGGGGCTTCACTCGTTTGTCTGCTCGGCGCTTTTGAATATTTTTTTGATCAAGCTTCCTTGAATTATAATATTATTTTTTCGGCAACCGCAGAGGAAGAGATAAGTGGAAAGCAGGGAGTTGAAAGTTTATTCGCCTATCCAGCCTTCAGTAATATGTTTTTGCAGCCCGATAGTTTTGCCATTGTAGGCGAACCCACCCAAACCGAACTGGCCATTGCCGAAAAAGGCTTACTGGTCATCGATTGTATGGTAACCGGAAAGGCTGGACATGCTGCACGAAATGAAGGCATAAACGCCATCAATAAGGCCATTGAAGCCATTCAATGGTTCAATACTTTCCGGTTTGAAAGAACATCTCCCTTGCTGGGTGAGGTGCATATGAATGTAACAGTCATAGAAACTGAAAACAAATTGCATAATGTAGTGCCTGCCAGTTGTCATTTTGTAGTGGATATCCGCCTCAATGAATTGTACACGCATGAAGAACTGCTGGGCATCATCCGGGAAGCTGTTGACGCCGAAATAGCGCCAAGGAGTACACGCTTAAGATCTTCCAGCATTGACCCGCAACATCCGGTGGTACAGGCAGGTTTAAAACTGGGGAAGCAGGTATATGGATCGCCTACGATGTCCGATCAGGCCCTTATTCCGCTGCCTTCCCTGAAATGCGGTCCTGGTAACAGTGCCCGCAGCCATACCGCTGATGAGTTTGTTGAGTTGAGTGAAATGGAAGCAGGACTTGAATGTTATATTCAATTGCTGGATGAACTGGTTACAAAATCAAAATGAGTATTCAGGAAATGAAGAATGACTTTTTCTTCATTCATCACTGATTTAGAATACAATGCTAAATTGATCTATTATGAAACTCTGGCAAAAGAACAATGAAGATTCGCAAAGGGGCGACAAAAGCCAACAGGTAAACAGGTTTACAGTGGGGAAGGATCATGATTTTGACCTGATGCTGGCCCCGTTCGATGTGTTGGGAAGTATGGCCCATGCCCGAATGCTGTCTACCGTTGGGTTGCTTACTCAGGCCGAGGCAAATGATCTGCAACTGGCCCTAAAAGTTATTTTTTCAGAAATAGAAGCAGGCAAATTTATCATTCAAGATGATGTGGAAGATGTGCATTCGCAAATTGAAATATTGTTGACCGCACGATTGGGGGACACTGGAAAAAAAATACATTCGGCAAGAAGTAGAAATGATCAGGTATTACTCGATGTTAAATTATTTCTGCGAAATGAAATTGAAGAGCTGACCAATCAGGTATTTTCATTTTTTAAATTGCTCCAGGAAAAAAGTGAACAGTTCAAAGATGATTTACTGCCCGGCTATACACACTTGCAACTGGCCATGCCTTCTTCCTTTGGATTGTGGTTTGGTGCTTATGCCGAAAGTCTGGTGGATGATTGTATCAGTTTACATGCCGCTTATGAAGTAGTGAATAAAAATCCATTGGGCTCAGCAGCTGGATATGGTTCTTCTTTTCCTATTAACCGTAGTCTTACCACAGAATTATTAGGTTTTGATCACATGAATTATAATGTGGTGTATGCCCAAATGGGAAGGGGTAAAGCAGAAAGGATCACCGCACAGGCATTGGCCAATATAGCCGATACGCTGGCGAAAATGAGTATGGACATTTGTCTGTTCCTCAATCCCGGCTTTGGGTTCATTCATTTTCCGGAAGACCTTACCACCGGAAGCAGCATCATGCCGCATAAAAAAAATCCTGATGTATTTGAACTGATCAGGGCTTACTGTAACCGCATCAAGGCCCTTCCCAATGAGATCAGCATGATGACCACCAACCTGCCCAGCGGTTACCATCGCGATCTGCAACTATTGAAAGAACATTTGTTCCCCGCTTTTGCCACCATGAAAGATTGTATCAACATGGCTTCCCTAATGCTGAGCCATATTGAAGTGGGAAAAGAGATCATGAAGGATAAGAAATATTTGTATGCCTTTAGCGTAGAAGCCGTAAATGAACTCGTATTGGCTGGTATGCCTTTCCGTGATGCTTATAAGAAAGTGGCTGAAGATATAGCTGCCGGAAATTTCACCTGGGATAAGTCTTTAGCGCATACGCATGAAGGTTCTATCGGAGATCTTCAACACGCTGCCATCCTAAATATGATGCAGGAGATCATGCAACGATTCAATTTTAATAAAGTGCATCAGGCTACCAACAGCTTATTGCAATTTGGCCAGCCAAAGTGAGGCATTCATGAATAATTTGGTATGGCTGTAATTGGGCCAACCAACATACAAGGTATTGCCCGCTCCGCCGGTGCCATCATCAATGGGTGAACTATCTCCTACAAAAAATACACGGCCTGTTCCAAAGGTTGAAGACAAGCTCATGATATTTGTACTGTTTTGTGTAGCAGCTGTTTTCCAGATCAATCCTTTTACATTCGGATTTACCGCAACATTTGATGTAGCCGTTGTGCCATTATTGAATTCCATTTGAGTTACGGCTCCTTGTGAACCATTCAGGATGGTATTACTCCCACTAGCCGTTAATACATTGCTGGTAATGTCTGAAAAATTGGCCAGGTCAATACTGAACCCAAAAGGATTATTTTGTACGGTATTGTTCGTCATCAGGTCATTCCAGATAGCCGGAGAGTCCCATCCGTCAGCATCTCTGTCGGAACCCGTATGATCAGAAACCATGAATAAGCCTCCACCATTTTGTACAAAATGAATCAAGGCTGCTTTTTCTGTTGCCGTAAAAACATTATTTGGTTCATCCACTACAAATACATCATAATTAGAAAGATCCTGTGGATTGCCCGCATTTCCATAGCTGATCGCGGTTCCGGAAGGTAATGTTTCTACTGTATGACCCAGTTTCGCCAGGGCAATACCCCAACTTGAAATCGCACCGGTCCAATAGGTCTCGGCTGTTGTTCCGGTTACCGTTGCCTGTGCTGGAGTGGGGTAGCGTTGCGGTGTGCCATCTTCATCAATTACCCAATCTGCATTTCCTGCAGTTTCCGCATGTGTTGCATCGAAAAGGAATTTTTTAGTGGTAGAGGCAGCTGATATAGTGAAAGTAACTGCATTACTAGTGCCACCGCCAGGAGTAGTTGAAAAAACAGTAATAGCAGCTGTACCGGCTGTACTGATATTGGTTGCAGGTACCGCGGCTGTTAATTGTGTTGCACTCACATAGGTGGTTACCAATGCTGTACCATTCCATTTAATACTGGATCCGTTGATAAAACCAGTACCCGTAGCCGTTAGTGTAAAGGTAGCGCCGCCGGCAGTAGCTGTACTCGGACTGATACTAGTTAATGCAGGTAAAGGATTGTTATTAGTGATCGTAAAATTTTGAGCAGCACTGGTACCTCCACCGGGTACTGCTGTAAATACAGTGACCGCGGCTGTTCCGGCCGTGCTGATATTGGCTGCTGGAACCTGTGCGGTTAATTGTGTTGCACTCACATAGGTGGTTACCAATGCTGTGCCATTCCATTTAATACTGGATCCGTTCATGAATCCGGTACCCGTTGCCGTAAGTGTAAAGGCGGCACTGCCTGCTGTAGCTGAACTCGGACTGATGCTGGTTAATACTGGTGCCGGGTTACTGATATTAAATGTTTGTGCAGCACTGGTCCCTCCTCCAGGCAATGGAGTGAAAACAGTTAAGCTTGCAGTACCTGCTGCACTGATATTCGTAGCTGGCACCACTGCAGTTATTTGTGTTGCACTAATGAAAGTAGTCGCTAATGTTGTGCCGTTCCAGTTGATGGTTGATCCATTGATAAAATTAGATCCGGTGGCAGTAAGTGTGAATGCTGCAGTACCGGCAATGGCTGATGTAGGTGTAATCGTGGTTAATGCAGGTGCCGGATTATTCACGATCACCGTACTGATGGTAAACGGAACCGTATTACTGGTTCCTCCTCCCGGCGTGCCAGTGAAAACGGATATGGCTGCAGTACCCGCAGCGGTAATATTAGTAGCAGGTACAATAGCAGTTAATTGTGTCGCACTTACATATGTGGTCGTTAGTGTATTTCCACCCCATTTTATTACAGAGCTATTGATAAAGCCAGTTCCATTCACTACCAACGTAAAGCTTGCCCCACCTGCCAATGCAGCATTGGGTGATATCGATAATGTAGCGGGTGTAGGGTTCTGGGTTGTTACACCTCCACCGCCTCCACTTGAAACCTCATTTTTTTTGCAGGATACATAACAAAAAACAAACAGTACAATAAAAAACAGGCGGGTAAGCTTCATATGAATTTGGAATTATTGGAGAATGAAAAATAAGTCAGCATCAAACATACTTAATTTATTCCTCTAGTGCAAGAATATTTATCCATATCACTTACTGGTATTGTGTTTCATCTGTATATAAAAAAAATATTATGAAATGTTATTTATGAGAATTATCTTTAATCCGACAGAACAAAACTATTGGACGAGTTTGTTGATCTTCAGTTTTCTTCAATCTCCCCGGGATAGTACTTTATCTTCCTCAGATATCCTCATTTCAACCGAAACTAATTCATATGACTAATTCACCTTTTTCAAAAGCAGGCATCCTCATGCTTGTATTGGTAATCGTTAGCCTCACCAGCTGGGAATGCTATGTTCGCAGCAAAGGCTTTGAAACCAGTTACGACGATAATCCGGCTTTATGGGCGGATAAACGGGCTGATGTGTATGAACCGGCCGATCAGTCTACCGTTTTTATCGGTTCATCCCGGATCAAATTTGATCTTGATATCCCTACCTTCGAAAGCGCTACCGGCGATCATGCCATCCAGTTAGCCTGCGTGGGCAGCAACCCCATACCGATATTGGAAAACCTCGCTGCTGACCCGGATTTTAAAGGGAAACTAGTGGTGGATGTTACCGAAGTATTGTTCTTTTCTACTTCTCCGCATAATGTGGAAACACCCCTTAAAAATCTTAAATATTATAAAGACCGAACTCCTGCTCAACGGGTCAGTTTTCAACTTAATCATTTGTTGGAGTCGCAACTGGCATTTATAGACAAAGACCGCTTATCCATGAATGCCGAACTGGGTAACCTGCACCTGCACGATCGGCCGGGAGTATTTGGCGAGCCCATTTTTCCTGTTGAATTCGGAAGGGTAAGATTTAATCGCCAGGAATATATGACCGATCATTTCGTAACGGATACGGCTGCCCGAAATCAGGTAAAAGGCATCTGGGCCTTTTTTGCCAAGATGAGTAAAGACCCGCCAGTATCCGGACCAAAACTGGATTCGATTTTTAATGTGGTAAAAATAGCCGTTGATAAAATAAAGGCCAGAGGTGGTCAGGTATTATTTGTACGTACCCCTTCCAGTGGTGAATTTTTATTCGGAGAGAAAATGGGTTATCCAAGAGAAAAGTACTGGGATAAACTGGTTTCGCAGCTGCAATGCCCAAGCCTCTATTTTTTAGATTATCCGGCCATCGCTCATTTTGAATGTCCCGAAAATTCACATTTGAGTCAGCCGGATGCTATCTTATTCACTAATGAATTCATCCGGATTCTGACCCAGGAAAAGGGTTGGAAATTCCGTAACCTGCCGGCAGTGGTAAAATAATATTCAACACTAAACCTACTATCATCATGGTTTTTAACTCATTAACTTTTGTTGCCTTTTTTATCGTTATGCTGATCTTGCATAACCTTCCCTTTTCGTGGAAAGTAAAAAAGATCAACCTGCTACTGGCCAGTTATATATTTTATGCAGCCTGGAACCCACCCTTTATCCTGCTGCTTTGGCTTTCTACCGTGATCGATTTTTTTGTGGGTAGGGCACTGTACACACAAGAGAACAAACATAAGCGCAAAGTACTATTGGTGTTAAGTTTGATCGGTAACCTGGGCATGCTTTGCTTTTTTAAGTATGGCGGATTTCTGCTCGAAAATTTCACCCAGTTGGTCAATCTTTTTGGGATGGATTTTCACCCGGCCAAACCCAATATCATTTTGCCCGCGGGTATTTCGTTTTATACATTCACCACATTATGTTATACAGTAGATATGTATAAACGTAAAAGTGAGCCGGTAAAAAAATTGCTCGACTTTTCCTTATTCGTTACCTTCTTTCCCCATCTGGTGGCTGGTCCTATTGTGCGTCCACCGCAACTGGTACCACAGTTTGAAACGGCTCGTTCAGCTACCCGGCAGCAATTATTGCAAGGGCTATTATTGTTGTCGCTGGGATTGTTCATGAAAGTAGTATTGGCGGATAGTATGCTCGCATCTCCTGCAGATACGGTATTCAATGCGCACGGTCCGCTGAATACACTGGATGCCTGGATGGGTGTACTGGCTTTTTCCGGACAAATATTTTTCGACTTCGCCGGTTATTCCACCTGTGCTATAGGGGTAGCTTCCTGTCTGGGTTTTGTATTACCCGATAATTTTTTATATCCCTATGCAGCCATCGGATTTTCTGATTTCTGGCGCAGATGGCATATCACTTTATCTGCCTGGCTACGCGATTATTTATACATACCCCTTGGTGGAAACCGAAACGGAAGATTCAGAACATATTTCAACCTTATGATCACGATGTTGCTCGGTGGCCTGTGGCATGGTGCCAACTGGACATTCGTGGTATGGGGCGCCCTCCATGGATTTTATCTCTGGATGGAAAAGATCGTGCAACATTTCAGTACCCTGAAACAGGCAGCCATGACCTCTGTTTCATCAGCAGAGATCGGCGTATTGGGTGTGTTGCCGGGAGAATTGAAAACCAAGACCGTCAGGAATTTTTTACTGGCCATGGTCACATTCTTCTTTATCAATGTAACCTGGGTGTTTTTCAGGTCACCGGATTTCCATTCGGCCTGGCAAATGCTGACTGCCATGTTCACCCATATACCCAATGGACAGGTGTTGCTGTCAACACTTAGCATCATCAAAGTTTCCGTGATCGTTATATTGCTGGTTGCTTTCCATTGGATGATGCGCAATACCCGTGTGCTTACCGTGGCGGCTAAAATGCCTTGGTGGTTATTGGGATTGATCTGGGCCGTTTTGATCCTGTTGCTGGTATGGAGTCAGGAAAGCAGCAGCTCATTTATTTATTTTCAGTTCTAAAAATACCGGTATCGGATAAACGAAGTTGGATTGGATAAATGATTGGATGAGTATGTTTGCTGAAGTTGAATTCGCTATGACCAATCATTTATTGTTGATTCAGATACCTCATCAAAATGCTTTAAAAAAAGATCCCGTTAACTAGGTTAACGGGATCTTTTTTATGAACTATGTTTATCAACTGCTCATTTCCGTGAAATACTGGTGGAAATAAGGGATGGTTTCAATTCCTTTATAGAAATTAGCCAGGTTGAATTTTTCATTCGGACTGTGCAGGTTATCGCTATCGAGCCCGAATCCCATGAATACGATCTTAATGCCCAGTTCTTTTTCAAACAAGGCACAGATGGGGATGCTTCCACCGCCCCTAACCGGAATCGGTGTTTTTCCGAACGTTGTTTCCATGGCTTTTGCTGCAGCCAGATAAGCCGTACAATCAATAGGGGTCATATAAGGTTCGCCGCCATGGTGTTCAAAAGCGCGTACGGTAACATTAGGCGGTGCGATCTTGGTAAAATAATTGAGCAGCATCTCTGTGATCTTTTTAGAGGATTGGTTGGGTACCAATCTTGCAGAGATCTTTGCCGTGGCTTTTGACGGCAACACAGTTTTTGCACCTTCACCCTGATATCCACCCCATATTCCGTTCAGTTCAATGGTAGGTCTGATACCCGTTCTTTCATTGGTACTATAACCGGCTTCTCCCCAAACTTCTTTCACACCCAGATCGTCTTTAAATTCCTGTTCATTGTAGGGGGCCAGTGACATTAATTTTCTTTCTGCCTCAGTGGCTTCCAGCACATCATCATAAAATCCGGGGATGGTGATATGGTTGTTGGCATCATGACAGCTGGCGATCATTTTCGCCAATATGGTAATGGGGTTAGCCACCGCACCACCATACACACCACTGTGCAGGTCGCGATCGGGCCCGGTCACTTCTACTTCTATATAACTTAGTCCGCGTACCCCAATATCAATACTCGGCGTTTCCAAACTGATCATGGCGCTATCGCTGATGAGCACACAATCGGCTTTCAACAATTCTTTATGTGAGGCTACAAATTTTCCCAGATTGGGCGAACCTACTTCTTCTTCTCCTTCAATACAGAATTTGATATTGTTGACCAGCGTATTGGTTTGGATCAAGGTTTCCAAAGCCTTCACATGCATATACATTTGGCCTTTATCGTCGCAGCTGCCGCGTGCAAAAATCTTTCCGTCAATGATCACGGGATCAAATGGACCGCTTTTCCAAAGTTCAAGTGGCTCGGCAGGCTGCACATCATAATGACCATACACCAGCACGGTAGGCTTAGCAGGATCGATGATTTTTTCGGCATACACAACAGGATGTCCTTCGGTAGGATAGATCTCTACTTTGTCGACGCCCGCTTCTATCAAACGGGTTTTTACTGCTTCAGCACAAGTGATCATATCTTGTTTGTGCTCCGTTTTTGCACTGATGCTTGGAATGCGCAACAGTTCAAGTAATTCATTTAAGAAACGGTCTTTGTTTTTTTCCTGATAATCTTTCCAGACTTGCATGTTGATATTTTTTCAAGTTGATCAAATACGAGGTAATATTACTATTTTAATTTACCTGATCGTTGATTGGTTATTGCATCAACGAGTAATTTTACGGGCAATAATAATGATCCTGCCGGGGCAGCAATATAATTGTTTTTGTCGTTCAAATTTCATTTGAACGCGACAATTAAAATTTTGCAAAAAATTAGGGAAAGTTTTTGGTTATAAGCTTCTAATGCTATTAAATTTGCATCAGATTGTTTGTCAATTTATCAGCCTTTGTATTGGTTGTTCCTGTATCAGGAACTTCTATGCAAAGGCTGAGTCTATTTTACTACATTCCTAATTGCTGAACTTTGCCCTTATAGATCCAATGCCTCCCATTAAAACATAGCCAAGGATGATGGCCACCAATGTCCATTTGATTACAGAACAAATAAAAGTAGCCATGGCTATTGTAGCAGAACCTTGTTGAGAAAGGGTGAGCAACATACCTGCATTTTCCAGTACATCAAAAAACCCGGCCAATAATGCTGCTTTCGCGATCAACTTCCCGGTCCTGCCGAAGGCGCCAGCAAACGAACGGGAAATTTTTTTTGCTGCCAAATAAAAAAAGCCGGCATAAAAAAAGATGAAGATAAAATCCAGAAAAGTGTTTTCTGTTGCGGTATGGGTAAGGTTCATGGAAGCCTGCGGAGCCCAGTACTTCAACACGGTATCAATTTTTGCAGGGGTATTGGCAAATTCAAGATCAATGATGCCATGTGGAGTACCTGCAGTTTTGAGCGGAGCCCCTGATCTCGACATCACAAAAATCATGGCTAAACTGCCGGCCAGAAAAAAGTAAAGGATGTACTTGTTCATTGCCTTTTAATTTTTTAAGTAAATGATCAGCCTTTCAATTTATCAAAGCGAATTTGTACATAATCCCAGTTCACTACATTCCACCAATTGTCGATATAATCGGCGCGTTTATTCTGATATTTTAAATAATAAGCATGTTCCCAAACATCTAATGTCAATAATGGAAAGCCCTTGATATCACTGCCGGGTTGAGCAGCAGGAAGGTTCATTAAAGGATTATCCTGATTGGCAGTAGAGGCAATTTTCAGCATATTTTGCTGATCAGCATAGAGCCAGGCCCAGCCACTTCCAAAGCGAGATTTACCTGCGTCGGCAAATTGTTTTTTGAAGGCATCAAAGGAGCCAAAGTTTTTTTCAATGGCCAATAGTAAATTACCCGATGGGGCATTGCCATCTTTTTTTGGCCGCATGCATTGCCAGAATAACTCATGATTATAATGACCGCCTCCGTTATTGCGAACCTTGGCCGAGTACTGGCTAATATTTGCGAGCACCGCTTCCAACGGCGTATTCAAATTAATCGATTCAGCCTGTGCGGCCTCTTTCAGATTTTTAGAATAGGCAGCAGCATGTTTGCTGTAATGGATCTCCATCGTCATGGCATCAATAATATTCTCCAGCGCATCATAAGCATAGGGCAGGGGTTGCTGATCGAAACCCGTTTGCATGTCATGCATTTGATGAGGGGGTTGGAAAGATTGTAATAATTTTCCACTGCTGTGCATGCCAATACCTATGGCAAGACTACCCTTAACCGAATTAGCAATAAATTTTCTCCGGCCGGGTGATGAATAATCTGTCATAATATTTTATTTAATCAGGAACGTTGGTGGACTTAGGCTTATTAAATGTACTCAAAAGCAAACGAATTTTGTTGAAAGAGCGGTAATAAAATTCCTTGCTGAAAAGCTGGGAATCGTGCATGGCCTTGTACGTGAGAAAAATGCCCACCGGGATCAATACGATCACCGCCAGCCACATACCAATTAGGGGGGAAGCCAATCCTTCCTTTACAAACTTTTCACCAAACATATTCAGCAAGTGAAAAATCAAAAAGAAAATGATGGCCACTACCAAGGGCATGCCCAGTCCACCCTTGCGGATAATAGAACCCAGCGGTGCTCCGATAAAGAAAAGCACAAGGCAGGCCATGGACAAAGAGAATTTTCTATGCCATTCAATATTGTGATAACGGATATCGTATAAATGGGTGTCTATTTCAGTCCCGGTATTTTGAAAACTAAATCGAAGGTTGCTGGCAATGCTGATGGCATCATTGTATACATTCAACCGCAGTGAATCAGGAATTAGCCGGTCAAGTTTGAGTGGCGCTTTACTCATCACCGGAACTTTTTTACGGATACTGTCGGGAATATTGAAATGATGCATATAAGAAACAATTTCCAGATTCAGTTTTTTAGACAAGCTGTCGTCTATCCTCTTGATCGAATCAATGGAATGGTTGAGTTGCTTTACACTCAACATTTTATAATTAGTACGGTAAATACTGTCGTTGGTGTTTTGTTTTTGCAGGGAACTAAGGTCGAAGAGTTTTTTAAAAGAACTAAATCCAAGCCGGATGAACTCAGTGGCAGTGTCCAGTGAATTTCCTCTTTCCTGATAGCGATAACCGTTCTCCAGATTGAATTCAAGGAATCGCTTATCATCCGAAATTTTCATCACCCCTTTTTCAGCCACAATGCAATTGTCTTGCAGGGTGTTGTCCTGTTCATATATGAGTACATTATGAATGGTCTTGCCATCCGGATCTTTCTTCTGCACTTTGATGGCATATCTGGGGATATGGGTAAAGAACACACCTTCTTTCAGATCAAAGGCGGGCTTTTTATAATAAATATCATTGTATAGGGTAACAAATTTCAGGTTGGCATAGGGGATCACATAATTGGCAAACAGGAAAGTGACGCCACTCAGCAAAATAGCTACAACGATCAACGGGCGCATGAATCGTAGCAGGGAAATACCGGATGATTTGATGGCCACCAGCTCAAAACTTTCTCCAAGGTTGCCAAAGGTCATGATGGAAGAGATGAGGATCGCAATAGGCATGGCCAGCGTAAGCAGCGATGCACTCACATACCACAGAAATAAACCGATGGTAGCAAAATCGAGTCCCTTTCCCACCAGGTCATCAATATATTTCCAGAGGCTCTGCATCATCAAAACAAAATAGGCGATAAAGAACGTGACCACAAATGGCCCGAGGAAAGATTTAAGAATGAGTTTGTCTAATTTCTTTATCACGAAGACTGGTCTTATTTTGTAAGTTTGGCAAATGTCATCAGATACAAAAATAACTCTTTCAGCGGATGAACTGCAACTGGTTTCTAACCGCGACTGGATTTTAACGAAACGTAGTATTATGGATAAAACAGTGAACATGTTTTCCCATATTGCCGAAACAGTACAAGACAGGATCTTAAGTAAGGCAGTTGTTTTACCTGAAGAGATAAGGAAGGCAAGTCCAAAAATAACGAAAGGAGAAAATTACCTCGGACTACCATACGTGATACTCGATTATCCGGCGAGATTTGGCAAGGCCGATATCTTTGCCATCCGGTCCATGTTTTGGTGGGGAAATTTTTATAGTTGTACCCTGCACCTGGCAGGGATCTACAAGCTGCAGTTTGAAGCCAATATCATGAAGCATATCCAAACGGCTGAACAATTTGGATGCTGCCTAGGCATAAACGAAGACCCATGGCAACATCATTTCGATCCGGATAATTATCAGGCGATCACCGCTTTAAAAATTTCCGATATCAACGCGATTATGGCTCAGCAAAATTTTATGAAACTGGCTGTAAAATTTCCTTTGCAGCATGTCAATGAAATGCCAGGTATATTGGCACAACATATTTTGATGATGATTGATCTGCTGCAGGATTAACTACCGAGGCGGTGAAATAGATCCTTAACCTGATATTCCCATAACTGGCTCTGGTCTTTGATCTCTTTCTTATCGGCAAAATCTTTTACGATCAGGATGGTTTGGTTAGTGACTTCTGATTTATCGATCCTGAATTCAAAGTATTCATCCTTGGTTTGATAATTCCAGCGGAACTTTACAAACTTATCTTCTTCGCTTTCCAGTAATACGGCTTTCTCGTCGGTGCCATTCCATGAAAAACTGAAAATATTATCCTTCTCATCAACTTTATCAGCAAACCACTCCTGCAATCCAGCAGGGGTTCGTAAAAAATCGTATAAAATGCCGGGCGAACATCTAACCGGGTATTCCAATGTGTACAAAACTTTCTTACTCATTATCTTTTTTTAGTAATTCCACTAATTGCTGCAATAATACCAAAATAATCTACGAAACAAAGTATTTAATTAATTTTTTTTGTTAAATGTTTGCGCTAAAAAATTAAACAAAACAACTTTCAACATGCTGGAATAGAGGATTTTAGGAAAGAAAATTTTGGCTTCATATGGTAAATAACATAAATTACGTTTAAGGATAAGATGTTTTTTAACAAGAATTTAACCCATTCTGTTTTTTTTACTACTGAAACTTAAAAATGCAGGCTTATGAGTATGCGTCAGCTAAAGATCACTAAGTCTATCACCAATCGTGAAAGCCAGAGTTTAGAAAAATATCTTCAAGAGATCGGAAAAGTAGAATTGATCAGTCCTGAAGAAGAAGTGAAACTCGCAATCCGCATCAAACAAGGCGATGCTATCGCTTTAGAAAAACTTACCAAGGCCAATCTCCGTTTTGTTGTTTCTGTGGCCAAACAATATCAGAACCAGGGATTAACCTTACCCGACCTGATCAATGAAGGAAATCTCGGTCTTATAAAGGCTGCTCAACGTTTTGATGAAACCCGGGGTTTTAAATTTATCTCCTATGCAGTATGGTGGATCCGCCAAAGTATTTTACAAGCTTTGGCCGAACAATCAAGGATCGTTAGACTGCCCCTGAATAAAGTAGGGCTCACCAACCGCATCAGTAAAGCATTTTCTCAATTAGAACAGGAATTTGAGCGGGAGCCAACACCGGAAGAACTGGGCTTTTTGCTGGATATGGATCCCGAAGAGATCGCCGCCACACTGGGTGTGGGAGCCAGGCATGTAAGCATGGACCAGCCTTTATCCGACGGGGAAGACAGCACCCTTATTGATGTGCTGGTAAATCATAATGCCGTAAGTACAGATAATGAGCTGGTCTTCATAGCATCACTGAAAACAGAGATCGACCGCTCGCTGAGCACGCTAACAGAAAGACAGAAGGAGGTGATCCGTTATTTCTTTGGGATCGGGGTAGATCATGCGCTGAGCCTCGAAGATATCGGCGAACATTTTAACCTCACCCGCGAAAGGGTTCGGCAGATCAAGGATAAAGCCATCACCAAATTGCGGACCGCATCACGCTGCAAACTGTTAAAAGCATATCTCGGCACGTAGTTATCAGTTGTACAATTTCAATGATTTTCTATCAGGTTGAATTTAATGTTCCAACTTTGGAGCAGTTGCATGAATTCATTTGTAATTATCCTGTTATTTCCCCGAAATTTGCTCAATAAATAATTCATCAGCATGGCAATTGAAATAAAGGTCCCTTCTGTGGGCGAAAGCATTCAGGAAGTTACCCTGGCAAAATGGCTCAGGAAGGAAGGAGAATGGGTAGAAAGAGATGAGGTGATCGCCGAACTGGAAAGCGAAAAAGCCAGCTTTGAAGTAAATGCTGAACAGGCTGGTGCGGTTCAACTGATCGCCAAGGAAGGGGATAGTTTAGCCATCGGCGACCTGATCTGCAGGATCGATACAGAAGCCAAAAGACCTGAAACAATTCCTGTTCAATCAACAGCCAATACAGCAAAATCAACCGCTCAGCCAACAGCAGCGGTTCAATCCGAACACCATGCCAGTCCGGTAGCTGCGGCCATCATCGCCGAAAAAAAACTGGATATCTCCACCCTTACCCCCAGCGGAACCAATGGAAAGATCATGAAACAGGATGTGCTGGATGCCCTGAACCATCCGGGTACTCAACCCGGATTAACCTTGTTCGGCAGAAATGAAAGGACTGAAAAAATGAGCGTGCTCAGGAAAACCCTCAGCAGAAGACTGGTGGAATCCAAGAACACAACCGCCATGCTTACCACTTTCAATGAGGTAGACATGAGCGCGATCATGGAGATACGCACGAAGTATAAAGACAAATTCAAGGAGGCCCATGCCGTAAACCTGGGCTTCATGAGCTTTTTCACCAAGGCCTGTAGTTTTGCTTTGTTGGAATGGCCTTCCGTGAATGCCAGCCTCGATGGCGACCAGATCAAATACCATGATTATTGTGACATATCCATTGCCGTTAGTGCTCCACGCGGATTGGTAGTTCCGGTCATTCGCAATGCAGAAAGTTTGAGTATGGCCGGTATTGAACTACAAGTGGCTGCAGTTG
>Ga0194037_1001307_pt1 | contig 18143 bp, 20 predicted proteins | sample JunL306m_MetaG_FD_148653 | JGI IMG/M metagenome (GOLD analysis project Ga0194037, IMG submission 148653) | Anoxic zone freshwater microbial communities from boreal shield lake in IISD Experimental Lakes Area, Ontario, Canada - Jun2016-L304-6m | ecosystem: Environmental > Aquatic > Freshwater >...
GTTGTTAGTTATCTCTTCCAACGACAGTTGGGCGCTCTTGACGGTTACCAGCGATTTTTCTGCTTCGTCCCTGAAGAGCTTGTACTCAGCCGTGGTGCGAGCTGCGTTGACCTTAACCAGGTCCGTTATAGCTCCCTGCAGCTCTTTCTGAAACTCGACCGTCCGGATCTGATACGGGGTGCTCTTTTGCGTCAGATAGGAGAGTTTGTTCTTGATGAAGGTCAGGCCGAAGACACTGGTGATGACGATCAAACAGATCGCGAGCGCACTTATGACCATATTGAGAATAAGTTTGGTTTTTATTTTCATTGGTACCAGCCTGACGTTTATGGAGTGGGGAACTATTTTTTGATGAAGCTGGTTCCTTCACCGGCAACAAAATTGATCAGTTTTTGAACGGATGCTTTGGGGGCACCTTTGGTTAACAGGGTTATCGGGCGGGCAAGTTCCGGAGTTTCAGGTACATGCAGCGTCGGACCTTCAAGTGATTGCGGACCGATTCCGATCGCCTCGGCATTGGTTTCAACAGCGCTTTTTACATCGGCAGCGGTGCCGGTTTCAAGGATTTCTTTGGCCGGTTCGGCTCCATCCAGGATATGTTTGATAAACATACTATTTGTTCCCTGTGTCAGTTTGCCCCATACGATCAAAATTGCTGTATCAATGCCCCCCACGTCTTTCCAGTTGGTAGTCTTTCCCGTGAAAATTGCTTTCAGTTGATCTTTGGAAAGGGTTTTTACCGGATTGGAGGCATGTGTCAGCACAATGACCTTGTCCTTGCCGATTACGACACTCTGGTAGGCTTTTGGATCCGGAACGGTGACCCCCTCCTTTTTCAGGAGTGCCAGCCAGTCATCATACGAAAGACCTGCGGCAGCAGCATCTACGGTGCCACGTTCGAGATCAAGAAAAGCTGCTTTAGGTCCGGAGGCAAATATCCCCAACGTCAGAGCGGTAGCTTTTTCAAACGGAATTTTTATCGGCTTGAGGATGTTTTCGACCGGCGCCGCACCGGCACCAACCCGGACTTCTTCGGCCAGGACGGCCAGGGGAAGGGTGAACAACATAACTAAAACCAGCGCCAACCGTACATACAGAATCATAACGTGCCTCCTCGGAGTGATGGACGTACAAACATGCACGGTGACTGTATCAGAAGAGTTTTAAATATCAACCAGATTCAATTAAATAAGGTAAAATTGCAGCTTCAGATCAAGCTGCGGTTACGGAATATTCTCATCAACAGAACTCCCAGAACAGAGAGGCACAGCCCGACACAGAGAAAAAGATAGCCCAGAGAGCGACCTTCACCCCACCCCCAGAGGTCCCTGTTTTTCATAAAGTAAATCAGAGCAATACCGCCAAATGTCCCGATACCGCCAATGATGTATACGCCAAAGGCGACAAGCGCTAGTACCATGTAACATCTACAATTTCGGATAAAGGCGCGTTAGCCTGATCCGAGCGTCGGACGTTGTGAACTGCCAGTTGATTTTCTTGGTACTGTTATTTCGGTCTTTTTCCCATGTGGCCACTTCTGCTTGCATGGTTGGCATATCTGGAATCCGACGATCAAGGCACTGACCTTTAAGGACGCTGAGTTCAATCTCCGCCATGTTCAGCCAGCTACCATGCTTGGGCGTGTAATGTATATCAAGTCGTTCAGCCAGCCTTCTGGCTTCTTTTGGTTCAAATGTTTCGTAGAGTGAGGCGATACTGTGAGTGTTCAGATTGTCCATAACCAGACGCACCTTGATTGCATCAGGATAGCGCTCATCAAGCATCTGTTTGATCTGCAACGCCCAATCCTTTCTGGTTCGGCGTTCCGTGATGGCGACATGCCTCTTGCCGCCCAACGGCTCTACTTCCATAAAGATTTCCACCACCCCGTTTCTGACATACTCATCGTCAACACGTTCTGGCTGTCCCGGCTTGCAGGGAATCGGATTTCTGACTTCACCAATAAGCTGTTTGCTGGATTCATCCATGCACACAACCGGGTAATCAGGATCGTACGGCAGGTGATAGACCTCAAGAACGTCCTCCATGTTGGCTACGAATGCTGCGTTTCCTTCTGGAGGGATTTTCCAGTACTTGCTGAGGTGAGGCTTAAGTTCGTTTTTTTTAAAACCCGTTGCACAGTCATGTGCGATACGGATTCTGCAAAGTTGAGTTCTACAGCCTTATCGGCAAGGAGTCGTACGGTCCAACGCCTATACCCCTCGGGAACATTTGAGCAAGCCATTGCAATCAGTCTTGCCTCAAATGCCCCGTCAAATGTAACTTCGCGGGGTGGTTTCTCCCTTTGCTTTCTTTCAAGTGCGGCGTCAAGTCCTTCTTCTACAAAACGTTTTTTCAGATGTTCAATTGTTCGACTGCTCACGCCAAGGGCTTCAGCCGTATCGGCAACGCCCCATGATGGGCCATCCGTGCCAGCATCAGAGAGCAATAAGGCCCGGGCGTGGATAAATCGCCTAGCGTGCGTCTTTCCGCGTTTTGTTAAAGCCTCAAGCTCTTTGCGCTCCTGTTCGGTGAGTGTTACTCGGTATCTTGGTGACATGGCGTCCTCCTTGAATGAGTTACGCCAGTATGCCATATGTTGCAATTAAACGAAATATTAAATGTTACGTGGTACTAGGCCGATTCCCCGTTTTTCAACCATTCAACTGCTCCCGTAAGGTTCATTAATCAAACTGCTTCTTGAACTCATCCATCAATCTCCGCAGGTCGGCAAGCTCTTCGCGAACTGCCGCCAGTTCCGTCTCCAGCTTTGTAATCCGATCGTTTTCAGCTGTCACCCGAAGCCGGGCCGCTTCAGGAGCAGCGCCGCTTTCTTCGATGGACATATCCGGCAGGCTGGAAAAGAGCTGGGCGTAGCGCCCTTCCTTGCGACCCGGTTGACGTGGCAGCAGCGTTATCAGTGGTTTTTCACGCTGCATCAGCTCCTGCAGCACCTCTTCGACCGCTGCCAGATCGGCAAAGGAGTGCATCCGTTCTCCGCGTGTACGCAATTCGCCGACCGTCTGCGGGCCCCGCACCAGCAATTCGCAGATGATAGCCTGTTCAGCAGCGACCAGGCCCAGCTTTTCAGCCAGCAGATGGCGGTATTTCGGTACGCGGCCGCCATCGGCCGAGATCACCGAAAGCTGCTTGAAGCGCAGAGAATTGAGAGCCCGCACGACATCTTCGTCGGACAGTGCCATGACCGGTTCACGGTTTGACTTCTGGTTGCAGGCGTTGGTTAAGGCATTCAGCGAGAGCGGATAATATTCAGGTGTCGTCAGTTCCTTTTCGATCAGACTGCCGAGTACCCGTACCTCAATTTCATTAAGTGTTATATCCATTGGCGGCTCCCTCAGTGAAAGGTCGGCATTTTTTCCTGAATCAGAACATAGGGGCTGACGATCAGCACCGCAAATTTTTTCTGCCTGTTTCCTTCCCACTCACGGATATTGGAATCAGTCGGTTTTCCGATCAGTCCTTCTGCCACGAGATTTTGAATAATCACGACGTCATCTGATGCCACTTTATGGGCCGTTTCTGCCAGATCAAGGGCATCATCCACCAGTATCAGGCCGCCACGCTGCATATGTGCTCGCAGCCAGCTCCATTCTGCTTCATCGATGGAAAGCGCCATTTCTTCTTTGCTGGGTAACATCCGTAACTCCTTCTCCACATCGTTTCTGCCAAATTGACGGTTCAGTTTTTATCATGCGACACAGACAAAGTCCATGCCTTCCTGCCACCCCAGCTTCTGCGCGACCAGACGAAATTGTTCGCGGGCTCCGCGCACCCCGATTGCCACGATCATTTTTCTGCCGTTCAGCAGCAGCTTTTCCGGGTGCACGACCTCAGCTCCGTGAAGGATGCGACCGATCTTGCGCGGATCGATATCAAGCCAGTTCGTGACTGCTACACCGTCTTCCGTCATCAAGCGTTGCCAGGCGCGCGCTTCCAGGCCTGCACCTGCAATAACTATCTCTGAAGTGTCTGTTAAGAAGCCGTGCCGAAGATGGTGAAATTTGCAGGCACGAAAGGCGCTGGCTGCATATTCATCCATGGTGCGTGTGGCGCGCTCAGGGTGATCACGCCAGCAGAGCAGCGTCTGCGGTAGGCGGGTGAAATGAACCCCGCCGGCAGCCATGCGCAGCCAGAGATCGTAATCCTCCGGCCAGCCGCAGTCGCGATAGCCACCCAGCTCTTCAATAATGCTGCGACGGGCCATGATGCCGGGATGGACAAAGGGGGACTCTACAAAGATGTCACGCATGATCAGCGCATGCTCAGACAGCCCGTTCTGCCATAGTTCATAGTCGTGCATGCCTTGCTTGAGTCCGGTCCGTGGAAAATGGCGAAAATTACAGGCCACCAGACCGGTTTCAGGATGCGTATCGAACCAGGTTGCCTGTTGTTCCAGTCGCTGCGGATGACTGATATCATCACCATCCATGCGTGCCACTAGATTGGCCTTGCAGTATTGCAGGCCGGCATTGAGCGCCGCTACCAGGCCGCCACTTTCACGGCGGATAACCTGCACGCGGCAATCCTGGCGGGCTGCTTCGTCCAGGATCGCCGGCGTGTCATCGTCTGAACCGTCATCAATGGCAATCAGATCCCAGTTCGTGAACGTCTGACGGTAGAGCGAGTCGAGCGCCGCCTGAAGATACTGCCCTTCGTTACGGACCGGCATCAGAATGGAAATATGCGGCATGGGTGGCCTCCACCGGTTTTTACTTGACGAGGTACGGCTTATACAGCGAGGATAAGCCACATTTTTCAGACAGGGACGACGGACACAATGAGCGGAACATTATTTCAGTCAATCACGACCTTCCAGCAGGTTGAAGAATTACTGGCAGAGCAGAAAAACACCTTCGTATCCAATTCGGAGGGGCCGACTCGGGCAGCGGTCGCCATGATTCTGCATCAGGGCTCAGCGGGTCTGGAGATGCTTTTTATTCTGCGTGCAGCACACGAACTTGACCCCTGGTCAGGTCATATCGCCTTCCCGGGGGGCAAACTTGAAGATGGCGAACGTGCCTGGGAGGCGGCCTGCCGGGAGACATGGGAAGAGGTTGGAATCGATCTGCACGCTGCCCGTTATCTGGGGCGTCTGGCCGATATCATTGGAGCCAATCTGCCGGTCGCTGTCTCCTGCTGTGTCTTTGGTCTTGATAAGTCACAGTTTACTCCCGCTCTGAATGAGGAGGTTAGCGAACTTTTCTGGGTCAGCTTCTCCGAACTGAGAGATCCGGAGCGGCATATCATGGCTCCGGTTGCCTTTGATGAGCGGCGACTGGAAGTACCGGCAATTTGCCTGCCCGGTCTGGAGCGCCCGGTACTGTGGGGCATCACGTATCGCCTGCTGATGCAGCTGCTTGAACTGCCTTAAAGCTGTTTTGTTACCCGTTTCAGCATGATCGAGTTAAGAACGACTGAGACCGATGAAAAGGCCATCGCCAGTCCGGCGTACTCCGGTTTAAGGACCAGGCCGTAGCGTGAGAGCAGGCCGGCTGCCAGCGGAATACCGAGGATGTTGTAGAAGAGTGCCCAAAACAGGTTTTGTTTGACCTTGGCCAGGGTGGCGCGACCGATTTTGATGGCCCGTACGACGTCACGCAGGTCGTCCCGCATCAGAACAATATCACCCGCTTCTTTGGCGATATCGGTGCCGCCGCCGATGGCGATGCCGACCTCGGCCTGTGCGAGCGCTGGAGCGTCGTTGATACCGTCACCAACCATGCCGACAATCATTCCACGTACCTGATATTCTTTGACGATATCCTGTTTACGCCCCGGCAGCACCTCAGCCTCGAAGGAATCCACCCCCACCTGACAGGCTACAATTGCGGCAACATCGGTGTGGTCGCCAGTGATCATGCAGGTACGGATTCCCATTCGCTTCAGTTCTGCCACTGCTTTCGTCGAGCCAGGTTTGAGCATATCGGCAAAAGCAGCCACACCTACCAGGGCATTCCCGGCAGCCACGTACACCAGTGACTTACCAGCGGCGGTCAGTTCGGCCGCTTTGCGTGCCAGCGGTGCCAGTGCAATACCACTCTCCTCCATCAAACGATCATTACCCACTAGCAGGCGTGTGCCGTTATACGAGCAGCTGATGCCGTAGCCGCCGCGCTCTTCAAAATCACTCATTTCACCTGGCTGGATGTCGGCCTCACGGGCTGCCGTCACGGCAGCCTGCGCCAGCGGATGGGTCGAGTAGGCCTCAGCGGTTGCGAGACATTCAAGTAATCGGCTAGGGTCGACTCTGCGGCTGACCGGAACAAGATCTGTCATCTCCGGTCGTCCTCTGGTCAATGTGCCGGTCTTGTCCAGCAGCAGAACCTGAATCCGGGAAATAATTTCAAGTGCCGAGCCTTTCCGGACCAGTATGCCGCGCCCGAGGGCAACGCCGCTGCCGACCATAATGGCGGTCGGTGTCGCCAATCCCATGGCGCAGGGGCAGGCGATCACAACGACCGTGACGGCAAAACGGAAAGCGGTCAGAAAATCGCTGGCCAGCAGGTTATACCAGACCAGAAACGTGATCGCCGACAGCAGCAGTACGACCGGCACGAACCAGGCCGAAACGGCATCTGCGAAGCGCTGAATGGGGGCTTTGTCCCCCTGGGCCTCACGAACCATTTTGACAATCTGCGACAACAGCGTATCGGCGCCAATGCGGGTAGCCCGAATCCGCATGACTCCGTTGACGCTGACTGTTGCGCCACTGACCTGCTGCCCCACCTCTTTCAGTACCGGTATCGCTTCGCCGGTCACCATGCTTTCATCGACTGCGCCGCCGCCATCAACAACCTCACCATCAACCGGGATGGTGTCGCCGGCACGTACCAGCACAACATCGCCGATGCGTATAATGGAGGCCGGCACCTCTTTTTCCCCCTCATCCGTCACGAGTCGGGCTTTATCGGCCTGCAGCTGCAACAGCTTTTTGAGAGCTTCGCCGGCTTTACCGCGTGCCCGCGCTTCGAGATATTTACCGAGGCGGATAAAGGCGATCAGCATGGCTGATGTTTCGAAGAAGACCACACGCTGCGGGCCGAGCAGGCCGAAGTAGGCGGCCAGTGAATAAAAATAGGCTGCTGACGTGCCGAGCGCTACCAGCAGATCCATGTTGGCACTGCGGTTTTTGAGTGCGCTCCATGCGCCACGATAAAAGACCAGTCCTGCAGAAAACTGGACGGCGGTTGCCAGCAGCAGGTTAAGCTGCATAACGGCCCGATTGTTGTGCATGCCCATGGTAAACATGATCGGTAATGAGGCTGCCAGCGCGAAGATAAACCAGGTGCGCTGGCTCTGCAGATCATCTTCAATGGCCCGCTCGCTTTCACTCAGTTCAAGAGCTGTGTAGCCGGCAGCCTGGACGGTGCTGAAAATATCAGCCTGGGTGAGCTGGGCGGGGTCGAAGCGGACAAAACCGGTTTCGGTGGCCAGATTGACAATGGCAAGGGAGATGGCAGGGGATTCCTGCAGTTTTTTTTCAAGCCTGGCGACGCAGGAGGCGCAGTGCAGACCGTGTACCCCAAAGGTCAGCTCTCCGGTCAGAGTGACAGTCGTAGTACTCATACTCATTTATGTCCTTTTGAAATCACCACTCAGGAAATGGCCCCAGGTGATTTTAATAGCGGATGCGATCGGCAGTGCCAGCAGAATACCCCAAAACCCCAGGGTTTCCCCAAGTGCCATGACCATAATGATCGTAACCAGTGGATTCAGGTTCATCGCCTCTTTGAAAACCAGCGGCTTGATCAGATATCCTTCCACAAAATAGATTACGGCGAACGCAATACCGGTCTGGCCGAGCGCGGCCAATGTCTGGAACTTGAACCATGCAAAGAAGAGTGCCGGGAGTGTTGCAATCAGTACTCCGATAAAGGGGAGGATTGATGCAGCTCCTGCAAAGACGCCACAGAAGATGGGGTGCGGGATGCCGAGAGTGAACAATGCTACCGATGCCAGCAGTGCAACGATTAACGACACGATCACCTGTCCGCGCAGGTACCCTCCGATACTGCTGTTGACCTCACGGCCAATACCTGCAATCTGTGATCGTCGATGTTCAGGAAGCCACGAGACGGTCGTTTCGATAACGGTCTGTTTATAGAACAGCATGAAGAACACCAGGATCGGTGAGAGGACGACGTTGAAAAGATTGAAAAACATGCGCGTGCCAAAACTGTAGGCCCAGGAACCGGCGTTTTCGGCTGCGCTGTTCAGATTGCCGGAGACCTTTTCGATCAGCCACTGGATTTCATTCGAGCCGTAGCGGTCCGGCAGGCGCCCCTTTGTCTCCTGAGCGATCTGCTTGATTTTTTCAATGTAAAGCGGCAGATCCCGCACAAAAGCATTCCAGTTGATAGTTATTGCCGGCACGATGAAGGCTACGAAAAAAATGGTCATGACCGCTAGGCCACTGTACAGAAGCCCCAGTGCATAGAGACGCTTGAGCCCTTTTGTTTCGGCCAGTACGAGCAGTGGGTCCAACAGGTAGGCAATGATCCACGAAAGCAGAAAACAGGAAATGGTGTGCTGCAGCGCATAACCGGCTACGGCCAGCAGACAGAACAGTAGGATGGTAGTGATAAATCTGCCGTAATCAGTGTGAGGAGCTTGGTGCGTGTGATGCATCTCCACTCCTAGGGGTGTGTCGGGTCGTGTACGATGGTATCGGAGGTGAACAGGTTGTTGTCTTCCATCCAGCTTTTCAGTCTGCTGGATAGAAAATTATCCTTATAGAGCATCAAGCGCTCTTCTTCACGGGGATAGAACGAGAGAATATCCTCGATCTTGCCGAATGGTTTTCTGCCGGCCATTGATGCGGTGAGAAGTCCTTTTAATTCAGCATCGGTGACCGAGGCAACGAACCCTGCTAAAATATGCCGTTCAATTCGGTAGTCAAAGGGTGGTATTTCCAGAAAGCGATCCTGGTGCTGATCAAGCTGTTGACGGACTTCATTGTCTTCTTCGGCGGCGGGAACAAAAAAAATCTCTCCGGTGAAGCGGTCGAGAAAATAGACCAGATTGGCCTCGCCATTGGTAAAGGCGGCCAACAGGTCCTCCCACGATATTTCTACCCGGTGTATCGATGTCATAAATCACTCCTGATTATATATTCAGCATTCTTGTTGTTGACTTTTACCTGCGACTAAATGCACAATTTGCGCCATGCGAGCCATTTTTCTGGCCGATGCCCACCTGGTATCGCCAACTGATAACAACTACCGGCACCTGCTCAACTTTCTCCGCGCGCTTGAGGGGAATACCGACGTCCTCTATATCATGGGGGATCTGTTTGATTTCTGGCTCGGCTTCCCATCCCATCCGTTCCGGCAGTTTGATCCCATTCTGGATGCCCTGGAGCGACTGGTTGGTCAGGGGTGCCGGCTGGTCTACTTTGAGGGCAACCATGATTTTCATCTCGGTCCGCTCTTTTCCGAGCGGCTCCGCGCCGAGGTTCACTCTTCTCCCGCTACCGTGACCATACAGGGTAAACGTCTGTTTCTCTGTCATGGCGACCAGATTAACCGCTATGACAGAGCCTATCGCCTGCTCCGCTATACGCTCCGCACTGGTCTGGTAGCAGCAGCCGTCAGGCATCTGCCCGCATTATGGGCACTCAAAATAAAAACCAGACTGCAGCGGCACAGTCAGGCCAGCTATCAGGTCAAAACTGCCCGTTGGGACTATCGGCAGATTATTCTCGGTTTTGCCAGTTCCCGGCACTGCCTGGGGTGTGACGGGCTGGTAACCGGGCACTTCCACATCGCCTTTCAGGAAAAAATCAACCATGCGACCTTTACGGTGCTCTCACTGGGCGACTGGATGGGGCAACTCACCTACGGTGAAATGCTGGACGGTGAATTGCGGTCAATGAGCTACACGCCGCCTGAAAAACCGAATTAGTGCTTAAAAAATTCCTCCAGTGCCTGTTCTCCCACCTGTGAAGCTTTGACCCTCCATTTGTCAGGATTTATAACCAGAGCTACCAGTGCAATTTTGGGATTGCTGATCGGGGCGAAGGCGGCAAACCAGGAGTAATGTCCTTTGGGATCAGTGCCGTTGATCGAGCCGGTCTTGGCGGCGATGGCGACGTTGATCAGTGGCCGTCCGCGACGGTCATGAAAGGCTTTGCGCGATGTGCCGGTCAGCACGGTGCTTGAAAGCATGCGCGTCAGGGACGCCGCTGTTTCAGGTGTTACCAGTCGTCGCAGTTCACGCGGTGTAAAAACGTCTCCCTGAGTGCCGGTGTTATCGGAGATGCTGCTGGTCAAGCCGGGTGCCATCATTTTACCGCCGTTTGCGATTGCCGACATAATAACGGCGGCATGCAGCGGTGAAATTTTGACCTCATGGTTCAAGCCGGCCCCCATCAGCATCAGCCCGTGTTCGCTCGTTGGTTCGGCTGCCTGGCTGGCTTTGACCGGCACGCCGGGTAGAAGTTCCTGATTGAAGCCAAAGCGGGAAACGGATTCCATGACCGATTTTTTGCCGGCAATTTCGGATGCTATCCGACCGTAGACCGGATTGATCGATTTGCCCAGAGCATAGGTCACGTCCAGGCGATTATTTCTGCCGCGCGGGCTTATTTCCCAGTAACGCGGGTTTTCCGAGTAGGAATTACCGCGAAACTCGATCACTGATTCCGGAGTGATTTTACGGCTCTCCAGGGCGGCAGAGGCGGTTATAATTTTAAACAGGGAAGCCATCGGGTACAGGCCGTACATCGACGTGCGTGTCCAGTCGTTATCCAGCGCCGAGTAAGAGGTCATTCCAAGGATACGCCCGGTGGAGGGTTCAATGGCGACGAACACGCCATACGGCACTTTATTTCGCTCCAGATAATCATGCACCCGTTTCTGAAGCCCCCCCATGATGGTGTAGGTCAGTTGTCGGCCGTCCGGGGTACGGGCCGTCAGATTATTGCCCTGCATCTCGGCCGCTCCCAGCAGACTGCCTGCGATCGCAAAGCTGTTGAGAACAACAGGCGGTTTAGGGGGGGCAGGCTGTTTCGGTTGCTGAGTGCGTTGGTTGTTGCTTCCAGTACGGATGCTGGCATAAATAGCGGTGAGATATCCCGCAACAGGCCTGTAGAAGGGCAACAAGGCCAGCACAACAGCCAGGCCGAGCAGTGTCAGTTTGAGGTTGTGAAGACGTTTCCCGGAAGGGAGCAAGCGCAGACGGCCTGAATCACTTGCCGGCTTGATGCGCCGGTTACTGAAACCGAACCCTGACGGTGTGAAGCCGGAATATGGTTTTTTACGTGATAGATGCTTGAGATCCTGCATGATGCTCCGTAAGTGCTGATAAATGTGCGCACTATACCGTCAACCAGCAGCCATTGTCAATCAAAGGCCATGGCACTTACGCCGGATATGCCTGCTAACATCATGTTTTACGGGTATAAAATAAAAAGACGAGCCTCTGTCAGAAGGTATTAATTCTGTGGATAAACGCTATCAACAGTCCATAGTGATGGTGGTCAAACAACATGGAGATACGCGGAAGTTCGGCCAAATCCGGCTCATCAATCTCGGCGGGGTACGCGCTGCAGTAGTGAATATGGTCACCTGCTTTGATCAGCTCCGGAAATTCGTCACTGAGCGTTGCAATCTGCTCAGGTAAGAGCGGGCTTGTCAGACGGATTACCAGCCGGTTTTCGATGAAGCGCAGTGAGTGGTAGGTGCGGTAAAAGGTGCTAATAACGTCGAGGGCTTCCTGTTCGTTGGTGGTGATCGTAAACAGAGAGAAATCTTCGCCGGAAATGAAACCGTTGACGAGCAGACTCTCCTTGACAAAGGCCAGAAACTTTTTCCAATAGCCATTGCGGTCATCCATCAGGATCAACGGTTTTGGGGAGGTTTTGCCGGTCTGAACCAGTGTAAAAACCTCCATGGCCTCATCGAGTGTGCCGAATCCTCCCGGAAAGACGACAACGGCATCGGCCTCTTTAACAAAAGCAACCTTACGGTTGAAAAAATACTTGTACGTTACCAGGCGCGGGTTGCGGTACATGACCGGGTTGGGTTTCTGTTCAAAAGGGAGCCGGATGTTGACCGCAAAAGAATTTTCGCTGCCGGCACCTTCATTGCCGGCCTGCATGATTCCGGGGCCACCGCCGGTGATAACCATGTAGTTGTTTTTCGCCAGGCTGCGACTGAGTCGCAGGCACGTTTGATACATTTCGTTCTGTTGCTCCGTGCGTGCGGAGCCGAAGATGGTGACTTTTTTTCGATGCCGATAGGGAGCGAATACCTTCGCGGTATAGCGCATTTCGCGTAGAGTGCGGTTAATCAGCTTCAGGTCGGCCAGATAATCGACATTCTGGCCGATTTTCAGCGTGGAAATAAGCATTTCCTTGATGACTGCAGGGTGATGTATGCCGCCGCTTTCAGCAATGATCCTGTCGATGAGCTGGTCGATCTGCCGGTTACTTTCAGAAAAACTCAAATCCATTTCAAAGGCCCTGTTCATGAGCGTGATCGTACATGCGTCACGGTATCACAGGCGTATTCGTAAAGCAAACAGCTGATGGTGGCGTGCCACCGAATAGACTTGAAACTGCCGGGTTGTTTTGTTATAAGATACTGCTGTTTTAATCTGAATTTATGGGTAGTGATACCATAAAGCCGACCGGCAAGGAGAGATCACATGTCCAATCCGCAGATGGTCATGTATGATGAAGAATTCCAGGAAATTAATGAGGTGATCGGTCGTCTGCTGAAGGAGGCCAATGCCAAAGTGATTTTTCTGGTTGACAAGAACGGCCAGCTTATCTCGGGCGTTGGTGAAACTGATCGATTTGACACAACTTCTCTGGCATCTCTCACCGCTGGTAACATTGCTGCAACCGGTGGTCTCGCCAAACTGATCGGAGAAAAAGAATTTTCAATCCTCTTTCATGAGGGGGAAAAAGACAACCTACATATTTCCATTGTTGGTGGCCGGGTGATTCTGGTTGTGCTGTTCGACAATCGCTCATCGCTGGGCCTGGTCCGTTTGCGGGTAAAAAAATCATCTGACGAACTGTCGGCAATTTTTGCAGGGTTGATGAAAAAAGCTGAAGAGCGGGAAAAGCGCGGCTTGTCAGATTTCCCCTTTGCCGAGATAACCGACGACGATATAGACAACCTGTTCAGCTAACCGATTACGGAGTAAGCCGAAGATGTCATTCATCAATTATGCTTCTCGTGAAATTAATTGCAAAATCGTGTACTACGGACCCGGTTTGTGCGGTAAGACAACCAATCTCCAGTTCGTCTATCAGAAAACAGCCCCGGAAGCCAGAGGCAAGATGATCAGTCTGGCGACAGAAACGGAGCGGACCCTTTTCTTCGATTTTTTGCCGCTCTCGCTGGGAGAAATTCGCGGCTTCAAAACCCGTTTTCATCTGTATACCGTGCCGGGACAGGTTTTCTATGACGCTTCCCGCAAGTTAATTCTCAAAGGGGTTGACGGCGTCGTATTTGTTGCCGATTCCCAGGAAGAACGTATCGACGCCAATATCGAGTCGCTTGAAAATCTGCGCATTAACCTGAAAGAGCAGGGCTATGACCTGGATAAACTGCCCTATATCATTCAGTACAACAAGCGGGATCTGTCTGGCGTCATGTCGGTCGAAGAACTGCGTCAAGAGCTTAACCCGACCAACGTCCCCGAGTTTGAGGCCTGCGCGACAAGTGGTGAAGGGGTCTTTGAAACACTTAAATCTGTGGCCAAGCTGATACTGATTGATCTGAAAAAAGGGAAATGATCAATTTGAGCTTGATTATTCTTTCTGAGCGTGTTACTAAGACGACCCCGCCTCTGCAAATGCACAAAGTACATATATGAAACACCAAACGGAGAGATGGCCGAGTAGGTCGAAGGCGCTCGCCTGCTAAGCGAGTATACTGGGAAACCGGTATCGAGGGTTCGAATCCCTCTCTCTCCGCCACTTTTTTACCGGTACATACTATTGACCCCACAAAAAGCTCCACAAAAATTACTTGTACTTGGCGCGTGTTGCCTGTTAGCGGCGTGCCAGCGTACCAATGAACCCCCGGCGGTTCTGAAGCCTACGGTCTCTCACGGAACGGTCAAGGAAAAGCAGGTTGTCATACCTGCTGATGTCATACGTGGGTGGCGGGCGGTCAAAATATCGGTAATCGATAAAGTCCGCGCTACTGAAAATGTTTATATTTTTCCGATCGGAAAAGTTACCCGAATCCCCAATCTGAATCTATCCATATCCGTAGATGCTTTTCTCCCGTCATTTGTCATAGAGGGGAGTACTATTACATCTGCTTCCAATAAACCCAACAATCCAAGTGTCAAGGTGCGCATTACCGACACCGATTCCGGCAAGCTGGTCTACACGGGCTGGTTGTTCGTCAATTTCCCGAATACCCACGCCGTCACACACCCCAACTACGCCTTTAATTTTGTGGCGCCGGTTCCCATTTCTAAATAAACTGAGCCGTTACGCGGGTATCCCGTCTCGCGCCAGCTGATCACAACGTTCATTTTCGGCATGCCCGGCATGACCCCGCACCCATTTCCACTGCACAGTATGTTGACCGGTCAGGGCAAGCAACTGTTCCCAGAGGTCACGGTTGACGACCGGCTCTTTTTTACTGTTAATCCAGCCCTTGCGCTGCCAGCCTGCAATCCATTCCGTCATACCTTTCACTAAATACTGCGAATCGGTCGTTATGGTCACCCGACAGGGACGGGTCAGTGATCGCAGAGCTTCGATGGCAGCGGTCATCTCCATGCGGTTGTTGGTCGTTTCGCGGGCCCCGCCGTTCAATTCTTTCTGGCGGCCGTTGCAGCGCAGAATCGCTCCATAGCCCCCCGGTCCGGGATTGCCGCTGCAGGCACCATCACAGAAAATTTCAACCTGCTGTTCTTCATGCTTCGCCACAATAGGCCCCTTCTGATTGTAATATGCCGGCAATGCCCTGCATGACCCGTTCGACAATTAACAGGTGCGTTTCTTTAACATCTGGCAGTTGATACAGATCATCAAAATTGAGCGGAGCCCCAAAAACGACGCGCCCCTGCAGGCCCAGTCCCGGAAATTTCCATTCGTTCAATCCGATTAACGCGGTCGGTATGACAACCGGACGGGTGTCATAGATGATTTTACCGACACCACGATTACCTTTGCCCAACCGTCCATCCTTATGACGTGTCCCTTCCGGAAAGAGCATCACCTTCTGGTCGCGCAGCAGGTCGTTCAGAGTACGTCCCGCCCTGACGTCACGTTTGCGTTTGACCGGGAAGGCCCCCCATGATGTGTAGATCAGGCGTTGAAAGGTTTTTGTAAACAGTTCTTCTTTGGCCGGTGCCCAGAGCATCTGCAGATGATTATGTCTGATGACGGCCCATGGCAGAAAAATAGTGTCGTAGGCCGAGATATGGTTGGAAGCTATCAGCACAGGTCCACTGGTTGGTATATTGTCGCTGCCTCTAATAGCGAACCGGTTCAGGAGTGACGCATAGAACCCGATCACATATATGGAAAACGTAACCCAACAGCGCTGCAGCAGATGTGCTTTCACGGTATTCCTTATCCAGATGACGCGATGGTATTGTTCTCAGAGCTTATACCACAGCGGTACATTTCAGGCAACCTCCCACCGGCAATGAAAAAATGCCATGAAAACGGAGTTGATATGATATACATCTGCAGATGGGGAGCTGTGCCGTATGCCTGAATTTGCCGTAAGTGATGAAAAAAACCGCTGGCTGCAGCTGAAGATGGCCGAGTTGGGTGTCCGTGAGGCGGATCTGGCAGAGAATTTTATCAGATCTTCCGGTAACGGCGGCCAGCACGTCAACAAAACTTCAAGCTGTGTTCAGCTGAAACATGTACCAACCGGCATTACGGTGACCTGCATGCGCGAGAGGAGCCAGTCGGTAAATCGTTTTCTGGCCCGCCGCGAACTATTGGAGCGTATTGAAGCCGCCTCCGGGGCAATTACGCCGGAGATGAAGCGCATCGAAAAGCTGCGCAAGCAGAAAGACCGCCGTAGGCGGCGTTCCGGGGGCGCTTAGCTTTATACGCTTCCGTTGACAACTATTTTGTAAGGCGCTATACCACGACGGTGTTCAAGTACATCAATAAAATTCCGGAGGTATGAGATGAAGTGTTCCGTTTGTGTCACACTGCTAGTGACACTCATTGCAAGTACTGCCGCTGCTGAAAATGTTACCAAACCGATTCCGGTCGGCATTGCTGTCGCACAGACCAGCAATGTGGCGCTCTTCGGTCAGGAGCAGATGATCGGCGCTAAAATTGCCGAAACGTATTTCAATAAGAGCGGCATCAATGGGACTCCAATCAAGCTGGTCAGTCAGGATACCGGCGGCGATGAAGCCGGTGCCATCAATGCTTTTCAAAATCTGATTAGCAAAGAAAAGGTGGTCGGTATTGTTGGTCCGACCCTCTCCCAGCAGGCTTTTGCTGCCGATCCGGTTGCCAACCGACTGAAGGTTCCGGTTATTGGTCCTTCCAATACCGCCAAAGGGATCCCGCAGATTGGCGAATTTATCGGCCGCGTTTCGGCACCGGTCGCCAAGGTGGCGCCCTTTGCCGTCAGGCAGGCGCTCAAGCAGAACCCCAAAATTAAGCGGGTCGGGATTCTGTACGCCCAGAATGACGCTTTCAGTGCCTCCGAAACGGTTACCTTCCAGGAGACGGTAAAGGGTCAGAAACTTGAGATCGCCACGCTACAGAAATTCATGACGACGGATACCGACTTTACCACGCAGGCCACAGCTGTTCTGCGTGCCAAAGTTGATCTGGTCATCATTTCAGGATTGGCTGCCGATGGCGGCAATCTGGTCAAGCAGTTGCGCCAGCTCGGCTATACCGGGATCATCATCGGCGGAAACGGTTTCAATACCGCAAATGTATTTCCGGTCTGCGGCAAAACGTGTGAAGGGATTCTGGTCGCCCAGGCCTACAGTCCGGAGGTTCAAAACCCGTTCAATAAAGCCTTTGTTGACGAATACCGCAGCACGTACCGCAAAGACCCGCCTCAGTTTTCCGCGCAAGCCTTCACCGCTGTGCAGCTCTTTGTAGAGGGATTGCGCAAGGTGGAGACCGCCACCAAGAAAAAGATCACCCAGCTTGATCTGGCAACGGTTCGGCTTGAACTCAACAAGGTTCTGCGTAAGGGCTCTTACATCACGCCACTGGGTGAGATTTCGCTTGATGCGGATGGCGATATCAACCAGAAGACATTCTACGTGTCCCGAATCAAGATGGATGCCAGCGGCAAGGTCGGTTCATTTGTGATTGTGAAATAAATCCGTTTATGGACGTAGCTCAACTCCTTCAAAATATCCTCAACGGAATTAGTATCGGCAGCGTGTACGCCATTTTTGCCCTTGGCTACACGCTGGTTTTTTCGATTCTCGGTATTATCAATTTTGCACATGGTGCTGTGTTTACGCTGGGTGCCTACCTGACTTACAGCATGGCGGTCGGCCGCTTCGGCATCGGCGGCCTGCTGGCAGACCTGCAGATTCCGTTTCAACTTTCATTTCCACTCTCGCTGCTGCTGGGAGCCGCTCTTTCGGGAATATTCGGAGTGTTGATCGAGCGCTGTGCCTTCCGTCCCCTGCGATCACGGGGGGGCGACCCGCTGCTAGCGCTGGTCAGCAGCCTCGGTGTGGCACTGGTGACAGTCAACGTCATTCAGTATCTGGTCGGATCCGAGATCTACTCCTTCCCCTCTGAAGTATACGGCGATATCCGGCCTGCTTTTACGTTTGAATTCGGCGAAACAGTAATCGTGCTGCGTACGGTGCAGCTGATCATCTTTGCTGTCAGTATGCTGGTTCTGGCGGCACTGGGGTGTCTGATCAGCTTCACACGGATCGGCAAAGCGCTGCGGGCGGTGGCCGAGAATGCCGTCACAGCCGGCCTGCTCGGGATCAATGTTGACAGTTTTATCCTCTACACCTTTTTCCTCTCCGGTTTTCTGGGTGGTATGGCCGGCAGTCTGGTCGGCACCAGCTTCGGCATTGCCGGTCCCTATTTCGGCGTCTCCTACGGATTGAAGGGGCTGGCGGTCATCGTGCTCGGGGGGCTGGGCAGTATTCCGGGGGCCGTGCTGGGGGGCATGCTGATC
>Ga0194037_1001308_pt1 | contig 18138 bp, 13 predicted proteins | sample JunL306m_MetaG_FD_148653 | JGI IMG/M metagenome (GOLD analysis project Ga0194037, IMG submission 148653) | Anoxic zone freshwater microbial communities from boreal shield lake in IISD Experimental Lakes Area, Ontario, Canada - Jun2016-L304-6m | ecosystem: Environmental > Aquatic > Freshwater >...
GCCCCGGAGCGGGCAGCAACGGGGCAAAGAAGGGTATTTATTGGGCGCGAACAATGGGCGTTGTTCACTTCCTCAATATACGCACCCTTCAAGAAATCCCAAAGCGTTTGATGTTGATGCACATATCAGAGCCGCACGGCGGGCAATGGTTGATGCCTATTGCCTTTTTAAAGATTGGCCGAGTCAGATCAGGTTTTCTTATTTCGTTGGCAGCAATGGCCGGTTATTGGTCAGAGCGCAAAGGAGAAGCACGATATGAGCAGCAATATCAAAGATGAGTTGAAAAGCGAAGCCAGAGGATATACTTCTTGGTCGGTTGAGAACGCTCTTGATTTCCCTGATAAAATTTTACCTCAGTGTGATGTTATCCTTGATTCAGAAAGCGGCGAAGTATTGACCGCAGGGGGAATATTACAGTTGACAGGCGCGGGAAAGATCGGGAAAACGATGTTGCTGTTAAACATTCTTTTCGGTTTAGCCATAGGCCGGTACGTATTAGGCTTTAGAATATCGAAACCGAGGCGGGTTCTTTATCTCAATGGCGAGAATTCAAGCAGAACAATGCAGAGCCGGTTAAAGTTGTTGAGAGATTATTTTTGTATTGACGATGAGCAGGCCGATTTGTTACGAAAAAACCTTCTCATTGTGAATGGAGGCTTCTCTATTCAACAGCCGGATGTATTGAAGGATATAAGAGGAAACTTGAAAGAGATCAGACCGGGAGTTCTTGTAATTGACCCTCTGAAAAACTTTTATAGCGGTGAAGAGAATTCTGCCGATGACATGCGGAAATTTATGGTGGCCGTCCGAGAATTGATACGGGAGTTCAACCTTACAGTTATCATAATTCACCACACAGGGAAAAAACAGAACGACAACAATTTCTATAGCGGGCGCGGTTCGTCTCTACTTGCCGATGATGCGGAGACAACGGTTTCCTTTCAAAAGGATGTCAATAATAAGGGATTGTTCAATCTGTTCGTTACCGGCAGAAATTGTGATGAGTTCACCTTACACTTGACAAAGCAACCTGAGCGTTGGTATCTCTACAGCCTCACTGATAAGCCTGAGCCGTCGCCAGATCATACCCTTATTGAGATTATTGATTCGTTACCAGAAAACTTCACTACAGGGTTGTTCAATGAGGCTGCAAACTGTAAAGGGTTATCGCTGAGAACGGCAGGCGACAGGCTTAGAACGGCGGTTGATTCCGGTTTGATTGAAAGGGTTGTTCAGGGGAAATTTCGGAAAGTTCCTGTTATGCAGGTTATGCAATTCCCTAAGTGTGCTGCACAACCTGCACAACAGGTTATACCTGAAAATGAAGTTATGCAGGTTATGCAATTCCCTATAGGCGTTGCAGAAGTTGCAGAAACTTTTCACCCTGAAAATGTGCCTGAAGTTATGCAGGTTATGCAAAATGATGCGGATTGCAGAAACATATCTGAGCCCGCCGATGATTATAGGGGGCTTTTCTGATGGCAGAATTTCGTTTTGAACTCGAAAAGGGCGGGTTGAAATATACCTGCCCAGCCTGTCAGCAGATGCGTTTTGTCCGGTACATTGACAATTACACAGGCGAGCAGGTCGCTGAATATGTTGGGCGTTGTGATCGAGAGGATTCATGCGGTTATCACTTGAGACCGAGCGAGTATTTCCACTTGACCGGACAGAATCCTTTCAGCGCGCCAAAGCCTGCAATGAAGCTCCAACCAAAGCCAGAGCAGGTACAACTACAACCTTCTTTTATTGATGCGTCGCTCATGCAAGGGAGCTTGAGGAACTACAACCAGAATAATTTTTGCCAGTGGCTTTGCCCAGTGTTCGGAGAACAAAAGGCTTTCGAGTTGACAGCACGGTATATGATCGGCACATCAAAGCATAGATTTACGAATAAAGATTTTTCCGGTTATCGGAGTGAGGCTGGTTCATGCGTGTTTTGGCAGATCGACAGAGACGGCAAGATCAGGTCGGGTAAAATTATGCTTTACAATAAAGAGACAGGTCGCAGGGTAAAGGAGCCTTTCAATCATATCCAATGGGTTCACAAGGTAATGAAGATCGAGCCTTACCACTTGCAGCAATGTTTATTCGGTGAACACCTGCTTTCAGTCGCTCAGCAAAAACCGGTGGCTATAGTCGAGAGTGAGAAAACTGCTATTGTTGCTTCAGGTTTTATCCCTGAGTACGTCTGGTTAGCTACAGCCGGAAAAAATAATCTCAATAGGGATAAACTGAAAGCGTTGCAGGGTCGTAGGGTTACGCTCTTTCCTGATTTGATGGCATACGACAAATGGAAAGAAATAGCCGGCAGGGTGTCAGGCGTTACCGTGTCCGATATGCTGGAACGTCGGGCAACTGAAGCAGATCGAACAGCAGGGCTGGACTTGGCAGATTATCTATTAAGAGAAAACAGACAGACAGCGTAACCGTTGAACATTAAGCGAAATTAGACGTATCAAAGTGTGGCTTGGGTAGAGATCGTTTAACCTGAGCTATTTGTGGGAGCCATTTTTTAACCAAAAACTAAAGTGATGCTATGAAAGCGGCGAAAAAGAAGCCAGTACCGGAGCTGGAAGAGGCAAAGAATCCTGAAAGCCTTACTCTTTGCATGAATGAGAACGACAAACGCACTGAGGCTGAATTTGTGTGCGATGAGTTTTTAGGGATGGGCAGTGTAGGTAACGCAATACTGATTAAATCCTTTCGACCTGGTGGGCAAGTACTTGATTTAGATGCCTGTGTAAGAACCTTAAGGGTATCAGCGAAGAAAGTCAGCGAGGGGGATAAATCGGGGCTTGAGGGAATGCTTTCAGCTCAGGCAATGGCGTTGAACTCTGTCTTTGTCAATTTGGCAGGAAGAGCCAACGACACTAATCACATGCAGCAAATGGAAACCTTCATGAGGCTTGCGCTGAAGGCACAGAACCAGTGCAGGGCAACTATTGACACCCTTGCACAGCTCAAAAGACCTCGCCACACTGTTATAACAAAGCAGGCCAATATCAGCACTGGGCCGCAGCAAGTGAATAATACCTTGAACCAGATCACCGAGCCTGAAAGCAAAATTCCAGAAAATTCAGAAACCAGCCAAAATAAACTATTAAGCCATGAAAAAGAGACACCGTACATGGACAGCAGAGCAGCGAGCAAAGCAAGCTCACATAATCCACCAATGGAAACCGTGGAAACAGTCCACAGGGCCAGTAACCGAGCAGGGCAAAACCAGAGTATCAACCAACGCATATAAAGGCGAGGGGCACATATCTACCCGCCAACTTTTCAGGATGATGAGTAGCGTTATAAGAGAGCAACGGCAAAGCCTGAACGAGACACGGGGAGGGTTATAAGGAGGGCTTACTTCTCAGCCGTCATAGCGATGATACCAGAGCAGGCTTACCGGTCTGCTTTTTTATTACCCATACCGGCAGTTTTAGGCGCGGTGGATTACCATTATCTCAAGAATAATTATACCAGATAATCGGTTTATGATGTCAGATAATGAAGTTTTAGTTCGTTGTTATAATGCGTTTAAACAGCCTTTATTTTACCTTTGATACATTGTGCTGAATGACCTGAAAGTATTGTCTGGCTTGGCTTTATGGCGCATTTATATCGGTTTTGTACGGCATTTCTAAGCGAGATAATAGATTGATAAACTCAATATCAGAGAGTCGTATCAAGATCATAAAACAATATCTGATTTAGTTGTTATTTATCGTTTATGGCGTTGAGACTGCCTGAAGATCAGGGAACCAGACAGGAACCAAAGCCAACGTCCTTAAAGAGCAGGTTTTTGGAATCAGATCAACATGCAGGGCGTTTAGGGTGGACGATTCAAGCGATATAACGGCACACATCAAAACAGTTACAGGCAATATAAACTATCATTGATGCAGTGGTTATAATGCGCTGTAATGCCACTCTTAACCCTGTCTGAACTCATTAGCCATTGATGCAGTAATCGTTGACTGGTAAGGGTTTATAGGCGGTTATACAGGGTTATACTGTTCAAAGTACATCCTCATTATTGCGCGCATAAACTCAATGTCAGAGAGATGTATCAGTATTGAGAAACTTGATAACTGAGCAGCGTTGTTTGATAATGAAACCCTATCAACCGGCGGTTGGTTTGTGATCGGTGACAGCGCAAAATTGCGCTCTCATGCCAGCCAAAGGAACCATACTCAACCTCCCCAAAGTTGGAGGGCTCAAAAGTGAGCTATCCAACTGCACATGGGTGAATCAGTATCCGGAGTTTCTGGAAGCCTTAAAAAGAGCAGCTATCCAACTGTACGCAAAGGAACCTGTCGCCGATTTAATCCGAATTAATACCGAATGACTGCTATCCACCTGCTCACGTAGGAATACTCACCACTATTTGGTGGCCATTGAGCCAGAACCACCACCATTTAGTGGGCGTTGAGGGAAACACCTGAAAAGACAACCTTTCTTAACTTTTCGATGCTATGATGCTACGTAATGCTATGTTTTAGAAGAGCAAAATATATTGTGATTTTAAATAACTGTTATCTCTATTTCTTATCTTACTGCAACTTCCCAGAACATGCCTTATAAAGTAAAGAGAGTTCAAAAAGCGGGATTATTGAGGCATTCGTAAAGTTTTCGTAAAGTTTTGGCTGTTTTTGATGCTTTTTATTTTCTGTATGTTGTTATAAAATAAAGAGATATAGCTATTTTGTAAAAAAATGAATATGGAAGGTCGTATTTTTAATCTGCCTAATTCTCTTAGTTTCCTGAGAATAATACTGATACCCTGGTTTCTTTATTATTTTCATACAGGTCATATCAAGACGTCCATTGCGATAATGATTGTAGCTCTTTTGAGTGACTGGTTTGATGGTCGGGCTGCTCGATGGACTAATGATGTTTCTGAAATGGGGAAAATTCTTGATCCACTCGCCGATAAACTCTGTCTTGCAAGTGTTGCGGTTTATTTTCTCTGGATCGGCCAGTTGCCCTTATGGTTTGTGGTTTTTGCTGTTCTCCGCGATACTTTGATTTTTATCGGAGCTGCGTATGTGAGATTTCATTATTCCGTAGTTACGACTTCTCTCTGGCCTGGTAAGTGGGCGGTAGGTTTTGTTTCGATGATGTTTATTGCCATGGTTTGGCCACATCCCGTTTTTCAGCAATACCCGGTTAAGGAATTTTTTTTATACCTCTCCACCATCATGCTTCTTTACTCTTTTTTCCTTTATTGCGTGAGGTTTTATAAAATCCATAAGGGATTGGATTACAGTACCTGAGTTCCTTAGAATGTATTGTCAGAGGCCCAGAGTTGCGTAGTTTTGCCCGGCGGTCAGTCTTGCCATACCTGTTTTACGGTATCGACATTTATACCCTTCGGGTATTGATAACTTTTTATGAAATCAAGAAACGTGAATTTTTTGGCACGCTAACCTCCTTTTTAGTAGATGGTTAGCTTGTATTAACAGGCTTTAGTCTGCTGAAGACGGAGTGTTGATAACTTGTTGACAGAATGTGGGCAGGTGTCAGTAACGCCCTGTTTATCAAAGCAGGGCGCACTGTTCGGTGTTGATAACTTTTATTTGTTTTTTGCTACAACTGTAGCCATGAGTGAAGCTTCGCAGACCAGTTCGCCTCGAACATAGGCTTTTGCGTCAAACTGACAGACACTTCTGCGCATGTTGGTCATGGTTGCTTCAATGACCAGGGTGTCACCAGGAAGAACAGGTTTTCGGAATCGGGCTTTGTCGATACCCATAAAGTATACAACGCTTTCCTTGATTTTATCGTTACCATTGAGCATCATGATACCGCCGGTCTGAGCCATTGCTTCAAGGATCAGAACTCCTGGCATAATTGGATTGCCTGGAAAATGGCCTTGGAAGAACGGTTCGTTCATGGTGACATTTTTGATCGATACAATTTTTTCGTCGAGTTTGAACTCAACAATCTTGTCGATTAAAAGGAAGGGGTAGCGGTGAGGAAGAATGTTCAGGATTGCATTGATGTCAAAAATAACTCCGGCTTTTTTATCGTGCTGGTATTGTCTGGCTAGTTTGTTTCGATCGGCATATTTTTTGAGCTGTTTGACGAATTCCACATTTGAAGCATGACCTGGTCGGGCAGCAAGCACCTGTGCCTTTATGGGCATCCCAAGGAGGGCTATGTCTCCCAGCAGGTCGAGGAGTTTATGGCGGGCAGGCTCGTTTTTGAAGCGAAGCTCACGGTTGTTGAGAATACCGTTTTCACCAAGGACAAGATGATTGCTGTCGATTCCGAGTTTATTGCCTAGGTCGGCAAGCTCCTCTTTTTGCATGGTTTTGTCGATAATGACAATGGCATTGTCTATATCTCCGCCTTTAATGATGCCCTGGTTGGCAAGGGCTTCAACTTCGCTGAGGAAACAGAATGTTCTGGAAGGAGAAAAATCCTTGACAAATTCGGTGTCCAGATTAAAAAGACCTGAATGCTGCGAGCCGAGAGCTGGGTTTTTGTAGTCCACCATGACGGTGATTCTGAAGTCGTCCAATGGCAGTGCTACAATGTCGACTCCGTTTTCAGAGTCGTGGTATTCAATGGTTTCGTCAATGACCAGGTAATTTTTTGGTTCCTCCTGTTGCTGGAAACCGGCCCCAAGCAGAGCCTCTGCAAAGGGGTGTGAACTTCCGTCCATGACCGGAGGCTCGGGCCCACTCATTTCAATGCGGCAGTTGTCAATCTGGAGGCCGTAAAGCGCGCCAAGAACGTGTTCGGTGGTATGCACTTTTACATCATTGACGGCGATAGTGGTACCTCGCAGAACATCAACCACTTTGTCGATCAGTGCTGGTATTTCAGGACTGTTTTCAATATCTGTCCGGACAAAACGGTACCCGTAGTTGACCGGGGCTGGTTTGAAAGTGATCATGCACTCTTTGCCGGTGTGCAGTCCTGTACCCCAGAGGGAAACTTCTTTTTGAAGTGTGCGCTGATGAATGAGCATATTGTAATAGTTAGGTCCTGCGTGAAAAAGCCGTGCAGGAGATGAACTTGAATTGTAATGATGAAAAAAACTAAGCTTTTAAGATAATAAAGATCGATATCCTGTTCAAATCAAGCTTTTTTTGAGGTGGCCTGTTCAAATCCTTATGAAGTGATCTGAAGGGCAAAGTGTGTCAGAGCTTTTTCAAGAAGGAGCGGGTGGGTTATGTTGTTACCTGCAATAATGCTTTTTCTTTGGAATACATCGGTATCTCCTGTAAAGTCGGTGACTGTGCCTCCTGCTTCGCGGACAAGGAGTACACCTGCCGCAAAATCCCATGGAAAAAGCCTGTATTCCCAGAATCCATCAAAGCGTCCACAGGCGGTGTAAGCAAGATCGATGGCTGCTGAGCCGGCACGCCTGATCCCGGCTGAATCGTGAATGACCTCTTTCATCATGCCGATATAAGACTCTATATAATGATATTCCTTGAATGGAATACCTGTAGCCATGAGAAAACTTTCCTTGTCTGAGCGACTTGAAACAGTGATTTTTTTTCCGTTCAGGTAAGCTCCTTGACCTCTTTCAGCCGTAAAGAGTTCTTTGAGGACGGGTTGATAGACAACGCCCGTTTGCAGGTTATTATTCTTGTCTTTAAGCGCTATGCTTATTGAAAAAACGGGAAATGAGTGAATAAAATTGAGGGTGCCATCAAGAGGATCTACAATCCATGTTCTTCCTGAAGTACCAGATATCAGTGTCCCTTCTTCACAGAACATACTGTCTGCGGGAAAGCTTTCTGTGATAATTGTGCTGATTACTGATTCACATGCTTTGTCAACGTCGGTGACAAAATCCTTAAAATCTTTGGCCTGGATTTCCTGGTTGGATAGTTCTCCGAATTTATCGAGGGTGATAGCTCCTGCGGCTTGAGCAGCTCTGATGGCTGTCTGCAGTTCTTTACTTATTGTTTTCATGTGAATCAGGACATATGAGTTGTTTTAATCGCGATCAATATAACATTTCAACTCATTCTTTTATTCCAATGGCTGTTGTGGGGAAGGCGCAAGCGCTTATTTTGGTATTACAGCGGTATGTCGGGGAATTATCCGTACAATCTATCTGTTTCTTATTTATAATGATAAGGTGATTTTACAATCTTAATGACAATTAAAATGAAACTCAATATTACAAAGTTGGCGATCTGTATCGGCATATGTTTTTTGTTTGCTTTTGCAGGAAGCACTTTTACGCCGACCCCAGGGTCTGAGTGGTACTATTCAGTGCTCCATAGACCTTCATGGAATCCTCCTGACTGGCTTTTTCCTCCTGCATGGACTCTGTTGTTTCTGTTGATGAGTATTGCTCTTTATCTTGTCGATCAAGAGAGGTCTGAGAATGCAAAGACAAAGGCTGCCTTCACAGTATTTGGTGTTCAGCTTCTGCTGAATTTGAGCTGGTCGGCGGCATTTTTTGGTCTTCACTCCCCTTTGATTGCGCTGGTAGTGATTGTACTGCTCTGGTTGGCAATTGTGCTGACTATTGTGAAGTTCAAAGCTGTTTCGCCGATTGCAGGGTATCTCCTGATTCCATACCTTTTATGGGTGAGTTTTGCATCGGTTCTTAATTTTACGATATGGAGGATGAACTGAGGTCTGTATTGGAGAGTAGGATTGTTGGTTCTGCTCCGGTTTATTTTACCCGGGGCAGATTCACTTTTTAGTCAATTGCTAAATCGATAGGGAAGCCAATAATACTCTTGATTTATTTAAACCTCTCTAAGTTTTCCAGTGCTTTTTTGCCTGCGGATTTGAGAGTGAGGTCTCCGTCATTTTTGTGTACAAGGCTTGAGGATATTATTATGTAGTAACCATCTTTGAAGATGTTGATGCCATTTGCAGCAATAAAGGTATCATTGCCGATTTCTTTGATATCGGTTTTTGAGTTGACAATCATCTTTTTGCTCTCACGGTAAATTGTTTCGGATCCGACACCAGCAGGCGGCATAAATGAGTCCTGAGTGAGTGATATCTGCAGGAACCGTCTCGATGAAGAATTTACGGGCTTGTAAAAGCAGATTTTCTGGCCTACAGCTTTGGTTTCACTTTTTTTTCCGTCCTCTACAGCCTCTCCAAGTAGTTCCGCTGCCTCAACTTTACTGATCAATAGCTCTGGTTCCAGTATATTTCCTTGTGTTGAGTTTGTTGCTAATGGTGCTGGTGCGTTGTTTTCTTGCGGTTTTTCATTGTTTTGGCAGGCATTAAGGGAAAGGCATAGTATTGCAATGAATATTTTTATGATTCTCATGATGCAGGGATAGGTTGGGATTGAGTAATTCGAATGTATACAACCGAAAAGCGCAGCTCATGCTGCGCTTTTCGGTTGTAATTACTGTTTGAGGATCTAAGCGGATATTAATCCTCTTCGTTTGAGCGAAGGTTTTCAAGAACACCGAAATCTTCGAGCGTGGTGACATCTCCTTTGATCTCATTGCTTGTGGCAAGCTCGCGAAGGAGGCGGCGCATGATTTTTCCGCTGCGGGTTTTCGGAAGACCTTTTGCCCATCTGATTTCATCAGGTTTTGCAATCGGTCCGATTTCCTTGGCAACGTGGTTGCGCAGTTCTTCACGGAGCTTCATGTCGCCTACATATTCATCTTTCAGCGTTACGAAGGCTACGAGAGCATTGCCTTTCAGCTCATCTGGACGGCTGACAACGGCTGCTTCTGCAACAGCTTCGAAGGAAACGAGGGCACTTTCGACTTCACTGGTACCAAGGCGGTGACCTGAAACGTTGACGACATCATCAACACGTCCCATAATCCAGATGTATCCGTCCTCATCCTTTCGTGCGCCGTCTCCGGTAAAGTACATGCCTGGGAATTCTGACCAGTAGGTAGATTCGTATCGTTTGTTGTCGCCGTAAATAGTGCGAAGCATTGATGGCCATGGCTGTTTAATAACAAGGTAGCCGCCTTCATTGGCATTGCACGGGGTTCCGTCTTTGTGAACCACGTCAACAGCGATACCTGGCAGTGGGCGTGTTGCCGTCCCTGGTTTTGTTGGAGTTGCACCTGGAAGAGGAGAGACCATGATGCCGCCGGTTTCAGTCTGCCACCAGGTATCGACGATAGGACATCTTTCCTGTCCCACAACTTTGTGATACCACATCCATGCTTCAGGGTTGATTGGTTCTCCTACAGTTCCCAGCAGGCGGAGCGAGCTGAGGTTGTGTTTTGTGACCCATTCGTTTCCTGCGCGTATAAAGGCGCGGATGGCGGTTGGCGCGGTATAAAGAATAGTTACTTTGTGGCGGTTGATGATGTCCCAGAATCTGTCCCACTGAGGATAGTTTGGAGCACCTTCGTACATAAGGAGTGTTGCCCCGTTGAGAAGCGGTCCGTAAACCATGTAGCTGTGTCCGGTAATCCAGCCTACATCAGCGGTACACCAGTAGATGTCTTCGTCTTTGATATCGAAAACGTATTTGAAGGAACTCGCGGCATGTACCATATATCCGGCAGTAGTATGCAGGATACCTTTTGGCTTTCCGGTTGAACCGCTGGTATAGAGGACGAAGAGTGGATGTTCTGATTCTACTTCTACTGGTTCGCATTCGTCAACGGCTAGACCCATAAGATCGTGCCACCAATGGTCCATGCCGTTATGCATGTGGACTTCATCATTGGTTACTTTCAGGACGATGACGCTTCTGATTGATGGGGTATTGACGATTGCTTCATCAACAATATTCTTAAGATTAATGGATCCTCCGCGACGTCTTGTGCCGTCTGCACAGATGACCATTTTAGCACGTGAATCGTTAACACGTTCTGTAATAGCGTGTGCTGAGAAACCTGCAAAAATAACATTATGGACAGCCCCAACGCGTGCACATGCAAGTACTGCAATGACGAGTTCAGGAACCATGCCCATATAGAGGGCAACCCTGTCGCCTGGTTTTATTCCGGCGATTTTAAGGACGTTTGCAAATTTACTCACTTGACGATGAAGTTCACCGTAGGTCAGAACGCGCTCGTCTCCTTCTTCACCTTCCCAGATAATGGCTGCCTTGTTTTTTCTCCAGCTTTTAACATGGACATCAAGGGCATTGTAGCAGATATTTGTTTTACCACCGTTAAACCATTTTGCATAAGGGGTATTCCATTCCAGCACGGTATCCCACTTTTTAAACCAGTGAAACTGTTCAGCAATGCCGCCCCAATAAGCTTGAGGATCAGCAGCAGCTGAAGCATAGAGTTTTTCATATTCCTGCATAGAGGAGATATGTGCGTTATCCGAAAAATCTGCCGGAGGCGGAAATTTTCGTTTTTCAGACATAACAGAACTGATCGAGTTTTCGGTTTGCTGGGTGCTGGATGTTGTTTCGTCTGTAGCCATTGATACCAGATTTATGTGTTGAAAAAAAAGGAGACTACCCCCAATCACAGGTATTTGTGAACAAAGAAAATCAGTGGTTGAAGCGGAGAAAAAATATCGTACAGCGAGTTCAATACTTTACAAAAGAATTTCACATAAAAAAAATCATCTTGAAAGAATTCGGAATATGTCTCGACTTATTGTCGACTATTTTACTACAAAACTAACCAATTTGTCAGGAATAACGATTTCCTTGACAATTGTCTGTCCTTCAAGAAATTTAAGAACCGATTCCACCTTTCTGGCCTCTGCGAGGAGCGATTCTATGGAGCTTTCAGCCGACGCAAGAAAGGTGCCTCTGAGTTTCCCATTAACCTGAACAGCAATGGTCAGTACTGAATCTTTGACGAGTTCAGGGTCAAATGAAGGGAAGGTGGATGAGCTTATCGATGAGTTATGTCCGATGGCTTCCCATAGTTCCTCTGCAAGGTGTGGCGCATAGGGCGCAAGCATGATGAGGAGCGTTTCGATGGCCTTGAGGTTTTTGCATTCAGCTTTTTGCAGTTCGTTGACAAAGACCATCATCTCAGCTATTGCTGTATTGAATTTGAGATTTTCGGTGTCTTCGACAACTTTTTTTATGGTTTTGTGCATACGCCTCAATAGCTCTTCGGGCATCGCTTCATCAGTCAGTGAAGTGGCTTGTACTGAATGTTCGGGATAAATCAATCGCCACACTTTTGAAAGGAAGCGGCTTATACCTTCAATACCGTTGGTGTTCCATGGCTTGACTTGTTCAAGTGGGCCAAGAAACATTTCATAGAGACGCACCGCATCAGCGCCGTAACGTTCCAGCACGTGGTCGGCCGGGATAACGTTGCCACGGGATTTTGACATTTTCTCGTTGTCTTCGCCAAGGATCATGCCCTGGTTGAACAGCTTTTTAAATGGTTCTTTTGAACTGACGACACCGATATCGAAAAGAACCTTATGCCAGAACCGTGCGTAGAGGAGGTGAAGGACTGCATGTTCTGCACCTCCGATATAGAGGTCAACATTCATCCAGTATTTTTCCTTTTCAGGATCGATAAGCTGAAAGCTGTTCTGAGGATCAATGAAACGGAGATAATACCAGCAGCTTCCTGCCCATTGAGGCATGGTGTTTGTTTCTCTCCTGAAAGCTCCGTGTTCATCGGATCCTAAGAGCCAGTGAGGAATGTTGGCCAGAGGAGATTCTCCAGTTGACGATGGATGATAAGCCTCAACGTCGGGAAGAACAAGGGGAAGGTTCGTTTCCGTGCGAATGGTGCCGTCTTCATAATGCTTGATCGGAATTGGTTCGCCCCAGTATCTCTGGCGGCTGAATATCCAGTCGCGGAGTTTGTAGTTAACCTTTTTTTCTCCGACTTTTTTTGTTTCGAGCCATGAAGCCATTCTTTCAAAGGCTTCACTGAACTTGAGCCCGTCGAGTGTTATTTCGTTGTTGGAAGAGTTGACACAGGTACTGTCCTTGTCTTCAAAAACTTTTTCCTGAACATTATGAGGGCTTTTTATGACCTCGATGATTGGGAGGTTGTATTGTTTGGCAAACTCCCAGTCTCTCTGGTCGTGAGCCGGAACTGACATGATGGCCCCTGTGCCGTAGCTTGTCAGAACAAAGTCGGATATCCAGACGGGCAGAGGTTGATCTGTAGCCGGATTTATGGCATAAGAACCGGTAAAAACACCGGTTTTTTCTTTCTGAAGTCCGGTCCGCTCAAGTTCTGTTTTGAGTTTTGCCTGTTGGATATAATTTTTTACTTCAACCAACTGGGGTGCTGTGGCAAGCTTTTCAGCAAGTGGATGTTCTGGAGAAATAACAAGGTATGTGGCTCCAAAAAGAGTGTCGGGTCTGGTTGTATAGACTCTCAGTTTCTTGTTGTGGCAACGGAGTTCAAAATCAATGTTGACTCCTTCTGAACGTCCAATCCAGTTTCGCTGCATCTGCTTGACGTTCTCCGGCCATTCAAGTTCATCGAGATCAGAGAGAAGACGATCGGCGTATGCTGTAATTTTCAGTACCCATTGTCGCAGAGGGCGGCGGACAACGGTGTGGCCGGCAGCAATTTTTTCTTCAACTTCTTCATTTGCCAGAACGGTTTTGAGTTCTTCACACCAGTTGACGTCAACTTCCGACATATAGGCAAGTCCCATCTCATAGAGCTTGAGAAATATCCACTGTGTCCATTTGAAATATCCTGGATCTGTGGTATTGATTTCTCTCTGCCAGTCGTAGGAAAAACCCATTGCCTGAAGGGTTTCCTTGAAGCTTCTGATGTTATTTTCAGTGGTTGTTTTAGGGTGGGTTCCTGTTTTGATGGCAAACTGTTCTGCCGGAAGTCCAAAAGCGTCCCAACCCATCGGGTGCAGTACATTGTAACCGCAGCTTCTTTTATAGCGTGCGGTAATGTCAGATGCCGTATATCCTTCAAGATGTCCTACATGGAGTCCTGTTCCACTTGGATAGGGAAACATGTCGAGTACATAGTACTTTGGTTTATCAGGTTCTTGCCCTGATATAAAAGTATTATGTTCCTGCCAGTAGGCCTGCCACTTTTTTTCTATTTTTGAAAATTCGTACTTCATGGGTTTTTAATGAATTACGTTGTGTCCCTGATCCATCGAGCCAGGGGAATACAACGGGCAAAACGGAACGAATTACAGGAAGTAACAAAAAAAGCAGTGCAGGTTTAACTGCACTGCTTTTTTGCTTGTGGTGACTACTTATTTTCGGTGCCGGGTTCGTTTGGTGTTTCATTTCCCGATGTTTGCTCTACAGCTTTTATTGAAAGAGCAAAACGGGTTTTTCCTGTACGTGGATCCTTGCGGACATCAACCAGTTTGACCTTGACTTTATCACCCACTTTGAGGTGGTCGCTGACTTTAGTGACTCTTTCATTCGCTATTTCAGAAATGTGTACAAGGCCATCGGTTTTGGGAAGAAATTCCACAAATGCACCTAGCTCATCGCGAACGTCGCGAACTTTTCCGACATAAATGGTACCTACTTCGGGTTTTGCGATAAGGCTTTTTATGGTGGCAAGAGCAGCATTTGTTCCTTCACTTGTTGAACAGGCTATGGTGACTGTGCCATCGTCTTCAATGTTGATTTCTGCGCCGGTTTCCTCAGTAATACTGCGGATAGTTTCTCCACCTTTTCCGATAATCATGCCGATACAGTCAACAGGTACTTTTATGGAGGTGAGTTTTGGTGCATAGTTTGCAAGATCCTGACGGGATTCGGGTATGGCCGCTTCCATTTTGTTCAGAATATGAAGCCTTCCATTACGAGCCTGCTCAAGTGCCGCTTCGAGAATATGATAATCAAGTCCGTCGATCTTTATGTCCATCTGGCAGGAGGTAATACCGTCTCTGGTGCCGGCGACTTTGAAATCCATATCTCCAAGATGGTCCTCGTTGCCAAGAATATCTGAAAGCACTGCATATGATGATCCTTCCTTGATGAGTCCCATGGCGATGCCGGATACCGGCTTTCTGATTGGAACGCCTCCATCCATGAGGGCGAGTGTTCCGCCACAGACTGATGCCATTGATGAAGAACCGTTAGATTCAAGGATGTCGGAAACGATGCGGATGGTATAAGGGAATTCCTGTTCGGTAGGTGCTACCATTTTTATCGATCGTTCTGCAAGATTGCCGTGACCGATTTCTCTGCGGCCGATACTGCCAAGCCTTCCTACTTCACCGACGCAGAATGGCGGGAAGTTATAGTGCAGCATGAATTTTTTATCGGCACTGTTTGTCAGGTTGTCAACTGACTGAGCATCTTTATTGGTGCCGAGAGTGACAGTTACAAGCGCTTGAGTTTCCCCTCTGGTGAAGAGTGCTGATCCATGGGCTCTCGGGATGATGCCGAGTTCTATGCTGATTGGTCGTACCTGATCGAGGGCTCTGCCGTCCAGTCGTTTTGCGTCATCAAGAATCATGTGGCGCATGACTTTCTTTTCGATGGAATGAATCTGCTCTTCAATAATATGAGCGTTCAGTAAGAGTGCTTTTGATGAGTCTGCAGCTATATCTTCACTGCTGATTATGGCTTTAAAGTGCTCAATGGTTGACTCAATGGTTTCTTTGTAGATATGGGCAGTCTGTTCAGCACGTTCTTCTTTTTTAAGAGGAGTATAGGCGAGTTCTTTAAGGCGGGCTTCACAATTGCCTTTCAAGAATTCGGTGAGTGTTGCTGGAATTACTGTTGGAGCAAAGGGTCGGCTTGGTTTTGCAATTTCTTCCGCAATTTCGTTCTGGAGTGCGCAGAGTCTGCGGATGGCATCGTGTCCAAACTTGATAGCCTCAAGCATTTCGGCTTCTGAAATCTCTTTCATCTCACCCTCGAGCATACAGATGGTATCGTTTGTACCACCGATACAGATATCGATGTCACTTTCAAGAAGCTGGTTCACATCAGGGTTGATGACATAGACTCCGTTGATACGTCCAACGCGGACCTCTGACATCGCGTTATGGAAAGGTATGTCGGAAACCATTATGGCTGTTGACGCGGCCAGGCCACCGAGGACGTCGGCATCATTGATCTGATCGGAGGAAATAACGGTGATTATAATCTGGGTTTCATAGAGATAGCCGTCAGGAAACAGTGGTCTGAGTGCTCGGTCTATAAGTCTTGCAGAAAGAATTTCTTTTTCGGAAGGACGGCTTTCGCGTTTGAAAAATCCACCTGGAAATTTTCCTGCTGCTGAATATTTTTCGCGGTATTCAACTTGAAGCGGGAAGTAGTCCTGGTTTGGAGGAGGTGTTTTTTTGCTGGACACAACAGTCGCAAGTACCATGGTGTCGCCGAGGCGAACCACTACAGCACCATCGGCCTGTTTTGCCATTTTACCGGTTTCGATAGAGATTATTTTACCGTGGCCAAGATCAATTTCTTTGTTAATAATCATGAATATCTTGTGATAGTGTGATAAAAATGTTGTTCGTTGTCTTTTGCAGTATACTCTGACTCGTCCAGGTATTACTTATTGCAGACTTCAGTGCTTTGACCACATGCTGGAAACAATGAACGCGTTTTGAAATATAACACAAAAAAGTGTCTTCCGGTAAACTTGATCTCCCGAGGGTATCATGCTTGAATCTTTCCGTTGTCAATAAGTCTTACTGTTCCTGAATACATGGCGAGAAGCAGGCGATACTCCCGTCCGGTTTCAGCAGTTTCTACTGGTTCAAATGTTTCATCATCGACGAAACAAACGTAATCGGGGCGGCATCCCTGGGTTGATTGAATCATCTGTTCAATTTCTGACGCAATTGCATGAAGGTCTTTTTCTTTTTCTGCAATTCTCTTTGAGGCATGGCAGATTCCCTTGTAAAGAACAGTTGCAGCGCTACGTTCCTGACTTGAAAGATAGATATTTCTTGAACTGACTGCCAGTCCGTTATCTTCCCTGACAATAGGTGCGCCGATGATTTTTATATCCAGGTTGAGGTCGATAACCAGTCGGCGGATAACTGCGAGCTGCTGCGCATCCTTTTCGCCGAAGACAGCTATATGAGGTTTTGTAATATGGAATAGTTTGGTCACTATAGTGGCAACCCCTTTAAAATGGCCGGGCCGCAATTCTCCTTCGAAGCGTTCTGCTAAGGTGCTGCATTCAACAGTTGTCTGATAGTTTTCAGGGTAGATACTGTCTGCTTCGGGCGCAAAAAGGTAGTCGACACCAGCCGCTTTTGCCAGAGAGGCATCCTTTTCAAAAGGTCTTGGGTATTTGTGGAGGTCTTCGTTCTGGCCGAATTGGATCGGGTTTACGAAAATGGTGAAAATAATGGTGCCTGCAGTCTGCTTTGCAAGTTTTACAAGACTTAAATGTCCTTCGTGCAGTGCTCCCATAGTCATGACAACGCCAATACACTGCCGGCTTAGTCGCAGTTTTTCGGCAATGGCCTGCATTTGTCCGGGGTCAGTGATGATCTGCATAGTCCTCTTCTGGTTTATTTAATTTTTTCCCGGGAGGGTGAACCACAACAACAAATTCTCCTCTTGTTTTACCATCTGCAAGCCACTGGCGTATCTCGTCAATGCTTCCAGTGATATATTCTTCATGTATTTTTGTCATTTCCCGTCCTATATAAATCTGTGCTTCAGGAAGGATCTTACCGAGCTCGTCAAGAAGTTTCATAATTCTGAATGGCGATTCATACAGGACAACAGTTACCTGAAGTGCAGCGAGATATTCCAGACGGCTTTTCCTTCCTTTTTTATGAGGGAGAAACCCTGCGAAGAAAAAATTGTTGACTGGAAGCGGGCAGGCTGAAAGTGCTGCTGTCAATGCACATGGTCCGGGAATCGGGATAACCTTCAGATTATGTTCGTGCAGGGCGTGAATCAGCGCATACCCAGGATCGCTTATAACGGGGGTCCCCGCGTCAGTGATGAGTGCTACATCAGTACCCTCTTCAAGAATATCGATAATATGGGCAATAGCTTTCGGCTCATTGTAGTTGTGGTAACTAATGAGCTTTTTGCCGGTAATTTCTAGATGTTTGAGCAGAATTGATGCACGACGAGTATCTTCACAAGCGATTGCTCCGGAAAGTCCTAGGATTTTTATAGCTCGGAGGGTAATGTCTTCGAGATTACCGAGAGGTGTCGCAACAACGTAAAGTGTTCCGTTATGTAAATCTGGGATTTGCAAGTGTAAAAGACGACTTGGACGAAGGGTTTGTTATGATAAATTCAAAATGGTATTTAGTATAATAATAAAAATACGATAAACAGCGTTTAGTCAAAGATGA
>Ga0194037_1001309_pt1 | contig 18122 bp, 11 predicted proteins | sample JunL306m_MetaG_FD_148653 | JGI IMG/M metagenome (GOLD analysis project Ga0194037, IMG submission 148653) | Anoxic zone freshwater microbial communities from boreal shield lake in IISD Experimental Lakes Area, Ontario, Canada - Jun2016-L304-6m | ecosystem: Environmental > Aquatic > Freshwater >...
ACGACAATTTCTCGACTTCGAAAAGCCTATTAAAGAGCTATACGACCAGATTGAACAACTTAAGGTCACTTCGGAAAAATCGAAGACCAATATGAGTGGTGCTATCAGCATGCTCGAGGACCGAATCGTAGAAACAAAAAAACACCTCACCGCCAATCTCACCCCCTGGCAAAAAGTACAACTGAGCCGGCATCCCGACAGGCCCTATACCCTCAAATACGTGGAGAATATGTGCACCAATTTTATTGAAATGCACGGCGACAGAAATATAAAAGATGATAAGGCCATGGTGGGCGGATTTGCTCAACTGGGCGGGGAAACCATCATGATCATTGGTCAACAAAAAGGCTCCAATACCAAAACAAGGCAAATGCGGAATTTTGGAATGGCCAACCCTGAAGGCTACCGCAAAGCCTTACGGCTGATGAAACTGGCCGAAAAATTCAATAAACCGGTGATCACACTCATCGATACACCGGGAGCCTTTCCAGGTCTGGAAGCTGAAGAAAGAGGACAAGGTGAAGCCATTGCCCGTAATATATATGAAATGATCAGGTTAAAAGTTCCAGTGATCTGTGTCATCATCGGCGAAGGAGCCAGTGGTGGTGCACTCGGGATCGGTGTGGGTGATAAGGTTTTTATGATGGAAAATACCTGGTATACCGTGATCTCGCCGGAAAGCTGCAGCAGCATCCTCTGGCGCAGCTGGGATAAAAAAGAAACCGCTGCCGAACAACTGCGTTTAACCGCTGAAGATATGCTTCAGTTTGGACTGGTGGATGGCGTGATCCCCGAACCATTGGGCGGAACACACTGGGACTATAAAGGAGCTGCAGAACTACTCAAAAACTTTCTGCTGCCCGTGATCAAATCACTGAAAGCCATTCCGGCCGAACAAAGAATAACCGACCGAATCGAAAAATTCGGAAAAATGGGTTTCTGGGAAGAAACCGTTATTGAATAAAATTATTATCGGGTATTTACGGTTGTGCGTAACATCTGTGTATCCACTCCAAACAGAAAATTATTGTTGAATAAAGAAATGATGCTATGCTGAAAGTAGGAATTATAGGAGCCGGCCACCTGGGTAAATTTCACCTGAATAATTGGTCTGCCATGGAAAGCATCCAACTGATCGGGTTTTGTGATACCGATGACGACAATGCAACACTCGTGAGTGAAAAATACCAACTCAAACGATTCAGTAACCCCGAAGCCCTGATGGATGAATGCGATGCCATCGATATCGTAGCCCCTACCACGGCCCATTTCGAACTCTGCGAAATGGCCATCAAAAAAGGCAAACATGTGTTCGTGGAAAAACCCCTGGCCAATACCATGGACGAAGCCCGGGAACTATTGAAACTGGCTAAGGAAGCCAATATCAAATTTCAGGTAGGCCATGTGGAAAGATTCAATCCTGCATTCCTTGCCTTAAAAGAATTTAACCTTCACCCCATGTTCATTGAAGTGCACCGCTTGGCACAATTCAATCCAAGGGGTACCGATGTCAGTGTTATTCTCGACCTCATGATCCATGATATCGATATCATTTTAAGTCTGGTAAAAAGCAATGTAAATTATATCAGCGCCAACGGAGTAGCAGTAATGAGCGATACTCCCGATATCGCCAACGTGCGTATTGAATTTGATAACGGATGCGTGGCCAACCTTACCAGCAGCCGCATCTCCATGAAAAAAATGAGAAAGATGCGCTTGTTTCAGAAAGATGCGTATATCGGCATCGATTTTCTGGAAAAGAAAACAGAAGTGATCAAACTGAATACACCCGATGATAAAAACGTATTCACTTTCGATATTGAAACAAACAATGGCAAAAAAACGATCGCCATTGCAAACCCTTCGGTGAAAGATGGAAATGCAATTTTGATGGAACTGGAAGCTTTCCGGGATGCCATACTGAATAATACCAGTACCCCGGTTACTGTACTCGATGGATTCAGGGCCATGGAAGTAGCACACCAGATATTGGAAAAGATCGGGAAATCAACCCTGAGCTAAATCGTACCCTTAGTAAATTTTAGTGTGAACCAACCTCGCATACATATCCGCTGGTACGCCTTGGGCGATGCGCTTGCTTCCATCCTGGCATGGATCTGCTTTTATTATGTACGGGAATATATTTTAGGGCAAGAATTCGCTACCGGAAAAAAATTCTATCTCGGCCTCGCACTATACCCACTGGCCTGGTTAATACTGTATTTTATCACAGGCGCTTATTACAACCTTTACCAAAAATCACGTCTGAATGAATTAACCAATACTTTCATCGTATCCACCATTGGCAGCATCTTCATTCTTTTCTTGTTCCTGTTATACGATGCTACCGGAGATTATAATATTTACTACAAGGAATTTCTTTCCCTTACCGGCATTCAAATAGTGTTGGTATTTTCGGTCAGACTATTGCTGATCACCTATGCAAAAGACCAGATCAACCATGGGGAGGTTTTCTTTAATACCCTGATCCTGGGCTCCGATCAAAGCGCAGCTACTTTGTACAGCAGCCTCATGAACAACCCGGAAAAAACAGGATTAAAAATCATTGGCTTCATCAATGCCAATGGAAATAATATTTCCTTGCTGCCAAATGAAGTGAAATATCTGGGCTATCTAGACCAGACAGCCTCCGTGATTGAAGCTCATCAAATTGAAGAAGTGATCATCGCTGTAGAACGAAAAGAAAGAACTAAACTGGAAAATATCCTGCGGCAACTAAGCGATAAAGATGTTAATATAAAAATACTGCCCGATACGATTGATATCATCAGCGGTGCGGTAAAAACGAACAATGTACTGGGCGTTCCACTCATTGATTTACATGCAGGCCTAATTCCTTTATGGCAACAGAATATCAAACGCATGATCGATATAGCAATGGCCTTCCTCGGGCTGGTCCTGCTATCTCCCCTTTTTATCTATATCGCCATTCGCATAAAACTTTCATCATCCGGCAAATTGCTTTATTTGCAGGAAAGGGTCGGATATAAAGGACGCGCTTTCACCATGATCAAATTCAGAAGCATGGTACCCGATGCCGAAAAAAATGGTCCGCAACTCAGCAACGATTCCGATACCCGCATTACCCAATGGGGAAAGACCATGCGCAAATGGCGACTCGATGAACTTCCCCAGCTTTGGAATATCATGAAAGGTGAAATGAGCCTGGTAGGCCCCCGCCCTGAACGGAAATTTTATATTGACCAGATCGTGGCGCTTCACCCGGAATATAATTACCTGCTTAAAGTAAAGCCCGGACTCACCAGTTGGGGTATGGTAAAATTCGGTTATGCCTCCACGCTAGATGAACTGATCGAACGCATGCCATATGATCTGATGTATATCGAAAATATTTCACTGGCCATCGATTTTAAGATCATGTTGCATACCATCCGGATCATCCTCTCTGGAAAAGGCAAATGATAGTATACACTACACTTGATGCGGATTGGAGCGATTTTACTATTTTTGATAAAACTATTTTGTAATTGAAAAAAGTACTCCTATCACTGGTGCTGCTTGGTGTCCTAATAACCAACGCTTTCTGCCAAACTAATCCTTACTGGCAGCAACAGGTGAACTACAAAATAGATGTGAACTTACATGATGCCGACCATACCTTGGACGGATTCATCAAGATGGATTATTTCAATAATTCACCCGACACCCTCAATTTTATCTGGATCCATCTTTGGCCCAATGCCTATAAGAATGACCGCACCGCCTTCTCCGACCAATTGCTGGAAAATGGGACTACTAAATTTTATTTCAGCAATGATGACCAGCGCGGATATATTAACCGGCTCGACTTTAAAATTAATGGCAATACCGTTAAAACCGAAGACCATCCACAACACCAGGATATTATTAAAGTATTATTACTGCAACCGCTGCTGCCCGGAAAAACTATTCAGATAGAAACACCTTTCCATGTAAAATTGCCCTATGTTTTTTCCCGGGGCGGGCATATAGAAAATAATTACTGGATCTCTCAATGGTATCCCAAACCGGCCGTGTACGACCGCAAAGGATGGCATCCCATCCCCTATTTAGATCAGGGAGAGTATTACAGCGAGTTTGGCAATTATGAGGTACAGATCACCGTGCCCCAAAATTATGTAGTGGCCGCAACTGGTATCTTACAAAATGATACCATCGCAAGTTATAATCCTGCTTCCACTGCCGGTTTAAAAACCTTGAAGTTTAAACAAGATAATGTACACGATTTTGCCTGGTTTGCAGATAAACGCTTCGTAGTGGAATCGGATAGTCTTCGGTTGCCCTCCGGAAAGATCATCAACTGCTATTCTTATTTCCTTCCCATTCACCGGGATGTATGGAAGAATAGCATTGCCATGATCAAACGGGCTATTCTCAGCAAATCCAACTGGCTGGGAGAATACCCGTATCCGATTGTTTCTGTAGTGGATGGAGGTACAGGAGGCGGCATGGAATATCCCACCATCACCCTGCTTGAATCGGGAGGCAGTGAAAGATCACTCGATATGGTCATCAACCATGAAGTAGGACACAACTGGTTTTATGGCATACTGGCCACTGATGAACGAACATATCCCTGGATGGATGAGGGTATGAATACTTATTACGATAACAGATATGCCCTTGAACAATATGGCAACACGGATGCCCCTTCCGGAAAATCATTTTTATTACGCAACCTGATGCCGTCCAATCCGGAAAAGATTTTAATGGATGAGTTGTTTCGCATCAAAAAAGACCAACCCATTGAAACCCCCTCGGAAAATTTCAACGGAATCAATTATAACCTGATCGCCTATTCGAAAACCGGCGACTGGATGCAACATCTTGAAAAAATACTGGGGAAACCTGTTTTTGACCAAGGCATGCAGGAATACTATCGCAACTGGCAGTTCAAGCATCCTTACCCCGAAGATTTTAAACAGGTAATGGAAAGGGTAAGCAACAAAGACCTGAGCCATGAATTTTCTTTGTTGCTTAAAAAAGGTTATTTAGACGTATCGCATAAGCAAAAAAAAGATTGGCGTATTGCTCCATTTTTCAGTTTAAAAGCAACCGATAAACATCATTATATCTTTTTCGCCCCGGCGATTGGATTTAATTTCTACGACAAACAAATGTTTGGTGTGGCCCTTCACAATTATACCCTGCCTAGTTCCGGATTACATTTCGTGGCGGTGCCGCTATACAGTACTGCCGTTAAACAATTCAATGGCATCGGGCGCATCAGCTATACCTGGTTTCCGGGTACTAACGGACAAAAAGCTGAACTGGCGCTCTCGGGTGAAAGTTTCACCGGAAATAGTTTCAGTGATTCAACCAGCACCCTGCATTATCTTCGGTTTACAAAACTGGTACCCTCCGTTAAATATGTATTTGCTCTTAAAAATCCAAGAAGTACCGTTACCCGTTTTATACAATGGAAAACTTTTCTGATCAGCGAACAGGGTTTGCGGTTTTTTCGCGATACCAGTTTACAAACTGATTTTATCAATTACCCATACACTTCAAGATACCTCAACCAATTTCGGTTTGTGCTGGACAACCACCGGGTATTGTATCCTTATCGGGGTATTCTTCAATTGGAGCAGGGAGAAGGATTTGCCAGGCTCGATTTTACTGGAAATTATTTTTTCAACTATCCAAAAGGCGGTGGATTAAGCCTTAGATTTTTTGCCGGAAAATTTTTCTACCTGGGTTCTAAAACCGTTTACAAGCAATTCAGCACCGATGCTTATCACCTTAACATGACAGGGCCGAAAGGATATGAAGACTATACTTACAGCAATTATTTTGTGGGTCGCAATGAATTTGATCATTACCCTTCCCAGCAGATCATGATCCGCGATGGAGCCTTTAAAGTGAGGACCGATTACCTCAGCAATAAAATTGGCAAAACAGACAATTGGCTTGCTGCCATCAACCTAAGTTCTGATATTCCAAAAGCCATTAACCCACTTTCCCTGCTTCCCTTTAAAATTCCGCTTAAACTATTTTTGGATATCGGCACCTATGCTGAAGCCTGGAAAAAAAATGCTGAAACGGGTAGGTTCGTGTATGATGGCGGGCTTCAACTTTCGCTCTTCAAGGATATCGTAACTATTTATGTGCCGTTGATATACAGTAAAGTGTATGCTAATTATTTCAAATCAACCCTCACAGAACAAAGGTTTCTTAAAAATATCGCATTCAGTATTAATGTTCAGGATATCAGCCTGCATAAATTCATCCCGCAATTCGCATTTTAACGGTGGCCATACAATACCTCACATACGCCGAAATAGATCTCAAAAAATGGGACGACTGCATCCTTCGTGCAAACAACGGATTGATCTATGCCTATTCATTTTATCTGAACCAGATGGCCCTGAACTGGGATGCCCTGGTGATGGATGATTATGATGCCGTGATGCCCCTCACCTGGAATAAAAAATATGGCATCCATTATTTATACCAGCCGGCTTTTACCGCTAGCCTGGGTGTATTCGGAAAAGATATTGATGCTCCCAAACTGAATGCATTTCTCAACGCCATACCGGAGAAATTCAAATACTGGGATATCTGCCTCAATCATGAGAACTGTTTCCCCGTAAAAGATTTTACACTCTACGAACGAGTGAATTATGTATTGTCTCTTCAACAACCTTATGAAATATTATTCAGCCAGTTCAGGGAAAGTACTCAACGAAATATAAAAAAATCGAAGGATCTTAATTGTGTCATCAAAAAGAATATCGCTGCCGAGGATATTATTTCCCTATCCCGATCCCAAGCATTGAATTTCGACGCGGTAACAAATGAAGATTTTAAACATATCGGAAATTTATACAGCTTGTTGCTGCAACAAGAGCAGGCATGTAATTATGCGGTATACAGCAATAGCGAACTTGTTGCTGCTGCTTTGTTTTTCTTTTCAAATAAACGGGCTTACTATATCCTGGTGGGCAACCACCCCAACAGCAAAGTGCTGGGAGCTTCTCATGCCCTCATCAATGCATTCATTAAAGACCATGCTGAACAGGACCTCAGCCTTGATTTTGAAGGATCAGATATCAGCAGTCTCGCTTTTTTTTATGGCAGTTTTGGCGCTGTAATAGAAAAATATGCGGCACTCAGGCTAAACCGTTTGCCCGTATGGGCCAAATGGATGAAGCGTAGTTAACCCTATGGATGAATGAGTCGTTCGGCGATCAGCAAATCAACAGTACTGGTGATCTTTAAATTATTTTCTTCGCCCGCTATCAGTTGCACTTTCAAACCAAATGATTCTACCACGGTTGCTTCATCGGTAAATTTCTCTTTATAATCGATCTTGAAAGCCGGCAATAATATCTTGCTGTGAAATGTTTGTGGTGTTTGTACCAATTTAATGCGGCTCCGCTCCAGGGCCTCATTGCCCTCGTCGGTAATCATTCTTAAACTATCTCGGCTATCCACCACCGGTATGGCCGAACCCTGTTCCAGGGCAGCTTCATAGCAACGATGGATCAGGTCTTCCGTGACTAGGCAACGCACGGCATCATGTACAAAAATGATGCTCTCGTCGTTGATCATTGCCAACCCGTTCTGCACGGAATGAAATCTGGTTCGCCCCCCTACGGTGATCTGTATACGCTCATAATCAAAAAAAGCATCAATGATCTCCTGCCCGGCAGATACATGCGCCTCGGGCAAAACCAAAATGATCTGCAGGTCGGCATAGGCCTGTAAAAAAGCCTTGATGGTATAATAGAGTACCGGCTTCCCGTTCAACAATAAAAATTGTTTGGGCACAGTATGATTCATCCTGCTTCCCATTCCTCCCGCCACTATGACTGCAAATTTTTTCATATATAGATGACTGCAGGAGCAAACCTGCATGACTGATTTAATCTTTGTAAATGCCCACAAAATTCTCTCCGGCACTATTGCGCATTCCACGATACATACCGGCACTATTAAACTGCATGGATACATTTCCTTTGGCATCAATTCCGATCATACCGCCCTCCCCTTCCATCTGTACCAGTTTAACCTGCACCACTTCGTGCATGGCCTCTGCCAGACTAAGGCCCTTGTATTCCATCAAAGAACTCACATCATGTGCTGCAACCGCCCTGATGAATACTTCTCCATGTCCGGTACAACTGATGGCGCAGGTTTTATTGTTGGCATAGGTGCCGGCGCCAATCATAGGACTATCCCCGATACGGCCATATTTTTTATTTGTCATGCCCCCGGTACTGGTCGCAGCAGCAATATTGCCTTGTTTATCGCAGGCAACAGCACCCACAGTACCCAGTTTTTTATCCTTCATCAATTCTTCCAATCCCTGATGGGTATGGTCGAGCGAATAATTGTCGCTATCACGCAATGCCTTCCACTGATCATACCGGAACTGCGAAAAAAAGAATTCATCCGGTTCCAATTTGATCCCCTGCTTAATGGCAAAATCATTGGCCCCTTTTCCACTCAGAAAAACATGGTTGCTGTTGTGCATCACTTCAGCCGCCAGTTCGATCGGATTCCGAACATTTCTAACCCCGGTAACCGCGCCAGCATGAAGATCACTTCCGTCCATGATGGCCGCATCCATTTCCTGCACGCCTTTTTTGGTGAACACCGAACCCCGGCCGGCATTGAATAGAAGATTATCTTCCAGCACTACAATGGCTGCCTTTACTGCATTGGTGGCCGTGCCACCTTCTTCCAGTACCGCATACCCGGCATTCAGGGCATCCTGTAAGCCATTGATATAAGCTTTTTCCAGTTCGGGGGTCATGTCTTCCTTGATGATGGTGCCTGCACCTCCATGAATAACTAGTGAATATGGCTGCATAAAATCGTGTAGTATTTTTATTAAAGAACAAATTTATCTATTTTACTGCCACAAACCTTCTAAGAATTCAGGACAATGTTTAAACGTAAGCTAACAATTAACGATTTATTTTTAATACTGGTTAATCTGGTACCACTGTATGGCGTATGGTTTGAAGGATGGGATCCGTCCAGGGTATTCGTGGTGTATTGCTTGGAAACGGTTATCGTAGGCATTATGAATGTACTGAAGATGGCAGCCGTTACCCTTTTAGTTAGCCCAAAGGGAGAGTGGAACAACAATGGATCACACAATATGCTAACGGGCTGGTTCTTTATTTTCTTTTTTATTATCCACTATGGCTTTTTTGTGTTGATACAAACTCAGATCTTCTTCTCCTTTAGCAAAATGGACATATTTGGTCCTTTTTTATCTGTATATACCCAGATCCCAGCCCTGTTGGGTGATGAGGGGAAACTATTAATCGGGATATTTTTTGTTTACTATAGCCTGGATACCCTGTTCAATTTTTTCCTGACGGGCGAATATAAAAAAATAACATTGATGGAATTGATGTTTCAACCTTACAAACGCATCATTGTTCAGCAACTGATCGTCATTGGCGGAAGCTTGTTCCTGATGTTTGGCGCAGGAAAAATATTCATGCTGATCATGGTGTGTATTAAAATATACTTTGAATTATTTTTCCCATTCAACAGGGTACTGAAGCTTTCAGCCAAGAAAGAATTTGATTCGAAAGAAGCACTATAAAGTTGTTAAACACAACCAGTATCCCTTGAAATCCTTTATGGAAGCAGGGCACAGCATTCTGCAAAAAGTTTATCCCGGTTGATGGCCACGGTACCTACTTCTTCACAAACCAATCCACCGGCAATATTGGCCACTTCGGCCATCAGGTGCATATCGCGTGATGCGGCATATACCAATGAAGCAATGGCGATCACAGTATCACCGGCGCCACTCACATCAGCTACATTGCGGATATGGGTAGATATAAGACGGGCATCTGCATCCTGCTGATAAAATACTCCTTTCTCCGACAAAGTGATCAGGGAAATTTTATGTTTGAGCCGATCTTCCAGTTGCACATGAATATCTTTTAGTAAACTTTCACTGATCTTCTCTACCAATATATTCAATCCCTCTTTCACTTCTTTCCAGTTGGGCTTAAATACATCCACGCCGGTATAACTGAAAAAATTCTTTCGCTTAGGATCTACTGTGGTGATGATGCCTTGCTTTTTACAAAGGCTGATCACGGCTTCGATCACCCGCGGAGTAAGTACTCCTTTGTTATAGTCTTCCAGTATCATTACATCCGGCTGTTCAGCAGCGATGAAATTTTCAATGGCATAGATCAGTTTTTCTTCGTCGGCTGTTTCCATATCCGCACTCATTTCTGCATCCAGACGCATCATATGCTGATTGCGGCTGATGATCCGGATCTTATTGGTAGTAATACGGGCTGTACTTTGTACCAGGTATGATGCTCCAATACCTTCCTTTTCTAATAAGGCTGCCAGTTGATCACCATCTTCATCTTTCCCGATCACACTCAGCATAGTTACCGGCGCGCCCATGGCCTTGATATTGAGTGCCACATTACCGGCACCGCCTATACGCTGTTCTTTTTTCGACACGGCCACCACCGGAACAGGGGCTTCGGGCGAGATGCGGTCTACTGTACCCCACCAATAAGTATCGAGCATTACATCACCGATCACGCCCACTTTAGTTTGGGCCATCTGTTGAAATAATTTTTCGAAATCTGGCTTTGACATAAAAGATTTTTAATTTTTTTGCTGGTTCACTGTAAGATAATACACTGGAATACCTGCCAACACGATACCGAGTCCGATACCGGCATACAATGGTTTCATGATGATCAGGAACACACAAAATACGATGGCCAGTAAGATATAGATGACGGGCAAAACCGGGTATCCGAATGCTTTGTAAGGACGTTCCATTTCAGGACGAGTACTGCGAAGCCGGAAGATCCCCAGAATAGTTAAGGCATAAAACAATACCACCACAAAGGAGATCATATCGAGGAGATCGCCGTACCGACCACTCAAACAAAGTAAGGATGCCATAATACACTGTGCCCATAAGGCATATTCAGGAACCGCATGCTTATTGAGTATGGCTGCTTTTTTAAAGAACAATTTATCATTCGCCATGGCATTGTACACCCTGGCGCCGGCAAGGATCAATCCATTGTTGCAACCGAATGTAGAGATCATGATCATCACAGCGATCACATAAGTGCCGATATCGCCGAAGATCACTTTACTAGCGGCAACGGCTACCCTATCTTGCGGAGCTGCGGCGATATCCTGCAAAGGCATTATACTGATGTACATCAGGTTGGCCGACACATAGATTATGGTTACGATCAAGGTGCCCAGGAATAAGGCCAGTCCGATATTTCTTTTAGGATTCCGGATCTCTCCGGCAATAAAGGTTACGTTGTTCCAGGCATCGCTGCTGAAGATAGACCCTACCATGGAAGCCGCGATGGCCCCCAGTATCGCCGAACCCGTAACGCCCCCAACAATGGCCCCCTCTGCATTGCGGCTGGTCATTTGCCAGGCATCCTGCCAGTTGGCATGCCAGATACTTCCTTTGGCTGCCAGCAAAAATCCGAATCCGATCAAGCCGAAAAGAGAAAGCAGTTTCACCACCGTAAAACTGGTCTGGATCATTTTACCGCCTTTAACACCCTTGGTATTGATATAGGTTAAGAAAACGATGAGCACGATAGAAACCAATTGTGCAGTATGCAGTTTAAAATCACCAATTTGGAAAATGATATTTGCATCGGTCAATTCAAGAGAGGGAATAAAATAACCGGCGAATTTACTGAAGGCCACGCCAACTGCGGCAATGGTAGCGGTTTGGATCACCGTAAAAAAACTCCAGCCATATAAAAAACCAGCGAGCGGATTGAATGCTTCTTTCAAATACACATACTGACCACCGGCCTTTGGAAACATCGCACTTAACTCACCATAGCTCATGGCTGCTGTCAGCGTCATGAACCCCGTAATGACCCATACGGCGATCAGCCATCCGGCACTGCCTACATTGCGGGTGATATCGGCACTCACAATGAAGATACCCGACCCGATCATAGAGCCTGCCACGATCATGGTAGCATCAAATAACCCTAAACTGGGTTTAAAGGAAGTAGTTGTAGATGACATATTTATCTTGGTTTATGGAAGACAAGATAAATAATTTGCGGGGAATTATTGTTTTACAGCAGCTTTCATTTTTTCATTCATTCCCTTGATCACATCATTGGTGATATTGAGGCTAGAATCCTTATATACCATATAATCTAGACCTGTTCCGGTAGTGAGGATATACATGAATTTTTTATCTCTATTGTAATCGCTTAAAAAACCTTTCAATTGCTTTTGAATATCATCCATAAAGCTGAAACTTTTTTCACTGAGCTTCTGTCCGGAGGCTTGTTTTTTTGCATCGATCTGTTGTTGCTGTTGAACCAATATACCCTGAAACTGTTGTGCTTCTTCCTGGGTAATGGAAGCTCCTCTCTTTAAAAAATTATTCTTCTGTGCTTCCAGTCCTTTATAACCTGCTTCCCACTCGCTTTCAATGGCTTTTTGTTCAGTTTCCAGTTCTTTGCGTTTGTCTTTGATATAACTGATGTTCTCATTCAATGAATCCAGTTCCACATAAGCGATCGGTGGACGATTACAATTGCTATCTTTCCACATGGAGGGACTACTGTTTTTTGCAGCCAGATCCCCTGTATGTTTTCCCGAAAAATTGGCATAATACAAGTACCCCACAGCAGCCAGCAACACAATATTTAATATGAGTGATACATTTTTCATTGTTCCTTACAATTTAATGGCAATATACAGACTATCATACATCGGACAATAATTTAGCCCGATTTTTAGGAAAGGCTTAACGGCAATTGTATTATAAAAAAGGAGTAAACGTTTCCGCTTACTCCTGTTATCCATCTGGTGATTATGATCTATTCTTCTTCATCAAAGCTCATGGCTTCTTTGGTGGTCATCAGCAATTCATATTCTTCCTTGCTGCCCACGATCATGTTCTCAAATTCGCGCAAACCGGTACCGGCTGGGATATGATGACCAGTGATCACGTTCTCTTTCAGACCGAGCATTTCATCTGTTTTACCCTGAATAGCAGCAGAACTCAACACTTTCGTGGTTTCCTGGAACGAAGCAGCTGAGATCCAGCTATGCGTACCCAGTGAGGCCTTGGTGATACCCAGTAATAATGGAGATGAAGTAGCAGGATGAGCGTCGCGGTATTCAGCCAGCTTCTTATCAGCCCTTCTCAACACCGAATTCTCTTCCCTGATATCACGGAGGGTAATGATCTGACCGGCTTTCAGTTTAGAACTGTCACCTGCTTCAGTTACTACTTTCTTGTCGTAGATATAATCGTTCTCCACGTTAAAGTCGAAGCGATCTTCTGTATCCCCTTCCAGGAATTTAGTATCACCGGCATCTTCAATGGTTACTTTACGCATCATCTGACGAACAATAACTTCAATATGCTTATCATTGATCTTCACACCCTGTAAACGATAAACCTCCTGGATCTCATTCACTACATATTCCTGAACCGCAAATGGTCCTTTGATCGACAGGATATCGGCAGGTGAGGTTTGTCCATCGCTCAATGCAGCACCGGCTTTCACAAAGTCACCATCCTGAACCAGGATCTGGCGGCTTAATGGAACCAGGTATTTTTTAACCACATTGTCTTTGGCTTCTACAATGATCTCGCGGTTACCACGCTTGATGGCACCGAAGGTAACCACCCCGTCAATTTCACAAACCACAGCAGGATTGCTTGGATTACGCGCTTCAAATAATTCAGTTACACGAGGCAGACCTCCTGTAATATCCTTCAGTTTGCTTAATACCCTTGGAATTTTCACCAGTACCTGTCCGCTTCTAACATCATCTCCTTCTTCCACTACGATATGTGAACCTACCGGCAGGTTATATGTTTTCTTCTCTTTTCCTTCAACAATGATACAAGGCAATTTGGTCTTATCTTTTGTTTCAATAACCACTTTCTCTCTATGACCTGTTTGTTCATCAGCCTCATCACGGTAGGTAATACCTTCGATCAGACTTTCAAATTTGATCAAACCGTTTGCTTCTGCCACGATCACGTTGTTGAACGGATCCCATGTACAAATAATATCGCCTTTGATCACTTTCTGACCGTCTTTCACGTTCAGGATGGCACCATAAGGAATATGCATCGTATTCAGTAATCGGTCAGATTTCACGTCAATATTCCTGATCTCACCGGTACGTCCGATAACCACATTGATCTTTTTACCTTCATGATTTTCGGTATGCACAGTACGCAATCCGTCGAACTGAATGGTACCGTCGAATTTAGCAGGGAGGGTTGATTCTACTGATGCAGAACCGGCCACACCACCCACGTGGAAAGTACGAAGTGTAAGCTGAGTTCCAGGCTCACCGATACTTTGTGCGGCAATGATGCCCACTGCGTCACCGCGTTGAGCCAGCATACCGGATGCCAGGTTCTTACCATAACATTTCACACAAACACCGCGTTTGCTTTCGCAGGTCAGTACAGAACGGATCTCAACGGTTTCAATTCCGCTATCATCTATTTTGCGAGACATTTCAGCGCTGATCTCTGATCCCGCTTCAATTAATAATTCTTCAGTAAGCGGATGGTATACATTGTGTAAAGACATCCTTCCTTCGATCCTGTCGCTCAATGGTTCAATAATATCCTCATTGTCTTTCAGGGCTGAAGTAGCGATACCGCGCAGGGTTCCGCAATCTTCTTCATTGATCACCACATCCTGTGATACGTCAACCAGTCGACGGGTAAGGTAACCGGCATCCGCTGTTTTAAGGGCGGTATCGGCCAAACCTTTACGGGCACCATGGGTAGAGATAAAGTATTCCAATACACTCAAACCATCTTTAAAGTTGGCCAAGATCGGATTTTCAATGATCTCACTTCCTGATGAACCTGATTTACGTGGCTTTGCCATCAATCCCCTCAAACCTGCCAGCTGCTTGATCTGCTGCTTGCTACCACGGGCTCCACTATCCAACATCATATACACAGAATTGAATCCCTGCTTGTCGGCAGCCAATTCGCGTATAAGGGTTTCAGTTACTTTCGTATCCACACGACTCCAGATATCGATGATCTGGTTATAACGCTCGTTGTTCGTGATCAATCCCATATTGTAATTGTCCCACACCTCATCTACTTCTAACTGGGCATTATCGATCAATTGCTGTTTAACGGCCGGAATGATCAGGTCATTGATATTGAACGACAATCCACCACGGAAGGCCATACGGTATCCGAGTGTTTTAATATCGTCGAGGAATTTTGCTGTAATAGGAACACTGGTCCATTTGATGATGTCGCCAATGATCTCCCTAAGGGCCTTCTTGGTGAGCAGGGCATTGATGAAACCAACGGTCTTGGGTACATGCTGATTAAAGATCACGCGACCAACGGTTGTTTCGATCAACTTGTTGGTGAGCGAGCCATCCGCATTACGGAAATCGGCTTTTACTTTAATATTGGCATGCAGGTCTATCTGCTTTTCATTATAGGCAATGATCACTTCTTCTGCAGAATAGAAAGCTTTCCCTTCTCCTTTTACTTTTTCTGTATCGGTTGATTTCTTTCCTTTAGTAATATAATATAATCCGAGTACCATGTCCTGAGAAGGCAGGGTAATAGGCGTACCATTCTGCGGGTTCAATATATTATGCGAAGAAAGCATCAATAACTGGGCTTCCAGAATAGCGGCATTGCTCAACGGAACGTGAACGGCCATCTGATCACCATCAAAATCCGCGTTAAAGGCGGTGGTTACCAATGGGTGCAACTGGATCGCTTTTCCTTCGATCAGTTTTGGTTGGAAGGCCTGGATTGACAAACGGTGCAAGGTTGGGGCACGATTCAGCATTACCGGGTGACCTTTCAATATATTCTCCAGGATATCCCAGATGATCGCTTCTTTTTTATCAACCAGTTTACGAGCACTCTTCACGGTTTTCACGATACCTCTTTCGATCAGTTTGCGAATGATAAATGGCTTGAACAATTCAGCCGCCATATCTTTTGGCAATCCGCACTCATGCATTTTTAATTCAGGACCAACCACAATAACAGAACGACCAGAATAATCCACACGTTTACCCAAGAGGTTCTGACGGAATCGTCCTTGCTTACCTTTCAGTACATCGCTCAATGATTTCAACGCACGTCCACCTTCTGCTTTTACAGCATTTGATTTACGGCTGTTATCGAACAGTGAATCGATGGCTTCCTGCAGCATACGCTTTTCATTGCGTAAGATCACTTCAGGCGCCTTGATCTCGAGCAACCTTTTCAAACGGTTGTTACGGATGATCACCCTACGATACAGGTCATTCAGATCGGAAGACGCAAAACGTCCTCCATCCAAAGGAACCAATGGACGCAGTTCTGGTGGGATCACCGGAATATATTGCATTACCATCCACTCCGGACGGTTGTTGATACGGGTATTGGCATCGCGGAAACTTTCCACTACGCTTAAACGCTTTAAGGCATCTGCCTTACGTTGTTGAGAGGTTTCATTGGCAGCGGCATTGCGCAGGTCGAAACTCAGTTGATCGAGGTCGATCCTTTGCAGCATATCATGTACCGCTTCGGCACCCATCTTGGCGATGAATTTATTTGGATCTTCATCAGGCAGGTGCTGGTTATCTTTCGGTAAGGTATCCAGGATATCCAGATACTCTTCTTCCGTAAGCAGGTCACTGTAATTCTGTCCTTTATCGGCACGGATGCCCGACTGGATCACTACAAAACGCTCGTAGTATACGATGCTTTCCAATTTCTTGGAACTCATGCCCAGCAGGTAACCGATCTTGTTAGGCAAAGATTTGAAGTACCAGATATGCACCACTGGAACTACCAATTTGATATGTCCCATCCTTTCACGACGAACTTTCTTCTCCGTTACTTCCACACCGCAACGGTCGCACACGATACCCTTATAACGGATACGCTTGTACTTACCGCAGGCACATTCATAATCTTTCACCGGCCCAAATATCCTTTCGCAGAACAAACCATCTCTTTCAGGTTTGTAGGTACGGTAGTTAATGGTTTCCGGCTTTAATACTTCACCGTAGCTTTTTTCTAAAATGCTATCGGGCGAAGCCAAACCAATGGTGATTTGAGAAAATGTTGGCCTTGGACGATTTTCTTTTTTGAATGCCATATGATAATTGATAATTAAAAATTAATAATTAATAACTCCTTCAGCACGATCCACACACAGGGGTTGCCCTGGTATTAATCAAACCTCAGGTCCAGACCCAATCCCCTTAATTCATGTACCAGTACATTGAATGATTCAGGAATTCCTGCTTTTGGAATATTGTCGCCTTTTACAATGGCTTCATATGTTTTAGCCCTTCCGATGATATCATCAGATTTAAGCGTCAACAGTTCCTGCAGGATATTAGAAGCACCATAGGCTTCCAATGCCCAAACCTCCATCTCACCAAAACGCTGACCACCGAACTGAGCCTTACCTCCCAGCGGTTGCTGGGTAATGAGACTGTATGGTCCGATAGAACGGGCGTGCATCTTATCATCCACCATATGGTGTAATTTGATGATGTAGATGATCCCTACGGTCGCTTTCTGATCAAATTTATCTCCGGTTTCTCCATCATATAAATAAGTATGACCGAATGTAGGCAAACCTGCTTTTTCAATATGCTGTGCGATCTCACTCACAGAAGCTCCGTCGAAGATCGGTGTAGCAAAACGAACGCCCAGTTTTTCACCGGCCCAGCCCAATACTGTTTCATAGATCTGACCCAGGTTCATACGACTTGGTACGCCCAATGGATTCAGTACAATATCAACCGGAGTTCCATCTTCCAGGAACGGCATATCTTCCTGACGAACGATCTTGGCTACAATACCTTTGTTACCATGTCGGCCCGCCATCTTATCACCCACTTTCAATTTACGTTTCACAGCCATATACACTTTAGCGAGTTTCAAAACACCAGCCGGTAATTCATCGCCGATAGAGATATTGAATTTTTCGCGCTTATACCTACCCAGTTCTTCATTGAACTTGATATTATAATTGTGCAACAGGACATTGATCAGCTCATCTACTTTAGCATCGCCGCTCCATCCCAATGGATTTACGTTCTGGTAATCGATATTGGCC
>Ga0194037_1001312_pt1 | contig 18075 bp, 16 predicted proteins | sample JunL306m_MetaG_FD_148653 | JGI IMG/M metagenome (GOLD analysis project Ga0194037, IMG submission 148653) | Anoxic zone freshwater microbial communities from boreal shield lake in IISD Experimental Lakes Area, Ontario, Canada - Jun2016-L304-6m | ecosystem: Environmental > Aquatic > Freshwater >...
GTCGTACTCGCCGATGGTTGCTTCCTGCGCGATCGGGCGCACCGGGTTCAAGGACACGACCACCGGCTGCTCCCAAGGCAGGGGCTGCAGACGGTTGAGCAGGTAGTGCAGGCACACCTGCGCGTCCTCTTGGCCAGGCGCGGCGGCTCGCTCATAGTTCCAGGCTGCCCAAGCCGCCTTGTGCGACGGCAAGACCGACGCGTCGGTATGCAGCACGGCCTTGTTGGACTGGTAGCGGATGGCACCCAGGGTTGCCCGCTCTTGCGCCGTGGGCGCGGCCAGCATGTGCAGAGCCTGGTCCGAGTGGGTGGCAATAATGACCTTGTCGAACAGCTCGGCGCCGGCGCTGGTATGGATGCGCACCCTGCCCTTGCCAGCGGGCGTTTCTTGCAGGTACTCAATGCGATGCACCGCTGTGTTCAGGCGCTTGTCGGCAATGCGCGCCACTATCCTTTCCACATAGTGCCTGGCTCCTCCATGAACGGTCCACCACTGAGGGCGGTTGCTGATTTGCAGCAGGCCATGGTTATGGCAGAAACGCACCATCGTGGAAACCGGGAACTGCAGCATCTGTGCGGTGGGACAGCTCCAGATGCAAGCCATCATGGGCAGGAAATACCAGTCGCAAAACGCAGTGCCAAAGCCATGCTCACGCAAGAAATCCCCCAACGGCTGGCGCAGCTGCGCGTCGGTGCCGCTCAGGGCCATGCGGGTGGCCAAGGCGTTGAATCGCAGCAGGTCGCGCAGCATGCCCCAAAAACGCGGATTGACCAGATTGGCGCGCTGGGCAAATACCGTTGTCAGGCTGGAGCCGCTCCACTCCATGGGGCAGCCCTTCGTGTCGTCTTGGGCCTGCACTGAAAACGACATGTCTGACTTGACGGTGGCAACGTTCAGATCGGCCAACAGTGCGATCAGTTGGGGGTAGGTGCGCTCGTTGAGCACCAGGAAGCCGGTGTCCACGCCATGCGTGAGCTCGCCTTTGGGGGTGGGAAGCGTCACATCAACCGTGTGCGTGTGGCCGCCGAAATAGTCGCCCGCCTCCAGCAGCGTGAGCTTGGCCTTGCCTTGTAAGGCGTGGGCCGCCGCCAAGCCTGAAATACCCGAACCTACGATGGCAACTTTGATCGACACGCGCACTCCATTGAATTGATGAGACCAATTCTATACCATTCAGTCATTAAATGACTTAACAGTCTTTTTATGGTCAATCAATTCCATTTATTAACTTAACCGGATACAATCGTGCGCATGGTCAGCACTACTCCAATCAAGATTTCTTTCAAAGCGCAGATGCTGTTGGCGCGGGAAGATGCCATCATCCAGTCCGTCAACCGCCTGCTGGCAGAAAAAGGTTTTGAAGCAATGACGGTGGAAGAAGTGGCGGCCGATGTGGGTATCGCCAAAGCCAGCCTGTACAAGCACTTCCCGAGCAAGGAAGACCTGGCAACGGCAGCCATGGTTTCGGTCATGCGCCGGGCGCAGGCGTTTTTAAACAACTTGCCCGCAGAATCATCCCCCATCGACAAGCTGCGCCGCGTCGTGGCGTGGACCATGGGCCTGAAGTTGGCAGGTGAAATGCCATCGCTGCCAAGCCAAAACTCCAGCCTGCGCAGCACCCTGATGGGCAACAAGGACTATATGGACGGCTTGATGGATGTGAGCGACCGTCTGGGCGCCTGGATTGAGGCGGCTCAGGCGCAGGGCTCGCTCAATCCCAAGCTCCCATCCATTGCCGTTCTCTACACACTGTACGCCCGCGCCTGCGACCCGGTGCTGGAGTTCTTGAAAATCGGCGAACTGTACAGCAATGACGAAATCATTGCCCTGGTGCTCAGCACCTGCTTTGACGGGCTGGAAACCCGGTAATGACCGGCACAAGGACGCCGGCTGCTCTGGGTACAACAACTATCAGGCAGCGCTCAATAGCGCCGCCTGATGAATCGCCACCAAACGGGCGCGCTGCAGCTTTCCGGTGGCCGTTAGCGGCAAAGCGCCGACCCAATGCACCCAGCGAGGTCGCCGGTAGGTTGGTAGTGCCTCGATGGCGGCCTGGATACGCTGCTGTGCCAGCGCCTGATGCTGCGGCGCGGCAACCACCAGCAAGGACAGCGCCGTCAGCCCTTCGCTGGTCTGCACACCAACGCAGGCCAGTTGCGTCACGCTGTCAGCCGCGGCGCTGCTCAGCGCCTGCTCGACCCACAGGGTGCTGACCCAGCGCCCGCTGATCTTGAGCATGTCGTCCATGCGTCCGGCAAATTCGAGCTTGCCATCGGCGCGGCGCAGGAACATGTCGCCCGGGCGGTACCAGCCGTCCTCAAACCCATCGACTTGCGCCTGCGGCCGCTTCCAGTACCCGACGGCAACACTGCTGCTGCGCAGCCAGATGCGTTGCGGCAGGGTCGCGTCAACTTGCGCGTCAAAGCGCAGTTGCACCTGCGGTGAGATTTGCAACAAGCCACTGTCGTCCTGGCTGTAGAGCATCAGGCACATCGTCTCGGAGGTTCCGTAACCGCTGGTAATGGCCAGACCGGTAGCATCAAACCAGGCCTTGCGCACCACCGCTGGCAGGCTCTCACCCGCAGAAACACAGTGGCGAATGCCGCTGCCCCGAAGTTGTGCCGCCACGCCGTTTTGCAGCATCTTGCTGTAGAGCGTCGGAACGCAAAAGAAAAGGCTGGGACGATGCCGGCGCACCATCTCCAGAACACGTTCGGGGTCTGGCCACTGCCGGTCCAGAATCACCGTGGCACCCGCCCTCAGGCCGGCCAGCAGGCTGTTGCCCAAGGCGTAGGCAAAAAAGAGTTTGGAGCTGGCATAGAGTCGATCTGCTGCGCTGAGTTCGAGCAAGCCAGTGGCAAACGAGTGCGGCTGCAGCGCCACGCGCTGCGCATGCACCACACCTTTGGAGGCGCCGGTGGTACCCGAGGTGCCAATCCACAAGGCCGGCGCTTCCTCGTCCTGCAACACTGCTTGGATCTCTGGCGAACGCGCCAGTTGCACAGCCCATGCTGACTCGCCAGGCCCACTGGCCACCAATTCGGTTGGCAGCGCCAACTCAGCCAACAGTGGCCGCAGCAGCGGTGCGCTTTCAGCTTCACACCAGATAAAACGCACTTCACTCTCGGACACGATGGGTGACAGCTCAGACAGCGCGAGGCGTGGATTGACACCGATGGCAACACCGCCAGCCCAGATGACTCCGAGATAGGCGACCACCCAATCGATGCTGTCGGGCGCCAGCACAATGACCCGCTCAGCGCAACGCAAACCCAGCGCCTGCCAGGCACCGGCCGCCTGGCGTACGCGCTGGCGCAGTGTCTCGTAGCTCAGCTTCTCGCTGCCACACTCCAGCGCCACCGCGTTTGAAGCGCCCGCTTCCAGCAGGGTCTGGGCGGCGTTCATGCCGATGTCGCACTCGCTCCCACAGCGGAGCTCAGGAATCTCACTGGGGCTATTCAATTTCAATGGCGTTGCGCTTGATGACGGAGCCCCAGCGCACAAAGTCTTTGCGAAGTATCGCGGCGAGTTCATTGGACGTGGATGACATCGCATCCAGCCCGGCATTGGTCAGCACCGACTTGACTTCCGGCAGTTTCATGATCGCTGCAATCTCGGTGTTTAAGCGATTGACTACTGGAGCCGGCGCCTTTGCAGGAACGAAAAAGGCGTACCAGATATCGACATTGACACCGCTGACACCCAACTCCTGAATCGTCGCCACGCCGGGAGCGACCGGGTGCCGCGCGGCACCACCAACGGCGAGGGCGGTCAATTTCCCGGAACTGACAAAGCTCTGCGCCACATGAACTGGCAGGAAGCCCGCCATCAGTTCGCCTGCCAACAAGTCCTGCACGAAACCCGAGGTCCCTTTGTAAGGGACATGCAGCATGGTGAGCTGCGCTTCACTCTTGAATAGCTCCATCGCCATATGGTGCGGCGTGCCGATGCCTGGTGAACCGTAACTGACGAAGCCCGGTTTGGCCTTTGCCAGTGCGATCAGTTCCTGCATCGACTTGATGCCGGACTTGGGACTGGCCACCAGCATCAATGTGCCGTAGGCAGTCATGGACACAGCGGCGAAGTCCTCAACCGGATTGAAAGGAACGTTTTTGTAAAGCTGGGCCGCCATCAACATCGTATTGGCGCCCATCAGCATGGTGTAGCCATCGGGGTTGGCCTTGGCGACATTGTCAGCGCCAATGTTGCCACTGGCACCAGGCACGTTGTGCACAACGACCGGCTGCCCGAGGCGCTCACTCAATTTGGGTGCAACCGTGCGGGCAATGGTGTCCATGCCGGTCCCCGGCGTGAACGGCACGACGATCTTGATAGTCTGAGCGGGCCATACCTGCGCCAGCGCAAAGGTGCTCAACGCCATCAACAAGCCAGCCAAAGTAACGCAAATCTTCATGATTGTCTCCTGTTATTGTTGGTCTCACGAAGCCATGTTCTGTTCACAGGATTCCACCATCATGTTAATCCTCATGGCCAGTTCATCAGCCTCCATCACGAACAGTAGAAGATCGGTCAAGAGATGCAGGTTCCGCGCATGAGACCGGCACCGATGACTTGGGCACTGTTCGTCCGGTGATACTAATTAACTTGGAATGCCGCGACAATGTGCCACTTTCAGATCAATTCTTTTCCAAATCGAGATGAATCGTGGACACAATCGCCAATCTCAAAGCATTTGTTGCAACGGCCGACGCCGGAAGCCTGTCGGGCGCGGCGCGCCAGTTAGGCGTTGTGCCATCTGTTATTTCGAAACGAATTGATCAACTCGAATGGCGCATCCGCGCGCGCCTGTTCAACCGCAGCACGCGCAAACTGGCTTTGACCGATGTCGGCGAACGCTATTTGCTCACCGTACGCGAGACGATTCGCCAGGTGGATGACACGCTGGCTGGCATGGCGCGAGCCAGCAGTGAACTGGAGGGGCATATCAGGGTCAAGATACCGACAACGCTCGGAGTGCTTTACCTCAGCGAAATTCTGAACGATTTCCTTCGAAGCCAACCCATGATCAGCATGGACATTGTCTTGGCGGACCGGTCCGTGAATCCTTTGGAAGAAGGCTTTGATATCGCGATTGGTGCGCTGGCGGAGTTGTACGGTCAGGTGCAGGACTTGCCGCTGTGCCTGATGAAGCGGTTTCTGTGCGCCGCGCCAAGCTATCTGCAACGCCGGGGAACGCCGATGCGTCCGGCCGACCTGGCTGGTCATGATTGCCTGGTATTCACGACATCCGGTGCCCGGTGGGAATTTCAGAGCGATCAGGGCTTGATCGGCATCGATGTGCGGCCTAAATTGAGCACCAACGATGGCGCTGCGATCTGCCAGGCCGCGCTCGCGGGGGGCGGCATCGCCGTCCTGTCCGACTATCTGGCCAGCGCCGCCCTGCAATCCGGTCAGTTGCTTGAAGTTCTTCCGGGTTTTGCAATACCTGGTCTTTGGCTCAAAGCCCTGGTTCCGACCAAACGCATAGAACTGCCACGGGTTCGCATGTTGCTTGATTGGCTCGAACAGAATCTCAAGCCGCAGCCACCCTGGGACAACACACAGCGCGCTCACGCCTGAGGTCAGCGCCAGCCGGTCTCTCAGGTCTTACCCTTGGCGCAAGCCCGTATGAAGGTCTTGAAACTCTCTGCTGCGGGTGACAGCGTTCTTCCTTGACGTGTGATGAAGGATATTTCCCGACGGATCGCGGGCTTCACCATCTTCTTCACTTCGATCTTGTAAACCCGAGTCATCGGGCTCGCGTAGGACGGCAAGACGGCCACACCCAGACCGGCGTCCACCATGCCAACCACTGTTGACAGATAAGCTACTTCGTAGGCGTCCTGAAGTTCAAGGCCGGCATCAATGCGGCACTTCTTGATGAGTTGACCGACGGAATTGTCCGGAGTCAGCGAAATGAACGGATACCCTGCCAAATCCTGCCAGGCGACGCTGGCTTTTCCCGCCAAGGGATGCCCTGCGGGGCAGGCCAGCACCAGGCTGTCGGCCATGAAGGGCTCGGCCACCAACTCACGCCCCGATCTTTCGAATGTTCCAATGCCGAAATCAACCTCGGCATCACGGACTTTGGGCTGGATCAAACTGGCCAATGTGTCCTGCAGGATGACCTTGATTCCGGGGTACATGGCAGCATATTCGCCAATGATCTTTGGCAGCCAGATGGATGCCATGAGTGGTGTCGCTGCCACCGTCACCCGACCGCGCTGCTTTGCCACCAACTCCTTGGAACTCGCCAGGGCGTTGGTGAGGTCGGCCAGCACTTTCTCGGCCACCGGATAGAGCTCGCGCCCGGCGTCAGTAAGTTGCACCAGCCGCGTCGTTCGATGAAACAAGCGCAGCCCAAACTGTCCCTCCAACTCGCTCACCAGCACACTGACGGCAGACTGTGTCAGATGCAGCCGCGTTGCCGCTGCCGTAAAGCTCCCGCACTGCGCGACGCTCAGAAAGGCGCTGATCTGCTTTACCGTGACATTCATGAATTTAATTCATCAACAAATGAAAAGAATGAAATGGCATTATGAGCGCAGATATGGCAATCTCACCTCAGCCGATCCCGCAACTTACAAGGAGACTGAAATGAAGCTCGATATCTTCAATCACATTTTTCCCCAAGCCTTTTACAAAAGAGCGCTCGAAGTCGTGCCCAACGGCAAGGACATGTTTAAACGGGTGCGCGACATCCCGTACATTGTTGACCTCGATGAGCGTTTTCGGATCATGGACCGTTTCGACGACTACGCGCAGGTCATCTGCCTGGGTTCACCGCCGATTGAGGTCTTCGGGCCGCCACCGGTTTCCACCGAAATGGCACGACTGGCGAACGACGGCATGGCCGAACTGGTTGCCAAATATCCGGGACGCTTCCCCGCATTCATTGCCTCCCTGCCGATGAACGATCCGGTCGGTTTGCTGCGCGAAGCAGAACGCGCCATCGGTGAACTGGGGGCCGTCGGCGTGCAGGTTTTTACGAATGTGCTCGGCAAACCATTGACAGCCCCGGAAACCTTGCCGCTGTTTGACCTGATGGCCAAACTGGACTGCCCAATCTGGTTGCATCCGGCGCGCGGTGCCGACTTCGCCGACTACAAGAAGGAAACAAAAAGCCATTACGAAATCTGGTGGACGCTTGGGTGGCCCTATGAAACCAGCGTAGCGATGGCTCACATGGTGTTCGAAGGTCTGTTCGACAAACATCCGGAGCTCAAGATCATCACCCATCACATGGGCGGCATGATTCCCTATTTTGAAGGGCGCGTTGGTCCGGGCTGGGATCTGCTGGGCACGCGCACCTCAGACCAGGACTATTCATTGCTGCTGAAGAAACTGAAAAAGCGGCCGCTCGACTACTTCAAGATGTTCTATGCCGACACGGCGCTGTTTGGCGCCCGCAAGGCGACTGAGCTCGGTCTCGATTTCTTTGGTGTCGATAACGTGATGTTTGCTTCAGATGCCCCGTTTGACCCTGAAAAAGGAGCGGCGTACACGCGCTGGACCATAGAAATCATCGATGCTCTGGACATCACGCCTGAGCAACGATATGCCATCTACGAAGGCAATGCCCGACGCTTGCTGAAATTGAAATAGAGGCCTTCGGCGCCGGCAATCCCGATATCATGCTCCAGAGCGGGCTGCCCCGCGAGTCCACCGGAGTTCTGCCTGATGAAGAAGTTGAGCTGTTGCATTGCCGTCTGCTGTTTGTTGCTTGCACCACTGGCGCGAGCGAAGGCGGACCCCGAAGTCATCAACAGCATCCGCGACCAGGGCTTCAACCATTCGCAGGTCATGCAGACACTGCAGCACCTGACCGACCAGATCGGGCCGCGTCTGACCAACTCGCCACAGATGCGCGAGGCCAGCCGCTGGACCCTGGAGCGTTTGCAGAGCTGGGGTTTGAGCAACGCTCATCTGGAGCCGTTTGCCTTTGGCCGCGGCTGGAGCTTTGAGAAGGCCAGCATCGATCTGCTCGCGCCGCGCAAGACCTCGCTGCAGGCGATTCCGCTGGCCTGGACGCCCGGCACGGCAGGTGTGCTGGAATCAGATGTGGTTTATCTCGACGCGGTGAAGGAGGCCGAACTGCAGAAGTACCGCGGCAAGCTGAAAAACAAGGTGGTCATGCTCAACGAACCGCTGGACGTTGAGGAGCCCAAGCGCGAGCTCTCGAAACGCTACACGGCAACCGAGCTGGCCGAGATGAAGAACTTCAATCTCAAGGCCCGCGCAAGCGAAGCGGATGCGCCGCAGGACAGCATCGCGGAGCGCCAGAAAACGCAGCGCTTCAGCCTGGCGCGCGAGGAATTTCTCAAGACCGAACAGGTCAGCGGGGCCTTGTTCCGCAGTTCCTGGGACGGTGGCCTGATTCGTGTGATGGGGCAGAACCACCGGGTCGGCAAGACCTTTCCGGTGCCGGCATTAATGCTGAGCGTGGAGCAGTACAACCTGCTGGCGCGCCTGCTGGAGGGCGGCGTGACGCCCAGGATTTCTTTCAACGTTGTGGCGCGCTTTCATGACGAGGATGTGAACACGCACAACACACTGGCCGAAATTACCGGCACCGGGGCGAACCCGGAAGTTGTGATGCTGGGCGCGCATCTGGATTCATGGCATGGCGCCACCGGCGGTGTCGACAACGCGGCGGGCGTGGCAATCACGATGGAGGCCATCCGCATCCTCAAGGCGATCAAGCTGGAGCCCAGGCGCACCATTCGCCTGGGTCTGTGGAGCAGTGAAGAACAGGGCTTGAACGGATCCAGCGCCTATGTGGAACAGCACTTTGCCACCCGTCCCAAGCCAAACGACCCGATGGAGCGCGATCTGAGTCCCTGGCTCTGGAGCAGCCCGGGCTGGCCCATCACCAAACTGAAGGACCACGACTTGCTTTCGGCCTACTTCAACGTCGATAACGGCAGCGGCCGGATTCGCGGTATCTCGACGCAGGGCAATGCGGCGGCGCGCACGCTCTTTGCCGAGTGGTTTGGGCAAGTAGCTGACCTGAGTGATGGCACCATCACCAACAATGCCTCGTTCTCAACCGACCACGTGTCGTTCGACCGCGTTGGCCTGCCCGGCTTTCAGTTCATTCAGGATCCGCTGGACTACGGCACGCGGCTGCACCACACGCACGTCGATTCCTTCGATCACGCCATTGCCGAAGACATGAAACAGGCCGCTGTCGTACTGGCCACTCTGGTGTACAACGCTGCCATCGCCGACGCCCGTCTGCCGAGAAAGCCACTGCCCGTGGAGCCCACAATGGCCGAAAAAGAACTGGAGAAGCAGAAGGCCGAGAAACGCACGCGCAGCCGCGACCGCAAGGCACTGGGTGATTTATCGGACGCGGCGAAATAGGAATTCACCTCAAAAAAGCGGCACCGGGTCGGGCCGCGTTGCTTGAACGCTAGCTTGGCGAAGCAGGGACGGAAAATCCGAAATCCTCTTCAATACTGACCGCGGGGTAATGAAACCGGACCGGACCATCCGGACGCTGATTGACATATTGAAACACGAGCGGGTCGGTACTCTTGCGTACTTCGTCCACGCTACCCTGGAACGCAAGCTTTCCACTGTCGAGAATGACAACGTGATCGGCAATTTCAAGCGTTTGCCTGATTTCATGCGACACGAAAATACTGGTCAGCCCCATGGAGTCATTGAGGTGCCGAATCAGGCGCGCCGTGACCAGAACTGAAATCGGGTCCAGACCGGAAAAGGGCTCGTCGTACATCAGGAATTCCGGGTCCAGCGCTATGGCGCGCGCTATTCCAATACGCTTGGCCATACCGCCTGAGACCTCACTGGGCATCAGGTCGCGGGCGTTTCGCAGGCCCACCGCATTGAGTTTCATCAGGACAATGTCGCGAATCAGTGATTCAGGCAGATCCGTATGTTCACGCAGCGGGAACGCAACATTTTCAAAAACGCTCATGTCGGCAAACAGGGCTGCAAACTGAAACAGTATCCCCATGCGTCGTCTGACGGCAAAGAGTTGTTTCTGATTCATGCTGCCAATATCTTGCCCATCAAACAGCATCTGCCCCGACCGCGCGCGGTACTGGCCACCCATCAGACGCAAGGTCGTCGTCTTGCCACCACCCATCGGACCCACCAGTGCTGTGACTTTGCCCCGCGGTATCTGAAGGGACACATCCTGCAAAACGGCCTGCTCCCCGTACCCGAAAGTGAGATTGCGAAATTCAACCAGTGATGTGTTGGAGCTGGGTGGCATAGGAAGTGATAGAGGATCGAGGAGGGGCTGCCTTTTGTCAAACGCTGGTCAGCGCAAATTTCCGGTGTGACCCAGGGAGTAACGCCCGGGCTGCGGCCAGACAGTCAGGCCATGCGGCTCTTGCCCAACCTTAATTTGATCCACGCTGCCGTTGCTTGTATCAAATCTGTAGACCACATCATCAAACCTTCCGGACAACCAGAGCCATTTGCCGTCATTGCTCACATTCCCCATATCCGGACTGCCGCCACCTGGAACGGGCCAATGGGCGACGGACTTGTTGCTGGCAAAGTCGATGACGGTGACACTCCCCGGGCCCTTCTTTTTGCCATGAATGGCATGTGATCCCCGATTCGCGACAAAGAGAACTTTTCCGTCGCGACTGGGATACAGACCGTGCGGCGCCACGCCTGTCGCAACGAAGGCCACTTCCTTGAAGCTCTCCCCATCAATGATGTGAACGCCGTCGGTGGCCATGTCGGCGACGTAAAACAATTTACCGTTTGGCGAGATTCTGATGTCCTGCGGCATGCCCTTGGAAACCGTGCAAATCTCGGTCTCCAGGGGATTGGGTGACTTGACGCTGTCCTTGAACCGCGTCTTGGGCACCGTCAGCTTCAGGTAGCCCATCAGACTCTTGTTAATCAGGTCAATCTTGACAACGGTACCGGCGAACTCACAGGTAAAAATGGCGTAACGGCCATCGATGGAAAAATCGCCGTGGTTGAGGCCTCCACAGTTCGGTGCCTCGATGGAGTACTGCAAGGCCAGCGTCTTGGGGTCCCTGAAGTCCAGTCGACGTTTGGCCTCGGCAACAACGATGGCCGAACGCCCGTCAGGACTGAAATACAGGTTGTACGGGTCATCTACCGGAATTGCCTTGCCAGGCTTGCCCGTGCGGGGATCGATCGGCGTCAAACTTCCATCGCGGCCGCGCTCTGCGTTGTTGGCCACCCAAAGGGTCCGCAAATCCCAGGAGGGAACAATGTGCTGCGGCGAGCGCCCAACCTTGAAACGATCAACCACTTTCAATGTCTTGGGATCAATCACCGAAACATCATTCGACCTGAGGTTGGGCACATAAACGCGCTGCAGATCATTCTTGACCTCTGGCCCGAGTTGGTCGATCTTTGTCTCGCTGTACAGATTCCCGGCATCGACAACAGGCGGCATGCCAGCCACGGTGCCTACCACGGCTGTCGGCGTTGTGGACGAGTTGGCTGCACTCGAAACACCCTGGAGAAGCGATGGAATCAATACTGCAGCACTGACGATCAGGAACTGATATTCGGGTTTGAATTTCATCGATTTGTCCGTTGCCTGATAGCTTCCTGGATCGCCTGGACTGACCGGTCCACAATGATCTGAACGCCGATTTTGCCCAGTTCAGGCGAGGACTTTCTCGGGTCACCCGTCACCCCACCGGCCTGACCTGTCTTGAAGCCCTCAGCCATCAAATCCGGACGAACCAGCGACTTGTCTATCGCCAAAGTCAATGAGGTGTCGGACAGTCCCGCATGGCTACCGATCTCCCCGTCCGTGAATCCTTTGCCGCGCAAGGCCTGGTTGAATGGAGTCTGCGCCGCTTCGTAAAACGCAGTCAAGGCGTACGCACGAAAACTGGCAGCCGAGCCCAACTTCTTGTTGATTCTGTTGGCCGCGCTGACTTCGTTCCTTTGGTATCCGCCATGGTCACCGAGGAAGACGACATCATGAAATCCGTGCTGCATGAAACTGTTGGCGGTTGATTCCAGCATACTTTCAAAGGTGGACTCCGGGATCGAAATGGTTCCGCTGAAGCGCATGTGCGCCACCGGCGGCGATATGGTGCCTTCAGGAACATAGGCGATGACGGGAGCTACGACCGCGTTACCCAAACGCTGCGCAATCTGCCCGGCCAGAAATTTGACGCGCACATTGTGCTTTCCAATGGCCATGTGAGGGCCGTTTTGCTCAGTCCCACCGATCGGAATCAGCACGGTCGTCGTGCCAGCGGTGACCCTTTCCTTCAACTCCAGCGAGGTGAGATCCTCAACAAAGACGCTTGCGGAGGGTGCCCCGGCTGCCATCGCGGTGGAGCAAGAAACCATGACTATGCACCCCCAGAGCTTGCAACAGTACTTAAGCAACTTCAAAGCGTGCACCCATGCGCTCAGGCACCGGCCATGCCGCTCAGACGCTGGCGGATGATGTCATCGGCCTGCGCCATGATGCGGTCAATCAGCTCCTTGACGCTCGGGATGTCATGGATCAGTCCGGCCACCATGCCGCAGGACCAGACGCCCGCTTCCATGTCACCCTGCTGCATGATGCGTGGGTAGACGCCAGCGACCTCTTCCATGATGTCATCGAATTTGAGGTTGGCGCCCAGGGTCCGTTCTTTGGCCAGCAGGCGATCGGTCGCGGCGTTGTGCAGCACGCGCTCGGTATTGCGCAGCGGGCGCATCACCAGGCGCGTATCGAGTTCGCTGGCAGCCACGATGGCCTGCTTGACGTTCTCGTGCACCGGCGCCTCTCTGGTAGCGATGAAGCGTGTGCCCATGTTCATGCCGTCGGCGCCCAGCGACAGCGCCGCTACCAGCGAGCGGCCATCGGCCATGCCGCCGGAGGCGACAAAAGGAATCTTCAAGGACTCAGCGGCACGCGGCAGCAGGATGAAGTTGGGCACATCGTCTTCACCCGGATGGCCACCGCACTCAAAGCCATCGACACTGACCGCATCACAACCAATGGCTTCGGCCTTGAGCGCATGGCGCACCGAGGTGCACTTGTGAATCACCTTGATGCCGGCCTCATGCAGGATCGGCATCCATTTCTGCGGATTGTTGCCGGCTGTCTCTACCGCCTTGACGCCACCGTCGATGATGGCGCGGATGTAGCCCGGGTAATCGGGTGAACTCACCGTTGGCAGGAAAGTGAGGTTCACACCAAACGGTTTGTCGGTCATGGCGCGGCAGCGCGCAATCTCTTTGGCCAGCAGCTCCGGCGTGCGCAGCGTCAAGCCGGTGATCAGACCGAGTCCGCCCGCGTTGGAGACGGCGGCGGCCAGTTCGGCCAGCCCGACAAAATGCATGCCGCCCTGAATGATGGGGTGCTGGATGCCGAACAGTTCAGTGATCTTGGTCTTCATATCAGGTCCTCAAAAAATCAGCTTGATGATAGTTGACTTGGCCGGCGCTGCTACTGAAGAACCAGCACATTGTTGCGGCGTTCCATCCCGCGCGACAGGCGCAGGGCCAGCACGTCCTGGCCCGCCGTGCGCTGCATCAATGCGTCAAAACGCAAACGAGCCTCAACAGGCATTGCTTTCACCGCACTTTGTGCCATTTGAAACAGCCACAGACCATGCACGGCGCTGGCGCGTTGCACCTGCACACCGCGCCATGCGTAGCTCACCATGCCAAGCGTCGGATGCACCAGGCGGCTATCGCTCCGGTTCACCAAATGCCCCGCCTCCAGGCCAGGATGTGCGTCCAGCCATTGCTGGTAGCAGGCAGCATCGGCGCCAAGCTGTGGTCCCCAGTCCTTGAACAACAAGGCCAGCACCGACTCCAGCGTGGCGGGAATGGCGTCATCAGGCAGCCAGTCGGCAATGTGCGGTGCATATTCACCATCCGGCGTGTTGGGCAGTTGCATGCGCTCGACCCAGCGAGCAACGTTGGGCGCGCGCTTTTTCATCAGTGCTGTGGGGTAAGGATCACGCCCGAGGTGCGCGTACAGCGGCGCAATCAGTCCGAGGTCGGCAATGCTGACGCGCCAGCCCATCACATAGGGGTAGCTCTGGAAGTGAACATCAAGCGCTTCGAGCAGTTCTTCGTAGGCAGCCTCGATGGCTGGAATGGTCTGCGGCGTGATCCCGAGTGCGGGCAGGCTGGAACTGAAGAAGTCCATGACGCGTCTGCCCGCGGCACGACGTGCTTCGCGGTCTGCTCCGGCATACAGTCCACGCCCAAACTCGGTCTGCAAGAACAGTTCCTGCTCGTGGCGGTAGCTCCAGCGGTAGTGCATGGCGACCTGCAACATGCCTTCCAGACCAAAGCCATCGATCAGTCTTGCCACCGCCAGTTGCACCGGTGTGGCCGGCGTCATGGCCTTGCCTGGCGCACCGTTGTCGAGCGTATCCAGGTAAGTGACGATGTCGGTGGAGTCCTGAATGAATTGACCCTCCGGCGTTTCGAGTACCGGAAAAGTTACCAGCCCGACCGCCGGACGCACGCGCGCTTTGTAGTCAGGGTGCGAGGGGCAGCGCTCCAGGAATGCAAGCCCTTTCTTGATCAGGCAGGAGCGTGCTTTACCTGTGTAGAGCGAGTGCGGCGTGCCCCACAGGATGTGAGGACGCGTCGGTTCTGTAGCGCGATGAGCCTCAGCGTTCATGCTCGCGGCGCCATGCCGCGCACCATGGTCAGAAACTCCAGCGGGGCACCGGCGCGGCGGTGCACCGACAGGGCCTGGTACTCGGGGTCGGCATACCATTGCCGCGCCTGCTCTTCGGATGGAAACTTGAAAATGATGACGCGGCCAGGACGCGGCGCAGAGCCTTCAAAGGTATGCGGCTTGTCATCGTAGGTGACGAACTCGCCGCCATGGCGTTTGAGTATCGGGAAGAATCCCTTTTCGTACTTGCGGTACTCGGCGGCATCCTGCACAACCAGATTGGCCAGGACGAAGACAGGAACATCAGACATGGTTTCTTCTTTCATCTAAGTGTTGAAAACAGAGCAGCAAGGGCGCGCCGTTACCACTCCGACAGCTTCTTCGCATCCAGATCGACTTTTCCGTCGAGGCCGAGGCTGATGACATCACCTTTCTTGAAGCTGTGCCCCTGCAGTGTGACATCCTGCGAAAGCATCGCTTGCTGAAGGCGGCCGTTGTTGTAAAACCAGGCCATGCGCTGGGTGCCCAGGCGAATCACGCCGAAACCCATGCGCAGGACATTGCCGCTCGAAGTGCAGGGAACGCCGTCAATCACCTCGTCCTGTGCCAGCCAGATAGCAAGCAGCTTGCCATTGGGATGCAGGCGGCTGCCGGCACCGTCGTCCTGGCCTTTTACAAGATGCCCCTGCAAGACGGTGTCCCTGGGAAGCCAGAAGTGCCGTAGTCGATCGCCATCCCCAAAGTGAAGCGCCGTTCCCGCGGGCAGTGCTTGCCCATAGACGGTGCCGTCTTTGCCAAGCCAGGCGCTGCCCACCTCGCCATTGGGCCGAAGGGCGATGTCGGAACCTGAGGGGATTTGAATGTTCCCGACCAAAAAGGCCTGGGAAACCTGACATGAAGAAGGTTTGCCGTCCGGGTAGTACTTGACCTGACTGGCACATGGCGCCACCTGAACTGAGCTGTTCGGGGACGCGCCTGCCAGCTCGGTGCTCTGACCCAGCGCCATGCCTGTGCAAAAGAGACAGGCAAGCAATGCAATCGCTTTGCACATCCTTTCCTCCTTTAGCCGCGCCGCAACATCCCGGTCACATCGACCTTGCGCAGCGCGGCAAGTTCTGTCTCGCTGGGCTCCGCAATCGGGGCTGCGTGTTCGGCCGTGCGCAACGCCCAGCCGGTGTGCTCCCGGATTTCCTGCGGGCTGGAAAAGGCAAACCAGCCATCGAGCAAAAATTCCTTGCTCTGCGGATCCGGCCGCAGAATGCCCAGCGTGGTGACGATGGCGCTCGGCCCGCCGCCGACGAAGCCGTAACGCTCGCGCGCCGTGCCGCCTTCCAGGTAGCCGGGGGAAGAGATGTAATCGACGCGCTGGGCAAAGCGCTTTTTCTCGTGCGTGGCCATGATCACGACGCGCTTGGCGCCGCAGGCGATGTCGTTGGCGCCGCCGCTGCCGGTCAGGCGCGTTCGGGGGGGCTCCAGGTGCTTTTTGTCGGGGTGGCTCCAGATGCCGGTGGTGTTGACGTTGCCGAACCTGTCGACCTGAGCGGCGCCGATGATGCCGACATCGCAGCGGCCCGAGGCCACCATGAAGCCCAGGGCGTCCAATCCATTGGTGAAGCTGGTGGCATTGGCCGAGATGCGGTTGCACTCGATTCCCCAGGGCAGACCACCGATCGGCGTCGAGCCGTAAATGCCACCTTCGGTCATGGCGCGCACACGCGGCGCATGGCAGGCTTGCGCAAAGTAGCCCGCCAACATCGACAGGCCAACGCCGAAGATCGCCAACTCACCGTCGCGGATTTCGCGGCCTGTGGCTATCGCCATCATTTCCTGGCGCGTGTAGTTCATGCGCCGACTCCGGCGGCGGTGAAGGCGTCAATCTCGGCGTCGGACAGGATCCACTGGCGATACGGGTCGAGCAGGAAAGAGGTTGGGCCGTGGCGGAGCTGTTCGATCAAATCACGGCCAATCAGGTCCAGGTAGTCGTCACGACTGTGCCAGGAATGGACAAACTCGTCCAGGTAACGCGCCGTGCCCTCGGCGGTGGCCAGCGCCTCGTTCATGGCCTTCATGTGCGCGTCGTCGCTGTCATGCACGCCGCACGAGGCCTGCGGCCATGCGGTGAACGGCCAGTACACAACCGCCTCCACCAGCAGGCCCGGAATGCGCACCAGGTTCGGATACTGGCGGATGCAGGCGCCGTCCACGATGTGATCGGCCAGCAGCACCACTTGTTTGGCAGCACGCGAAAGCTCAAAGCGGCTCCACTCGGTGCCCAGCATGATGGCATTGCCCTCGACATCGGCCATGGTGACGTGGATCGCGGCCAGATCCGGGCGCAGCGGTGACAGGGCACCGACGATGCGCCCGCTGAAAGGATCGACCACCTCGGGGATCTTGCGCTGCGTCGGGTATTCGCCCGGCGTCTGAACGCTAAGGTGCTGCAGGTCGGAGCCGATGTTGGAAGTGACCGGCACAAACGGCCAGTCGAAGGCGCCGCCGAGCAGGCGCAGCGGCAAGGACAGATTGGAATAGTCCTCCAGCAGCATGGCACCACTTTCGACCGCGCGGCGCAGGCCGTTGGCAAAGCCAAAGCCCTCCAGACCGGTGAAGCCGCACTCGGCCACGCTGACAGCACCGGCAGCGGCCAGCAAGTTGAGCTGCTGCGTGTTGCAATGAAAGATGGCATGCAACTGCCGGCGCCGCTGACGCAACAGCTCACGGCCAAAAACGACGGCGTCGGAGCCCACCGGCAACGCCGCACCGCTGGCGTATTGCATGCCGTCGCGCGTGTAGCGCTGCACAGCGGCTTCGAGGGTGATCAGTTTGTGGGTCATGGATGCGAGGATTTATAACAGACTGGTCTTTAGATTGGTTTGGTTATTTGAAACCAAGAAATAAGTTGTTGGAAATTTCATGGATGGCCTATAAAGTCGGCATCCAGGACAACACCGAAGAGGATTCCCATGTCACACGTCTATGCCGACAACTCACTCACCATTGGCCGCACGCCGCTGGTCAAGCTCAATCGAATCACCGATGGCGCTGGCGCCACGGTGCTGGCCAAGATCGAGGGCCGTAACCCGGCCTACTCGGTGAAGTGCCGCATTGGCGCAGCGCTGATCTGGGACGCCGAAAAGCGTGGCGTGCTCGGCGCGGGCAAGGAACTGGTTGAGCCCACCAGCGGCAACACCGGTATTGCGCTGGCCTTTGTGGCAGCGGCGCGCGGCATCCCGATCACACTAACGATGCCCGAGACCATGAGCATTGAGCGGCGCAAGCTGCTGCTGGCCTACGGCGCCAAGTTGGTGCTGACCGAAGGCGCCAAGGGCATGAAGGGAGCCATTGCCAAGGCCGAAGAAATTGCCGCCAGCGACCCCAAGTACGTGCTGCTGCAGCAGTTCAAGAACCCGGCGAATCCCGCGATTCACGAGGCCACGACCGGACCCGAAATCTGGGAC
>Ga0194037_1001313_pt1 | contig 18067 bp, 15 predicted proteins | sample JunL306m_MetaG_FD_148653 | JGI IMG/M metagenome (GOLD analysis project Ga0194037, IMG submission 148653) | Anoxic zone freshwater microbial communities from boreal shield lake in IISD Experimental Lakes Area, Ontario, Canada - Jun2016-L304-6m | ecosystem: Environmental > Aquatic > Freshwater >...
GCCGCCTCCAGGGTGGCCCGATCACTGCCGAAAAAATACACCCCGTGGCGCTGCCGGCCGCACCTCTCCAACAGCTTGGGAACCAAATCCGACCCGGCCACCCGCTCTCGCAGCGGGTAACCCAACACCCGCGACAACCATACCAGCGGCATCCCGTCACACACCACCCGGTCGGCAAAAAACACGATTTTTTTCAGGTCCGCATCATCATACGCCTGGGTGGTGAAATCGACGTTGGCCGTCACCAGGTAGCGGCTCTGGTGGCCGAGCATGGTCAGCGCGCAGAAATCGAGGGTTTCGGCCAGGGTCAGGTCATGAAACGGCAGACCTAGCAATACCGTCAGCGGCGGCTCTGGTGTCATCGGATTCATGGCACGGAGTAAGTAAGGCAGTTGAGCCGATCCGCCAAGCGTTTACCGAGCGCATCCCAAGTATACATTTCCAGGATCCTCGCCCGTCCCACGGCCGCCTGGCGGTGGCGCAGTTCGGCGTCGCCGGCATAGCGGAGCATCGCCTCGGCAAACGCCTGCGGTGTGTCCGCGAGCAGCAAGTGCTCATCGTGCTGCAGCTCCAAGCCCTGCGCGCCCAGGGTGGTCGAGACCACGGGATTGGCCATCGCGAGTCCTTCGGCGATCTTCAGGCGGGTTCCCCCGCCGATCCGCAGGGGCACGATCTGGACCCACGCTTTCTGATAGAACGGGCGCACGTCGGGGACCTCGCCGGCGAACTCGACGCCCGGCAGTCCGGCATAGCGCCGCACCTCGGGAGTGGGATTTTTGCCGACCAGGATCACCTTGAAGTCCGGGCGGCGGGCGATGACCAGCGGGTGAATGGTTTGGAAATACCATGCCAGCCCGTCCGTGTTGGGGATGTAATCCAGAGCCCCGCAAAACAGCGCCGTCGGCGCGGCGGTCGGCGCGGGCGGCCAGTTGTCGGCATTAAAAAACTCCACGTTGGCGCCGTTGGGCAGCACGAACACCCGCTCGCTCGGACCAAGGTGCTGCTCCAGAAATGTTTGATCATCAGGCCCGCAGACCACGGTCAACGCGAGTTGCTGGCGCACCTCGCGCTCCAGGCGGGCGATTTTCCACAGATTTTCGCGCGCCTTGAGCTTGGCAAACCAGCCCTGTTTGAGAGTGTTCAACACCTCGGACTGAAACAACCAATCGACGCGACTCCGGTCCATCACCCGGGCGCGATGCTGCGGAAACACCGCCGTCACATACGGCCACAACACCAGATCGCAAAAGTCCACCACCTCATAAGTTTGACCGGCGGTGAAATCCCGCAGCGACGCCAACACCCGCTCCGACCACCAATGCCGCACCGTCACCGGCAACGGCTGCCAAAGGCGATCGGTCAAAAACGGTGGCCATGGCGCGTGCTGAAACGGCTCGAAGCGCACCCGCCGGCAAAACCCTTGGAAGCGCTCGAGGTGGGTGACGTCCTCCGGTTCCGAGGACAGGCAGAACAGGTCCAGCTCAAAATGGCCGCTGAGGGCTTGCGCGAGGTGATAGACGCGCTGGTAGGTGCCCCGCATCAGGGGATAAGGGACGTAGGGCAGGATGATCAGCAGGCGTTTCATCGGGTCATGCGTAACAGGTCCACCATTTCGAGTAAATCTCCTCCCACGACTCGATCCGCGCCGGATCCGCGGCCGGGCGCGGCAAAAACCTGCCGGCTTCGGCGACGCCACCGGGGCTCAGCCCCAACAGGCAGGGCAGGGCGCGCATCAGGCCAGCACGCGGATAATCGCCGAGGGGGCGGATGAAACTGCCGCGCCGGAGCCGGTCGCGCACCGCCAGCGCCACGTTTTTGACCAGCGGCGTGTCGGGCAGCACGCGCGGCAGGGCCAGGTAGGCCCCAAACCCCGGCAACTGCCGCCGCAAGCGCCGCTGCTCGCCCAATAAATACAGCACCCCCCACGCCTCAACCAGGCGGCGGGATTCCGCCTCGAGATCCGGCCAGCTCAAGCCCCCGGCGAATGGCAGAAACTTGAACGCCACCCCCTCGGCATGCCAGGCCGGCAGGCCCGCGAGCTCAGCCGGCAGCTCCAACCCGGCCAGGCGCGCGGCGCGTTCACGGCAGAGCGAGGTGTATTGCCCGTTCCAGCACAACCAGGCGTCTCCCATGGCCAGCTTCAGTTTCGCGTGGTTGCGGATCACATAGGTCATGGCCTCATCCTGGCCCATCCGGCAGCGCGCGAAATACATCCCGCTGCCCCGGTTCCATAACAAACGCGTCGCCTCCGCGGGGTCGATCCGGGAAAAATCCAGGCCCGCACGCAGCTGCGTGAGAAACCCGCCATCCCCCGCCGCCACCACGTGCCCGGCCACCAAATCCGCGAACATCATCGAGCGACTCGGGTCGCCCAGCGAGTCCGCCCGCAGGCACTTGATCTCCACGTCGATGCCCAACTCCGCGCTCTCGGCACGCTCGGTCGCCCGGCACCACGCCTGCAGGCGCGGATCATCCGGCGCGTCATCAAACAAAAAATAATCGAGATCGTTGGAGAAGCCGGGGCCCAGCCGCCCGATCATCACCCCGCCCTCGCCACGCCCGTAGCCGCCGCCTAACACCAACGCCCCCGCCCTGCCGGTGGCCTCGAATGCGTGGCGGATGCGCGTCAGGTGACGGTCCAGCCTAGCCTCCAATTCAGGATGATCGCCTTCAAAATAGCGTCCGGTCATCACCACGGGCCGGGGTTATTTTCTGGGTTCCACCTCGAAAATCCGGTGCACGCACATCAACTCCAGGTTGGCCAACACCTTCTTGCCAACCCCGGTGAGACGCACCGGTCGCCGATGCTCAGGCAACAAGCGGATCAGATGCAGAAACGCTCCCACTCCAGAACTGTCGATGAACTCCAACTGCGAGCAATCCACCTCCACCAACCCGGCCGAGGCCAAAATTGCCTGATCCGCCCGGTCGCGGAATTCCGCGGCGTGCGGGCTCGTCAGACTGTCTCCCACGACGGTCAGGACCATCGTGCCATTGCTTTCGATACGTGAGCGAACGATCATTTGATTGGAGGATTCTTGGTTCGAGGAACTCCACACGCCCCATCACATGGATTCCTGCAAAAAGTGCATTGTTCGCTTTCCAAAGGCAATCCAAATAGTTTACAAACCCAAAAAATGAAAATTGACCCAGCAGAATACTGGAGCCAAACCGACCAGAATGGCACCATCGAGCGGTGGAGTCGCAACGCGCGCCGGAAGATGGCGATCTGGCGTGGCACTCTGCTGTTGGCACGCGCCTTGAAGCGCGGCTTGGATCTTGTCGGGTCGCTGGGTGCGCTGTGCCTGTTCGCGCCGATCTTCCTGATCACGGCGCTGCTGATCAAGCTCGAGGACGGCGGGCCGGTGTTTTTCTGTCAAAAGCGCGTCGGGGCGGGCGGCATTCTGTTTGGAATGTGGAAATTCCGCTCGATGGTGATCAACGCCGAGCACATCAAGGATCAACTGCTGCAAGACAACCAGCACGGCCAGAACGGGGTGACCTTCAAAATGAAAGACGACCCGCGCATCACCCGCATCGGCAAGTGGATCCGCAAACTCTCGATCGATGAATTCCCCCAGTTCTACAACGTCCTGCGCGGCGAAATGTCGCTTGTCGGACCGCGCCCGCCGCTGCCGCGCGAAGTCGCCACCTACAAGGCCTCGCACCTCCGGCGCTTGCGGGTCAAACCCGGCATCACCGGCCTGTGGCAGATCGGCGGCCGCGCCGACATTGACTTCGACGGCCAGGTCCGGCTCGATCTCCAATACATTCGCTCGTCAAGCGTGTTCTACGACATCATCATCCTGCTCAAGACCTTGCCCGCCGTCCTCTTCGGCAAGGGGGCCTACTAACTCATTCCCGCCTCCAACCCATCCCATGCCTGCCGACGTTCTTGAGTTGGTGCTGCCCGACTGGGGCGGTTTGGACACGGTGCGCGCGTCGCCCCTGCCCTTCGCCCTGTGGACCATCGGCGACCAATGCCTGCTCCACCATTGGCTGGACTATGCCGTCAACCAGGGACTCAGCGCCGTGCATGTCTATGGTGCCGACCGCCCGGCGGCGGTCCGCCGCATTCTCGCCGAGTCGTCACTGTGGCCGCTGCAGATCGAATTCACCGCAATCTCCGCCACCACCGCCGCGCCCGACGGGTCGATCCACGCCGACTGGCTGCCGGGGGAACCCTCGCCGCCCGCACCCACCAACGGCTGGGCGCTCATCGAACGGGCCGCGGCCATGGACCGGGCCTGGCTGGACCGAATGGCCGGCGAACCGGATTTCAACCTGGTGAGCATCGGATTCTCCTGCGAAATCCATCCCGAAGCCGAACTCAACCCGCCCTATTTCATCGGCGATCAGGTGTTCATCGGTCCGGGCTGTGAAATCGGCCCCTACGCCGTCATCGGTCCCGGGTCGGTGATTTCAGGCACCAACCTGATCGCCCACTCACATCTCACCGCCCATTCGTTTGTCGGGCCGGTCACGGCTCTCGAAAACTGCCTGGTCGATGGCGGCGTCCTGTTTAATATCAAACACCAGGTGAAACTCGACCAGATCGAAACCCACCTCCTTTCCACCCTGAAAAAATCCTCCTCGGGCGTTTCACTGCGGGATCGGATTCACGCCTTGTGGTTGTTTCTGCGCCTCGGGCGCGCCCGCCCCGCCTCGGCCTCGTTCGTGACCTTCGACGGTCGCACCCTGCCCGGCGACCCTGCCGCCGGCCTGAGCAACCGCAGCGCCTGGCTGCCGCTCGTCTGGCAGGGCCAACTCCCGCTCTACGGCGTGCTGCCGCGTTCCGCGGTCCAGTTCGAGGCGCTGGCACCGGATTGGCAAAACGCCTTGCGCCACGCCCCGATCGGAGTTTTTTCCTATGCCGACAGCCAGGGCTGCCACTCGCCGGAGGATCCCGAGGAGGCCATCCACGCCGTCTATCAAGCATCCCTGCCGCCATCCACTCTCAGTGCCGCGATGGCGGGGTTCACCCGCAAGCTGCAAGCCGCCGATCTCACCCGTTCCCACCCGCTGCCATGAGCAACCACGAACTCCTGCCCCCTCCCATCGGGGTGGTCCGCTACACCATCCCGGCCAATCAGGTTCTGATCGCGCCGCTGCTCCGGCACTTCATGGACACCATCGCCAACGGCGAGGTCATCGACGACTACCTAACCGACTGGCAGATCGTGTTCCAGGAGCTGGTGGTCAACGCGATCAAACACGGCGCGCGCAATGACCCGTCCAAATCGGTCCACGTCGAGTGGAGCATCACCCAGGACGCCATCATCCTCTCCGCCCAGGACCCCGGGCAAGGCCCGTCGGATGAGGCGTTGCTTGCGCCCACCCTGCCGGCGGACCCGTTGGCCGAATCCGGGCGCGGACTGTTCATCATCGTCAACCGCACCGATGAATGCAACTGGTGGCGCAGTCGCGAGGGCTTCCGCCTCGAGGTGTCGCGCAAACACCCCCACGAAGGGCTGCCGCTGCCCAGCAATCCGGAACTCGACAGCGTGCTCGATGAACTCTCGTCGTGCTACGAGAGTCTTACCGTCTTCCACCGCCTGACCGGCAAGCTCATTGTCAGCAGCAACCTGCGCGAGTTTGTCGACAACTCGCTCAATGAATTCCTCTCGCTCCACCCGCTTGACCGGATCTTCTTCCAGGGTGCCGTCACCATCCCCGAAACCATCCGCAGCATCCTGGGCAGCGCCGCCTGGTTCCTCGACCCCAACGACACCGATTCCTCGCTCAAAAGCCTCGGGGCCCTGACCCGCGAAACGGTCTGGGAAAATTGCGGCGATCTGGTCCGCCAAAACATCGACATCCAACCGCTCCGCTCGGTGGGCGCGGGTTGCGTCTTCCCGATCGTCGCGGGCGGCATCCACTTCGGGGCGCTCATCGCGCTGCGCAAGCCCAGCGTCATCGAGGCCAAGAGTCGCTCGCTGGGCACCCTGCGCACCCTCGCCGACCTGTGCGGCATCGCCTGCGCCAACGCCCACCTGGCTCACATCCGCGATGAGTCGCGCAAGGATTTGCGCGAGTTGGAAATCGCCGTCGATATCCAGAAGGCGCTGCTGCCGATCCTCCCCGCTCCCTCCTCGGACCGCTGGCTGGTCTCGATCTATCAGGAAAGCTCGCTCACCATCGCCGGCGACTACGCCATCGCCCGGGCCGATCCGGCCGGCAACCTGGTCATCGCCATGATCGATGTCATGGGCAAGGGCGTTTCCGCCGCCCTGCTCGCCAGCATTTTCCGCACTGCCTTCGAAATGTCGCTGCACATCCCCTCCTCGAGCGGCATCTTGGAAACTATCAACAAAACGCTCTGCACCCAGCTCGGCGATCTAACCATGTTCATCACCTGCGCGATCGCGCGGGTGACCAAGGATGGCCGCGCGCTCGACCATGCCAGCGCCGGCCATTGCCCGACGCTCTTCTATCATGCGAACGGCGAGCGCTCATTTCTGGAGCCCTCGGGCCCGCCGCTGGGCATCATTCCGAGCGTCACCTACACCAGCGAATGCCGCACCTTGCACGGCGGCGAGCGGCTCGTCTTCGTCACCGACGGCTGCTATGAATGGGACCGCCGCGACACGGATTTCGGCTGGGACCGCTTCGTGGACAACATGGATCACAACCGCGCCGCGCCGGCCGATGAACTCTGGACCCAACTGCGCGACCGGATCCGCAACCAGTTTGGACCCCACCTTGAAGACGACTGCACCCTCATCACCCTAGACATCCCGCTATGAAAAACGTCCTCGTCGCCGAAGATGATCTGGTCATCTCCAAGCTCTATCAGATTCACTTCCAGCGCAACCGCATCCGCGGCAGCTTCTTCACCACCGGAGCCGGGGTGATTGCCAGCGCCAAAAACCAACGCCCGGATCTGGTGATCCTCGACTTTGAGCTGCCCGACCTGAGCGGCCCGGAAGTCATGGCCGAACTCCACCAAATCCCCGGCTGTGAGGATCTGCCGGTGATTTTCATCACCGGGCGGGCAACACCCGCCGTGGTCGACAACCTCCGCCAGGCCGGCGCCCGCGAGGTCTTCGGAAAACCGTTTTCACCCATCCACCTCATCCAACTCATCAGCCAACTGACCACCCCCACGGGCGCATGAAGCCGCGCATCGACCTGTTCATTTTTGCCGACGCCCTGGGCTGGGCGATCGCGTCGCGGCGGCGCTTCGCCGAGCAGCTGTTGCCGGTGCGCAACCGCAGCGAGACGCTGCTGGGCTATTCCTCGACCTGCGATCCGACGATTCTCACCGGTGCCATTCCCAGCGAGCACCGCCACTTCTCGTTTTTCATCAAGGCGGCGGGCCGCTCGCCCTTCGCCCATCTCGGGCATCTGGGATTCCTGCCCGAAATCCTCGCCGGCCATCACCGGATCCGCAACCAAGTCTCCAAGTTCATCGCCCGCCGCCACGGCTACACCGGCTACTTCCAGCTCTACAGCGTGCCGTTCTCGAAACTGCCCTACCTCGATTACTCGGAAAAAAAGGACATCTACGAGCCCGGCGGAATCGCCGGCGGACAAGCCACGATTTTCCAGCACTGGCAGCAGTCCGGCAAGCCCTGGGTCCGCTCCGACTGGCGGCTCCCCGACCCCGACAACATCGCCCACGCCCGCCACCAAATCGAACAAGGCGAGGTGGAACTGCTCTATCTGTTCAGCGCCCGCCTCGACGCGGTCATGCACCAATACGGCGTCGATCACCCGCAGGTGGATGCCGCCTTCGACCTCTTCGCCACCCACCTCCAGGCGCTGGCCGATCTCGCGGCCCGCCATTACCGCGACGTGCGCATCCACCTCTTCAGCGACCACGGCATGGCCGACGTCAACGTCTGCTCGGACCTGCTGCCACGCTGGGAAAAACTCGGGCTCAAATTCGGCCGCGACTACATCGCGGTGTGGGACTCGACCATGGCGCGGTTCTGGTTCAACGACGAGGCGGCGCGCGCCACCGCCACCGCCTGGCTGCGCGAGCAGCCGGACGGCGAGATTCTATCAGACGAACGGCTGGCCGGCTACGGCTGCCTGTTTGCGGACCGCAAATACGGCGAGCTGTTCTATCTGCTGCCGTCCGGCTCGTTGTTCGTGCCCTCGTTTCTCAACCAGCGCAAGGTGACCGCCATGCACGGCTACGCGCCCGAGCATCCGGACAGCGCCGCCTGCTGGCTCTCCAACACCGACACCCTGCCGGTGGCCGCGCTGCCCGACATCTTCCCGGTGATGCGCGCCGCCGCCTACGATGACAACCCCTTGGTTTAGGGATATCAGTTACCGATCGGGTGTCACGCGATGAAAATTTTAAAAATCAAACCACAGATGAACAGGATCAACGCAGATGAAAGAAAGGATAAGATATGCAATGCTAATTTCACTACCAGGCAACCCGCCGGCCCTCTCTTCCCATCTGTGTAAATCCTGTTCATCTGCGGTTAAAAATCCACAGTGATCCGACCTGCCCGCCAAGCCCAGCTCCCCGTTGCCCATGTCACGCATCCTGCACATCCCGCGCCGCTTCGCGCTCGACGAATGGGGCGGCACCGAGAGCGTGATCTACAACCTGTGCAAGCAGCAGCTGGCCTGCGGCCAGCACCCGGAAATCCACACCTCGCGCGCGCTGGCCGCCACCCCGGCCGAGGTCTGGCGCGACATTCCGATCCGCCGCTACCGCTACTGCTATCCGTTTCTCGGACTGTCCCGGGCGGACCGCCTCGCCCTGGATAAAAAGGGCGGCAACCTGCTCTCACTCGATCTCTTCGGCCACCTGCTGGCGGCGCGCGACGTCCGCATCTATCATGCCCATGTCCTCAAGCGCATGGGCGGTGCCGTGCTCACCGCCGCGCGCCTCCGCCGCAAACCCTGCGTCGTCACCCTCCACGGCAACATCTTCGATGTCCCGGCCGCCGAGGCCGCCTCGGTCGTCGAGGCCCAGAGCGGCCACTTCGAGTGGGGCAAGCCGTTCGGTGCCCTGTTGCGCTCGCGCCACCTGCTCGCCGAGGCCGACGCCGTGCTCTGCGTCGGGTTCTCCGAATACGAGCGGGCCAAGGCCGAACTCGGCCACGACCGCGTCTATCACCTGCCCAACGGCGTCAGCCCGGAGTGCTTCGCCCACGGCAACCGCGCCGCCGGCCGCCAGGCGCTTGGCTGGCCGGACGATGCCATCGCCTTCGGCTGCCTCAGCCGCATCGACCCCCAGAAAAACCAGTTGCTGCTGGTCGAGGCGTTCGCCGCGCTGGTGGCCGCCCGGCCCGAGCTGCCATTGCGGCTGCTGATCGGCGGGCCGGTCACCGCACCCGCCTATCAGCAGGAACTCCTCGAGCTCATCCGCCGCCACCAACTCGAACCTCTCGTCACCCTCCACCCTGCCGTGGTCGCGGAATCCACCCTCCACCGCGACCTGCTCAGCGCCCTGGACGCCTTCGTCCTGCCCTCGCGCCACGAACCGTTCGGCATCGTCATCCTCGAGGCTTGGGCCGCCGGCCTGCCGGTCATCGCCTCCAACATCGGCGGCCTCCGCCAACTCGTCAGCCACCAGCACGACGGGCTGCATTTCCCCGGCGGCGACGCCGCCGCCCTCACCGCCGCCCTTGCCCGCCTCGCGGCCGACCCCGGCCTGCGCCAGGCGCTGGCCGCGGCCGGCCGCGAAAAAACGCTGCACCACTACACCTGGCAAGCCGTCAGCGCCCGGCTGGAGGCGATTTATCAACTTGCCGAAGCCCGCCACCGATGAACCCGCAGCCGCCAGCCGTGTCCGTGATCATGCGCAGCTTCAACGAGGCCTGGGCCATCGGCGAAACCCTCCGCCAGCTCGCCGCCCAGGACTACGCCGGCGAGGTCGAACTCATCGTCATCGATTCCGGATCCAGCGACGGCTCGCTGGAGATCATCCGCAACGCCAAGCCAGCCAAGCTGATCCAGATCCCCCTTGGCAGCTACGTCCCGGGCGTGGTCCTCAACCAGGGAGCGCGCGAGGCCAGCCACCCGTGGCTCGTCTATCTGAATGGCGACGCCACCCCGGTCGGCCGCAACTGGCTGTCCGAACTGCTCGCGCCATGCCTGGCCAGCCCGAGGTTCGGGGCGGCCTTTTCGCGCCAGATTCCGCGCCCCGACTGCCTGGCGGTCTTCGCCCACGACTACGACCGCTGCTTCGGTCCGGCGCGCGAATCCATCCACTGGGAGCATTTCTTCAGCATGGTCAGCTCGGTCACCCACCGCTCTGTCCTGGCGCAGGTCCCGATCCGCGAGGACCTGCAATACGCCGAGGATGACGAATGGACGCGCCGGCTAACCGCCGCGGGTTTCGAGGTCCTCTACGCGCCCGCTTCGGTGGTCATGCATTCCCATAACTACAGCTTGCGCCAGTCCTATCAGCGGTCCTTCGGCGACGCCCGGGCCATGGCCGCCGTGGGCACCAAGCCCCCGCAGGCATTCAACTACCATCGTTTCGTCCTGCTCGGCTGGCTCAAGGACACCCTCCACGACGCCACCTGGTGCCTGCGCCACTGCCGGCCCGGCGGGCTGCCTTATGCCAGCGCAGTGCGGCTGGCCCAACGCCTCGGCCGCCGTGCCGGCTATCACGCTGGCTGGCGGCTCTATCAGCGCGACCCCGCCACCCCCGCCACCCACGGCTGATCCCGCCTCACCCTCATCCCATGCAACCAGAAATCACCATCGTCTCCGCCTGCGATCGCAACTTCCTGTGGGGGGCATTCCTGCTAGCCGCCAGCGCCGCCCGTTTCGTGCCCGGAATCCCGGTGCATATTTTGCAGACCGGTTTCACCGCCGCCGATGCCGCGCTGTTTGACGGTTTTCCCGATGTGCGGCTGCTGCCGCTAGATGACAGCGACCCGCGCAACGTGGCCAACCGCAAAGCCGAGGCGGTGGTCACGGCGACCACCGATTACGTGGCCTGGCTGGATGCCGACTGCATGATCATCGGCGACATCCGAGCGCGGCTCATCCCGGCCAACGGCGAATTCCAAATCCGGCTGCGCGAACCCGCCGAAAATGCCTGGGTCTGGCGCAATCACTACGCGCCGGGCGAAACCCGCGGCGGCCTGCCGGCCAGCGTCCTGGCCCGCTGGTGCGCCGATGTCGGCCAATTGCCAGCCCCGCGCCTTGACACCACCTGCGTCACCAATGTGTTCGTCCTGCACCAGCGCCACCTCGACTTCATTCGCGAGTGGCAGCGCCAAATTGCCAAGGTCATCGCCCCGGAGCACGCCGGCGTGGTCGACTCGCGCAGCCCCGCCTATTTCATGACCGACGAATCGGTCTTCAGCTCGCTGCTGGCGTTTTCCCGGCTGGCCCCACCCATCGGCGAGCTGCGGCTCAACCGCGACCCTCACGCCCACGTCGCCCACTTCGGCGCCAACCCGAAACCCTGGAAACGCTGGCGCAAACAATTCTGGTATTGCCAGCCCCACGTGCTCGACCTCCTCGACTGGCTGCGCGCTAACGGCAAGCCCACCCCGCCGGTGCCATGGTCCTTCCAGCGCTCCGCCACCCCGGCCGCCTGGGCCATCGCCCAGGCCGAGGCACTCTACGCCAAATCCCGCTCCACCGTCGGCAACCTGCTGCGCAGGAACTGACCACCGCCCATGAAAATCCTCGTCCTCACCAACCTCTATCCGCCCCACGAAATCGGCGGCTATGAGATCCGCTGCCGGGATGTCAGCGAGCGGCTGCGGGCGGCCGGCCATGAGATTCACATCCTGACCTCCGACTATCAGGCGCGCGGCCGCAGCGCCGCGCCCGATTCCGCGGTGACCCGCCAGTTGCGCATCCACGGCATGTATGGCCATCCCTGGCTGCCGATTCAACGCGTCCACACTCTGGAAAAGCACAACCACGATATCCTGCGCCAGACGCTCGCTGCCGTGCGGCCCGACCTGGTCCACGTCTGGAACATGGGTGGCATCTCCAAATCCCTGCTGCTGCGGATCGAAGCCACGGGCATCCCCGTGGTCTATGATGTCTCGGACCATTGGCTCGCCGGCTCCGTGCGCGCCGACGTCTGGCTGTCGTGGTGGAACGACCGCGGTTCGATCTCGCGCACGCTGGCGCGCGCCGCCCTGACCCTGCTGGGCATCCGGCGACTCCTCGAGCCATCCACGCCAACGGCACCCTGGACATCCCTGCGCTTCCAACGCATTTATTTCTGCAGCGCCTTCATGCGCGATATCACCGCCGCGCAGGGTGCGCCTGTGGCTCACGCTGGCGTGATCCATTGCGGCATCGACACCGCGGCCTTCTCTCTCAAAACCGATCATGCGCGCTTTGCCAAACTGCTGTGGGTCGGCCGCCTGGCCGCCGACAAGGACCCGCTCACCGCGATCCGGGCCCTGGCCGCCGCCCACCGCGCCGGCTTGAGCGAGCTCACCCTCGATCTCTACGGTCACGGCGACCCGGCCTACATCGCCGAGCTCGACGCGGAGATCAGCGCCCTGGGACTGGGCGGGCACGTCAGGCGCAAACTCGCCCCGGTTGAGGAAATGCGCCGGCTCTATGCCCAATACGACGCGTTGCTCTTCACGTCTAACTGGGGGGAGCCGTTCGCGCTCACGCCGCTGGAGGCGATGGCCTCCGGCCTGCCCGTGATCACCTCGCTCGACGGCGGCCAGGCGGAATTGGCCCGCCACGGCAGCAATTGCCTGGTCGCCGCCGCCGCCAACCCCGAACTCTACGCCACCCGCATTGCCGAGCTCGCCGCCGCCCCGGATCTCCGCGCGGCCATCGCCGCCACCGGACTCGCGGAAGTCAGAACCCGCTTCGACATCGAGCCCATCACCCGGCAGATTGAAGCCTTCCTCCTCGCATCGCTGACTCCATGAGCATCCTCTTTTACGATGACAGCCCGGTCTTCGGCGGCCACGAGGTGATGGCGTTGTTAGGCGTGCGGGCCGTGCTCGAGGATTTCCCGGGGCCGGTGCATTTTTTCGCCTCCCGCGCCAACACCAAGCTCTGCGGCCAGGTCGCCGCCCTGGCCGCCGACCATCCGCAGCTGACTCTCGAGACGCTCCCCCACCACTCGTCCAAGCTGGAGGCGCTGCGCAACCTGCTCCAACCGTCGCGCAGCCGCGTGCTCGCCGGGCGGTTCCGCCAGATCGGCCCCTCGCTCGTCGTGGCCATCCAAGGCAACATCGAGCACTCGTCGCTGGCGCTCCACGCCGCGCGCCGCGCCCACATCCCTTCCACCAGTTACATTCCGGTCCCCCATTCCAACGCCGCCATGGGTGCCCGCCTGGGAGCCGTGCGCGACCTGGTTGCCCGCCGCCTGTTCCTCCTCCCGGACTCGTTCATCACCATCACCGATGAAATGGCAAATCTGCTCCGGTTGCGGGGGGCCACCGCACCCATCCACCTCGTTTACAACGGCGTCGACACCTCGCGCTTCCAGCCCGGCGACGCCCTTGAGGCCTGCCGCCAACTGGCGCTGCCGCCGGACAAAATCCGCCTCGGCATGATCGGGCGCATCGAGTTCCGCCAAAAACAACAGCACCTGCTAGTCCAGGCCGTCGCCGCGGATCCTGCGCTCGCAGCCTCCTGCCACCTGGTGTTTGCCGGCGACGGACCCGATCACGAACCCTTGCACGGGCTCATCGCGCGCCACCACCTCTCCGCCACCGTCCTCCCCTGGTGCGACCCCGCCATTCTCTATCAGGCGATCGACGCCCTGATCATCCCCTCCCGCTACGAAGGCCTGCCGCTGGTGATGTTGGAAGCGCTGGCATCGGGCACCGCCGTGCTCGGCAGTGACCGCGATGGCATGAAGGATTTGCTGCCCGCCGCCTGGCGGTTTCAGCCCGGCGACCCGGCCGCGCTCGCCACCACGCTCGCCGACTGGATCCAACAAGGACGCCCCCGGCCCGATCCGACGCTCGTCGCCAGAGTCCGCGACTCGATGTCGCTGCGATCCTTCCGTCAATCCTTCTCCGCCACCGTCCGCGCGCTGGCCAATGGCGATGCAACCCAACTGAGCGAAACATGCCGCGCGCGATGAATTCCAGCCGTTTTCCGTGGGTTGACCACCTGAAAGCCTTGGGGATATTGCTAGTGGTGGCGGGCCACTGCGCGCTTCCGGATGAACAGCATCAGTGGATCTATGCGTTTCACATGCCGCTGTTCTTCCTCATCAGTGGATTCCTGATTGCTCCCGGCGCCCTGGCCGTTTCCACACGCGCGTTCTTCATGCGCAGGATCTGGAAACTGGTAAAATATTACGCGCTGTTCGGTCTGCTGGGGACGGCGGCTTACTGTTATATGTTCCGCCATGACCAGCCGTTGTCGGCGGCGCTGGCCGGCCGCGGGTGGTCGCTGGTTTATGCCAGCGCTTCCCATCACTCGCCGGCCGATCTCTATCCGATCGCGCTGTGGTTCTTTCCCGGACTCATCACCGGCTTGCTGATCACCTTCGCGGTGTGGAAAATCCCGACGCCGCGGGCCAGGGCGTTCGCCATGACCGCGGTGGTCACGGCCGGGTTCCTGATGGAGGACCGTGCGTTGCCCTGGGAATTGGAAAGCGGCTGCGTGGCGGCCGGATTCATCGCCCTGGGTTATTGCGCCCGCGTCGCGGATTGGGACGGCGGCCTGCGGCGGATCCCCCGCCGGCGGGCGTTGGCCGTGGCCGCAGCGGCCCTTCTGTTAGGCAGCTGTCTGGCGCTTCTGAACCCCCATAGTTTGGATATCGGCAACGCGCGCATCGGCAACCCGCTGCTGGCGATCCCCGCCTGCGCGCTGTTGCTTCTGGCAGTCACGATTTTCGCCATGCAGCTGCCCGCCTCGAAAATCGCGCAAGCCGTGGCCGCCGCGACGATTGTGATTTTCCCCACCCACCAGCTCGTGTTCCCTCATCTCGACCGGCTGGCACTCAAGCTCGGCGTGCTGGATCCCGGGCTGGCGGCCGGCCCCGCCTGGTATGGCTGGGCGAAAGCCACCACCATCGTCGCCGCGACCTCGCTGGCGCATGCCGCCTATGTGCGGGCCAAGTCGCGCCAACCGCGCGCGGTGCCGACCGTCCTGCCGTGATCCATTCAGCCGCCCGAGGAACATGACCCGGTCTTTGGGAGCATTCTTTTAACCGACAAAGGAAAATGAAAACGGATTTAACGGACTTAACGGACTATTAGAGAGTTATGAAAATTGACGCGCTAACCCGCGGGGTGGGCTTAAAGTCTGATAGAACACTGTGTTCTCCCCCGTAAAATCCGTTACAATCCGTATAATCCGTGGTAAAAAGAGCCACTCAGTCGTGTGTCATTTTCCTTTGTAGGTTGAAACGTTTCGTGGCACCGCATCGTGGCCGAGGCCTGCGGGTATGGGCCGGTGGCCGAGGAGTGGCGCCGGGAAGTTCGGGCCTTCCTGGACCGGGGGTATCGTCAAGTGGATAGCGTAGATGCTATTTTCCAGATACGGCGGCGCCATCTACCAACTGGGCGAGAGGTGAACCCGGGCGGCTGGCAGGTGCCACGCCCCACTTGCAGTTGGGAGCGGCATCCATTTGGAAGTCCATACGTCCGCCGTTGAGCAGCATGGAGTGGGAGATGAAGGTCTGGTCAAACGGAGCACTGTTGAGAGTCGCTCCGTGGATGTAGCGCTGTTGCGGGCCGTTGTTTTTTGCGCTGAGGGTGAAGGTCTTGTCGTTGGGCAAGGTCAGCACCGCCTCGTCAAACAGCGGGCTGCCAATGAGGTAGTTGGGGTCGCCTGGGCAAGCCGGATAGAACCCGAGTGCGCTGAACACATACCAGGCCGACATCTGCCCGGTGTCCTCGTCGCCGCACAGGCCGTCGGGGCTGGCCTGATAGAGCAGCGCCATGATCTGGCGGGCGCGCGACTGGGTTTTCCACGGCTGGCCGACGTAATTGTAAAGATATACCATGTGATGGGTCGGCTCGTTGCCGTGGGCGTATTGGCCCATGTCGGCGGCGATCATTTCGAGCATTTCATGCTCCATTTTTCCATAGGTGCCGAAACGCACCGTCGGCGCGGTGGTGAACACGGCATCGAGCTTGGCTGCGAACTTCGCTTCGCCGCCTATCAACTTAATGAGGCCGGGCACGTCGTGCATCACGCTCCAGGTCCAATGCCAGGAATTCCCTTCGGTGAAGGGACCACCCCATTCGTCGGGATAAAATGGTTCGTTCCATGAGCCGTCGGCCTTGCGGCCGCGCATGAAGCCGGATTTTTGATCAAAAAGGTGGGTGTAATTCAGCGCCTGACGCGCGAAGGTGGCGGCGTCGGCGCGGTTGCCGCTCGCATCGGCGAGCTGCGCGGCGCAATAGTCGTCATAGGCATATTCCAGGGTTTTGGAGCCGGCTTCACGGACGCTTTGCGGGTCGCCGGCCAGGTTGGAATATGGCACATAACCTAGCTTGTTATAAAATAGCGCGCCGTCGCGGCCAATGGCCTTGCAGTTGGCGGGGCCTTGGGTGTTGGCGTCGTGAACCATGGCGGCCACGGCCTTGCCCGCATCGAAGGTGCGGATGCCTTTCATCCAGCCGTCGGCGAGCAGGGAAAACGCGTGGTTGCCGATCATGCAGTTCAGATGGCCGGGACCCGGCCATTCCGGCAACCAACCGCTCTCATCGTAGGCATGCATGATGCCCTCGAGGATTTCGCCGCCGATTTCCGGATAGAGCAGGTTGATCAGCGGATGCACCGCGCGGAATGTGTCCCAATAACCGCTGTCGGTGTAAAGGTGGCCGGAATGGACTTTGCCGTCGAAGGGGCTGAAGTAGACCGGCTGGTTGGTGGCATCCAGTTCGTAAAAGCGGTGGGGGAAAATCGTGCTGCGATAGAGCGCGCTGTAGAACGCCCGGCGCTGGTCGTCGGTGCCGCCCGTGACGCGGGCGCGGCCTAACATTTCATTCCAGCGGGCGGTGGCGCGCTGGCGGATGGTGTCGAAGTCGGCGCTGCCGATCTCGCGTTCCAGATTGCGCGCCGCCTGGTCGGCGCTGATCAAGGATGAGGCGGCTTTGCAGCCAACCACGGGATTGCCGGTGGTGTCGAACTTGAGGAATGCGCCGAGGGATTGCGTGCCGGCGAGTTCGGTCACGCCCGGCTGAATGGCATTGCCCGACCAGACGCCGCTGGCGGTGAACGGTCGGTCGAACACGATCACGAAATAATTCGACAGGCCTTCCGCCACGGGAAGGCCGCCCCGGTTGTGATAGTTGCGGGCGATGCCGATGACCTTGTTCTCGGCGGGGAGGATTTTCACCGATGAAATCCGTTGGGTGCCGAAAACTTCCAGCACCACATAGGCGTCGGCGGGCTTTTCGAAGGTAAAGCGCAGCTGCGCGGCGCGCTCGGTGGGCGTCACCTCCGCAATCGCGTCCCAGGTGTCGAGCCGCACTTTGTAATAGCCGGGCTGGGCGACTTCAGCGGCGTGCCTGAAGGTCGATGCACGTTCGTTTTCCGTCACCACCAGTTTGCCGGTGACGGGCATCAGCGAGAAATTGGCGTAGTCGCCGATCCAGCGACTCGGCTCGTGAGTCTGGCGGATGCCGCGGATTTGATCGTGGCGGTAATGATAGAACAGCCCCGTGGCTGCCGGCTCCGTGTAGGGTGCCCACGTATTCATTGGAAACGGCAGGGCGATGGCCGGATAGGCGTTGCCGTGGGAAAAATTGACCGGGTGGTCGGTGCCCTGCAGGGGATTTGCCAACTCCATCAGCGAGGGTTCCGCTCCGGCGGCGGATAGCCACAGCAGCCCGCAGGCGAGCAGTGAGGTGGATAGTGCGGCGCGGGCGGCAGTGACGGGAGCGGTTTTCATGATTCTTAACGGGCGGTGGCGTTCCTGCGGGAGTGGGCCTCCGGTCATGCCCTGGCGTGCATCCTGGGCGACGGGGTAGTGGGGTCCGGCAAGCGTTGCCCCGGCCAAGAGCCAAGCCGGGAAGCTCAGGGTGTGGAAGCAAAAACGGGCAGCCTGATATTTTTTGGTGATAATGCTAGATGGATTGAAAAATCCGGCCAATTTCCGCCGCAGCCGACAATATATACTGAGAGCCGCTGCCAGTGAGTCCCAAGCCAATGCTCCGGGGCGAGGCCGATCATCCAA
>Ga0194037_1001314_pt1 | contig 18063 bp, 11 predicted proteins | sample JunL306m_MetaG_FD_148653 | JGI IMG/M metagenome (GOLD analysis project Ga0194037, IMG submission 148653) | Anoxic zone freshwater microbial communities from boreal shield lake in IISD Experimental Lakes Area, Ontario, Canada - Jun2016-L304-6m | ecosystem: Environmental > Aquatic > Freshwater >...
TCTGGTAGAGGTACTCATTGCCAAGCTTCCTCACCGGCTCCCCGCAGCACTTCTCCTCTTTGCCAAGGATGCCAACCTTCACACCCGCTGCCGAGCAGATACGAAGGAAGTTTGCGGCAACCTCACGGTTGCGGCTATCGAAGGATGCGTAGCAGCCAGCAAAGTAGAGAATATCGACATCACTGTTCTCCTGCATGATGCTGACAGGGAGCCCCTTCGCCCAATCTCCCCTCGAAGCGTAGGCCATACCGAACGGATTGCCGTTCACCTCAATGTTGTTCGTCGCGGTGCGAACCTCGTCGCCCGGAAATTCGCCCTCCATGAGGGTCAGGTTCCGGCGCATTTCGAGGATCTTGTTGACATGCTCAATATTGGCCGGGCAGATATCCTGGCAGGCACCGCAGGTCGTGCAGGACCAGAGTGCATCAGCCGTCACCGCCTCGACGAGACCTTTTTTGGGTGACGTTTCGGCAACGCTGCCTATCGCCTTGATCAGCTTCATCGGAGAGAGGGGCTTGTCGGTGCTGTATGCCGGGCATCGATCCTGGCAGCGCTTGCACGAGGTGCAGGCGTCGCTGTCAAAGAGGTCTTTCCAGGTAAGGTCGGTGATTTTTGAGGCCCCGAACTGTTCAATGCTCTCATCCTCAAGATTGATGGTACCGATCGTGCCTTTTGGCTCGAAGGGTGCAAGGAAACTGTTTCCGCTCGTCGTGAGGATGTGGCGCAGCTTTGTACGGGGAATAACGGCAATGAAGCCGAGCCCAAGCAGGAGGTGGAACCACCAGAGCCCCTTGTGCAGGCCGAGCAAAGCACCGTCGCCGAAAAAGGAGAGCCCTTGGGCGAACAGATAACCCACAGGAGACCACAAGGCGAGATCAGGGTTCTGCTTCAGCTCGGTGACGGCCATGCGCGTCCCCTCGATAAGAAATCCGGTAATCAGGATGCTGAAGAGCAGCGCATGAATACGATAGTCGTCGGTGACCGTTTCAAGCCCATTGGGTTTGATGATGAATCGACGGACAAAGAGCCCTCCAAGCATCACGATGGCGACCAGACCGGCAAGGTCGAGCACAAGGGAGAAGTACCGGTAGAAGTTCCCTTGCAGTATGTTAACCCTGAAGAGCGGCAGGAGGAAATCGGCCTGTACCATGATGAGCATCGTGCCCGCAAGCAGGGTGAGAAAGCCCCAGAAAAAGAGCGAATGGAACAACCCTCCATCCTTGACCCTGAACACCCTGCTTTGTCCGAAGACAGTCGCGAGCATACGATGTGCGCGGTCACCGCGCCGGTCGAAACGATCAAGAGGCTTGCCCTGGCGCCAGATCTTCAGCCTCTCTTTGAAGCCGAAGGCCGCGCCGCTCACTGCGGCGATGGTGAGCAGGTACATGAAGGCGACAACCCCATGCCCGACGTTCCAGTAAATTTCACGAGTTGCATCCATTGGTGGCATCGACTTCAGTAATCAGGTTAAGAAAGCAGTTGTTTGGCAATGACGATACGCTGCACTTCACTTGTCCCTTCATAGATTTCGGTAATCTTGGCGTCGCGGTACATGCGCTCGATTTCGTAGTCAGCAATGTAACCGTAACCACCATGAATCTGCATTGCCTCTTTGGTTACGAAGGTAGCGGTCTCCGATGCATGGAGCTTGCAGAGGGCAGACTCAAGGGAGAATTTCTTCTTGTGGTCCTTCAGCCAGGCGGCCTTGTAGATCAGCAGCTTGCTTGTCTCGATGCGGGCGTACATGTCGGCCAGTTTGAACTGGATGGCCTGGAAAGAGCTGATCGTCTGGCCAAACTGCTTGCGCTCCTTCGAGTAGGCGACGGAACGTTCAAAGGCGCCTTCGGCGATGCCGAGTGCCTGCGAGGCGATACCGATGCGGCCGCCGTCCAGAGTATCCATGGCAACATTGAAACCCTTGCCCTCCTGTCCGAGCAGGTTCTTGAGCGGTACGCGCACGTTGTCGAGTGCGAATGCGGTGGTGTAGCTGCCGCGAATGCCCATCTTGTTTTCATTCTTCAGGATAATGACGCCCGGCGACTGCAGATCAACGATAAAGGCACTGATCCCCTTGTGCTTCAGCTTGCGGTCGAACGAGGCGAGCACGATGCCTGTTCCAAGGTATCCGCCGTTGGTGATGAAGTTTTTCGCGCCATTGATGACGACTTCATCGCCTTCAATGCGGTAGGTTGTCGTGGTTCCGCCCGCATCGCTGCCAGCTTCAGGCTCGGTGAGGAGGAAGCAGCCAATCTTCTTGCCGGTGAGGAGATCAGGCAGCCACTGTTTCTTCTGCTCATCGGTACCGAAGGCGTAGATGGGGTTGCAGCAGAGGGAGGTATGGGCCGAAACAAGGACGCCGGTCGATGCACACGCTTTGGAAATCTCTTCGACCAGAATAGCGTAGGACATCATGTCGAGGCCGGCGCCGCCGTACTCTTCGGGAAAGTAGCTGCCGAGAAACCCCATCTCCGAGATATGAGCGACAAGCTCATCGGGAATCCTGTGCTCTTCGTCGATTTTGGCGGCGATCGGCTTGATCTCGTTTTCAACGAAGTCGCGAACTGCGGACTGCAGCACTTTCTGGTCGTGGGTCATTTCAAAATTCATACTCTCTCTCCGGTTTATTTTCCTTTGAATTCAGCTTTGCGCTTCTCGGCAAACGCCCCCATCCCCTCTTTCTGATCCTGGCTCGAAAAGAGCACACCGAAAAGCGAGGCTTCGTAACGGAAGCCATCCTCCTTGCTCATGTTCAGGCCGTTGACAATGGCGTCCTTGCTGTAACGAACGGCAAGGGGTGCGACCGATGCAATGGCCCTGGCGCTCTCCAGCGCTTTTGGAATCAGCTCGTCAGCCTCGAAGATCTCGTTGACAATGCCCCACTCTTTGGCCTTCGCCGCAGTAATCATCCTGCCGGTAAAAATAAGCTCGCTTGCACGGCCACGCCCGATAAGACGAGGGAGGTTCTGGGTGCCGCCAAACCCCGGAATGATGCCAAGGGTCACTTCGGGGAACCCCACCTTCGCGTTTTCCGATGCGTAGATAAAATCGCAACCGAGAGCGAGTTCCAGTCCGCCGCCGAGCGCATATCCGTTAACGGCCGCAATGACCGGTGTGGCCATCTTTTCGAGCAGCAGCATCACCCGATGACCGGCCTTTCCGAAACGGTGGCCTTCGAGAGAGTTCATTGATGACATCTCCGTGATGTCGGCTCCGGCCACAAAGGCTTTTTCACCAGCACCAGTAAGGACGATGGCCCTTACTGCGCTGTTCAGCTCAAGTTCCGAGAAAGCAGCGAGCAGTTCGGCAAGTACGTCGCTGCTCAACGCGTTCATGGTACGGGGGCTGTTGATGGTCACAAGCGCCACACCATCCATCATTTCAATCAGCAGTTTGCTGTATTCCATATCGTTTTTCTGTCAGATTGGTTGTCGTTCATATTAAAGCTTTCGCTTAATAACTATAGAAGCCGCGACCCGACTTTTTGCCCAGATGCCCCGCATTGACCATTTTGACAAGGAGCGGACATGGGCGGTATTTCGGATCCCTGAAGCCTTCATAGAGCACATTTGCAATGGCGAGCACCGTGTCGAGGCCGATGAAATCAGCGAGCGCCAACGGGCCCATCGGCTGGTTGGTTCCAAGCTTCATGCCGTTGTCGATATCCTCTGCAGTTGCGACGCTTTCATAAAGGGCAAAAATGGCCTCGTTGATCATCGGAATCAGAATGCGGTTGACAATGAAACCGGGGTAATCCTGCGACACGGCCATCTGCTTGTCGAGCAGGCCAACGAGCCGGGCGGTCTCCTCGAAGGTCTCATTACTGGTGGCATGGCCGCGAATGATCTCGACCAGCTTCATCATAGGCACCGGGTTCATGAAGTGCATGCCGATCACTTTTTCAGGGCGGGTGGTCGCAGAAGCAATTCTTGTGATCGGGATCGACGAGGTGTTGGAAGCAAGGATTGAGCCTGCCTTGACGATGTTGTCGAGCTTTCGGAAAATCTCAAGCTTGAGCGGCTCGTGTTCGGTCACCGCCTCAATAGCGAAATCGACATTGGCGAGATCCGTCATCTCCGTCGTTGTTGTAATGCGGTCAACACTTTCAGCGACAAGCGAATCGGCAATCACCCCTTTCTTTGCCTGGCGCTCAAGGTTCTGGCGGATGGTGGTCACCGCTTTTTTAAGCTGCATCTCCGAGATGTCGAACAGCACAACATCGTACCCCTGCTGTGCAAAAACATGGGCGATACCGTTGCCCATCTGGCCAGCACCGAGAACACCGATGGATGTGATCATTGTGTAACTCCTCTTTGGATTTTGGTTCAGATTCGTTCAAAAATAACCGCCACGGCTTCGCCTCCGCCAATGCAGAGAGTTGCCAGTCCGTATCGTTTGCCCCTGCGATGCAGCTCGTTCACCAGCGTCATGGCGAGACGTGCGCCGCTGGCGCCGATCGGGTGACCGATGGCACAGGCTCCGCCGTTGACGTTGACCTTCTCGAGAGGAATGCCGAGCGCATTGATCGCCAACAAGGGTACCGTGGAGAATGCCTCATTGATTTCAAAAAGGTCAATGTCAGAGAGCGACAGGCCTGCACGACTGCAAACCTTTTCAATGGCTCCAATCGGGGCCTCCGGGAAGTTGTCTGGATGCCGGCTTTCGGTAGCCGAAGCCAGAAGACGCGCTCTCGGCACGAAGCCGTTTGCCTCGACCGCTGCTTCACCGGCAAGCACCAGCATTGCGGAGCCGTCACTTATGGTTGAGGCGTTGCCTGCGGTGATGGTTCCATCCTTTTGAAAAGCAGGCCTCAGTTCGGAAAACTTTGAGGTGTCGCCCCGGAATGGCTCCTCATCGGTATCAAGAATTTCATCGCCCTTCCGTCCCTTCTTGACGAACGGCACGATTTCATCCACAAATACCCCTCCCCTGATGGCCGCCTGGGCTCGCAAGTATGAGCGAGTCGCAAATGTGTCCTGTGCTTCGCGGGTGATGTTTCCGGCAGCGGCGCTCTCCTCGCCGATCTCGCCCATGTGGCGTCCGGTGTATGGATCCTGCAAGCCGTCGTAGATCATCATGTCAAACAACTGGCTGTGTCCCATGCGGTAGCCGCTGCGGGCCTTCCTGAGAAAATAGGGTGCCATTGACATGTTCTCCATACCACCGGCGACCACCACGTTTGACTCACCAAGTCTGATACTGTCAGCGCCAAGCATGACGGCTTTCAGTCCGCTTCCGCACACCTTGTTGATAGTCAGTGCATGAGCGCTGTCAGGGATACCAGCCGCCCGCATCGCCTGTCGGGCGGGAGCCTGACCGCATCCGCCTGAGAGGACCTGTCCGACAATGACCTCATCCACGCTTGACCCGTCGATACCGGCTGCGGCAAGCGCCCCCCTCATTGCCGCAGCACCGAGCTGCGTCGCCTCAATTTCGGCAAACATGCCATTCAGTGATCCGAAAGGGGTTCTTTTGGCCCCCACAACAAAAACTTGTTCACTCATGGTTCAACTTCCTTATGATTGGCTTACATGTTCCTTCTGTACTTTCCTCCGACCTCATAGAGCGCATGGGTAATCTGACCGAGGGAGGCGACCCGGACGGTATCCATCAGTTCGGTAAAGATGTTGCCCCCTGATACCGCAACATCCTTGAGTCTTTTGAGCGCCGCCTGGGCGGCCTCACGGTTTGCCTCCTGAAACGCTCTGAGGTTCTCGATCTGCTGCTCTTTCTCCTCTTTCGTAGCCCTGGCGAGCTCACCCGGGATCCGCAAGCCATCCTCGTTCGCACGGGGGTTGAGAAAGGTGTTCACGCCAATAATCGGCAGTTCGCCGCTGTGCTTTTTGTGCTCATAGAGCATGGACTCGTCCTGGATCTTCGCACGCTGATACTGCGTCTCCATCGCCCCGAGCACGCCGCCGCGCTGGTCGATGCGCTCAAACTCGGCAAGTACAGCCTCTTCGACAAGATTGGTGAGCTCCTCGATGATGAACGAGCCCTGCTGCGGATTCTCGTTTCTGGCAAGCCCGAACTCCTTGTTGATGATCATCTGGATCGCCATGGCCCGGCGCACCGACTCCTCGGAAGGGGTCGTCACCGCCTCGTCGTAGGCGTTTGTATGCAGCGAGTTGCAGTTGTCATAGATCGCCATCAGCGCCTGAAGGGTGGTGCGAATGTCGTTGAAATCCATCTCCTGGGCATGCAACGAGCGGCCGGAGGTCTGGATATGGTATTTGAGCTTCTGGCTCCTTTCGTTGGCACCATATTTGTCGCGCATGGTGACCGCCCAAAGGCGACGCGCGACACGACCGATCACCGAGTATTCGGGGTCGAGACCGTTGCTGAAGAAAAAGGAGAGGTTCGATGCAAAATCGTCGATCTTCATGCCTCTCGACAGGTAGTACTCAACGTAGGTAAAGCCGTTGGAAAGGGTGAACGCCAGTTGGCTGATCGGATTTGCCCCGGCCTCGGCGATATGATAGCCGCTGATTGAGACCGAATAATAGTTGCGCACCAATTTGTCGATGAAGTACTGCTGGATGTCGCCCATCATCCTCAGGGCAAACTCAATCGAGAAGATGCAGGTATTCTGACCCTGATCCTCTTTCAGAATGTCGGCCTGAACGGTACCCCGCACCGTCCGCAGGGTACTGTCGCGAATCTGCAGGTACTCCTCGGGCGAAGGCTCACGGCCGTTCGCTTCACGGAAGAGGGCTGTCTGCTGATCGATGGCTGCGTTGAAGAAGAAGGCGAGCATCATCGGAGCAGGGCCATTGATCGTGATTGAGACGCTGGTGTTTGGGGCGCAGAGGTCGAAACCGGCATAGAGCTTCTTCATGTCGTCAACCGTGCAGATCGACACACCGCTCTCCCCCACCTTGCCATAGATGTCGGGCGGAAAGTCGGGATCTTCTCCATAGAGCGTGACGCTGTCGAAGGCCGTGGAGAGGCGCTTGGCATCATCGTCCTTGCTGAGGTAGTGGAACCTGCGGTTGGTCCGTTCGGGCGAACCCTCTCCGGCAAACTGGCGCTTGGGATCCTCTTCGATGCGCTTGAACGGGAAAACGCCCGCCGTAAACGGAAAGCAGCCCGGAACGTTCTCAAGCATCCTCCAGCGCAGGATTTCGCCGAAATCAGCAAAGCCGGGCAGGCAGACTTTCGGAATGCGGGTACCGGCAAGAGAGGTCGTAAAGAGATCGCTCCGTATTTCTCTCCCCCGGACTACCGTCACGAGCTGGTCACGCTGGTAGGCCTCTTTCATCGCAGGCCACTCATTGAGAATCTGCTTTGACTCCGGAGTCAGCTTTGAGTCGAACGCCGCAATCTTCCGGTCGATCTCCACCCGGGTCGACTCGCCGGGGAGCACCTCCCTTGCCCCTTCGAGCTGAAAAAGACGACGTGCGACGCCCGACTGCTCCTTGACCTTGGAATGGTAGTTCCGTACTGTACAGACGATCTCGCCGAGATAGTGGACTCTGTCAGCGGAGATAACCGAGCGCTTCAGGCTGTTACTCTCGTCAACGACAAATGATGAATTCCAGTCGGAGCCCTTCTTACGGTTGACCGTGTCAATCATTGCCCGGTAAAGGGTATTGGTGCCGGGATCATTGAACTGCGAGGCGATGGTGCCAAAGACCGGCAGTGCCTCGTCAGCCCCTTCGAAGAGGTTGCGGTTGCGTCGATACTGCTTGCGGACATTGCGCAGGGCATCTTCGGCGCCCTTGCGTTCGAACTTGTTGATGACCACCAGATCGGCGAAATCGAGCATATCGATCTTCTCGAGCTGCGTCGGCGCACCAAACTCACTGGTCATCACGTAGAGTGCGACATCGCATATATTCACGACACCGGCATTTCCCTGCCCTATACCGCTGGTCTCGACAATAACCAGGTCATAGCCCGCTGCACGCACGACGTCAAGAGCATCCTGTATGGCAGCCGACAGCTCCGTCTGCGAATCCCGTGTGGCAAGGGAACGCATGTAGACCTTCTTTGAATTGATGGCGTTCATCCTGATGCGATCCCCAAGCAGAGCACCTCCGGTCCGCTGGCGGGAAGGGTCGACGGCAAGGATGGCAACGCTCTTTTCGGGGAAGTCGATGGTGAAGCGGCGTACCAGCTCATCGGTCAGCGAGCTCTTGCCAGCGCCGCCAGTGCCGGTGATGCCGATAACCGGAACATCCCTGCCAAGTTCCTGTATTCTGTTGCGAAGCAATCCGTAGCCAAGGGTATGATCACGCACATCCTGCTCTGCAAGAGAGATCAGCGTATTGACCGCCCTGACATCCTGCCCGGCCAGTTGGGAAATTTGCTCTTCCGGGTCGCGTTCAATGCTATAATCGCACTCCTCAAGCAGCAGGTTGATCATCCCCTGCAACCCCAACCGGCGTCCATCCTCCGGTGAAAAGATCTTCCGCACGCCGTACGCTTCAATCCCGGCGATCTCATCGGGCACAATAACACCGCCGCCACCTCCATAAACCTTGATATGCCCCTCCCCCCTCTCCTGCAAAAGGTCGATAATGTATTTGAAGAATTCGACATGGCCCCCCTGGTAGCAGCTCACGGCAATCCCCTGGGCATCCTCCTGGATGGCAGCAGTCACAATCTCTTCAACCGAACGGTTGTGGCCCAGATGAATCACCTCAGCACCGGAAGCCATCAACATGCGACGGATAACGTTGATCGTGGCGTCATGGCCGTCGAAAAGACTGGTGGCAGTCACAAAACGAACCTTTTTCCTGGTTTTGTATGGCGCAACAGCAGCGGACATATAGAGTTCCTTGAAAATCGTTTAAGGTTCAACCTGTCTTACTCTCCGATTAAACCGTATGCAAAGAACAAATATAATATATCGTTTACGTAAAAGTCAATATGAAAAAAGAATTTTTTATATTTTACACAAATGTCAGAAAAAGCTTTTATATGACAACGTCATATCCTGAATTCAAGCCCCGGAAGGGCGACCCTCATTCTTTTTAGTGGTACCAAAGTCTGGAGTGGCATGGCAACATATTCAAAAGAACTACATGAAAGATAAAGAGCAGACTAAAGAGGAGATCGTACCGATAAGCCAGCTATCGAAACAGCTTGGCATCACCACAAGGACACTTCGCTACTGGGAAGAGGTGGGCATCATTGAATCAGTCGAAAGGGCCGAAGGCGCAAACCGTGGCTACACGCCCTATATCATTCGACGCATCAAGTTCATCCTGAAGCTCAAGGAACTGGGCTTGAGCATCCAGCAATTTCAGGAACTCTACAAGGTTTACGGAGACGCCAGGAGGACTGACATCATGGTGCCGAAGCTTATCGCCATTCTGGACAATCATATCAACCAAATTGACAACAAAATGGCGAGGCTCGCCTCTCTTCGAAACGAGATCGTTGAATACCGCGAGAAGATGACTGCAAAGCTTGACTCTGTTGCCTCAACCGACGATCAGAGTCTCTAACCAATGTTGCATCTGAAACACCTTTCGGACTCGTTTTCAAAATCGCACAGCAAGGCTGGCAAAAATAGTTTAAACGGGTAAGCCCATCATGGAGCTTTTTCGTTGAGTATTTTCCTTATATTCAGCTTCGGCTTCATAATACTTTCTGTTTTTTTCCGGTTGCGACAACGATTTTAACACAAGAACTGTTGTGTCAGGAAAAGCAGCTTTCACCCTGTACAACTGACTCCGACACAACTATCGGGATACGGAACTTATTTAAATAACAAACTCTCATAAACATTGGGGAGTAGCACCAATTATGCATGCAAAAATCGTGTTTACAAGTGACTTTGAAGATGAATCTCTTATAGTGATTTTTAAAAGCAATCAATGGTGGCCGATGTATGACCAGACATCCAGTGATGCGGAAAAAATTGTTACTGAGATGAAAGATGCTGTTAAAGAAAGTGACGTCGCTCTTTTTCTGGAAAGTAAAAAATATATCCTGTTAAGTGCCATAACCGATACTCACGGAACGCTGTCGTTTGAAAATAAATCCTGGGTTCTCAGACTTCTTAATCCCAACATTTCTCTCCTGCAGCTTGATTGTCAGGTTTTTGTCCATAAGTGCATAAAATATGCCAATCAAAATGACTACACGATTCTCTTTCACGATAACCCCGTTCAGCTTGTTGAACGACATCGTAAAGAACCGATCATTGAAGGCAAGATACTGGCATCAAAAAAAGACCGTCTTTTATATGCAAAAAAACAGAAAAAGTTAGAGTATTCTATTAGCGTTACTGGACTGATCGTCTTTATTACCCTTCTGTTTTTGACCTTTCCATGGCCATTCAGAGATCACAGTAACGAGGCTCAACAGTGGTTATTTACCATATTTGAAAAACTTGTAGGCTCCGTGGTTATCACCTCGTTGATTTCCTATGCACAATTTCATTCTTTTTATGCTTCGCTTCATCAAGATTCAATTAAATGGACAATAGCGGGTGAACCGGAAAAGAAAGCTATTAAGACAATTATTTAAGGAGCGACTTTGACTTTCCAAAGTTTTGGCCCTTATAATGGCCGATGTATCAGCGCCGGACCGTGCTGGACCGTTCGGAAATAGTGAACGGCAGGTTTGCCGAATGCCATAACATAGCCTATCAAGTGGTCGTCCGGAATTCCGAGCAGATGGCGAGTTTCCGGCACAAGGTCGTTGATGGCCCATTTTGCCAGACCATTCCAGACGGTACCGATCCCGTTCGCCTGGGCGAAAAGCTCAAAGTATGAAAGGGCAATCAGGCAGTCCGGCATCGGTGAAGCAACTTTCATTGGCGCCGAGGCAATCAGCAGATGAGGAGCGCCACGGAAAATGACATCAGTTTGACGTTCCTCCCATATCCGGACAAAGTTGGCAAAAAATTCCATCCCTTGCTGCAGAGCATTTTCTTTAACCAGTTTTACCAGTCCCGCCATCACTTCATCACGTAATTGTACAACCTTATCCTTGCTATCCAGCACGGTGAAACAAACCTGGCGAGAGTTCACTCCGGTAGGTGCGTGCCATGCAACCTCCAAAAGTCTTTGTAAAAGTGCTGGATCAATATTTTCATTTTTGTAGTGCCGCACAGAGCGCCGCCCTTTCATCAGAATCTCAAGTTTATCAGGATCAGGAAATCCGCCGGCAAACGAAAGACTGTTTGCCGGATCCATACCAAATATAGAGACCGCTTCAGTTGGGCAGATCGCCAGACAATGCTGGCATTTCAAACACCGCTCTTCTTTCTCAATGGCAATGAAGGGATAGCCATCCTCCTCCATAGTGATGATACTTGCAGGGCAATCAGCAACACACTGACCGCAATGAATGCAGTTCTGTTCGTTAATCTTAAAATCAAGCATTTTGGCTATGAACCATTGTAATTATCGATGTAAAGCTGCGTTGGCAGATGGTCACCCAAGCTTGTCGGCAAGATAGTTCTGAATACCCATCTGGTTAATCTGCTCAAGCTGTGCCTCAAGCCAATCGAGATGCGCCTCTTCTTCTTTGAGTATTGAGCCAAGCAGTTCCCGGGTTCCATTATCGCCACACTCAACAGCGATCTTTATAGCTTCATTGTATGATGCAACCGCATCAAGTTCAGAATTCAAATCGTTTTGGTGCTGAGACGAAACTTCGGAACCAATCGAAATCTTTTTAAGATTACTGACAATCGGAATTCCTTCAAAAAAAAGAATTCGGCCAATAAGCTTTTCTGCATGCTTCATTTCATCAATCGCACGCTTTTCAGCAGCCTTGTGAATTTTTTCGTAGCCCCAATTACTGCACATTTCAGAGTGCACCATATACTGATTAATGGCAGTAAGCTCATCCGTAAGCAGGCTGTTAAGTTTTTCAATCATTTTGGGATTGCCTTTCATAGTGATCTCCTTGATGTTTCGATTATTCTATAGAAAATACAAATCTCAACTTACATGAGTAATGTACAAAAGGAAGTTGAGCGGGTGAACCCTTTCATGTAAAAATAAGCGGATTTTTGGCCAGTGCCGCCAATAGATGCCAGAGGTTGTTAATGCTGCGGAGACAGCAATGCGTTAATTGCCAAAGCCACCTCTGTCAGTTTGACCGGCTTTTTCAGGAATTGGCTGATGCCATAACAATTGTAAAGCATTCCCGGATCAATATCCTTCCCATAGCCAGTCATAAGGATAACCGGTAACTTTGATTTTGTTTTATGCAGCTCTTCGGCAAGCTCGATTCCGGTCATTTCCGGCATAATCAGGTCGGTAATGAGAAGATCAAATTTTTCAGGATTCTGCCTGAACAGTTCTGCTGCCTGCAGCGGAAAGTTTAGAGCATGAACGGTGAAACCGATTTTGGTGATCATTTTCGTCATCACCCGGAGCAAGGCCAGGTCGTCGTCAACCAGAAGTATGCAGCCATGTCCCTGCCCGGGAATTTCTTTAATCGTAGTTTTCACAATCTGATCATGAACTATCGGAAGATACACCCGAAATGTAGTCCCTTTACCCTGCTGGCTTTCAACAACAATCTTTCCCTTAAAGCTTGTAATAATGCCATGAACAACAGAGAGACCGAGCCCCGTCCCTTTATTGACCGATTTTGTTGTAAAAAACGGTTCAAAGAGACGTTCCAGGGTGGAATCATCCATCCCTGTGCCGGTGTCGGAAATACTGAGCTGTAAATAAGTTTCTTCTGGCAGATCCAGATGCTGTATCTGGAGATCGGTGCGAGGATTAATCTCTTTAAGTGCAATGGTCAGCAGGCCACCAAACTCCTCCATTGCCTGGAAAGCATTGGTGCAAAGATTGACAATCACCTGATGGATTTGTGATGAATCGGCAAGAATGTTCCTGCAGCTCTTGTCAATATGCTGTTCAATGGTGATCGTGACCGGTATTGAGGGACGAAGAAGCTTCAGTGCCTCAGCAAGAACAGCTTGAACGCTGACAATAGTCGGAGTACTTTCCTGTGCCCTGCTGAAGAGAAGGATTTGTGAAACAAGGCTCTGGGCACGCATGACTGCCTGGCTGATTTCACTGAAATATTCATGCAGCGATTCCTTTTCTGTCAGCTCTAACATCCCAAGTTCAGCATAGCCGAGAATAGGAGTGAGAATGTTGTTAAGATCATGCGCAATACCGCCGGCAAGGGTGCCAATGGTTTCCAGACGCTGGGATTTACGGAGATGCGATTCCAGTTGCTTTTTTTTCTCTTCCGCCCTCTTTCGCTCGGTAATGTCAAGAACTATGCCAGAATAGCGGGATATCTTGTCATCGGAATCTTTAACCGGATTTCCCTTGGACATCAACCAGCGAACTTTTCCATCAGCATCATGAATTCGCCATATACTGTTGAACTCCTCCCCTGATTTTAATGCCTCCATGACAGCTTGTTCAACCTTCTCCCGATCTTCAGGGAGAATAGTGTTCAGCCAGTTTTCCAGTGAAGGCTCACAGCTCTGCGGTTTGAGACCGAAGAGTCTCCATAATTCATCTGACCAAATATGAATATTTGTGCTCAGTTCACTCTCCCAAATACCCGCATTGGTCGCAGCCATGACGAGGTGCGTCCGTTCATTGCTGGCAAGAAGCGCCTCCTGGAACTCCTTTCGTTCGGTAACATCATTAATGATGGAATAAAGGAGAGATCTGCCTGCAATTATAATCGGTGCGCTGAATACTTCGACATCGCGGACTGAACCGTCGGCCCGGCAATGGCGGAAAATAAAAAAATTTCGTTTTTCATGACGGGCCAGCTCCATTTCTGATTTTACTTCTTGTTCTGTCAACAAGTTGATCTGACTGATTTTCATCCGGCATAGTTCAGCCTGCTCCCAACCATAATATGTTACTGCTGCCGGGTTGGCGTCAACAATCCGGCCATCCATCGGATCAATAATCAGCATCACGGTTTGTTTATTCTGAAACAGGCTCCTGTAGCGGGCCTCACTTTGACGCAGCTCATCTTCAGCCAGTTCCCGCGCCTTACGATTTCGCAACATCGTAATTCCATAGGCCAAATTTTCAGCAAGAGACGTCAGCAGTTTCGTCTCCTCAGCATTAAAGGCCTCTAACAAAGGTGAATAAATAGTTAATGCCCCAAACACCTTCTCGTCGGCTTTCAGCGGCAAACTCTGTGCGGAAGTATAACCTCGTTTTATCGCCTCCTGCCGCCAGGGCGCGAATTCAGGGTCTACTAACATATTCTTTGTAGAACATGGCTTGCCAGTGCGAATTGCACTTCCCGTTGGACCTCGACCACGTTCGACATCTGCCCAGGAGAGCATAAGGGTTTCAAGATAACCATCTTCAAAACCAGCTTGAGCAACGGGGCGGACAGTTTTTTCTTTGTCATTTTCCGCGTAACCGACCCACGCCATACGATATCCACCGGCATCAACGACAATGCGACAGATATCACGCAACAATTCCATTTCATTATCGGCATGAAGAAGCGCCTGATTGCAATTGTTGATCGCCAGAAGTGAACGGTTCAACTTGTGAAGCTCATCCTCCGCCTGCTTTCGGTCAGTAATATCAACAACAGTACCAACCATACGAACAACATTACCATCGTTATCATGTTCAACGATGCTGCCTCTGCTCTCGATCCAACGAATCTGGCCACTCTTTGAGATCATCCGGCAGGTGATGATCGACATCTCTTTTTTATCCTTAAAAGAATCTTGTGTCGCAAAGAAAAATTTATGATGATCGTCGGGGTGAATGATCATTTTCATAAACGCGGTATCGAATTCCGCAGCATCAGAAGAGAAGCCGGTAAATTCGCAAAACCGCGGGCTGAGGTAAACCCGATCGGCAGCAAGATTCCAGTCCCAATACCCTTCATTTGCAGTACTCAGAATCAGTTTCAGCCTCTCGGTATCTGTATTCATATCAAGTGGTAATGATTCGGTTCTCCTGAAAGTGAGTATGCTGCGGTGAAAGCGAAGAAAGCTTACTCTATAACAAGATCAATGGTACGGCGCTGCATATCCACACTGTTCACCTTGACCTTGACCCGTTGACCTATCTGCAGCCGTTTTTTGCGGCGTTTTCCAACAAGAGAATAGGTCGCCTCATCATACTCGTAGTAATCATCGGTGAGGTTGCGCATGTGTACCATTCCTTCGATAGCAAAGTCAACCATCCTCACATAGATGCCGTAATCGGTCGCCCCTGATATAACACCGGGATAAACCTTGCCGACATGGTTTGCCATGTACTCAACCTGCTTGAGTTTGATCGACTCCCGCTCAGCCTCGACAGCGCTCTTTTCGCGTTCGTTGGATATCTGGCAGACCGTCTGGATTTTATCGTTCAGTTCAGCAAGCCGGGCAGGAGTAATCTTGCGGCGTTTCTTGCGAAGGTTCTCATATTCAAAGAGCATCCGATGAACGATCAAATCGGGGTAACGCCTGATCGGGGAGGTAAAGTGCGTGTAGTGCTCAAACCCGAGTCCGTAATGGCCAACATTGTCTCCGGTATAGACCGCCTTTGACATGGAGCGCAGCACCAGCTCACTGACCAGAAACTCAACATTGGTGCCCTTCACCTGCAGCAAGAGCTGACGAAGCACCTGTGCTGAGACAATTGGCCCCTCTTTGCCCCGGTTCAGCTTGAGGTCAAAGCCGAGCCTCTTGACAAAATTAGCGAGAATCAGCACCTTCTCCTGCTGAGGAGCGCCATGTATCCTGTAGATAACCGGCTGGGGTTCTTTCTTGTTCTCCCTGAAGGTTTTGGTCAGATATTTTGCCACCTTGCGATTGGCAAGCAGCATGAACTCCTCAATGAGACGATGACTGCCAAGCCGCTCTTTTTTTATCACTTCCAGCGGCTCGCCACTCTTGCCGAGCTTGAAGCGCACCTCTTCAGTGTCAAAATCGAGTCCTCCATGTTTAAACCTTTTTTCACGCAGAATGATGCTGAGACGGTCAAGTGACTGCAGTTCAGTCACATAGTCTCCTTCACCCCGCTTCAGTATCTCCTCTACATCTTCGTAGGAAAAACGACGTTTGGAATGAATAACCGTTTTATGGAACTCGTGCTTGCGGACTTCGCCATCCGGGGTTAACAACAAGAACACTGAAAACGCCATCCGGTCAACACCGGGATTGAGGCTGCAGATCTGTTCAGAAAGTCGGGCAGGCAGCATGGGAATCACCCGATCTACCAGATAGACTGATGTGGCCCGTTTCAGAGCCTCGCGGTCGAGGGGTGAATTTTCAGGAACATAATGTGAAACATCAGCGATATGAACGCCGATTCTGTAGAGCCCGTCATCAAGAAGCTCCACTGACAAGGCATCATCAAAATCTTTTGCATCGACAGGATCAATAGTAAAGACAACCTTGTCGCGAAGATCAAGCCTGCCTTTGACCTCCTCTTCAGTAATACCCTCACGGACAGAGGCTGCAAAATCGAGCAGCGCTGTATCAAATGTTTCGTCAATACCCTTGCTGCGGGCAATGGCGCTCACCTCGACGGCTGAATCGCCTGCCTTACCAAGAATCTCCAGTACTTTACCCTGAATCACTCCCTCTTTGCTGAAATCAAGCGCTCCGACAAGCACCTTCTGGCCGTCACCAGCCTTGGCGGAATTTTTTATGGAGACAATAATTTCAGGCAGCAGTTTCCGGTCATCAGGTTTGAGAACAAATCTGCGGTTCGCCTTGGTCAGGGTGCCGACAATCGTTGTAACACGACGGGTAATCACCTTCTGCACCGCACCTTCACATCGCTGATGAGGAGTAGATTTGGAGGCGTAAGTCTCGGGAACTTTTGAAACCAGAACTTCTACTTCGTCTCCGTGAATGGAGAGGCCCATATCACCTGCCTTGATGAAGATATCATCATCGAACCCTTCAACATCAACAAAGCCGTAACCATTGGGATGCGTGGAGATATGGCCAGTATAGCTCTTTGCGACAGTATACTGCTTTTTGCCGGGGAGCGGAAATGGCTTGGCAAGCTCAAGATGGTCTTCATAGGTGGAAGCATCGGTGCCGGACATCCCGTAACAACGGTTGGAATCCTTGTCCAGAGTCCCCTCTTCCTGCAGCTTATGCAAGACATACCAGAAACCGGGCAGTTGCTTTGATTCCGTATATCCGAGAGCTTTTGCAAGCTCTACAGACTTGAAACGCTCACCCTCATGATCGGCAAAAAAGGTAACAATTTCAGCAGCAAGTGAACTTTCACCCCGCCTGAAGAGAAACTCGTTGATCAGAATATGATCATTCGGTCTCACCCTCTCCCCGGTAAACTGGGACGGCTGCCGATTGCTCTTATTGCCGGGGGTTTTGGATTTTCGGTTAAAACGCTGTCTTGCCACTACAGTAACTCATTTATATTAAAACGCTTAAAACTCACCACACGGTAAAGCGCAGAAAAACATCCCGCGGCTTGAATTCAATTTGATTTCAGGGTACTTCTGAAGACACACACAATCATCATTAAAACCCTATTTCTCCATCAAAATAATGAAAAGAAGCTATAAACACCTTACACAGAAAAAAGAAAAACAGGAAACAGTGTTTATGGTTTTGCGGCGACGAGCCAGCCATTCACCTCATCGATGTCGGTTGCCGAAAGGATTCCTGCGGTCTGCTTGAGCATGAGACGATTGAGGATGTACTGATAGCGTGATTTTGCAAGATTTCTCCGGCTTGCAAAGAGCTTCTGCTGGGCATCAAGAACGTCAACATTACTGCGCAGCCCTGCCTCATAGCCTTTTTGGGTACCGATCAAGGCAATTTCATGAGAGTGAACAGACTGTTCATAAGCCTTGACCTGCTCAATGCCGCTGATAACGCCGTTATAATATTTTCGAATCTCTGATTCAACCCCGCGTTCCTGCCAATTGAGCTGCTCCCCCGCTTTCAGCCACTTTGCGTGAGCCTGACGGACCGAAGCACTGACATAGCCGCCGGTATACATCGGCACACTCATCTGCAGGCTGATCGAATAGGTGTCGTAGGTTGAACCGATTGAATAATTGTTTTCACTCTCGGAATAGTTTCTCCCTGCAACCAGATCAACCGTTGGATATCGGGCTGCCTGCTGCTTTTCGATCTCCCTTTTTGCAATAACAATTTCCTGA
>Ga0194037_1001315_pt1 | contig 18055 bp, 16 predicted proteins | sample JunL306m_MetaG_FD_148653 | JGI IMG/M metagenome (GOLD analysis project Ga0194037, IMG submission 148653) | Anoxic zone freshwater microbial communities from boreal shield lake in IISD Experimental Lakes Area, Ontario, Canada - Jun2016-L304-6m | ecosystem: Environmental > Aquatic > Freshwater >...
TTGATCGTAGCAAGAGGCTGAACTGATTTATAAATAAAGGTCGTAATATTACACCTGCCAAGAATGTTCTCCGATGAACTTCCGAGCAAACTGTCCGTAAGGCTGCCCTCCTGATGCAATCCTAAAATAAGATCGGTGATTTTCTGTTCCCTTATAACACCTGCAATCCCATTAACAACATCGCTGTCATAACGAATCAATCGCTTTAGTTCGTAATCTGTCGACGATGCCGCGTGAGCAGCTTTTTCAAGAAGCTTTCCAGCATATTTTTCAGCAACATCATCAGCCATAGTGTTATCTGCCACATGGAGCGCATAGATACCATTAGTAGCTTTACCCGACCTCACCGTAACACTGAGATTGACCAATTCATCAACCGTACTGAGCTCCTTCATAGGAATCAGTATCCGTTCTTCCGTGCCTGAAACGCCAGTTTCCGCGACCTCTTCCAGAGTATCAGCAAGCGCAATATTCTGAGCACCTTTCTGGCCGACAATAGTTGCCAGGGTGCAGGTTATCAGAATAAACAGAACCGTACCATTCAACACACTTTCATCAAGCAATCTGATAGGAATCCCTTTAAAAGTGTGCCCGATAATAATGTTATACCCTATCAATACAGTCGCAAGCGCCAATGCCGCATGAGCGCTGATCAACCCAAATATCAGCCGGCGTTGATCAACTGTAAATCCAAACAGTTTCTGTGTAATCCAGGCTGAACAATATTTTGCCGCCGTAGCAGCAATCGTTATAACCGCAGCAACCTTTATCGTTTCATAATCCTTGAAAAAAGCCCTTATATCGATAAGCATACCTACGCCGATCAGAAAAAACGGAATAAAAATGGCATTACCGACAAACTTGATTCTGTTCATGAGAGGCGATGTATGCGGAATCAGCCGGTTCAGGGCAAGACCTCCAAGAAACGCGCCTATAATTGGCTCAACTCCAGCGGCTTCCGCAAGAAAAGCACCAAAAAAAACCATAGCCAACACAAACAGGTATTGCTGTACACTATCATCAAAACGTTTGAAAAACCAACGAGCTATCACCGGAAAAAGCAGCAGAACAATCAGGCTGAAAATGGTAATCCCAATAAAAATCCTTATCCAGAACCCAGTCGCAAGCTCCCCTGACGACATTTCAACAACAACAGCAAGCACAAGCAGAGCAAGAATATCAGTAATAATGGTTCCGCCAATTGCAATGTTTACAGCCTTATCCTTGGATATTCCGAGTTTGCTGACGATTGGATAAACGATAAGCGTGTGAGAAGCGAAAATGCTTCCGATAAGAATAGAGGAGGGCCACGAAAAAGCAAGAATGAATTTGCCGACTGCGATTCCGAGAAAAATCGAGATAAAAAAGGTATAAAGACCGAACAGGATACTGTTTCGGCTGTTTTTGCGGAAATCCTCAACATCAATTTCCAGTCCGGCAAGAAACATGATATAGAGTACCCCCACTGTTCCAAAGAGGATAATACTACTATCACGCAGCATCAAATTGAGTCCATGAGGTCCAATCACTGCTCCAGCAATAATAAGACTGATAAGACTCGGTATTTTCAGACGATTAAAGAGAACCGGAGCAAAAAGAATAATAAACAGTATCAGTGAAAACTGTAATACCGGATTCTTCAAAGGCAATGCAATATCAATCAGGCTCATCAACACCATCTTATAACAATCAAGAAGTTAATCTCATCACCACGCAGCAGTATATAAATGCCACAACAATCCTTTCCTGTATATCCGGCAGTACTGTAACAAAGCCAAAAAATCGGTTCGGCGCGATGGATAAGCAACGACAGCAGACGATTATATTTGTTTCCGGACAACAATGTTATCCGGAAACAAATATGCATATCTTTTCAGTTGAACACAAACAGCCCGATGATCACAATCTGCCTTACAGCAGTGGTGTTACGAGTATTTCCCTTAACGTCAGCCATTTTAAACCCTTTTCCTTTTCAAACTATGCACTGGCTCTACCTGATGATCGCAATCCTTTTTGAAGTATCCGGCACAACCTGCATGAAAATCTCAGACGGATTCAGTAAACTTGCCCCAACACTTTTTATTTTCTTTTTTTACGGGTTGAGTTTTACCTTTCTTTCATTAGCATTGAAGGTTCTGCCCATTGCTTTAACCTATGCCATCTGGTCAGCAATCGGTACGGCCACAATAACGGTAATCGGGGTAATCTGGTTCGGAGAAAGCATGAGTACCATTAAACTTTTTTCACTGCTGCTGATTATTGTTGGAGTTATTGGATTGCATTTCAGTCAGGAACACGTTCATTAATCGAATGAAACCGATAAATTTGAAACATCAGATCTATAAAAAAATTGTTGTAAAAGTCGGCACGAATGTCATTACCGGTAAAAATGGAAAGCTCGATCTTGAGATACTCGATAGCCTCACCACCCAGATCGCGCAACTTCAGAAAAAGGGAATTCAAGTCATTCTGGTGTCATCAGGCGCAGTAGGGGCAGGCCGATCAATAATAAAACCATCTGGTACACTCACACCGGTAGCATCCAGGCAGATCCTTGCTTCCACAGGACAGATAAAGCTGATCAGCACCTATAACGAACTTTTTCAGCGCCACAACCTGATAACAGCTCAGATTCTTGTCACTAAAAGCGATTTTCGGGACCGCCAGCACTATCTCAACATGCAGACTTGCTTTACAGCACTCCTGCAGCAAAGCATCATCCCTGTTGTTAATGAAAACGATGCCGTATCAGTTACCGAACTGATGTTTACCGACAATGATGAACTCTCCGGTCTTATTGCAACGATGATGGATGTCGAAGGCTACATCATTCTCTCACATGTTGACGGCCTCTTTGACCTTAAAACCGGAAGTGGTGCAGTCATCCCGGAAATTGATCCATCCACAAAACATTTCCATCAATATATCCATCCGGGAAAATCAGAGTTCGGAAGAGGCGGTATGCTGACCAAATGCCATATAGCGCAGAAACTCTCAAAGCTTGGAATAACTGTACATATTGCCAACGGACGTACACCCGGTATTCTGCTCTCAATCCTCGGAGGAGAAAAAACCGGAACAAAATTTCTGCCACAAAAACCAACCCACGGCCCAAAACGATGGATAGCAAGCAGCGAAGGTCTTGAAAAAGGGGCAGTCACTATCAACAAAGGAGCCGAAGCTGCGCTGGTGTCCGATGAACAAGCCAACAGCCTTCTTCCGATTGGCATAGAATCGGTTGAAGGGACCTTTTTCAAGGGAGACATTATAAAAGTCTGCTCCACAGAAGGCCAGCCAATCGGTTATGGAGTGGCACAATACAGCTCGGAAAAAATACTGTCAATAAAAGGTCAAAAAGGTCATAAGCCTTTAATTCACTACGATTATCTTTATATAACGCCCTGAAACTGGCATAACAGAACCATGCAGGAAACCATCATTCAACAACTCAAAGCCGTCCAGCAGGCAAGCAGGGAAATCATCACGCTCAGCGATGCTGCCATCAACAGCCTACTCCTTGATCTTGCCGACAGGATACCAGCACATCAGGAACTCCTTCTCGATGCAAACAGGAAAGATCTGGAACGCATGGACCAGGCCGATCCCATGTACGACAGGTTACTCCTGAACGCCTCACGCCTGGAAGCCATAGCCGGTGACATCCGTAATGTCGCCACGCTCCCCTCGCCTCTGGACCTGGTACTTGAAAAGCGCACGTTACAAAACGGGCTCAACCTGAAAAAAGTCACCGTCCCGATAGGTGTCATTGGAATTATCTATGAAGCAAGGCCAAACGTGACCTTCGATGTCTTTGCGCTCTGCCTGAAATCCGGGAATGCAACCGTACTGAAAGGGGGAAGCGATGCCATGTATTCGAATATTGCCATAGTCGATCTCATTCATACCGTTCTCAAAGATAATTCCATCAATCCCGATACCATCTACCTGTTACCATCTGAACGGGAAGCAGCCGGCGTTATGCTCAATGCCGTCGGTTTCATCGACATGATTATTCCACGAGGCAGTCAGAAACTCATCGACTTTGTCCGTAACAATGCAAAAGTTCCAGTCATTGAAACTGGAGCAGGTATTGTACACACCTACTTCGATAAAAGCGGCGACCTCAACCTTGGCCAGAAAATCATCTTCAATGCAAAAACCCGCCGCCCGAGTGTATGCAATGCTCTTGACACTCTGGTAATCCACAGGGAACGGCTTGACGACCTTCCAGCCCTCGTCAATCCCCTCGGTGAAAAAGGGGTAGTGCTCTTTGCCGATGAACCGGCTTATCTCAAACTGCAAGGCTCTTACCCCGACACACTGCTGCATCGTGCTGAACCGGAACATTTCGGCACCGAGTTTCTTTCACTGAAAATGTCGGTAAAAACTGTTGCATCCCTTGAAGAGGCACTTGAGCATATAGCACACTACAGCTCCCGTCACAGCGAGGCGATTATAGCGGACGACCCGGCAACAAAAGAAACATTCTTAAAAAGAGTTGATGCAGCTGTTGTCTATGCCAACACATCAACAGCATTCACCGATGGCGCCCAGTTTGGACTTGGCGCGGAAATCGGCATCAGCACACAGAAACTCCATGCAAGAGGTCCGATGGCCCTGAAAGAGCTGACCACCTACAAATGGATAATTGAAGGTAATGGGCAAACAAGACCCTGACATGCTCGAAGCAAAAAACATCAGTAAATCCTATACCCTCCCGGGTCAGAAAACCATACCAATCCTCCGAGGCGTTAACCTCACGCTTGGCGAAGGAGAAATGGTCACGGTCATCGGAGCTTCAGGCAGCGGAAAAACAACACTGCTGAACATGCTCGGCACCCTCGATACACCCGACAGTGGCGAAATCATTTTTGACGGAGAGGAACTCTTCATGAATAAAAAATACACCCTCTCTCAAAAAGCACTGGCCAAGTTCCGAAACCGTAAAATAGGCTTCGTCTTCCAGTTTCATCATCTGCTTTCAGATTTCACCGCCATCGAAAATGTAGCAATGCCCGAATTCATCGCTACAGGCAAACTTCCACCAGCAAAAAAACACGCCGGAGAACTCCTTGCCGGATTAGGGCTCAGTGAGCGCTTCGACCACCTTCCCTCAGAGCTGTCAGGCGGCGAACAACAGAGAGTTGCTATTGCCCGCGCCTTGATGAACAACCCGAAACTGGTCTTAGCTGACGAACCCAGCGGCAACCTCGACAGTAACAACAGCCACATGCTTTATGAGCTGATGGCTCGCCTCAGCAAAGAACGCCGAACCTCATTTATCATCGTCACCCACAACGAAGAATATGCATCCATGTCCGACAGGTGCCTTCGCATGCAGGACGGCCAGTTGCATACTGCCTCTTTTGAAACTTAAACATCAGGCACCGAGAACAGCGCAAATCCTCTCGATCTCCTCATCTTTCAAGTATGGGTGCATTGGCAGCGCAAAAATTCTGCTGCTCAGATCCTCCGATACAGGAAAATCGCCAGGCTTGTACCCAAGAACAGCATACGCTTTCTGGAGATGAAGAGGTATTTTGTAATAGATCATCGAAGGAATACCCTCTTTCTGTAATGCCAGTATAAATTGTTCCCGTTCTTCAATCGAAGCCGCCAGCACCGAATATTGCGCCCATGCCGAGCGGTAATGTGCCGGAATTCCAGGAACTATAACCTTGTTCTGAAGCCTGCTGCTATAGACATCAGCAACACGTTGACGCACTTCAAGTTCTTCATCAAAAATTGTAAGCTTTTCAAGAAGAACCGCTGCCTGTATTGAATCAAGGCGACCATTGATGCCGATACGATCATTACTGTACTTATCCACCCCGCTGCCATGAACCCTTATAGACCTCAGCACTTTGTCAAGTTCTTCATCGTCAGTAAATAGAGCACCACCATCACCATAGCAGCCAAGTGGTTTAGCCGGAAAAAACGACGTAGCTCCGACGAGGCCGAAACTCCCGGCTTTTCGTCCATTGAAACTACCCCCGAAACTCTGGGCGGCATCCTCAAGAATCCAAAGTCTGTAAGCATCAGCAACAACGTTGATAGCGCTGTAATCCGCCGGTAGGCCAAAGAGATCAACAGGAATAATTGCTTTAGGTTTCAATCCCTGTGACACAGCCTCTTCAACAGCCCGACCTATAAGTTCAGGATTGATATTGAACGTATCAGAAGAGACATCAACAAACACAGGAGTTGCTCCGGCAAGACTGATAACTTCCGCTGTTGCAACAAAAGTAAACGGCGTAGTAATGACTGCGTCCCCGGGACCAATACCTTTTGCAAGCAAAGGCATCAGCAGCGCGTCTGTCCCTGAAGAACAGGATACACAGTAACGCGAACCAACATACGCGGCAAGACGCGACTCAAGTTCCGTTACTTCGGGTCCCATAATAAACTGGCCACTGTCCAGAATGCTTTCGATACGTTGAAGAAGTGCTGTCCGAATCCGGTCTTTCTGCGAAAGCAGGTCGATAAATTGCATAACTGTAATGGTTGAAATCAATTGAAACTGAACTGTAAAATACAGATTCATTTTACTTCTTCTACATCACCATAACATTCTTTCGGAACAACAGAAATCATCTGAACCATCACAGCACACCATAACCCATGGTAAGCACTGTTACAGTTGCGCTCTACGCATTTATTATGTATATAATCGCAACGAACAAAATCTCGCACTACTAACAATATGAAGACAATCAGCTCAAGATGAGTTCCATCTATTTTCTCGGTATCGGCGGCACGGCAATGGCATCGGTGGCCGTTGCACTTTCACATGCCGGACATGCAATTTCCGGCTCCGATACGCAGCTCTACCCTCCCATGAGCACCTACCTCGATGACCATAACATCCGTTACTTCAATGGTTTTTCAGCAGAAAACCTGCAGCATGTATCACCGGATGTCCTCGTTGTCGGCAACGCAATAAGCCGGGGAAATCCAGAACTTGAATATGCCCTCAATCATCATATTGAACTCGTATCCATGCCTGACCTGGTCAGACAGCATCTGATCAACAAAAACACTTCATTAGTGGTCACCGGAACTCATGGAAAAACAACAACAACATCCCTCCTGGCATGGCTACTTGAACACGGAGGACTTAAACCAGGATTTCTTGTAGGTGGTATTCCAGAAAACTTCTCTATTGGATGCAGAGCTTCGGAACGAATTGAAGAAGGCTTTTTTGTCACCGAAGGTGACGAATATGATACCTCATTTTTTGATAAACGAAGCAAGTTCCTGCTCTACCGACCCGACATCGCCATTATTAATAACATTGAATTTGACCACGCAGATATTTTCAACAGTCTGGACGATATCAGGCGAAGTTTCAGATTATTTGTCAATCTCATTCCCCAAAACGGAGTCCTGTTTGTCAACGGGGATGACCCGGTCGCCGTTGAAATCACTTCAAAAGCCTTCTGTAAGGTCGAGAAGTTTGGCTTTACAACAGGCTCTGAATGGATCGCTGACAACATTTCTTTAGATGGCGAAGCCTCATCTTTTGACGTTTATTATAAAGGTGATCATCTCGGGAACATCACCGTTCCTCTCTTTGGAAATCATAATATTATGAACGCGCTTGCAGCAATAGCCGCTGCAACCCAAACAGGACTACCCTTTGACGCCATAAAACGCGCTATGCCTCTCTTTAAACGTCCGAAACGACGAATGGAAATCATCGGCACATTCCCAAAAAACATAACCCTTATCGAGGATTTTGCCCACCACCCTACTGCGGTCAGGGTAACACTTGAAGCCATCGAACAACGCTATGCCGGACGCCGGATGATTACCTGTTTCGAACCACGCTCCAACACTACCACTCGAAACATATTCCAGCAGGAACTGGCAGAATGTTTTGAACCAGCATCCGTTATTGTTATAGGAAAAGTCAACCGTCCTGACCGATATCCCCCTGAAGAGTCTCTCAATACCCCGCTTTTAAAGGAATCACTGCAAAAAAAAGGAAAAACCGTCTTTCTTGCCAGCCAGAATTCAGACAATTATCCTGAAGATATTGTAGCATTTCTTAACACTCAACTGATTGATGGCGATGTAGTTATTGTACTGAGCAATGGAAGCTTCAGTAATCTGAAAAACCTTTTAGTAGAAAGTTTTCAAAAAAAATCCTGAATATTTAAAGTTTGAAATCATATCTTAAAAGACATTTTTCTTTTTGAAAAAAAGATATTTTTTTACGCAATCAACACGAACACTATTTTCAATACTACCTTAGGACGACATTATGGCAAAAGTGAAAGTCGGCATTAACGGATTTGGCCGCATTGGGCGTCTGGTTTTTCGCCAGGCATTAAACAACCCGAATTATGAAATAGTTGCAATCAACGATCTATGTGATCCCAAGACCCTTGCTCACCTTCTCAAGTACGATTCCACCCACAAAAAGTTTAATGGTGAAGTCAGTGTAGACGGCAGCAATCTCGTTGTCAACGGCAAGGTTATTACCATCCTTGCACAACGTGATCCAGCATCACTTCCTTGGAAAGAACTTGGATGCGATCTGGTTGTCGAGTCAACCGGTATCTTTACCTCACGTGAAGGCGCATCAAAGCATCTTACTGCAGGTGCAAAAAAAGTTATCATTTCAGCTCCGGCAAAAGATAAAATTGACGCAACAATTGTTCTCGGCGTCAATGGCGATTCAATCACCGGCAAAGAAGAGATCATTTCAAACGCAAGCTGCACAACCAACTGCCTTGCACCAATGGTCAAGGTACTTCAGGACAGCTTCGGCATCGAAAAAGGATTCATGACCACCGTTCATGCATACACGAACGATCAGAACATCCTTGATCTTCCTCACTCCGACCTTCGCCGTGCCCGTTCAGCAGCATTATCAATTATTCCAACGAGCACCGGCGCAGCAAAAGCTATCGGCGAAGTAATTCCTGAGCTTATTGGCCGTCTTGACGGTTTCGCCATGAGAGTACCAGTACCGGACGGTTCAGTTACAGACGTTACTGCTATTCTTAATCGCCCTGCCACAAAAGCAGAAATCAATGCAGCAATTAAAACTGCAGCAGAAGGCCCAATGAAAGGATTCCTCGAATACTGTGAAGATCCAATCGTCTCACAGGACATCGTCGGCAACCCTCACTCATGTGTTTTCGATTCTCTCCTCACCATGAGTGCAGGGAACATGGTTAAGGTTGTTGGCTGGTATGACAACGAACTTGGATACTCAACAAGAGTCACTGACCTTCTTGACATCTATTCAAAGTTTGTATAATAGTCTCTATAAAGGAGAAACTATTTCAAAAAAAGGCGCTCGAACAGAGCGCTTTTTTTTGTCTGAAATAATAGACAAAAGGTTCGACTTAGTTCTTTTAACCTTATTTTGTTTGTAAATAGTACATAATTTCATTTGGCCGTTTCACCGCAACCATTTTTCCTATGACAAATCCTGATGCAAAACCTATGAGGGCCATAATCCTGTTCGACAGCAAAACAGCAGGCGGCTCAACAGACAAACTCATCGATGCCATAGGTCAGGAGCTGGCAAAAACAGGTGCTTATGTCGAAAAAGGCAAATGCAAAACAACAGGTGATTATAGCTTCGTCAAGGATTTCGATGTCGTAATCATGGGAGCCCCGATCTACTATCTGCTTGTGTCATCACAACTTCTTGGAGCTTTGATACAAAGCAACCTTAAAACATACCTTGCCGGAAAAAAAGTTGCGCTTTTTCTTACATGCGGCAGCCCTGAACTGATGGCAAATCTGCTCTATCTACCCCAACTTAAAATGAACCTGACAGGAAACACGATACTTGCTGAAAAGATTTTTGCCCCGCAGCAGCTTTCTGATCCAACTGTTATAGAAAGTTTTGTCAAGGACGTCAACGAAGCCTACCAGACAGAGTAAAAAAACTGTTCTATTTTCATAGGCAAAAAAATAACTCGGCAATAATATCAACACCTGATCATTTTTACCACATTTATACGCTTTCAACGCGCATAAATCGGACAAATATTATCTTTTTACAAGAACGTAACAATTAATTTTTTGCCTAATAATTAGATTAACACGTAATCCTTATAATAAAGCTTATATTGCAGCGCCTTATAATAACCTTGTCAGTCTGCAAACGTTTTTTTTATATGATTGTATTACATTCAGAGCATCATCAGTATGACAAGCTAATTTTTTATATAACTATCAGATAATGATAAGGGAGTTAATTTAACGACATGGATTATTCAAAAAAGTCAATAGAATTACATCAGAAAACACGTGGCAAAATCGAAATCAGGTCTAAGGTCAGCATAAAAACCAAAAACGACTTATCGCTTGCATATACACCTGGTGTTGCGGCCGTCTGTACAGAAATAGGCCTTGATAAACAAAAATCTTATACACTTACCAATCGCGCCAATCAGGTAGCAGTTGTTTCTGATGGAACTGCAATTCTTGGTCTCGGTGACCTTGGCCCTGAAGCAGCAATGCCTGTCATGGAAGGCAAGTCAATAATCTTTAAGGAATTTGCCGATATCGACGCCATACCGCTCTGCATCAATTCAACCGATGTTGAGGAAATCATTAAGTTCTGTAAGCTCATCGAACCAAGTTTTGGCGGCATAAACCTTGAAGATATTTCAGCTCCAAGATGTTTTGAAATTTTTGAACGACTTGAAAACGAGTTATCCATACCTGTTTTTCATGACGATCAGGATGGGACTGCAATTGTAACGCTGGCTGCCATGATCAATGCCTGTCGTGTTACGGGACGCAATATTCAAGATCTGCATGTGGTTGTTAACGGTGCTGGTGCTGCTGGAATTGCCATTGCCAGACTATTAATTCAGGCCCATGTTAAAGAAGTTGTTCTGGTTGATACTCAGGGAGCTATTTATGATGGCCGCCCCGGCATGAACTCAATCAAGCAAAAAATTGCCGAAATCAGCAACGAAGCCAAGCATACCGGAGATTTACAGAGCACCATGGTCGGTGCTGATGTTTTTGTCGGTGTTTCTATTGGCAATATCGTAACTCAGGAGATGATAAAAGGCATGAACAAAGCGCCGTTTATTTTCGCCATGGCAAATCCAGAACCGGAAATCATGCCTGATCTAGCTTACGAAGCTGGCGCCAGCATTGTCGGGACAGGCCGCTCCGATCTGCTCAACCAGGTTAATAATGCACTGGTATTTCCTGGATTGTTTAAGGGTTTGTTTGCCGCAGGAGTCAGAAAAGTTACACCGGAAATCAAATTGGCAGTAGCTTCTTCTATCGCCTACTCCATCGAACCGACACGCGATAACTTGATGCCATCAGCTTTTAACAAAGATGTTGTACCAAATATCGTGGCCACCATTGTAAAAATACAGGAAGGATCAAATCCTACTGGTAATGACGATGATACAGAAGAAGAAAAACTTGTAGCAAATTGGTAGACTGAACGTCCTCCTTTAGATATCATACTACAAAAGAGAAAAGGCCGGGTGAATTACCGGCCTTTTCTCTTTTGTAGTACATTCAGCGTCTCCTCAACTGAAAATGTCGCGGGCTTTTTCAAAAAAGCCCTTGGCATTTTTATCATTGTGTGCCGTAGGCGAAATCCCCGAAGACTTCTTCAGCTCTTTAAGCAGATCCTTGTCCTGATGCGAAAGATCTTTAGGAACAAAAACATTGACTTTCACATACTGATCCCCTCTGGACGATCCGCGAAGATGACCGATTCCATGACCAGCTATACGAAGCATGGTTTCAGGCTGCGTCGACGGAGGAATGGTAAGCTTGACCGCACCATCAAGAGTAGGCACCTCAACTTTCGTACCAAGCACAAGATCCGGAAAGCTCACAGCAAGGCTATAAACCACATCGTCACCATGACGTGAAAACAGTTCATGAGGTTGTTCTTCAATCACAACAAGCAAATCTCCCGCAGTACCACCTCTCGGACCCGAATTACCCTGTCCACGCAACGTCAGATAATTACCGTCCTCAACTCCAGAAGGAACGGTAACCTTCACAGTCACCTCACCCAGCTTGATTCCTTCACCGTAACAGGAAGTACAACGATCCTTTATGATCTTTCCTTCACCCCCACATGTCGGACATGCTGCAATATTGACAAACTGACCGAACATCGTCTTGGAAGCCTGTCGAACTTCTCCAGAACCATGACAGGTTTGACAAGTTTCAGTAGCTCCCGATTTGGAACCGCTGCCATTACACTCCTTACAGGCAACCTGTTTTTTAATCTTCAGTGTTTTTTCAACACCTTTGGCAATCTCTTCAAGCGTCAGTTTCAGACGAATTTTCAGATCCGTTCCAGGAATACCTCCGGACGGACGACCTCTTCTCCCTCCCCCTCCGCCTCCGCCAAAAACTTCTTCAAAACCAAATGGCGATCCGCCAGCTCTTGCTTTACCACCACTGAACATATCGTTGAATGCACTGAAAATATCACCGAAGTCAGCCGCACCACCACCATATTGCCCACCACCACTGGAAGCAGCTGAAGACCCTACACCCGCATGACCAAACTGATCATACCGACGTCGTTTATCTTCATTACTAAGAACTTCATAGGCCTCATTCACCTCTTTGAAATGCTCTTCAGCATCCTTGTTATCAGGATTTTTATCAGGATGAAACTGGAGAGCCAGTTTCCTGTAAGCTTTTTTTATATCATCCTTGGAGACCGAACGGCTGACGCCAAGAACCTCGTAATAATCTTTCTTCATAATAACACCAGCAAATTAGCTTCTATAGTAGATTCATTGTAAAAAAAGCACCATACTATCCGGCCACAATAACCTTAGCGTGCCTGATAACCTTATCACCCAGCAGATACCCAGTCTGATACTCTTCAATGATGGTGTCTGGCTCAACTCCGGGCTGATCGATCTGTGAAATGGCCTCATGGTAATTCACATCAAGTTTCATTCCCTTAGATTCTATCGCTTTAACCCCTTTTTCACTAAGCCACTTTTCAAGATTCTTTTTCACCAGTTGCACCCCCTCAATATACAACCGGGCTTCGCTGGATATCTCAGCATTAACGGGCGCATGCAAAAGAACCCTTTTGACATCATCGATAACTGGAAGAATTTCCCTGATAACATTCTCAAGAGCCCTTGATGAAGCCATCATAGATTCACGTTCCTTCTGCTTCCGGAAATTCTCAAAATCCGCAGCTCTTCGCATTAACTCATCACGAAACTTATTGACCTGATCAATCTGCTTGACAAGCTCAGCCTCAAGCTCAGCTATTCTTGCACCAGACGATACATTATCATCTATTGGTTCACTCTGAACTGTTTCATACTCCTGAAAATCCTCAACTGGAATCTCTGAGGCACCCGGGATCTCCTGATGTCCTTTATCCTCTACATTATCTTTATAGACCTCTTTTTCTTCCATTACTTTCTTTGTCATAAATACATTATCTGTTTAGTTAATTTCCGACAACGTTGCAGAAAGGCTATCAGCCATATAGTTGAGAACGCGAACAGCGTACTCGTAATCCATTCTCTTAGGCCCAAAAATTCCAATTTTTCCAACCATATTTCCAACATAATACGGTGTTGAAACGATAGTCAAATCCTCAGCCTGTCTTTCACTGTTTTCTTTACCAATATTAATAGTGATATCCATTCCAGCCGGTCTGGGCATCTCGAATGACGACGACCCACTACGCTCAACAAGCTTTGCCATGCTGATTTTATCCTCAATCATGCTTATAAGCTCACGAACTTTTTCAGGCTCCTTAAACTCAGGCTGATCAACAATATATTCAGCCCCGGAAATATAGAGACGTTCAAAAATAGGCGACTCATCAAAGAGAGTTCCCGCAGAACTTACAATAAGATTTTTCAGGGCATTGTCACAACTGCTGTCATAAAGACGTCTGCTGATCGTCCGGCGAATTTCAGAAAGCGTCAAACCCGAAAGCCGCTGATTGAGCACATCAACAACTTCATCAACGGTCTGACGGGAAACCTCAATATCAAGTTCCATCACAATAGTCTTGACAAACAGCGACTGAATGGAGAGTATAACCATCATCCGTGTCGAACTCAATAAAACAATATCGAGTTTTTCGAAAATCGCATTCGACAACGTAGGCGACAACACCACGCTCAACTGCCTTGAAATTGTACCAAGAACCTTTGCCGCCGAAAAGAGCACATCTGACGAAGTTCCCTTACGCTCTATACTTATTTGCCCAACATTTGCCTCAATCCGTCTTTTCTCTTTTTCATCAAGACACTGAAAAGTCATAATAAGATCGACATAATAACGGTACCCCTTATCTGTCGGTATTCTACCCGCCGATGTATGCGGCTGACTGATGTACCCTTCATCTTCCAATACAGCCATGACATTCCTGATCGTGGCATCTGAAAGACCAAGATTGTAATTTTTTGCTATATACCTTGATCCCACAGGCGCAGCAGTCACAACATACGACTGTATAATTATGCCAAGCACCTGCCGTTCTCTCAAGGAAAGCTCACGAAAATCCATTCACGTACACCAAAGTGATTACAACAAAAATAACAGGGTTAAACAAACAGGTGAATTTAAAAAAATCAATCCTTTCTACACCCTGTAATGTTAATTATGCTTATAGCTTTACAAAATATATTGTTGTTTATAACATCAAGTTTATAACATCAAGTTTATAACATCAAACCAATCCGCTCTACACTACATCATTAAACAATAATGAACGCAAGTTAATTTCCAAGCAAAATAACTCCCGAAATAACCCTGTCCAACCCCGAATAATCCTTGAAAACAGTAACATCGGAAAACCCATTATCCGCCATAAGTTCCGAGACTGTATCAGCCGCATCGGCATGCAACTCAAAACAAAGCTTTCCACCAGGAACTAGAAGCTTTTGTGCCTGCTTTACAATCGCCACGTAACACTCAATCCCCTGAGGTGTGGTCAGTGCAATTTTAGGCTCATACTGACGAACTTCAAGCTGAAGTCCCTCCCACTCATCCTCCGGGATATATGGTGGATTAGAGATAATCAGATCATAAGAAGACTCACTCAGCGTAGATGCAAACAAATCGTCGAACATATCCCCAACGAGGAAATTTACCCGGGACTCCACCCCATGGTTCACAGCATTCATGCGTGCTAAAGCAAGAGCATCAAGAGAACAGTCAACCGCAGTCACCATCATCAACGGACAAAGCTTTGCCATAGTAACAGCGATACACCCACTCCCTGTGCCGATATCAAGAATCTTTGCCCCGCGTGAACCGCCACGACCTGTCATCCCAAGACATTCAAGCCCATGCTCAACAAGGAGTTCCGTCTCCGGACGCGGAATAAGAACCCGTTCATCAACAGCAAACTTCAACCCGTAAAAATACTGCTCTCCAATAATATACTGAACCGGACGCCCCTCAAGCCTCTGACGACAAAGCACTCTGAAACGATCAAGCTCATCCGTATAAACAGGCCTGTTGTGATGCAGATAAAGCTGCAACCTGGTCTGGCCCAGCACATGACCCAAAAGCAGTTCCGAGCTTATCCGAGGCTCATCAATCTCCTTTTCCTCAAAAAAACCAGTAGTTGTCTTCAGCAGTTCAACAACCTGCCACTCTTTCAATGCCTGCATTTCTCTCTCTCTCTTAAACCTTTTCATTCACCAGTGCATTCCATAAAGGAAACCCCAAAAAACTCGAAATCTACCATACACAGTTCTTTTAAAAAAAAGATCCCATCGAGTAACATTACAAATAGTACATTAAAATCCACTATAATATCCGATTTGCTGCCAAACAGGCAAACACCCATTATCACTATTTCAAGAGCAAATTCACGATGAAAAAAGTTCTGCTTACACTTTTTATACTTCTCTCAACAGCTACTGGCAATAGTACTTTTGCTGCATCAAAATTTAACGGCATCATGGAAATGATGCTGAATATGCCGAACGGCTCTGCCGAAGTTACCTATTACTTCGGAAACAACGTGCAGCGCATGGATATGGCCATGCAAATGGATAAAATACCCGAAACGTTAAAAACAACAGTCATTACAAAAGCAACCCAACCGGATCAGGCTTATATTATTAATCACAAAGCAAAAAATTATAGCATTGTCAATCTGAAAACCGCAGCTGAAAATGCCATGCTGCTCAATTTCGACAGCAACTATAAGCTTGCCCGGCTTGGCAGACAAACCATCAAAGGCTACACCTGTGAGCACATCAGCCTCACAAGCAGCACTGAAAAACTTGAGTTATGGGTTACGCGCGATCTTGGCGATTTTTCCACATTCAGAATTCTGCAATCACAAAATCCACGTCTCTCAAACACTTCACTGGCAAAAACGCTCAAAAATGCAGGCATTGAGGGGTTTCCTGTCAAGATAAAGCAATATAACGACAACGGCCCCTACGTCATGGAACTCATGCAAATCTGGCCAAAAACCCTTCCCCAATCAGATTTCAATATCCCGGCAGCATATCAGAAAGTGACCAGCGATCAAAAACCACTGGGACATCAGGAAAAAGAACATCTGAAAAGCCTCATGGAAAAAATGAAAAAGTTTGAAAAGTAAACGAGTATGCCAAAGACAATCATTGCTTGCTGAAAAAGGCGTTGGATAAATCCCCTGCTTGAGACCGAATCCCAGGCAACGGCTCAAGAGCAAATCTCTTTGTCATAAATTTCAATATAGAGGTCGTATCGTAATAGGTGTGATCCACAAAATGAGTTTTCGCAAACGGTGATATCACCAGCGCAGGAACACGGGTACCAGGCCCCCATTTATCCACGGTTGGGGGAGCCACATGATCCCAATACCCCCCGTTCTCATCATAAGTAACAATGATTGCCATTTTTTCCCATTGCGGACTTTTCTGCAGCCCCCTGATTACTTCTGCAATATGTGCATCCCCGGACATGACATCTGTATATCCAGGATGCTGGTTTACATTACCTTGCGGCTTATAAAAGACAACTGACGGCAATGTCCCCGCGGCAATATCTTTTTGAAAATCCGCATAGTCTTTCAAATGAATTTTTCGTTCCGCTGCACCGGCAATAGTTGTCGGATCAAATCGTTTAAAATAATTGAACGGCTGATGATGAGGCTGAAAATTAGAAGACCTATTATTATATATCACCCCACGATCACTTAAAGCCTCATTCCAGGCACCTGCATACCAAACCCAACGAACACCCTTCGCACTCAACACATCACCGATAGTCTTAAAATTCTGTGGAGGCAAAGGATTTCTCGTCACATCAGCAAGTTGACTGTTTCCGCCAGCAACAGGCGGGATACCACTTGGTTGAAATGGAGGCTGAAGCGTATTAACCGCATAACCATCAGGAGTCAGTGCCTTATCCGCAACATAAACAGCTTTACCTGTCAATGCACAGATCGGAGAGTTTCCGCCAGTACTTAACGTTACCCCATTACTTTCAACGCTGCTCGTAAGATGTGCAGGTGCGTTTGGGTACATTGGAGTACGAGCACTGATCAACCAGAAATGATTCAAAAAGGATCCCCCAAAAGAACCCTGAAAAAAGTTATCCGCAAGAGTATACTGTTGAGCCAGCTTCCACATCTGCATGACTGATCAATCATAATAGCCCATCGTCAACCCACCAGCATCAGACCAGGCGGCAAACATGTTATTTTTACCCTGATTAATCTGCATTTGATTGGTATAAAACCGATGCACTAAATCTGGCGTAGCTTTATCAGGAAGCAAGCCACAAGGAACCGTATCAATTCGAAATGGCACGTTAGCCTGAATAATTCATGAGGGCTACAAAAGCCGAGATTTCGAGTCAGAAATTGATGATGTTGTGGATGTTGTAAGGTAAAGAATATGGATAGAAAGAGATCTATCATTTGTAGATCGTTAATATTCAATAAAAACTAAGGTGAATAGCTCTCAAAGAACAGTTGATATTCCAAGGTTTCCGTACCCTTCTCATGCAGCAAGTAAGTCGTGCTGCTCTGGTATACATCAATTTCTGCTTTTTTCTGTTGCCGATTACCACCTTACGATATGGCCGGTGGTGG
>Ga0194037_1001316_pt1 | contig 18052 bp, 19 predicted proteins | sample JunL306m_MetaG_FD_148653 | JGI IMG/M metagenome (GOLD analysis project Ga0194037, IMG submission 148653) | Anoxic zone freshwater microbial communities from boreal shield lake in IISD Experimental Lakes Area, Ontario, Canada - Jun2016-L304-6m | ecosystem: Environmental > Aquatic > Freshwater >...
GCTCTGCAAGGGTAGTGGCGATAAGAGCTGGCGTGGGCTTGCCAGGAATCCTAGCAATGCAGCTCCGTACAGGCAATTCCCAATGCTCGCTAATTTCAAGGTCTTGATCGTCTACTTGAATCAGAATGCGGTTGTGGTTTAGGTCTAATGCGCCATAACCACCAATTGCAGTCTTTATGCCTTGCTCATATCGATAGAGCCAAGTCATGAAGATGCCTGCTTCATTCTGTGGAATGTTATCCAATCGTTTAGCGATGACGTGATGCAAGGGTGCTTTAGTAAAGTGAAACCAGTCAGCAATCTCCTCAAAATCCACTAAATACTTCGCATAAGGATCGTTTAGCTCCAATGTGCCGTTGTAGATGGCTTTGCGGTATTGGCCTTTGCCATAAGTGGTTCCATATAGTTTGTTTTCCCATAAGCGGGCTGTTATTTCTTTCATTTTTAATCTCCTTTAAGTTTGAAAGAAGTCGCTTAGTTGCAGAGAGTGGCAGATTCAAAAGACAGATGCTGTTGCTTGAGTTGCTAGTCAGGGCTACTCATTTGTCCCCAATACCGCAACTCCTATTTGCAACAGCAACTATTTCTCAATCGCATCTCAAAGCAACTCATTACGCGACTCGTAAATATTTATCCCTCGTTAATAAAAACCATATTTTTTCTATCCAAAATTAGCCAAATTTAATAGAGGTCGTCCATTTGCCAATTCGAAATTAACTTGTATATGCCCATTCACTACACAGGAGAATCAAATGAGCGTATTAATTAATCTCAAATTAGTAGATGTTAAAAAGCCCCGCAATATGCCTGCTATCGTGGTTCGGAGGAATAAACTTTCGAGCCGCTTATGGGAGCAGATCCAGTTGGCCAAAAGCCAGTTAGAAGGAACTCAGTTTGTAGTTACCAAGTTCAGAAGTGTCAAAGATCGTGAAACAGGGCTACTTAAGCAAGTAGAGGTACCCAAACGCATTAAGCCCTGGTGGTTCCAAAGTGATGAAGGCAAAGTGTGCTTTTCTGTGAGATACGGTAGCTGGACGATTGATCTAGCAAAGGGTAAGCCCAGTGTAGAAGTTGAAAGTGGAGAAGCTCTAGTCAAGGCCTTAGAAACAATCAAGATTGCAGTCGAAGCAGGAGAGCTTGACGCACAAATTGAAATAGCTAGCGCCAAGCTAAGAAGTGGCTTTGGTAAGTAGGCTAACTAAATACTTATATGAATAAGTATCAAGCCAGTGTGCGTGTAAAAGGTCAATTGGTTAAAACAGCCGTATTTGCTGATAGCCCCATACACGCACGTTTAATCCTGCAGTATCAGTTTGGTATGGACTCCATCGTTGCTTACCCTACAGCAATCACGGAGGTAGCCACTATCAAGCCCTTAACTCCAGATCAGCAGCGTATCAAGTCAATGCAGGCTAGGGTTAAGCAGGACCAAGCGGCTGTAAAAGCTGAGCGAGCTAGACAGAAGATTCGGGCTGGACAGGTGGCATTGGCAAAATCCTGATCAAGACTGATTATTTTATCGAGCGCCCAAGCAGGGTGTAGGATGATCTTCTGGATGGCTGCTATCGGCCAAAAGCGGTCACTCACCTAAAATTGTTTCATATACCGAATTGCAAATACTCGAGACTGAACAAAGCCATTCTTAATTTCCATATCCCGGCCATACTGCAGTGAAAATCTACCCATATCGGTATAGGCCAATCCGCTGAGTAAAAATCGCTGGGTATTGATAACATTGTTTTGATAGGCGTTATTAATGGAAATTGCCCCACCAGCCACATAAAAATAAGATGCGCCGACCGTGAAGATTTGATTAATTTTATAGATAGGACCTAATTGAGTTGTGGTTAAGGGTTTTTGGTTTAGAGGGACACTGGTGGTAGAGCCGCAGGCTGCTGCGCATTGGCTATTGCCCCCAAACCATTGAGTATCAACTGCCACCATGCCATCTAGATTTTCAATAATAGGTTTTTGAAAGCCCATTTGAATATCTGTCTTATAGCGGTGCTCTCCCATGTTCAAAACTTGTGAGCTTGAGTAGCTCCCCGTTGGCACGATGACGTATCCTGCGATACCAAAATAAGTGCGGCTATCCCGGTTAGCATAAGGCCAGATAGCAGTTGCTAATGTGGTGTCTCCAATTCCAGTGCTGGTGGGGTAGTTAGAGAGAGATCCACTAGGGTGCACTGATCCGTACGGAAGTTGCACATAGGAAATAGCGGGAAGATCAGCAACGGTGTAACTTCTAGCTCCTCTTAGTATGGCATTGGGATTATCAATCACAGGGTTACCTGATACCGCTGCGCCATTCTTATAGCGAGTACTATTTTCAGTGTCATAGTAGGACAGCATCAGATAGTTCTTATCTGGCATTGGCGCAACAATATCATTTGGCTGCAGGTCTACCCCCCCCAGCTAAGAATGGGATTAATAAGGCAGAGAACGAGAAGTATTAGGCTCAAAAAGCGCATCGTTAAACTTTTAGAACATCACTCTATAGTTACTTACAAGATAAGTTGCTTTAGATACCATTGGCAATCAATTCAATAGATTGCCAACCAATATTTTTTAACTTAAATGGCCAAAAGAAGCTAAATAGTAATTGTGCAATGTAGTTAAATTGTAGTTTGCATCTTTGGGGGCTAAGAATTGGCTAATATTACTTATTTACTTGAGTTTCTATCTGTTGATCTTCATATTTTTTTAACACATGAATCAATTCAAGAATATTGAGTTTATCAGACTCCTTTAACAAGGTGGTAGAGTCATCAACTTGAGATACGAGATCCCATTCTTCTAATGCACGTAGGGTTTCTCCAATTTCTTTATTTCTAATACCACTTACCTGATATATCTTAAAGTAAAGGGCTGTAATATTTACATTTTCATATTCAGAGATAACTGGGCCTAAACTTTTTCTCATGCTTGATAGAGCATACTTAACATCTCCCATAGTCTTAGCTCGTTTTAATAAAAAACTCATACTATTCAGCCGATTAACAATTTCAAATTGGCAATTAGTGAGCTCTTTTTGCTTTGCAGACTCAAGCTCAAAGCGATGCTGAGAATTATTATAAAGAGCAGCGCCCCCTGAAATAATTATTGAAGATAAAAACCAAATAAACAAGTTGCTATTAAGAATTTTTCCTAAAAATTCTGAGTGTCCGGTCTTCTTATCATCTTCTATTTCTTTTATTGGCATTGGATCTCTTTATCTGTATAGGTAACTGACTGGTGTAAGGTATTGATTTGAAATTAATTTTTATACACTTCTATAATTTTTTTTAATGTATATTAATCGCCAGCAATTTTTTTAATTATTGCCGCGTTGTGATCGCAATATCGACCTAATTCCATAAGCGAATTTAGGTAAAGCTTATCTTTTAGATTGGCGCGATACATCTTGACTGTACGTAACGAAATACTAAGCATTTCTGCAATTTCAGACTGCTGATGACCTGCCCCTAGCAGAAGTAAAACTTGAGCCTCTCTTTTAGTAATAGCAATATTTTCGATAGTTTGTTTATTTGCCGGAGTACGCAAGTTTTGTTGCTCTAAGATCTCAAATTGAGTAGTTAAAATAGTAGTAATCTCGGAGGCTGTAAAAGGTTTTAGAATAAAGTCAATTGCGCCGCCACGCCATGATTCTATGATTTCGTTCGTGTGCGCATTGCCACTCATGAAAATAATTGGAAATTCGATATTCATCTGTTTGAGATTTTTTTGTAATTCGATACCATTCATTCCTGGCATTTGCAAATCAAGCAAGATACAAGTAGAGACTCCATCCTCAAAATCAAAATTTGAAGACGCGGCTAAAAATTCTTCAGCAGAAGTAAAAAATAATATTTTGTAATTATTGGAAAGCAGATCCTTTAGACTCTTAAGAATTATCGGCTCATCATCAACAATAATAATTCTCTGATTTTTCATAGCCTTGATTTCTTATTGAGGTATTGCTGGAATTTGAATAATAAAAAGAGTGCCTGCTTGATGGTTTTCAACTTTTATCTCTCCATGATGCTTTTCAATAATGATTTTGCTTAGCCAAAGTCCTATACCCATACCCCCTTTTTTTGTTGTTTTATACAATTCAAAAAGACTTGATTGAGTATTTGGATCAATTCCCGCTCCACTATCTTTAATGGTGATCTGTGCCATAAGACCAATTTGACTTATTTCCATCTGAATCACTTTTTCTACATTTTGGGCATCGTTAATTGCTTCAATTGCGTTATTAAACAAATTGATCAGAACCTGCTGAAGCTGTATTGCATCCCCTAAAACTATAGGACTATTCTTATAATTTTTGATGAATTTGATTTTGTTTACTTCAATATTCGGTTCAATTATTTTTAAAATAGCATCAGAAATATTTGTAAGTGCTATTTTTTTAAAATTATTCGTCTGATTCCCAAAAAGAAACCGTAGATTTTTTACAAGATCAGTCAGATTATTTAATTGCACATTAATATCATCTACTAATTTCAGTGTTTCTATTGATGATCCTATTTTATGAAGATGACGTCTAAATAACTCGATTAGTAGATTAACCCCAGTTAGGGGTTGGCTTAGCTGGTGCGCCAAGGAGCTCGCCAATGCTCCCATCCCAATCATTCGATTAGAAATCAAGAGCTTCTCAAGTAGCTGATTTTTTTCTTCTAATGCCCTTATAAGATTTTTATTCAGAAAGTTTTCTGGAGTTGTATAAAAATTTGCCCAACTCATTCGGAATGACTGATAGGCAATGTAGCGAAAAATGCTAATAAAAATGATCACTATAAAAATTACGATGCCAGAAAGAGCCGGTTGTCGCGGTGTAACTGGCTCATCCGTCAAATTACTAAGTATTCTGATTATAGAAATGCAGCCTAGAGACAATTCAAGATAGCAAAGCCATTTTAAAAATAAATTTGAACTTAAGTCTTTATCATTAAGGGTTCGGCAAATGTAAAAAGTACCAAACTCAAATATTGAAAAAAATATTGGTCCAACTAATAGAGGAAGCTTGGGATCATAATAAAAACGCAAGATTTCAAGAAAAATACAGTAGATAGCTATGTATATTAGCGTTCCCCCAAAAAAAATCACATTATTTTTTCTTGTTAGTACATAAACACTAAAAAAAATTGCTGCTTCTGATAGCCCATAAAAGAAATTACCTGTAAAAAGCACAAAAGAACTGGCAATATTCGGAAATAGGTTTGTTGAAATTACTTGCATGATGACTGGGAGCATTGCTAGCTCCGCTACTAAAAAATAATTTCCAGAAGTATCTACCTTTCCTTTAAAAGAAAAAAACAAAATGCTTGCAGAGCCCAGTGTAATCAAGCCATAAAGGGTCATTAAGGGCAAGATAGGATTCATTGATAAGGCATTTCGTTTTTGTTCTTTACTGACATCTTTATTTAAATTACTTTCTTTTGGTTATTTTGCAGCCAAGAAGAGGTATCTGCGCTCACTAGTTCCCTAGTGGTAATCCTAGTGTACTTAAGTACATTACCAAAATCAGTTTAATTCACTACATTTAACCGATTAATTTAATTCTTCAGTTAAGCCAACTGAAAAAAGACTTAATTGGGAGGATGTGATGAATATTTCTTTTAAACATATTGCTGCAATTTGGCTGCTGTGCTGTGGACAATCTTATGCACAGGACAGTCTAAATCGCACAACGCTTGCAAGTGATGCAAAGACGGGTAAAGTCACTCCTCTTGGAAGTGTAGAGCTAGCTAAAGAATTGGCTAATCCCATCGCTAATTTAATATCCGTGCCTTTTCAATACAACTATTATCGAGGGATTGGTAAAAATCAAGTTGGGTCTGAACAAACCCTTGTATTTCAGCCCGTTATTCCGATTGATCTAGGTGGTGGCGATACTTTTATTGTGCGTCCAATTGTCACGGGTGCTCGAGAAATTAATGTCAATGGTTTTTCCGCATATGGCATGTCTAATGTGGCACTCGAAGCTTTTTATGCACCTAAAACAGGTTCATCTTGGATATGGGGGGTTGGTCCCTACGTAGTATCCCCAGCAGGCAATAGTGGCTACTTTGGTTCTCAACAAACCGGAGCAGGTGTTACTGCGGTGGCTTTAAACCGAGATGGTCCTTGGACCTATGGCATGCTGGCTTTTCAGTCTTGGGCAGTTGCAGGAAATAGGGCATATGGAACCCAAAATAATCTTTATGGTCAACCTTTTGCGGCCTATACCAATAGTGCTGCATGGACTTTTACTTTGCAAGCTCAAGCAGAATTTAATTACGATAATCGTCGCACGAGTAACCCATTGTATTTTGGAATATCTAAATTGGAGGTAATTGGTAAACAACCCATTCAGTTTGGATTTGGCCCTCAATACTTTGTCAGTAGCGTTCCAGGCGGGCCTTCGGGATGGGGTGGACGCGCCGTGATTACTTTTGTTTTCCCTGAGTAGCAGTATCTTTACTCATAAAAGTTATCTGAAAATATTTTACTAGAGGATAAATTGTGCACCATCAATTTCAATTTATCCTAATCTTATTTAGCGCCTATTGCTTACTAAGTTTTCCTGTTAAAGGACAGGTGATTTCACCATTACCAGTTTTATCTGAGTCCTGGCGCTTTAGTGTTACCCCCTACATTTGGGCAGTCGGGGTAAATGGTACGGTCAATACTAACGATGGCATTAGCAAAACAACCAGTTTAAGTCCCAGTAATGTGATCAGTGACATTAGGAGTGGACTAATGATTGCCACTGAGGCGCACCAGGGTAATTGGGGTGTTGGGCTTGATTTTCTCAATGCCAATTTAGGGGGTCAACCCGGTAAAACGGCTACCGGAACATTGCCAAACGGTGTCACCGTGAATGCAGATCTTTCTACTAAAGCCAATTTGAAAGATACAGCGATTACCGCAGTTGGAATGTATACCTTGTTCAATACACCAGCCATATACATGGATGGTGTTTTTGGGGCTAGATATATCAGTTCGACCGTGACGATCAATGCCAACTTAAACCTCACAGGAACTGTGAATGGTCAATATGTTGGTAGTAAGAACATTATTCGCAATCCTTCCATGACAACCAATACAACCGATCCTATTGTTGGTTTAAAGGGTAGATACCGAATTGCCGATAGCGCTTGGTATCTTCCTTACTACGCTGACATTGGATCTGGTGGAGGCTCTAACAATATGACCTGGCAAGCAATGTTAGGGGTTGGAAGAGCTTATGGATGGGGTGATTTAACCCTGGGTTATCGAGCCTTGTATTACGACATGAAAGGTTCGGGCTCCTTGCAAAAGGTGACATTTCAAGGATTGAATCTTGGCGCAACATTTCATTTTTAATGCTAATAAATCCCTCAGTTATTTTAGGAATAACAAAATCATCGAAAGGACAGCACATGACGTATCAACAAAGTATTTTTAAAAGTGCAATTCTTGCTTTACTGATTCAATCAGTACATGCTGCGCATCTTATTGAGCCCCCCGCCATGGATACGCCCAAAAATATCACGGTATTTGTAGCAAAGAAAGTGGTAACGATGGATCCTTCATTACCAATTGCAACTGCTGTTGCTATATCTGATGGGAAAATTTTGTCGGTTGGGTCTTTAGAAGACCTTAAGCCGTGGACTGATAAATACCCAACAATAATTGATCGTCAGTTTGCCGATAAGGTTTTGTATCCTGGATTTATCGAGGCTCATGGTCATCCCTTAATGGGTGGGATTACCCAAACAAGTCATCCATTAACTTATCAACCATTACCCAATCCTTGGGGGCCTGCTTTCCCTGGTGTCTCTGATGTAAATGCGGCTATGAAACAGTTAAAAAAGTATTCTGCCCAAATGAGCAACCCAGATGAACTATTGCTTTCATTTGGTTACGACATTGGGGCTATGGGTAAAACTCCTGATCTTCAAATGTTAGATGCAGTTTCAACTACTCGTCCCATTATTATTTGGGATAGTTCTGAACATAATATGTTTTTAAACTCAGCTGCAATAGCAAAGTACAAGATCACTGGTGCTGAAATCAAAAATATATTGGGTGCTGGTTTGGATAAGTCAGAAATACCAAATGGTCAGTTTATTGGCGTACCTGCATCGCAATATATATTAAGTGTTGCCGGTAAAGAAATGTTTGCACCCTCAAAGATTTCAAGAGCTTTAATGTTCTCCAATGACTTAGCGCAACAAAATGGAATTACGACCACTAGTGATATGGCTTTTGGAATTATTAATATTGAAGCTGAAACTGAAGTAGTGAAAAAGATTACCGCGTCACAAGCTGCTTCATTGAGAATTGCCCCAGTGCCTTATGCTGAAAGTTTCATTCAGAAATATGGAGATCAGGCGATACCCAAGGTTCTGGCGCTTAAGCAATTAAATACTGATAGGTTAATTTTTCATGGCGTGAAGTTCTTTGGTGATGATGCATATGTATCTAACACTATGAAAGTAGAGAGCCCTGGCTATACAGATGGCCATCAGGGCGTCATTTTTTATAATTCTCCGCAAGATTTTTATAAAGACATGAAACCATGGTGGGATGCTAATTTTCAAATTCATGTCCATAGTAATGGTGGTGGGGGTAATGTAAATACCATTAATGCCTTACAGTTACTACAAGATAGCAAACCACGTTTTGATCATCGCTTTACTTTTCAGCACTTAGGGATGCCATCGACAGCAGTAGCAATGAAGATGAAAAATTTGGGTGCTGTAGCCAGTGTGAACCCTGCTTATTTTTATCTGAGGGCTGGAATTCAGGCGAAAGATCTTGGAGTTGATCGTAGTGCCTATGCTACTCGATTGGGGTATTTGACAAAGTTAGGAGTGGTTGTTTCCTTACATTCAGATAATCCTGTAGCTCCACCTCAGCCCCTTACTGAAGTGTGGGCAGTAGTCAATCGTTTGGGTATGTATACAGATAATAAGAAGTGGGCTCCTGCTGAGGCGCTATCAGTTGCTGAGGCTATGAAGATGATTACGATTAATGCCGCCTACACAGTTGGGATCGAGGATAAAGTCGGAACAATTGAGGCTGGGAAATATGCTGATTTTGCTGTCCTTGGCGATGATCCACAAACTGTTGCCCCAATGAAGATTAAAGACTTACCAGTTATAGCTACAGTACTGGGCGGTAGAGTGATTCCTGTTTCTGAAACTAAAAAAGAAAGACCACATAATTAGTTTTTAATGTCAAAGATGTATTTACTAATTTACTTTTGAAAGTTAAATAATGCAAAAATTAGTTAAAATTTTTCTAATATTTTATTTAATTTCTTTGAGCATCTCTTTTTCTCATGCCCAATTTAGTTCAATATTTGACTCTAACCAAACTAAGAGCCAACAGAGAAAAACAATCCTTAAAACGAATTCTGATATTTTAAATAAATTGTATACAACTGAGCCTCAAGCAAAGTTATTGATTAAAAGATCACCTGGGTATGCCGTATTTAGCGATTTTGGAATGAAGGTTCTAATTGCGGGAGGTGGATCTGGAAAAGGCGCCGTCTACCAAACTAGTTCCAAAAAAATTATTTTTATGGATATGCTGGAATTACAGGCAGGTTTAGGGTTAGGTATAACTTCTTTTCAGATGATTTATGTTTTTCAGACGCAGCAGGCTATGGATGATTTTGTCAATTCTGGCTGGACTTTTGGCGGTCAGGCGTCCGCTGCAGCTAAATATGAAAATCAAGGTGATTCACTTCAAGGTGCACAATTAGTCGCCCCGGGAATCCTGGCTTATCAATTAATTGATTCTGGTCTAGCCGCTGATATTACGGCTAAAGGAACTAGATACTATAAAGATAGCAAATTAAATTAATCCCCCCTAGCTAATTTTAATAAAGGCTTTATATGAAATCAAAATTAATATCCCTTTGGGGGTAATTATATTGTTCAGTCTTTAATTATCTTTCTGTGTCTCACATCAATTTTTTATCTGTGAAATATTTTATCCTGCTTTTTGTTAGTCTTTTTTTATGTCCTGCTTGGGCAAAAGATTTATTAGTGCCCCTTTCTAAATTTGACAACGACTCTCAAGGGCTTTCAAAAGATCGAGTCTTAGAATTTTGGGGGTATCACAACTATCAGGGTAGTAATAATTATCAAAACATTTTGACGTTACGCTACTACAACCCCTTAGAGGCTGGAAATTGGCAGGGCAGAATTCGACTTGATACCTCAGTCGCGTCGGACTACAACTCTTCTTCGACTCCAAATAACACCGGGCAATATAGTTCTGGCAATACGATGGTGACTATCTGGGGGCAGGATCGAAGCTTTTTAAAGCCTTTAGGCGCATTAGTAGGCGCCCGAGTTATGTTCCCTTTTGGAAATAATGGGCAATGGGCAGCAGGGCCACAATTAAATTGGGTTTTTTCTCCACAAGTAGATTCTATTTTACATGTCACGGATTTTTCACCATTGATTCGGTATATGTATGGATTTGACAGCAAGAATAATAGTTATGCAATAAATCCTAGTCAGCCAGCTCTGATACGAAATTTACAGATGTTTCCTACCCTAGGATTTCAACTGTCACCTAATACGATATTACGTTTCTGGGATGAGAATGGGGTTGTCTATAACTCTGCAGGGGGGGGGATGGTTCATTCCAGTTGATGCCATGGTGACACATCGACTTAGTAAAAATTTTGTTTTTGCGATTGGAGTTAGTAAGCAAGTTATACAAACATATCAGCAATATGATTGGAAAACCTATACGAAGGTCTCTTACAATTTTTAATGGAGCCTAATTATCAGAACCGAATTATGCTGGAGGCCCATATCAATCATTGCGGAGTCAGCATCTACCAAAGTGTGTTCGGATACTTATGGCGTGCCGCCCCTCACTACAGTGGCATCATTTAATGCTTAAACTTAATGCTCAATTTTTTCCCGAATTGGTATGTGCTGCATGACATTAGATAGGATCATCATCTGTGAACAATGCGATTTATTGCAGTTAGAAACTGAATTGGAGTTAAGCGGTAAAGCCTATTGCAGTCGCTGTGAGAATGTCTTGTATCGCAATCAGCCAGATGGTCTACGACGTAGTTTGATATTTTCTCTGACTGGAGCTGTTTTATTTTTAATCTCAAACTCATTTCCTATCGTCAGCATAGATTCTCAGGGCCTGACTAATTCAACTACCTTGATTAATGCAGCTTTAAGGTTAGTGCACGATGGTATACCCAGTATTGCAGTTCTTGTATTAGTAACAACATTTTTTATGCCAGCTCTAGAAATAATGTCGTTGATCTATTTACTCTTGCCGCTAAGTTTAGGTAGGCTACCCTTTGGATTTCATGTGGCATATAGATTGATACATCATGTTAAGCCTTGGGCCATGATTGAAGTGTTCATGTTGGGATTGCTAGTTACGATTTCAAAATTGAATGCCCTTGCTACAGTTGTACCTGATATTGGATTAGTTTCTTTTGTCCTTCTTATGTTCTCGATAACCGCAGCGGCAGCTAATTTTGATTCCCGTGCTTTTTGGAAGCAGGTAGATTTGGTAAAAGAAATGCAGGAACAAATATGTTGACAGCTGCTTCAAGAGGCATCATTGGTTGCGAAACTTGTGGTTTTGCACAACGCACTCCCTTAGGGTCAGAACATCTAGTCTGCGTCCGTTGTGCTTCAAGTATGCATTCTCGTAAGTCAAATAGTCTTAACCGTACTTGGGCTCTTGTCATTGCAGCCTATGTTTTGATGATTCCCGCTAACTTAATGCCTGTAATGGCAACCGGTTCACTCTTTGGCACTGAAAAAGATACTATTTTTGGTGGAGTTGTTTTTTTATGGGTTTCAGACTCGCAAATTTTGGCGATCATCTTATTTTGCGCAAGCATCGTAATCCCGTTTGTAAAGTTATTTACCCTAACTTTTCTGTTGATTTCTGTAGCAAATCGATCAATTTGGAGACCTAAGCTGCGTGGAAAATTCTATCGCATGGTCGAGGCAATTGGGCGTTGGTCAATGATTGATGTCTATGTTGCCACCATGCTGACTGCTCTCGTACAGTTTGGTGGCCTCATGTCTATCCATGCTGGCGCCGGTGCTATTGCGTTTGCCACCGTAGTAGTTCTGACTATTTTAGCTGCAAAAAGTTTTGATCCACGACTCATTTGGGATGCTGCAGATCTTTCAAATAATGATGACCATTTAGCTAAGGAATTACATGTCTGATCTATCTCCAGGGTCCCAGTTACCTGATTTGCCATCTGCAGTTGTAAGAGTTAAGCGACACTTGGCGCCTCAAATTATTTGGATTATTCCGGTTGTGGCTGTTTTAGTCGGTTTAGGCTTAATGTACAAAGCCGTTATAAGCCATGGGCCGACTATAACTGTTTCATTTAAGTCAGGCGATGGCTTAGTGGCGGGTAAAACCTTTGTGAAATTTAAAGAGGTAAATATTGGTTTAGTAAAGTCCGTAATTTTGTCTGAGGATCATCAGCAAGTTATCGCAACGATTGCGCTTGATAAAGATGCGGCAGATTTTGCTAGAGAAGATTCACGATTTTGGATTGTTCGACCACGAATTACTGCTAACGGTGTATCTGGTTTAAGTACTTTGCTTGATGGACCTTTTATTGCCGCTGATTTAGGAAAAGCAGCTGATAAACTCGACAGCTTTGTGGCGCTGGAAATCCCCCCAATTTTGACGGATGGCAATCCTGGTCGTGAGTTTATTTTAAAAGCACTCACTTTGGGGTCCCATGGGGTTGGTACACCAATCTATTTTCGGCGCTTGAATGTGGGTCAAGTGGTTGCTTACGACCTCGATAAGGACGGCAAGAATATTTCTATTAGAGTATTTATCGACGCACCTTATGATCAATACGTAACCAACAATACTCGCTTTTGGAATGCTAGCGGAATTGATGTGAGTCTTAGCGCATCGGGCATTCAAGTGCAAACAGAGTCTTTAGTAGCGGTAGTGGCTGGCGGCATTGCTTTTGAAGTTCCACAGAGTTCAGATGAGAAGGTTGATCGAATAACTAATCAACCAAATCAAGCTTTTATGACTAATTTTGATCATCCAAACTCAGTCCTTCTTGAGCGTGCAAAAGCAGATACTATATTTTCCTTGTTCTCGACGCGTGATGTAGCCATGAAGCAGGCCGACACACGTACTCAACGCTTTGTGCTGAACTTCAAGCAATCTGTTCGAGGATTGTCGGTAGGTGCACCTGTAGAGTTTAGAGGTGTCAATATGGGTGAGGTGGTCAGCATTGAGACAGTAATGGATCCCCAGACTTATGAAGTCATTCAATCCGTTTTAATCATCTTATATCCAGAACGTCTTAAAGTACGTTCAATGAAAAGTGGTGTTTTATTACCTCCGCCAGTCAATGAGGTGGAGCGATTGAAGGTGCTCATAAAAAAAGGCCTTCGGGCCCAATTACGGACAGGAAGTTATTTAACTAGTCAGAAGTATGTTGACATCGACTTCTTTCCAGATGCACCTAAAATTACCTTTAATGCCTCCAAGTACCCATTTGAATTACCGGTTATTACGGGTGCTCTTGAGGATGCTGATAAGACAGTGGCTAATGTGCTTAAAAATACCGATCGCTTGGTGAAAAAGCTAGATGACCAGATCATCCCTGAGTTTGATAAAACATTAAAGAATATTAATGCGCTTACAGAAAGTAATTCCCCTTTACTGATAGATATACGGGATTCCATGCGAGAGCTAACAAAAGCGGCAACTTCACTCAAAACATTCACTGATATGTTGGACGAACAGCCTCAATCTTTAATATTTGGTAAGCCAGCAGAGGAGTCGAAGAAATGAGATCGCTAATGACTGGATTGGTAATGACCCTGCTATTGGCTGGCTGTAGTTCACCAAAAATAGCCTATTACAAAATGAGTTCAGAACCTATTCCAGTGATGGCAGAGGCGGGTGGCAAAATACGACTGATGGTTGGTCCAGTGGGTGTTCCATTAGGAATGGACCGCCCTCAATTGGTCTTGCAAAATATCGGTAATAAAGTGCAGATTTATGAGTACCAGCGCTGGGCTGGATCATTGAAAGGTGACATATCACGGGTAGTTAGTGCAAGTCTAGTGCGTGACTTAGGCACTCCTAACGTGTGGAGCTTTTCTGAAAGTACTCAGACTAATTTTGATTATCAAATCTTGCTTGACGTGCAAAATATAGAGAGCTACCCTGATTCTGGTGTAGTGATTGATGTGCTGTGGACCATTAAACCAACAAGCAATAAAAATACGGTGGTAGTAAAAAATGCTAATCCTAATTCAGATGCAGCGCCTAAACCCCAGACCATCATGGGTCGCTCTTTAGTTCGCGAAGCGACAAGCGGTCCTGGGCTTGATGCTCTTGTTGCTGCGCAAAGTCAAGCCTTTGCGAGAGTAGGCGAGGAAATTGCGCAATCGATGCGCCGTTAGCAAGCGAATCACTAGAGTTATTGAGAGTAATATATTCATATATCGTCACAATAAATTGATTGAGGAATAATGATGAAACTAAAACAGCTTCGGGTGGTTGTTCTTTTGATGCAAATGACTGTTTTGGGTCGGGTAGAGCCAGCGGTGATTAGTTCAGTTGAATGGTCACTATGCGGCCAATAACAGTCGGATGAGTTAGGAATTAAAAATCCCTTAGCTGGTCAAATATTGATTTAAGCAATGCCTACAAGTCGGTGCTATTTATAGGTCCATTGATTTAAAAAGAGGAACAGTGATAAAAGCAAAAATGAAGTAAGCCTCAAGATGCCTAGATTTAGAGCCTTCGTGGAAATATATTAACTCCGCAAATATGAACACATGTTTTGCTGTTTTTAGAGGTTATAGTATTGTCGTGTCTTTGCACAAATTAAAAAAGGGAAACAAATGAAAAAAGTTCTAGGTCTAGCAATGCTATGTATGAGTCTCTCAGCATTTGCACAAAGCTCACCCAATTTGCTTGGTACTTGGACGGGCATGAGTAATTCAGCCGTCTCTGGCTCTGGACACTTCCATCCTACAGAAGCGGGTAAAGAAAAGGCTGTACGCTTTAGAAGTGTAGAGTATGTAATGGTTATTGACAAAGAAGAAGGTAGAAACTTTGTTGGCTCTATTGGCGCAACAAATAATAAGCATTCAACCGATGTGAAGCGCAAAGAAGTGTTAATGGGCGCATATGCTAAGGATATGAAGAGTGGCGTCATGGTCAACGAAACAGGAAGTTTTACCTTTAAGTTGATGGACCCTAAAAATTTAGAAATTTGCTATACCCAAGTAACAGCTAGCCCAAAAGTAGCTTCTTGCTTTGAGTTGACCAAAAAATAATACTTAAAAGAGCCTCCACAAACCACTCTACGGGGTGGTTTTTCTTCGCCCCTAATGTCTGCTTCGGGTCGGAAGCGGACTATCGCTACAAATAAATGAGCCGTCCTTTTAAATGACACATCATGCGTGGGGTACCCCGATCACAACAGGGAGTGTTCATCCTTGTGTCAGTCGTATCCCTGTCACGCCACCAAACTCTCTTACTATCCTTGCGTGGGTCAAAATAACTCAACCAAATCAGTCTCATACACCCACCCCATATAAATTTTGTGCACAAAGTTTGCCTATGGTGGGGTGAACCTTTTGAGATCTAGCGGGAGTTTAGTCTGGGGGACAGAGTTGAAAATCCTTGTGTCGGTGGTTCGATTCCGCCCCGGGCCACCAAGATTTAAAAGGTACGTACCGGACACATGCTTTACGTCCGGTACCGACCACATGGTTTACACCTTTACCAATCACATCCCCAATACTTTGGGGGTACGTACCGGACACATGCTTTACGTCCGGTACCGACCACATGGTTTACACCTTTACCAATCACATCCCCAATACTTTGGGACCAAATGGGTTTTCTAGGGCCTGTACCCGAGAAGACTCCATATCAAAGTAAGCCATATCGTAATCCATAAAGCTGACTAACCACACGTCATCTTCGACTTGCCGCAGGCCCCCGTCGTTCGCCCCACCAAACTCCATGTAGTCAGCGGATTTCTAGCTTAGGCCTTATTGAAGCGCTGCCTTAGCGGATAGCTCTTTCTTGAGTATTGCTATATCAGGGGTATTGGTAAATTGGTCATCGGGGTAGTAGCCAAAATTATGAACCCCTTTAATGCGCATCATGCGCATCCAAGAGCTCAGCTCCTGCGTCGGAATAGCTTTGTTTGTGCGCCAATCTTTTGCTTGGAGTTCATACAGCAGTTTTTGCTTGGCAAGAGGAATGGTTTGCGTGACATCAACCAGATTATTCAGCCATTGCATCGGGTTTTTGGCATTCTCCATATACGGCATTGCCATCAGTGCGACCCAGTTATAGTGCTGCAAACCATTGGGTAGCGATTGCGCAAACCATTCTTCTGCTTGCGGATTGAGTGCGACTTCAGCGTAGTAATTGCGCGCCAGACTAATTGGCTTACGGTAATCCTGAGCGGCATCTCTCATATCCAGAGAAAACTGCGTCAGCATCGCTGTTTTAGCTTTGTACCATTGTTCCTTGTATGCAGGATTTTGGGTAATCGCAGCGATATTCGGTGGTAGTCCCCAGTTTTTAGCGTAATACTCCAATGCCGGAGCGCTTGCATCTTCTTTGTCTGAGAGGGTCGCATCATCATGAATCAAAATACCTTCAAAGTTGGCATAGCGGCCCAGATCGGTATAGATGCCTTTAATAAACTGGCGTGACCGTTCCGAGAAAGGACTGAGTCTGAGGTAGCCAATGCCTTTACTGCCATCAACAGAAGTGACTACATCTAATTTACGCAGTTTTTCAGGGCCTGGATCAAATGCTAAGAGGGGCATCCATGCAAATACCCTCACTCCTGCCCGTGTTTTGAGTTGCCAACTGACCCTGCCAAAAATATCTGCTTTAACTGGCATATAGCTATTCTTAAAGTACAGACTCTTCGCCACTCCAGTAGCATCGTCATCCGCAAACGCCTGTAGATAGACTGTGGTGACACCGGATGCCAAGACACGTTCCACTAAGGAGCCGAGATTCTTTTCTTGTTGGGCGGGATCTTTATCGTAGACATAATCTAAATCGACATGCATCACGCGCTCCAGTGCAGGCGGGAACTCTCGCAAGTTGGCGACAAATTCATCAATTTTTGGATTGTTGATCAAGTAGATGCGACGGATGTTATCGACTGCCTGCAGTTCAATATTTTCACCATCATCTAAGGTGATGGCGATATCCATGCCCAGGCTCTTGGCAATTGCTTGTCCAACACTGTTATACCTGCCATAAGGCCAGACAATAATTCTGGGGCTAGTGCCCGTATGTTGTTTAATCCAGGCATTATTTTTGCTTAAATCGGCTTTAATCCGCTGCAGATAATGTGCTTCGGATTCGTATCGACGCGTACTCTGCTGATATTCAAAAGTCGTTAAGGCTGGCATGTCATTGCCTTCGGCATTCCCGATGACTCCATGGTGTAAGTCGTAGGTATGAGAAGCGATTTCTACCAAGCCACTATTCGTAATCTCTTTTAATTCTTTAAGGGATAGGAACTTGGAGCGCGGCACTTGTTTACCAGCATAAAAAACGGTGCCATTCTCAGGCACTTCCAGCCATGAACCCACAATCGCCAAGGTGGCAGGATAGTTAAAAGCCTTTAATAGCGGGAGAGCATAAGTGTAGAAGCTCTTGTAGCCGTCATCGAAGGTCAGGACGATCGCTTTATCTGGCAATGGCTTGCCACCATTTTTGGCATTCATCACATCCTGAATCGAAATCACGGTGTAGCCGTTTGCTTTGAGCCAGGAGAAGTAGTTAATGAGATTGTCGGTGCTCACATCATCGGGCTCCGAAGTAATCGTCATTTCTGGCACGATGTCATGAAAGCTCAAGACTTTGAAGTCTTTAGCACCCCAGGCAAGATTGCTGAGCAGGGCGAGGGCGCACAGTAGGTATTGGATTTTTTTCATTTAGAAGCGCGACTCAAAATTGAGATATCCAGTGGTATAGCTCGATTTTGCGCCATTGAATGGAAAACTCGTTCTACCAACACCCCAACTCAGCGTTCTTTTATCGC
>Ga0194037_1001318_pt1 | contig 18046 bp, 16 predicted proteins | sample JunL306m_MetaG_FD_148653 | JGI IMG/M metagenome (GOLD analysis project Ga0194037, IMG submission 148653) | Anoxic zone freshwater microbial communities from boreal shield lake in IISD Experimental Lakes Area, Ontario, Canada - Jun2016-L304-6m | ecosystem: Environmental > Aquatic > Freshwater >...
AATGAAAGTATGTAACCCTTATCAATACATTCGCGAGCCATCTGCGCATCCCCGGAAAAGCAATGAAAGACCGTGTTATCTGGCGCGCCTTCCTGCGTAAGTACATCTAGTACATCTCGGTGGGCATCACGATCATGAATCACGAGGGCTTTTTTTACTTCTTTGGCCAGTGCAATATGTCGCCGGAAAGAATATTTCTGGCGTTCTTGTAACTCTGGGGGTGTTCGAAAGAAATCTAATCCAGTTTCTCCGATTGCTCGAACTCTTGGGTGCAGTGCAAGTTTTGCAATAACCGCCAGATCCTTTTCGAGATCTTCAACTACTGGTGCTTCATTTGGATGCAGTGCCACTGCAGCCAAAACATTTGGCCAGCTCTCGGCACATTTCACACACCACTCAGATTGTTCTGCTGAATAACCAACCTGAACAACTCGATCAATACCAACACTTCGGGCTTGGGCAAGAACCTCGCCCACTTCAGGTGAATCAGCCGCAGTATTTGTGACTATTTCGATATGAGCATGTGCATCAACGCACTTTGTACTTAGCGGTTCTGGGAGTGGCGCGGGTTGGCGATCAATATCCCGATTATGGCGGTCTGCCATATTTTTACTTTGCTACTTCTTTTTCTTCAAGTCGTGGGAACAAGACCGCACCTTTTACAACTCTGCTGCCACTTGGAAGTTGGCCCCAGTTAGAAACATCCGCAATTTTTTGATCGCCAATCGCACCAAGAGTTTTATCCGCACCAAGGGAGCTCCATAAAACTTCACAAGTGGCCGGCATAACTGGATGAAGCAATACTGCAAGTGCGCGAATTGCATCCGCAGTGTTATACAAGATTGCCATTAACTCAGCTTGGCGAGCGATCTCCTTTGCAACAACCCACGGTTCTTTTTCAGTAACAAAGCCATTTACTCGCTTACAAAAATCCATAATTGAATTGATGCCACCTTGGAAATCGAGGGCAATCATTGCTTTGTCTGCTGTTGCAACGGTTTCGGCTAGCACTGCAGCAAGCGCATCATCTTTTGCTACTGCTGGAATAACTCCATCACAATACTTTTCGATCATGGCTATCAAGCGCGAAGCCAGGTTGCCAAAGTCATTTGCCAGTTCACTTGTGTAACGCGCTGACATATCTTCCCAAGAGAATGAGCCATCTGAACCAAATGGAATTGCCCGCAAAAAGTAATAACGGAAAGCATCCACACCAAAATGATCTGTAATGTCACTTGGTGCGATTCCGGTGAGTTTGCTCTTACTCATTTTTTCGCCAGCAACAAGTAGCCAACCATGAGCAAAGACTTTGCCTGGTACTGGAAGATTTGCCGCCATCAACATGGCCGGCCAAATAACGGCGTGGAAACGCAAAATATCTTTTCCAACTAGGTGAACATCTGCTGGCCAAGTTTGCGCAAATTTCTTGCCGCCTTCTGAAGCCGGATCATCACCAAGTCCAACTGCGGTTGCGTAATTTAGAAGTGCATCAAACCAAACGTAAACAACTTGCTTGGTATCCCAGGGAACTGGAATTCCCCAGTCAAAAGTCGAACGCGAGATAGAAAGATCCGTGACGCCACCTTCGAGGAATGCTAAAACTTCATTTCGGGCGCTCGTTGGCTCACAAGCCTCCGGATGTTTCTTGTAGTGCTCGATAAGTGCTGGAACAAAAGCAGAGAGTTTAAAGAACCAGTTCTCTTCACTTAACATCTCTACTGGTCGACCATGAATCACGCATTTGCCCTCATCTAAATCTGCTGGCAGCTTAAATTCTTCGCAACCGATGCAATATGGGCCTTCATATTTTCCAAGATAGATATGGCCAGAATCCTTTAAACCTTGCAGAAAACGTTGTACCCGCTCTTCATGGCGCGGTTCCGTTGTGCGAATAAAATCATCATTAGCAATATTTAACGCTTTCCAATTGGGCTTCCAAGCATCGGTTACTAAACGATCGCACCAATCTTGCGGCGAAGTGTTATTAGCCTTCGCGGTATTCATAACTTTCTCGCCATGCTCGTCGGTGCCCGTTAAGAACCAGACGTTTTCACCGCGTTGTCTATGCCAGCGCGTTAAAACATCACCAGCAACAGTCGTGTAAGCATGACCAATATGCGGGGCATCATTTACATAGTAAATGGGCGTAGTTAAGTAGAAAGATTTCGCGCCGCTCATTGTCATATCTTATCGCCTGATTTATGAGTGACCATCGCATCAAATACGGTTCGCTTGCTGATACCGCTTGCTCTTGCAACCTCTGCGATTGCATCTTTTCGGGAGATCCCAGCGCTCTCTTGTTTTAGAACTTCTGCGATCAGATCTGAGGTTTCAAAGGTCTTTGTCGATTGGTCATAACCTGCAATGACCATCGTTATCTCACCCAAAATTTCATTTGTGGCAGCCCAGTTGTGAAGTTCGGATAGGTCGCCCCGAATTATCTCTTCATAAGTTTTCGTCATCTCGCGACAGATAGCCGCTCTCCGATTTGCGCCAAGAATCACTTGGGCATCTGCAAGTGATTCAAGTAAACGATGTGGGGCTTCAAAGAAAATAATTGTTCGAGTTTCTTGGGCAAGTGATTCAAACCAAGCCTGCCGCGTTCCACTTGTACGTGGCGGAAAACCTTCAAAGCAGAAACGATCACAAGGAAGTCCAGAAAGTACCAAGGCCGTTGTAACCGCACTTGGTCCAGGAAGAACTTTCACTTGAATATTTGCATCGATCGCTGCGCGAACCAATCGATATCCCGGATCACTTATGCCGGGCATGCCGGCATCGGTCACAACTAAGAGATCAGCGCCGCTGGTTAATATCTCGAGTAATTCGCCGATTCGTTCCGTTTCATTGCCTTCAAAGAACGAGATGACCTTTGCCGAATGTTTAACATTTAGATCACTACAAAGTCTGGAGAATTTCCTAGAGTCTTCGGCCGCGATAAATTTCGCAGCGGCAATCGCTTCACCAAGGTTGCGTGAGGCATCCTTAGGATTGCCTAATGGAATCGCAGCTAGAACGAGCATTGGGCAATTCTCGCAGGTTTAGGCTTCACCCATGACAGACCTGCGCGAGCGAATCAATCGTGATTGGGCCACTGCTCTTGGCTTTGCCGCCTTTGGTTTATTGCTTCGCCTTTGGAACCTGGGCTCGCCAAAAGGATTTATCTTCGATGAGGTTTACTACGCAAAGAATGCTCACTCGCTCTTACTTCATGGCGTTGAAATTGATCCAAAGACACACAGCGCTGAATTTGTCGTGCACCCACCGGTGGGCAAGTGGTTAATTTCAATTGGAATAAAGCTCTTCGGATATCACGAATTTGGTTGGCGTTTTAGCGGTGCCATTATTGGCTCGCTCTCAATACTTCTGATGTATTTAACCGCACGCAAACTTTTTGGGAATAGTTACTTGAGCGCGGCTGCCGCAGCCGTTATAACTTTTGATGGGCTTCACCTGGTGATGTCTAGAACAGCGCTGCTAGATATCTTTCTAGCTTTCTTCATTCAGTGCGCAGTTTTGGCAATTTTATTTAATAGGTATTGGCTTGCGTCAATCGCGCTTGGGCTCGCTGTTGGAACCAAATGGAGTGGGCTTTATTTTATTGTTGCATTCGCAATATTTGTTTTGATTTTAGATTACAACCGCAAGCGCTACCTGGGCGCTGAAGAACCAGTTTTTGATGTGGTTCGTGGCGATCTGCCAAAGCGATTCTTGCAATTCTTTCTCATTCCAGTATTTCTATACATTGCATCTTGGGTTGGTTGGATTGTTACTAAAACTGGTTGGGATCGAAACTGGTCGCACAACGTTTGGCGAAATCTTTGGCATTACCACGCAGAGATTCTCAACTTCCACGCCCACCTTGTTGAAAAACATCCGTACTCGGCTAATCCTTGGAATTGGTTAATTCTGGGCAGACCAACCTCATTCTTTTACAGCGCACCAAAAAATTGTGGCTCAGCAAGTTGTGCGCAAGAAGTTATTGCACTCGGAACGCCAATACTTTGGTGGAGCGCGACGTTGGCTTTACTTGTGACATTTGGTTATTGGATCAGTCATCGAGATCGCATCAGCGGTTTACTTTTGACTGCAGTTGGCGCCGGTTATTTACCTTGGTTCGCCTTTCAAAAGCGGACTATGTTCTCGTTTTACACCATCGCTTTTGAGCCGTTCTTACTCATGACTCTTATCTATGTGTTAGCAAGGTTCTTGAATTCGGCGCGTGATGAAAATCAATTGCGTACTCGTAAAAATATTGCGCTTGGAATTGGGCTCGTATTCTTAATCAATTTCCTTTATTTCTTGCCGTTATACCTGGGCACACCAATAGCCCATAACTCATGGCAAGACCGAATGTGGTTCGGATCTTGGATTTAAAACTATTCGTTAACTACGCCGTACCGCTGTACAGCCGCTTCTTCGGCCAAGACCTGATCAAATAGCTCATCGCGAGTTGGTACAACCGATTCAGTAAGTGCCTTTTGTTCGGCTGACCACGCACCAGGAACGGTGAGATCAATAATTCTTTTTGCCGGAACCGCTTTCGGAGCGTTGACATAAGTTGGTTGTGGAACTTTAGTTGGTTGCCATCCGCTGCTCTCGCGCGGAATTACAACAACGCCCGCTGTGTCACTTCGTTCGGCAAGTGGAATCCAATGTTCCTTATTCTCTACCGCAAAATCAATTCGAGATGAAAAAGTAATTCGTTCAATTGGTTCAGTAATAATTTCAGCAGCAGTTATTTTTTCAAATGCCTTAACTCTTCTTGCCTTAATCTGTGATGCAACTACTTGTCTACGAACATGTATCAAATAAATTAGTGAAGCACTGAGTGGAAGTAGCTCGACGATTGGGGAAAAGAATCCAATTAACGAACCGGCTCCGACAACAAGAAGTAAAACGGCGAGTGATGCAAAAACAATTCTTCTAGCTAAAAAAGTATTTTGCTTCTTCGTTGGTGCAACTTTTTCCGCAACGTCTTCGACATTGATTGGCGCTTCGCCAACTACTCGCATTGCGCTCTTGTAACGTTCGGCAGATTTGCCTGAGGCTTGATCATGACTGGTAACCCAACGGGGTAGAAAATAGGCCATCCACATCCCGAGGATAATTAGGTAGATAAAACCGGAGGCCATAGGGCTTAACGATAAATCCAGTTCGCCTCAAACTTGGGGATTTAGGCGGTATGTCCAATTTCTATCGGATTGTTGGATTCTCTTTTACATAGGTCACGTGATCCCGCCAGGCCCCATCAATATGCAAATAATTCGGGCGAATTCCTTCAAAAACATAACCGCATTTCTCGGCGACCCGCTTTGATGCGACATTTTCTGGACGCAAATTGATCTCGACTCGATGGAGCGAAAGTTCGCTAAAAGCAAAGCCAGTCAGCAAAGAAACAGCCCGAGTTGTTAAACCGCGATTAACATAATTTTGATCGAGCCAATAACCAATATGGGCACCGCGCATCGCGCCAAAGACAATGCCGCCCATTGTTATCTGGCCGATAAGTCGCTCGCTGCCATCTTCTAGGATCCAAATTCCTAGCGAGATTGAATACAACCCTTTGCCGTCGCGGCTGTGCGCCCGGACCATTTCGAAATAAGAAGGTAGCGGATAATTTGCTTCGATCTCTGGTCGGGTCGCCTCCCAAGGCGCGAGCCATTCCCTATTTATTAAGCGGACCGAGTCCCAAACTTTTTTATCCCGATAGCGAAGTGGGCGAAGTAATAACTCTTTATCGCGCAACCGGATCGGCCATTTAACTCGCGCCCCACCAAAAAACTGGCCGGCCACTTAATTGTTGCTCCGTTCTAGCAGCATTACATCTACAAGTGAACCTGCTTTATACCCAGATACATCTTCGGGAACAATGATGAAAGCTTGCGCCTCTGATAACGAAGTTAAATTATTTTGGTCAGGTAGTGGGGTCGCAGTTACGCCTGCCTCGTTGGAAAGCGTCGCGCGGATAAATGACCGCTCGCCTACCGGTGAAACAACCGCCGAAGTTAACTTAGCTTTAACTTCATTTCGATAAATATTGGCAGCACCTAACATGGTACGAATCATTGGCCGAACAAAAATTTCTGCTGCAATCGCTGTCACGATTGGATCACCTGGAAGAGTTATAACCGGCGTACGGTCTGGTCCAATCAAGCCAAAATTGTGCAGCCCACTCTCACTCATCTTTGGACGCACTGAATGAACATCACCGAGTTCGCGCAATACCGACGTAATTAAATCGAAAGATTCGTCGTGGCTCTCCCCACTAATTACTAGCAAATCCGCGCGCACAAGTTGATCTTCAATTATCTCTTTTAGTTGCTGATGATTCTCGGCAATTGTGTGAACTCGAAATCCAGTTGCGCCGGCTTCGCGAACTGAAGTTGTTAGCATCCAAGAATTTGATTCGAATTCGTCATCAAGATCGGCCAGCCGCTGTCCTGGTTCTACTAAATCATCGCCAGCGGAGATAACTACAACTCGGGGGTGTGGCAAAGTTGGTAGGTGATTTAATCCAATCGATGCCGCTAGCCCAATTTGAGTTGAGCGAATTCGAGTTCCACCTTTAAGTACCAGTCGCTCACCAGCATAAATATCTTCGGCCAATGTTGCGCCATGCGCATCTAAAAGAGGCATATCTAGCGCTGCAAGTGGCGCTGCAAGGCGCAGCAGTAGGGCGAGAAACTCATCGACGCCTAGCTGTTGCTCCATGACTAAACCTTACTTCTTACATACAGTATTTCCGTGGATATTAAGCAGAAATTACGCGATCGCTATCGGTCAGAGCGTTCCTTAAAAGATCATGTTGAATCCTGGATCCACATTCTTAATTCAACTGAATTCATTTCCGCAAAAACGATTGCCACCTATCATTCCTATAACGAGGAACCACAAACCCAAGATTTGAATGCACAGTTAATTGCTCGCGGATTTAACGTTGCATTGCCGCGAGTTTTGAAAGATCACGATTTGGAGTGGGTTCTTTGGGATGGTTCAAATGAATCACTTCGTAAGTCCGGAAAAATTATGGAGCCAATCGGCGTTGCTATTTCACCTGGCGAATTAGATATTGTGATTGTTCCCTCCCTACACGTTAACCAAGATGGCTATCGCTTGGGTCAGGGCGGTGGTTCCTACGACCGTGCCCTCAAAGGTTTAAACGCTTGGACGATTGGATTGATATATGCTGGTGAATTAACACCGGAGCCAATGCCAGTTGAGCCACATGATGTGAAGTTATCTGCCGTTGCAACGCCTGATTTAATTATTAGATTTCCAAAAGCTAACTAGCTTTCAATACCTTTATCGCGCTGCGCTAATTCGGCCAAATACTTGTTGTACTTTGCCAGTTCATCATCGGCGCCCATTGCAGCTGCGCGGTCCTCAGCCCGATCGATACGTTTGGTTTCCTTCTTATCTTCTCGGACCCATTGAATGAAGGTCGCAACAAGTGCGATCAATATTGGAATTTCACCCATAGCCCAACCAACTGCGCCACCAGTATGTTGATCAACCAATAGATCGCTAAGCCAAGGTCGATGCAAACTCGCAAAGTATCCGCCATCTAGAAGGGTTGTCGCTGAAAGTAGCGCGATTGAGAAGAAGGCATGAATACTCATCGCGGCAAACAAGATAATTATTCGAACTATATGTGGCACCTTTTGCGGATTTGGATCAATTCCAACAATCACATGGAAGAAGAGCGCTCCGGCAAGTAGAAAATGAATATTCATAAATAGATGACCCGCATGGTTCTGCATCAGACCACCAAACAGTGGTGTCATATAAAGAAGGAATAGCGAACCATCAAAGATAGCGAGAGCCACGATTGGGTTGGTAAGAACTTTCATGTAACGCGAATTCAAAAGTGCAACTAGTTGACCACGAATTCCTCTTTCATTATCGCTCCGGCCTTGTGGCAGGGTACGAAGCGCGAGTGTGATTGGGGCCGAGAGAATAAAACCGATCGGTGCAATCATTCCTAAAATCATGTGCGCAATCATGTGAAAGGAAAAAGCGAAGTGTGCGTAAAGCCCGAGCCCACCACTTGTTGCAAAATCAACTGAACCAACGCCACAAATAAATGCGACAGTGCGACCAACCGGCCACTTATCACCGCGCCTTGCTAAGACAAGCACGCCTTTTATATAAAGCGCCGTGGCCAATATCAATAGACCTAAGAAGAAACCATCAGGTGAATATGCCCAGATAATTCGCGACAGTGTTGGTGGCTTAGGCATTGGTAGGCCCGTGATTGTTTGAGCCGCACTTACAGCGCCGGTATCACTTGGATTTTCTGGGTGCTCAGAGGTGGAGAGCCAGCCGCCGAGAGAAACAACTGTGATCATTAGCAAAACTTCACCGCATAACAAGCGAAATACCTTATGAGTAACGCCAACTTTCGCAGCGATAAATTTGCGGTGTTGGTAGCCAATAAATATCAAAATAATTGTCAAGAAAATCTTTAGTAAAACTATTGCGCCATACCGAGTACTCCACGCGCTTGCGAAATTCATACGAGTCCAAGCGTTTGCAGTGCCACTTAAAGCAATCGCAACTACCGACCAAAGTGCGAGTGCACTAAATCGCGGGATTGCTTCCTCTCGTTCCCGCGGACTTATTGCGATTAAGCCGATAGCGCCGCCAACCCAAAGGCTGATAAAGATGACATGAAAAAGCATGGAACCAATTGCTAGACCGTGATTACCAAGAGAGCTGGCATGACCTTCGAAAACCGGTGCGAGTAGCCCAATAAAAGTAATTACCAGCGCAGCAAAGGCGCCTGTTGTTTTTCTAATACCAGTCAATGCAGCAAATACGATTACTGCTGCGATTAATTCGATGGCATAAGTTTTGCCTAGCGCAGTCTGCGAAATGAATGAATTAATAACAGCCGGATCAAAACTCGCAACAAGGGATGTGGAAAGTAGATTTGCTATTTCAATGAAAAGTGAGCCGAGCGTTGAAACTAGCCACACTGCCGCTGCAATTAGCGCGAGGGCTCGGATACGAAGTGCCTCGACCGAAAGTTTTGCGTGATCTTCTTTTATAAAAGCAAAGATGGCCAGCAATAAACCAATAAGGGTTATGGCGGAAATTAATTGCAGATCCTTGACTATGGGTGTTAGTACATTTAAATAGCCGACGGCATGCGGTGGGTGTACTTCAAAGAGGAAGCGCATTCTTATTTGATTCTAATTACGGCTTCGCTTTTTTGAGCCGCCGAAAGTCTGCTTTGCATAAATAATTAGAAAAACAAAGACTAAAAATGCAAGGAGCAAAAGAACGTAGACAAATGTATCTGCGCCAGAGTTAGTGCTCTGCGATGAAACTGCCTTCTTAGAAGTGCTTGGTGAAACCGCAGGAGTTGAAGGCGCCGAAACCACCGAAGGTGCATTGAATTGAAAAGTATATGAACCAGCCACTGGAGCTTCGTTTGCGGCAAGCAAGGTGTAGTTCACGGTGTAAACGCCAGTGACAGTAAGCGCCTTCAAGCCAACGACTGCGTTATTTCCCGTAACTGAAATCGACCCATCATCCACGGCGACGCCATTTGGGTCATTTACAACTATTAAATTTCCTTGTTCCAATAGTGGATTGGCCGTCGTCATCGAAATTGCATTTGGCGCAACATTTAAAACGCTGCCAGCTGTTGGTGATGTTGCGGTGAGGCTATTTGCTAGCGCGGCAGTCGTGACAGCTGGAGCAAGAATCATAAAAATCGCAAGAGCGGCCGCAAGATACCTTGATTTACGCATATCCAACCCCCAGACCTTTAACTCGATTATAGGTAAAGCACTTCACTTCTTTACAATAGCGCCCATGCCTACATATGAATACGCCTGCGTTGCGTGTGGCCATGAATTCGAGGCTTTTCAATCCTTTAGTGACAGCGCACTCACCGAATGCCCAGAATGCAAAGGTGAACTTCGTAAGGTTTATTCAAACGTAGGAGTTGTATTTAAGGGATCTGGCTTTTACAAAACCGATTCTAGATCTTCGAGCTCGGCAACTTCATCTGGCTCATCTGGATCGCCAACCACGCCAGCCACGCCAACAACACCGGCACCTGCAACAACGCCAGTAACTCCAGCTAAAGGTTCTGATACTAAAAAATAAAAGTTTTACCCGTGGTGCGGTGGAACGTCTCGCTCTATTTCAGCATCTCGTTCTTTGTCGTCATCCTCGCGTGGGTCGATTTCATCGCTGGTAACTTTTGGCAATATTGGCGATATATTTGGCTCACTCACAAGAATCATTGTATAGGGGAAAGATGTTTGAGAAATTAGGACATTTTGTTGTTCGCCGTAGGAAGTCAGTTCTTGCGCTATTCATTGTTGTTCTAATTGCCTTTGGCACCATGGCAGGCTTAGCAATTCCACGCTTATCTGGTGGTGGTTACTCAAACCCAGGAAGTGATGCCGCAAAAGCGAGTACCTATCTAACTGACACCTTTCATGTGAAAGATCCTGCGGTTGTAATAGAAGTTAAATCTACAAGCACTGTGCAAGACCCAACAGTTGTCGCATCTGCGAGTGCCCTCGAAAAGGAAATTGGTGCTGAAAAAGGCGTCTTAAAAACAGTTTCGTATTGGAGCGCTGGTGGCGCGCCAACGCTAGTCAGTAAGGATGGAAAAGCTGCCTACCTTTTTGTTTATTCAACAGAAAAAGATCCGCTAAATGCAAAATCTTTAGGCAAACTATTAGAGAAGAAATACGCAGGAGCCTATAAAAATTTAAGCGTCTATGTTGGCGGATTAGCAACTTTCAATTCAGCGATCAGCGATAAAATTTCAAAAGACTTGGCAGTTGCTGAAGGCATTTCTATTCCACTTACTTTCCTCTTACTTCTCTTTGTCTTTGGTGGCTTAATATCAAGTGCGACTCCGTTAATTGTGGGCTTGAGTGCGATCGTAGGCTCACTTGCGATTATCTACTTGATTAGCTTATTTACTGGCGTGAGTATCTTCGCCTTGAATTTAATTACTGGTATGGGTCTTGGCCTTGGTATTGACTATGCACTATTGATGGTCAATAGATTCCGCGAAGAGCTGCACGCGGGCAAGTCGATAGAAGATTCGATTGTTAATACTGTTAAAACTGCTGGTAAAACTGTTTTCTACAGTGGCATTACCGTGATCATTACTCTGGCATCACTTACCTTCTTCCCATTAATGTTCTTGAAATCATTTGGCTATGCTGGAATAAGTGTTGTTGCGATGGCGATTTTCGCCGCGTTAGTTCCATTCCCAGCAATCCTTGCTTTAATTGGCAAGCGCATTGATAAATACGTTGTGCGAAAAAGTGCAATCACACCTAAGTCTGATGGTCGCTGGGCACAAACTGCGCGCTTTGTTATGCGCCGGCCAATTACCGTTGTCGTACTTTCTCTTACTGTATTAGCGGTTATCGCATCACCGATCCGCGACATTGTGTTTTCGCAAGCCGATGCTCGTGTGCTTCCCGCATCATCCCAAACAGCAATTGCTAATGCCATGGCGATTGCCGATTTCCCAGGGCAAGAGGCCAATCCAGTTCAATTCATAATTCCAAATGGCGCATCACAGCAAAGTGCAATTGCTGCCTACGAATCTAAGGTTGCAACTATTCCTGGAATCGTTCGAATTAACCCCGAAGAAGTTGTCGGCAGCACTGTTCGCTTTTCTGCAGTTCATTCGATGAGTCCTCGGACAAATGATGCACAGGAAATGATCAAAGCAATTCGTAAACTTGCCGCACCAAGCGGAACTTTGATCGGTGGTGTTGCTGCTGATTACACCGACACCCAAGGTGGAATTGCAAAAACTTTGCCGTGGGCACTTGGTTGGATTGCACTTGGTGTACTACTTCTCCTCTTTATTTTCACCGGTTCCATAATTCTTCCGATCAAAGCCGTTCTGTTAAACGTGCTCTCCCTTGGCGCAATGATGGGTGCTCTGACTTGGATATTTATTGATGGACATCTGGGTTGGCTAGTTGGCTCGTTCACTAACACGCACACTGTAGATACTTCTATGGTCCTCTTAATTTCCGTGGTTACCTTTGGGCTTTCCATGGACTATGAAGTATTTCTTCTATCCCGCATTAAGGAAGAACATGAAGCCGGCATGGCTAACGTTGATGCAGTTGCCACTGGCTTGCAACGCTCGGCACGCATTATTACTGCGGCTGCTCTATTGCTAGCAGTTGTTTTCGCAACATTTGTAACTAGCGGAGTTACGAACATTAAGATGCTCGGATTCGGCGTCGCATTCGCAATAATTCTTGATGCGACTTTAATTCGAGGTTTATTGGTTCCAGCGCTGATGCGATTATTCGGTGAACGAAACTGGTGGGCGCCAAAAGCGCTCAAGAGATTTACGGTCTCCCACTAACTCCCACTAATATCTGGGGATGGATTTGATAGTAACTCTCCAGTGCCAAGATCAGCCTGGCATCGTTCATGCGATGACCACTGCAATTTTGGACTGCCTGGGAAATATTATCGAGAATCAACAATTCACTGATCCAACAACAAATACTTTTGTCATGCGTACTCGTTTTGAAACTGAACTAAGCCTGGATGAAGTAAATACAAAATTGAATTCCGTCCTAAATAAATTTAAGCCAAATCTTTCAGTGCGTTCTGTAAGTGAAAACAAGCGCGTACTTGTTTTAGTAACGACCGAAAGCCATTGCTTGCGCGACTTGCTCTACCTTCAAGACTTGGGTGAACTTCCAATTGAAATTCCAGCCGTTCTCTCCAATCATGGTGATTTGAAAGCGCTAGTGGAAAGTCATGGCATCAAATTTATTGACCAAAGCGGCTTAGTGAAGGACGCGGCCGAAGCGCAACTTCGAACACTCGTCGGCGACTTAAAGATCGACCTCGTTGTACTAGCCCGTTATATGCAGATTCTCTCGCCAGGATTTTGTGGTGATCACTCTGGAAAAATTATTAATATCCACCATTCATTCCTGCCAGGATTTAAAGGTGCCAAGCCTTATCACCAAGCCCATGCCCGAGGTGTGAAAATTATTGGCGCGACCGCCCACTTTGTGACACCTGAACTTGATGAAGGTCCGATCATTGATCAAGATGTTGCACATGTAACGCATGCGGCAACACCTGAAGAGCTAATTGCTACTGGGCGCGATATCGAGCGTCGCGTTCTTTCACGCGCAGTTCGTGATTTTGCGCAAGATCGAATTTTTATTGTTGGCGATAAAACAGTTGTATTTCATAATTAATTTTTTATAACTCTTCAAATACGTGTCCCAGGCCGGAGTTGAACCGGCGACCTACCGCTTAGGAGGCGGTTGCTCTATCCACTGAGCTACTGGGACCAGATTTAAATTGATATTTAATTCTGCTCAATTAATGAACTTATTGGGATTATTGGGCCTATTGGACATTAATCGAGTTTAAGTTTACAGAGGTTGTGGCAGTTACTACACCTGGACTACACTTCAAAAAGAAATATAACCTCGTTTGGAGATGGTTTTTTATGAAGGCCCTTGTCATAGGTGCCGGTGGAGTTGGTAGGGCGATAGCTAATATCGCTTCTCGTCGTTCATTCATAACAGAGATGGTAATCGCGGACCGCAACTTGTCCCGCGCTGAAGAAGCTGTTACTCGTTTGAAGGATCCCCGATTTTCAGCCGCAATGGTAAACGCAGCAGAACTAGAAGATATCCGCGAATTAATTCGTAAAGCAGATCCAGATGTTGTGATCAACGCGGTTGATCCACGTTTTGTGATGCCAATCTTCTTGGCTTGCGAAATAGAAAAACGAAATTACATGGACATGGCGATGTCACTGTCTCGTCCGCATCCGCATTACCCAAATACCGAAACTGGTGTTAAGTACGGCGACGAACAATTTGCACGTGACTGGAACTGGGGCGAGCGCGGAATTTATGCACTCATCGGAATGGGTGTTGAACCAGGCATGAGCGATGTCTTCGCTAAATATGCCGATGATGAACTCTTCTCACGAATTGATTCGATCACCGTTCTTGATGGTTCAAACTTAGTTGTAGAAGGTTACGAATTTGCTCCGTCCTTCTCAATTTGGACCACAATCGAGGAGTGCCTCAATCCCCCAATCATTTGGGAAGATGGCCGTGGTTGGTACACAACTGAACCATTCTCAGAACTCGAAGTCTTTGATTTCCCAGAAGGAATTGGACCGGTTGAATGTGTGAATGTGGAACACGAAGAAGTCGTTCTAATTCCCCAAAAGATCGATGCCAAGAAAGTTAACTTTAAATATGGCCTCGGCGCCCAATTCATTACGATCCTAAAGACTATTCATATGCTCGGCATGGATCGCAAGGAGACAGTTGATGTGCAAGGTGTGCAAGTTTCACCTCGTGATCTACTTGCCGCTTCACTTCCAGATCCCGCAACTCTTGGTTCAAGAATGAGCGGCAAGACTTGCGCTGGTGCGCTAGTTAAGGGTCTTGATAAATCAGGTGAACCAAAAGCTGTCTATATCTATAACGTCGTAGATAACGCCTGGTCGATGTCTGAGTACGGCGATCAAGCAGTTGTTTGGCAGACCGCGGTCAACCCAGTTATCGCAATGGAGTTAATTCATAGTGGTGTTTGGAAGCCAGATGGCGTCAATGGTCCAGAATGGTTTGATCCAAAACCATTCCTTGCAAAATTGGAAGAGTACGGAACTTCGTGGCACATTCGCGAAGAGTCTACAAAGGGAATTGTGAAGACTCCTGAGGTGGTTGGATAAATGTCGACCGCACTAGTAACTGGAGCCACTGCCGGAATCGGTGAATCTTTTACTAGGTTGCTTGCGGCAAAAGGTTATGACTTAGTTCTTGTAGCCCGTGATAAAAAGCGGCTGCAAGAGCGAGCCGCAGCTCTGACGAAAAAGTACAAAATTTCCACTGAGGTATTGGTCGCAGACCTTTCGATTCCCGCGCAATTAGCAAAAGTTGAAAAGCGGTTAAGCAATCCAAAGGCTCCGATTGAGGTCTTAATTAATAATGCGGGCTTTGGCCTTAAGGATAGTTTTCTAGATAGCGATGTGGATGCAGAGAGCAATTTGCTAGATGTACTTGTCGCGGCTCCTATGCGGTTGACCCATTCAGTCCTGCCTCAAATGCGAGCACGCAATTCTGGTGTTGTTATTAATGTTTCTAGCGTTGCAAGTTGGATTGCCGGCGGTACTTATTCGGCAGCGAAAGCTTATTTAACTGTCTTCTCCGAGTCATTGCATACCGAACTACGAAAGAGCGAATCCAAAGTTCGAATTCATGTTTTGTGTCCGGGCTTCACACATACCGAGTTTCATGCCCGCGGCAAGATGAAGATGACTGGTTTGCCTAATTTTCTCTGGCTCGAAGCTGATGATGTTGTTAGTGAGGCTTGGAATCGTGCAATTGCAGGAAAAGTGATCTCAGTGCCGGGTTGGCAATACAAAACGCTGAGTACGATCGCGAGGTTTGGTCCAAGGCCTTTGGTTAGAAAAGCGGGTATAAATGTGCGCGCCCGCCAGCGTCGCGGCTAAGTAACCCAATATTCACAGTAATTTCCCTGCCGCTACCGCCCGTTCACCATCGGTTTCGCCAGGGCGCTGGCTAGAATTACCCAATCAACCATCGCAACTCTTGCGATATTCGTGGAGGTAGTCGTGTCAAAGAAATTTCTATCAGTTGCCATCGCTGGCGCAGTCCTTGCAACTTCACTTGTTATTGGTGTTGCACCTTCAAGCGCAGCAGTAGCAAAAGCTAACGCTGCTTGTGCGAAAGCGAATACCAAGGCAACCATTGCTAGTGTTGCATTTAAGTGCACATACAACCCAGTTGCGACAGTCAAGAAGTTAACTTGGGTTGCCCAACCTTGCTTGGATGCCAATGCAAGTTATAAGACTGCACTTTCACTCACAACTTCACTTTCTTCTTCTTATCAAGGTCGTGTCACAAGCGCTACTCGATTGAAGGCGACGACTGAAAGGCTAATCGCTGCCGCGCAAAAGAACGTTGATAAGTGGAGCGCCGACCTTGCTTCGTATATGACAAAGCATCCAACTGTTGCTACCACTGGCACTGAAGCCGATAAGAAAATGGTTAAGCAAGTTGAAGATGGAATTGCGCTAAACAAGCAACGTGTTACTGATCAGACTGCAAACTTGGCAAAACTTGTTCAACAAATTGCTGATGCTACAGCTGGTGGAGCACAAGTTGCTGCCGATGCTGCAACTGCTCAAGCAAGCCTAGTTGCTGCGTGTAAGTAACTTATAAAAAGTAATTAACCCTTAGCCGATCACCGCAGTAGTTGCGGTGGCGGTTATTGGGTATTTTTGAAGAGCAGATCTTGCCGGGCCTTGAACCAGGGCGCCGCCAAGTGCAAATTGCGAACCATGCGCCGGACAAACCCATTGTTTATCTTGCTGAATGACAGTCACGCCTTGATGCGTACAAGCCAAACTGATCGCGCTCAAACCTTTGTTTCCTGGCGCAGTACGGACCAACGCAATCGATGAACCATCGCTAAAATCAATTTGAACTACACCGCCAACTTTTGCGAGAACCTTGTTTGCCTTTAAATCAACAAGAAGTTTCTTCCCCTTGACCTTCACACCAACGGCAGGTACCGCAGCGTTTGCAGCTTCTGGTAGTAAACCAACAGCGATTAACGCAATTCCACATAACACCGAACGACGACTGACTTCTTTTGCTAATTCCATGCTCATTATCTTTGGTTCCCCTAATTGGTAATTGCCTGCGCCGGTTGTGCCATACGCTCGATAGATGAGCAGCAAAGCAGGGAAAACTTACCTTAGTCTGCGAATTAGCGCGCCCGCAGTACTAGTAATTCACCTGATAATTCGCTTAGTGTTTCCAAGCCCTGGGATCTTTGCCGACTTGTTCTTGTTCAATTTAATTGGATTCTTGGCATCCCTCATCGCATTCCGGGCGCCACAAATAACTGATCGCTGGGCAAAGTTTGCAATCGCAGGTGCCATTTTTATCTGGTCAGTCGGCTCCACAATTTCTACTTGGGACTCTTTTTACAACCTTGAAATTGCTCCGGGGCTAACCGATATCGCTTATGCCTTCTTCTACCCGCTAATGCTCTTTGGAATTATTCGCGCATTGGCTGTTGCAAAGAAGATTGTTTCGTTAGAACTCTTGGATACCGTAATTGTGGCACTAGGTACTTCCAGTGTTATTGCCACATTGTTGTTGCGTCCGGCGATGCTTCGATTTGCCGGTTCACCGGAAAGTGTATTTCTATCAATACTTTATCCAATCGGCGATATTGTCTTAGTGGCGATCACGCTCTCACTCATCCTGATTCAACCAAGAACGATCAGAACAATTTCGCTGCTAATTGGAATCTTTATTTTCTCTGTAACTGACTTGCTATTTCTCTTACTTTCAGCAACATCGGGCTATACCTTCGCTTCAATAACCGACGACGGCTGGCTCCTTGGACTAGTTCTTGTTGCCGAATCGCTATTCCACCATGGTGGTCTGCGCGAAATTTCCGATCGCATCGCATCTATCGCAACAACTATCTCGCTAATCTTAAGTTCACTAATTCTTGCAATTGCTGCGCTTCGCCCCGATTATTTCCCAAAGCTCGTACTAATACCTGCCTTTGCGACAATTACCCTCGCCTTCTTGCGAATGGCACTGGCGCTTCGAGATGCTCGGCATGTAACTCTCGAGCGAGAACTTGCGCGAACTGATGAACTAACTGGATTACCAAATCGCCGAAGATTCTTAGTTGAACTAGAACTTCTGCGCCGCAAAGCCGGAACCCTATTACTTCTAGATTTAGATGGTTTCAAGTTAGTAAATGATGCGCATGGGCACGTCATTGGTGACCAATTACTTAAACAAATTACAACGCGCTTTGAACGTGCAATTCCAGATGGTGTTTTACTCGCCCGACTCGGCGGTGATGAATTTGGTGTGATTATTTATGGCGAAGCTGCCTATGCTCTCGAGGTTGCACTGGCACTTAGAGCAACCGTCTCTTATCCTTTTGAGCTTTCGGTTGGGCCGGTTCGGGTAGGCGTAAGTATTGGAAG
>Ga0194037_1001319_pt1 | contig 18038 bp, 19 predicted proteins | sample JunL306m_MetaG_FD_148653 | JGI IMG/M metagenome (GOLD analysis project Ga0194037, IMG submission 148653) | Anoxic zone freshwater microbial communities from boreal shield lake in IISD Experimental Lakes Area, Ontario, Canada - Jun2016-L304-6m | ecosystem: Environmental > Aquatic > Freshwater >...
TTACGGCAGACGGCTGATTCCGCTCAATGGGTTTGCAGCCGAAGTCAAGACCTTCTTTTCGGAGGGGGGGCATGGTTGCAACATCACCGTGCCTTTCAAGTTTGAAGCAACGGCGTTGGCCGACGATCATTCGCAGCGCGCCACGCTGGCAGCGGCTGCAAACATGCTTACCTTGCAGGACGGCAAGCTGCTGGCAGACAACACCGACGGCGCCGGCTTGGTCAAGGATATTGAATGCAACGCCGGAGTTCAGCTGAGGGAGCGTCATGTGCTGCTGATTGGCGCTGGCGGGGCGGCAGCCGGCGTACTCGGTCCGCTGTTGCTGGCGAGGCCGGCCAGTGTTACCGTGGCCAATCGCACGCTCGCTAGAGCCAGCGCTTTGGTAACGAGGCACGCAGCACTGGCTGCGCAGCAGGGGACGGAGCTGAGGGCGCAGGGCTTGCACTCACTGACGGAGAATTTTGATGTGCTGATCAATGCCACCACCAGCAGTCTTCTAGGCAGCGACATACCGGTGCCGGCGAGCACGCTCAAGCCGGGCGCGCTGGCTTACGACATGATGTATGGCAGCGCGGCGCAGGGCTTCATGCACTGGGCCCAGGCGCACGGTGCGCAGGCGCGTGACGGTTTGGGTATGTTGGTGGAACAGGCGGCCGAGGCTTTCATGATCTGGCGCGGCGTGCGCCCACCGGCTCAGCAGGTGCTCGCCGAACTGCGCCTGCTCATGGCCTAAGCCGAGGACAGCGATGAAACCTTTGTTGCGCTGGCTCGGTTTGACGCTTCTTGCCATGCTGGCGTTGCAGTTCTTTTTTGCCTGCCGTATTGCGGCCATGACGGTGCTGGCGCCAGAATCGACGGCCTTTCAGCGCTCCGAAGCGTGGCGTGTGCAGTCGGAAAAGGCTCGTCTTCCCTGGCGCCAGCAATGGGTACCCTACGAACAGATTTCAGACCTGCTCAAACAGGCGGTGATTGCCAGTGAAGACGACGGCTTCAGCAATCACGATGGCGTCGATTGGGATGCCCTGGAAAATGCATGGCAAAAGAACGCCAGGGTCCAGGCCCAGGCAGAAAGGGCGCAGGGCAACAGAGCGCCAGCAGCGGCCAGGAACACCGCCAAAGCCATGCTGCGCACACCGAAAGTGGTGGGCGGCTCGACGATCACCCAACAGCTGGCAAAAAACCTGTTGCTGTCGGGCGAACGCACGCTGCTGCGCAAGGGCCAGGAGTTTGTGCTGACGCTGCTGCTGGAGACTTTGCTCAGCAAGCAACGCATTCTGGAAATTTACCTGAACAGCGTGGAGTGGGGTGAAGGCGTCTTTGGCGCCGAAGCGGCGGCCCAGCACTACTTTCGCAAGCCAGCTTCCCGACTCAGCGCTTATGAGTCGGCACGGCTGGCGGTGATGCTGCCGAGACCCAAGTATTTCGAGAAGCTGCCCAACTCAAGCTATCTTGCCGAACGTGCTGCTGTCATCGCGGGTCGCCTGGGCAGCGCCGAATTGCCCTGACGGTCACTTCTTATCCTCGTCATTGCGCACCACTGGATGCCGGGTCGAGCCCGGCGTGACAATTTCCATGTTGGTCATTGCACATCGCCAGCGTGTCATCGCATGCGTCCAGCTTGTCATTGCGGACTCGATCCGCAATCCATTTATCATCTCCCCATGCGCGCCAAGTTGATGAGTTACTTCCTGCTCGGGCTGATCCGTGTCTTGACCGGCTCCCAGGCGCGCTGGTATGGCTGCCCGCCCAAGGCCGAGCAACGCATCTACTTTGCCAATCATCAAAGTCACGCCGATCTGGTCATGATCTGGGCTGCGCTGCCCAAGGAACTGCGCTCGACAACCCGGGCCATTGCGGCCAGGGACTACTGGACTAGGACCGCTTTCAAGCAATGGATCACGACGGCCGTGTTCAACGTCATCTACGTATCGCGTGAGCGCAACGCCGAAGAGGATCCACTGGAGCCGCTGTTTGAGGCGCTGGAGCATGGCGATTCCATCATTTTGTTTCCGGAGGGCACGCGTGGCAACAAGGACGAGCCGCAAGCCTTCAAGGCGGGCCTGTACAACCTGGCGTGCAGGTATCCGGATGTTGAACTGGTGCCAGCCTGGATCAACAATGTACAGCGCGTCTTGCCCAAGGGCGAGGTGGTGCCGGTGCCGGTCCTGTGTTCCGTCACCTTTGGCGCACCGATTCGATTGCAGGATGGTGAAGAGCGTCAGGCCTTTCTGGAGCGCGCCCGCAGCGCCGTCATGGCTTTGCGCGAAGTCTGAACACCATGTACCAGGCCTTGAAAAATCTCAGTGCCACGCAGCAGGTGGGTGCCCTCTTCACTATTGTGTTCGGTATTTTGCTGCTTGCCAGTGTGGTCGCGGTGCTGCTATCCATGCGCGAACTGGGCGACAGCCATCGTGCCGAGCAACAACGTGGTGACCTGCGTAATTTCGAGGGTGTGCTCAGGACCAGTTGGCTGGTGATGCTGGTGTTCTGGGTCGGCTGGTTGGCTGGTGACTGGGTTGCGCTGACCCTGTTCGGTCTGGTTTCCGTTTTTGCGCTGCGTGAATTCATGACGCTGTCGCCGACGCGCCGCGGTGATCACCGCAGTCTGGTGCTGGCTTTTTTTGTCGTGCTGCCGGTTCAGTACGCGCTGGTTGGCAACGAACTTTTCAACCTGTTCACGGTGTTCATTCCGGTCTACGTGTTTCTGGCGATCCCGGTGGTGAGTGCTTTGGCTAATGACCCGCAACGCTTTCTGGAGCGCAATGCCAAGCTGCAGTGGGGCATCATGGTCTGCATTTACGGTATGAGCCATGTACCGGCTCTGTTGTTGCTGGACTTTCCAAACTATGACAAGAAAAACGCCTTTCTGGTGTTCTTCCTTGTGCTGGTTGTGCAGACCAGCATGATTGCGCAGCACCTGGCATCGCGCCGACTGCACAAGCCACCGGTGGCGCCCGCCATCAGTCAGAGCTTCAACTGGCCAAGCTGGTGGATCGGTATCACGGTGGGCAGTCTGCTGGGTGCCTTGCTGGCCGGAATCACGCCCTTTGTGCCAGGACAGGCGTTTGCACTGTCCTTCATCGCTTGCATGGCCGGCTCCTCCGGTCATCTGGTGATGAAGGCGCTCAAGCGCGACCGTGGCATCCCGATCTGGCGTGGTCAGGGCACGGCGGTGACGGGTGCCGCCGGTTTGCTCGACCGGGTCGATGCCCTGTGCTTTGCCGCACCGGTCTTCTTTCACTCGGTCCGCTGGTATTTTGGGCTGTAGCTCGATGAGAATCCTCGGCATTGACCCCGGCCTTCGCACCACCGGTTTTGGCGTGATTGACGTAGAGGGCTCGGAGCTGAGTTATGTGGCCAGCGGCACCATCAGCACGATCCACCTTGAAAAAGGCCAGTTGCCAGCGCGCCTGAAGGTGCTATTTGATGGTGTTCGTGAAGTCATTGCCCGTTATCAGCCGGATGGCGCGTCGGTCGAGATCGTCTTTGTCAACGTCAACCCGCAATCCACTTTGCTGCTGGGTCAAGCGCGTGGCGCTTGCGTGACGGCCCTGGTGTCGCTGGATTTGCCGGTCGCAGAATACACGGCGCTGCAGATGAAGCAGGCGGTTGTTGGCTATGGCAGGGCGGACAAGACGCAGGTTCAGGAGATGGTACGCCGGCTGCTCGCGCTGCCCGGTCTGCCGGGGTCGGACGCCGCCGACGCACTGGGGCTGGCGATCACCCACGCGCATGCCGCGAAGGCGTTGGCGCGCCTGGCGCTGGCTGACGGAGTGATTGGCGCCGGCAGCGGCAAATACAAGGCTGGACGAAGCCGCTAAAGGGCCTGTTTTGTCCAGTAAGATGTATGTTCGAATTTGAAATTTGATAAAGACAAGGGTCATTTATGAGTCAGACACGCAGTACCCATATTCGCAGCGTTGCCCTGGTTGGTCACGGTGCCGTCGGCAAGACCACACTGGCTGAGAGCCTGCTCGCAGCCAGTGGAGCGATCAAGAGTCGGGGATCGATCGAGAAGGGCAATACAGTTTGCGACTTCGATCCGATTGAAAAGGAACTGGGTCACTCCCTTCAGGCTTCGGTGGTTGGTTTTGACTGGGAAGGCACCCAGATTCACCTGATTGACACGCCCGGCTTCCCGGATTTTTCCGGCCAGTCCATGGGTGCACTCGCTGCAGTGGACACCGCGCTGGTCGTCATCAACGCCCAGAACGGCATCGAATTGGCGACCGAACGGATGTTCACGCTGGCTGGCGAACGTGGTCTGTGCCGCATGATTGTGATTAACAAGATTGATGCCGACAACGTCGATCTGCCGGCGCTGGTCAACGAGATCCGCGAGCGTTTTGGCAAGCAGTGTTTACTACTGGATTTGCCGACACACAACGGTCAGGATGTGGTGGAGTTGTTGGGCCACGATGACGGCGAGAGTGATTTTGCTTCGGTCGCTGCCGCGCATCGCAGCCTGATTGACCAGATCGTTGAAGAAGATGACAGCCTGATGGCGAGCTACCTGGAAACCGGTGCCGACCCGACGCTGGAGCAACTTCACGAGCCCTTCGAGCGTGCCTTGCGCGCCGGGCATCTGATTCCGATCCTGTTTGTTTCCGCCCGAACCGGTGCTGGTGTGCCGCAACTGATGGACGCTTTGGCGCGGCTGGCCCCGAATCCGGCCGAGGGCAACCCGCCACCGTTTTACCGCACCGAGCCCGGCGCCGAGCCGCAGGCCTTTCAGGCGCAACCTGATGATGCGCTGCACGTTCTGGCGCACGTTTTCAAGATTGTGATCGACCCCTTCATTGGCAAGCTGGGGATCTTTCGGGTGCACCAGGGAACGATCCGGCGTGATGCCCAGTTGTTTGTTGGATCCGCCAAGAAGCCCTTCAAGGTCTCGCATTTGTATCGCCTTCAAGGCAAGGATCACATCGAAGTCGCGGACCTGGTGCCGGGTGACATCGGTGCCGTTGCCAAGGTCGACGAGATTGAATTCGACTGCGTGCTGCACGACTCGCATGACGAGGATCACATTCACCTCAAGCCGCTGGCTTTTCCACAACCCATGCACGGCCTGGCAGTGCAAACGCGGCGCAAGGGCGACGAGCAGCGGCTCTTCGATATTTTGCACAAACTTGAACTTGAAGACCCCTGCTTCAAAGTGGAGCGTCACCCTGGCACCAACGAAACCGTGATTCGGGGGCTCGGGGACATGCATTTGCGGGCCAAGCTCTCACGCATGCTGCAGCAGTACAAGCTCGAACTCGACACCAGCGTGCCGCAAATTGCCTACCGCGAAACCATCAATGGCAACGCCGAGGGTCATTGCCGCCACAAGAAGCAAAGCGGCGGTGCCGGCCAGTTCGGCGAGGTCATGCTGCGCGTCGAACCCCTGCCGCGTGGCGCTGGCTTCGAGTTTGTCGACATTGTCAAAGGCGGCGCCATTCCAGGCGTTTTCATGGCGGCGGTGGAAAAAGGCGTGCGCCAGGCGCTGGCTGAAGGTGTGGTGGCTGGCTACCCGGTGCACGACCTGCGCGTCATCGTGCATGACGGCAAGACGCATGCCGTTGATGGAAAAGATATTGCCTTCACCTCGGCCGGCCGCAAGGCGACCATTGACGCCGTGCGCCTGGCGCGTCCCATGGTGCTGGAACCGCTGGTCCATATCGAGGTGCTGGCACCGGAGGCCACCATTGGCGACTTGACGGGCGATCTGGCCAGCAAGCGCGGCCATGTGACTGGTACCCAGCCACGTCCGAATGGGGCGGTGGCCATCAGCGGACTGATTCCCCTCGCAGAACTGGGTGATTACCAGGGCCGACTGAAGTCACTGACCGCAGGCGAGGGTTCCTACAGCATCGAGTTCTCGCACTACGCGCAAGTGCCGGATGCCACACAACAGCAACTGGCGAGCAAGTACAAGGCCGTCAATCTGGACGACGATGCACCGGCAGGGCCGGCTCGATGAGCCGTGTTCTGCTCGCGTATTCCACTACCGACGGCCATACGCCGCGCATCTGCGAGCGCTTGCGACAGGTCATCGAGCAGCAGGGGCATGCGGCCAAGGTAGCTCCCTTGTCCCAGGCTGATGCGCTCGATCTGGCGGCGTTCGATGTCATCGTCATTGGTGCGAGCATCCGCTACGGCAAGCATCAGCCGGAGGTGGCGCAGTTCATAGCGCAGCACCAGGCGCTGCTGGAAAGCAAACCCAATGCGTTTTTCACTGTGAATATTGTGGCGCGCAAGCCCAACAAGAACCGGCCCGAGAATAACCCCTATCTGCTCAAGTTCCTGCGGACCATCAGCTGGAAACCCCAGTTGCTTGGGGTCTTTGCCGGCAAACTCGACTACCCGCGCTACCGCTTCATTGACCGCCAGATGATCCGGTTCATCATGCTGATCACCAAGGGGCCCACCGACCCCTCTGTTGTGGTCGAGTTCACGGACTGGCAGGCGGTTGAGGAGTTTGGCCGCAAGCTCAGCAAAATGGCATGAACCGGCCCTGAGGCTGGAGCCTGTTCAGGGTTTGGCCTTGGGTTGCAGGCCCAGACCGGCCTTGCTGCGCGCGTCGGCGATTTCAGCTTCCACCTGCGTTGCATCACGTGAGCCTGGCGGCAGCACCGTGAGCACTTTTTCCCAATGCGTGATGGCCAGTTTGTAGTCGGCGCGTCGATAGGCGGCAGAGCCGGCCAGCATCAGGGCCATCGGATGTTTGGGATCAATCGCAAGTGCCTTGTTGACCAGTGCCAGCGGGCGGCCCTCCAGCGTGTTCGTGCGCAGGGCCAGTAAGTCGGCGTACTGGGTCAGCAGACCGGCGTCACCATCGACCAGTTTGCCGGCCTTCTCGAAGGCCTGCTCGGCCTCCGGCAGACGACCCTGAACCTTGTAGGCACCGGCCAACCGGGCCCAGCCGGCCAGATCCGATGGATTGGCTTTCAGCTTGGCAGCCAGAGCGTCAATCATCTGGTTGATTTTCTCGGGTGTCATGGCGCCGGCCGCTGCCGGGTCCACTGGCGGCATCTTGCCGGCCTCAGAACCGCTGCCTGGTGGTTTAGCAGCGCCAGAGGTTTGAGCAGATGCAGGTAGTCCGGCTTTGCCGCGGGCTTCGGCAATATCCGCCTCCACCTGCTGCGCGTCAGGTGAGCCCGGATCGAGCACCAGCAACAGCTTTTCCCATTGTGTCACTGCAGACTTGAAGTCGTTGCGGCGGTATGCGGCAACGCCGGACATCATCAGGCCCATGGGGTGCTGTGGGTTCAAGCTCAGCGCCTTGGTGACCAGCTCAAGCGGCTTGCCTTCGATGTTGTTGTTATTGCGCACTGCCAACAGGTCGGCATAGTCCACCAGCAGATCGGGTTCGTTGTTGACCAGTTCACCGGCTTTCAGGAAAGCCTGTTCAGCTTCGGCAAAACGCCCCATCACTTTATAGGATCGGGCCAGCATGGCCCAGCCTTTAGGGTTGTCCGGACTCGCCTTCAAGCGGGCTGCCAGGGCGTCGACCATGCTGGCGACCTGATCGTTACTGGCCTTCTGGCTTGCCACCGGATCGATCGCTTCGGGAGCCCCAAGCCACCAATACATGCCACCAGCACCAAGCGGTAACAGCAAGGCGATCACCGCTGCCGTGCGCCGGCCAGACCAGAAACTGCTGGCGCCGACATGCGAGGCCGGCGCTTCTTCCACGTCATCGAGCAATCGCAGTTGCAACTCATCGCGACCCGCCTCACACTCTTGCGCACTGATGATGCCGCGCGCCAGATCGCGCTCCAGGGTTTCGAGTTGATCGCGGTAGATGGAAGCGTTCAGGCCCTGGCTTGAAACTCCGGCCGCGCCTGCAGCGGCTGGCCACATCAAGGGGCGCACCAACCAGACCAGAGCCAACAGGGTCAAGACGGCGGCGATGGCAATAAAAACAGTCATGAGGGAAGTTCCGTATCTTTGAGAAGAGACTGCGCCTTTTTGCGCTGGTCTGCATCGAGCACCGGCGCAGCACTGCCGGTCTGCTGGCGCCGCACCATGCGCACCAGGAAAAACAGGGCGCCGATCAAGAGCAGGAACGGGCCAAACCAGAGCATCCAGGTCAGCGGCTTGACCGGTGGCCGGTAGCGCACAAAGTCGCCGTAGCGGCTGACCATGTACTCCATGATCTCGGCATCGGACTTGTTGGCCTTGACCAGCGTGCGAAGTTCACGACGCAAATCCATCGCCAGGTCAGCGCGCGATCCAGCGAGCGACTCGTTCTGGCAAACCAGGCAACGCAACTCTTCCGAGATGGCGATCATGCGCTGTTCCACCACCGGGTCTTCTGCCAGCGGGATCGCCTCGCCAGCGAAACTCGAGAAGGCGCATTGCAGCGTCAGAAGAAGGGCTAGCCAGTATTTCATTTTTGCAGCTCCCGCACCATCGGCAGAATCTTGTCGCGCAGCGCCTCTTCGGTGACCGGCCCAATCTGCTTGTACCGAATAATGCCCATCTTGTCGATCAAAAAGCTTTCCGGCACACCGTAAACGCCAAAGTCGATGCCGATGCGGCCGTCCTGATCGGTGATCGAAAGGTCGTACGGATCACCATAGCGGGCCAGCCATTTCAGGCCTTCGGTGTTCTGATCCTTGTAGTCGAGTCCGATAACAGGGATGGTCTTGGTCTTGGCGAACTCCATCAGGATCGGGTGTTCCTGGCGGCAGGCGACACACCAGGAAGCCCAGGTATTGAGGATCCACACTTTGCCCAGCATGTCCTTGCCGGAAAACGTTTGCTCGGGTGTCTGCAGTTTCGGCGCGGTAAACGCAGGTGCGGGCTTGCCGATGAAGGGCGAGGGAATTTCGTGCGGGTCGCGTGTCAGGCCGATGGCCAGAAAGACCACCAGGACGGCAAAAATTCCCAGTGGAATCAGTGCCTTCCTGTTCATGCCGGCACTCCCTGGCTGACCGCTTTGCTGGCCATCGCTTTGCGGCGATAGCGCCGGTCCAGCGCCGCCATGGCGCCGCCCAGTGCCATCAACAGGCAGCCGCCCCAGATCCAGGTGACAAAAGGCTTGTGATAGACCCGCATCGCCCAGGCCGGGCTGGTTCCGTCCGTCAGCCGTTCACCCAGTGCAACATAGACGTCGCGCACCAGATTGCTGTCGATCGCGGTTTCTGTCATCGGCATGGTGGACGAGAAATAAGTCCGCTTCTCGGGTTGCAGCGTGCGCAGAACCTTGCCGTTCTTGATCAGTTCGACAATGCCACGATCCGCGTTGTAGTTGGGACCCGGTACCTCGCTGATACCCGTCAGTTTGAAGGTGTAGCCGGCCACTTCAACGGTGTCGCCGATGGCCATGCGCACATCCTTTTCGGTCTCGTAGCCCTTGACCATGGTGATGCCCACCACGCACACCGCGATGCCGATGTGCGCGACCTGCATGCCCCAGTAAGAAATGGGTATCGCTTTCCAGTTCGGGCTATCCTTGAGCTGGCGGTAAATTTGTTGCAATGAAGACAGCACAATCCAGAATACCAGCGTCAAACTCAAGGCCACCAGCCACGACCAGGCGCCGGCCAGCAGCGGTGCGGCGCAGCCCAGCAGGACCGAAACAATGGCCACCGGCCGCAGTTTCTTGCTGAGTTCGGCCACGCTGTCGTTCTTCCAGCGCGCATAGGATCCGACCACCATGAAAAACAGCACCGGCAGCATGATGGGAGCAAACACCGAGTTGAAGTAAGGCGGCCCGACCGACAACTTGCCCAGGTTGAGCGCGTCAACGATCAGGGGATACAGCGTACCCAGCAGCACAGCGGCGGCGGCAGTGGTGAGCAGCACGTTGTTGATCAGCAGGAAAGTCTCGCGCGATACCACCGTAAAAGCGCCACCAGCGCGAACCTTGCCGGAACGCATGGCGAACAGGGTCAGTGAGCCCCCGACCACCGCCGACAGGAACAGCAAAATGAAGACGCCACGTTTCGGATCGGTTGCAAAGGCGTGAACGGAAGTCAAAACGCCGGAGCGGACCAGGAAGGTCCCCAGCAGGCTGAGTGAAAAACCGATGATCGACAGCATGATGGTCCAACTGCGAAACAGTCCGCGCTTTTCCGTCACCGCCAATGAATGCATTAGCGCTGTGCCAACCAGCCAGGGCAGGAAAGACGCGTTTTCGACCGGATCCCAGAACCACCAGCCGCCCCATCCGAGTTCATAGTAAGCCCACCAGGAGCCCATCGCAATACCGATGGTCAGGCAGATCCAGGCGGCAGTGGCCCAGGGCCGCGTCCAGCGTGCCCAGGCGGCGTCAAGCCGGCCGTTCAGCAGTGCAGCGATGGAAAAGGCAAAGGGTACGGCCATGCCGACATAACCCATGTAAAGCATCGGCGGGTGAAACACCAGGCCCGGGTCCTGCAGCAGCGGATTCAAGTCGCGGCCATCGGGCGGAATCTCACTCAGGCGCAGGAAGGGATTGGAGGTAATCAGCATGAACAGCAGGAATCCGACCGCCACCAGGCTCATGACCGCCAGCACCCGGGACACCATCACGTCGGGCAACTGACGGGAGAACAGGGAGATCGCCATCATCCACGAGCACAACATCACCAGCCACAGCAGCAATGAGCCTTCGTGGCCGCCCCAGACACCGGCAATGCGATAGATGTCGGGCAACTTGGAGTTGGAATGCTGCGCCACATACGAGACCGAGAAATCGTTCGTAAAGAAAGCGTAGGTCAGGCAGACGAAGGACAGCGTGGCCAGAAACCAGAGTGCCTGCGCCCCGGGTCTTGCCAGCGCCATCCAGTCGGCGCGTCCTTGCTGACCGCCGATGACACCCAGGGTGCCCAGCGCCAGCGCCACAAAGAGGGCGAGGATCAGGGAAAAGTGACCAATTTCAGGAATCATGTTTTTGTCCTAGTCTGAGTCATCGTGAGCGCAGCGCGGCGATCCAGATTTTCTATACAAGGGGCATGGACTGCCGCGCTTCGCTCGCAGTGACAAAATTTGCACATCATTTGAGGGTCTTCATGGTTTTCTGGGCCTTATCGAGCGCATCCTTGGCCTCGGGCGGCATGTAGTTCTCGTCGTGTTTGGCCAGCACTTCCGTGGCAACGAATTTGCCGCCGGCGTCAAACTTGCCCTGGGCCACCACGCCTTTGCCCTCTTTGAACAGATCCGGCAGGATGCCGGTGTAGGAAACGCCCATTTCCTTGGCGGTGTCGGTCACGATGAAGTTGACCGTCAGGTTGTCGCGGCTGACGGAACCGGTCTTGACCAGACCACCGATGCGAAAAGTCCGGTTCTTGGGCGCCTCGCCGGCCGCCACCTGCGTCGGACTGAAGAAGAACACCAGATTGCTCTCGAACGCATTGAGCACGAGATAGGCTGCCAGACCCAGGGCAGCCAGCCCTCCGACGATCATGGCGGCACGCTTGTGACGTGGTTTCATTGGGGATCACCTTTTTCCGATTCAAATTGGGCGTGCAGGCTGCGCAGCACCTCGCGCCGTTTGGCGCGAACCTGTATCACTTCGATGACCACCGCCAAAGCGGTGAGCCCAAAGGCCGGCCACACGTACTGGGCATAGCCGCCCATGGCCAAAAACTCGTTCCAGTTATTCCACTGCATGTTTTACCCACTCCGTATGACGTTCCCGATCCAGGATGATGGCGCGCACACGTACCAGTGTCATCGTGATGGCGTACATCCAGAATGCCGCGGTCATCAGGCCCATGCCCCAAAGCATGGCAGGTGCAATGGACGCACCTTTCACGGTGACCGAAGCTCCCTGGTGCAAGGTATTCCACCAATACACCGAGCCGTAAATAATGGGAATGTTCACCGCGCCAACCAGCGCGAGCACGGCGCTGGCCTTGTCGGCGCGGCGCGGGTCGTCAATGGACGACTGCAGGGCGATGAACCCCAGGTACAGGAAAAGCAGAATCAGCGACGACGTAAGGCGCGCGTCCCAGACCCACCAAGTGCCCCACATGGGTTTGCCCCAGAGCGAACCCGTGGCCAGGGACAAAAACGCCAGTATCGCGCCGGTGGGGGCGAGCGCCGACGCCATCATGCCCGACAGCCGGGTGTTGAAAGCCAGACCAAAACCGGCCCAGCCGGCCATGACAAGGTACACAAACATGGACAGAGAGGCGGCCGGCACGTGCACGAAGATGATGCGATAGCCCTGCCCCTGCTGGGCATCAACCGGTGCCATGACGAGCCCGATCCACAAAGCCACCGCCGCCAGCACCGTGGCCAGTACAGCAAACCATGGCCACATCCGGCCTGCCAGAAAATAAAAATTCTGCGGCGAGGAAAATTTGAACCAGTGAATCTTTTGAGTGTTCATTCCAGGGAAATCCTCAAGGCTGTTTTGGTCGCCAAAGGCGCGAAAAAGACCGATAGCACCAACAGCGCTGCCAGCAAGGAAAGGTGGCCACCGATACCCAGGCCAGCCGCATCCGCTTCCACGGCGCCTGCGCCGAATATCAGAACCGGAATATACAGGGGCAGGATCAACAAGGACAGCAATACCCCTGCGCCGCGTACGCCCAAAGTCAATGCTGCGCCGATGCTGCCAATCAAACTCAGGGTCGGTGTGCCCAACAGCAGGGTCAGCATCAATATTCCCAGCGAGTGGCTCTCCAGTCCAAATTGCAAACCCAGTACAGGCGCCATCAGCACCAGCGGCAGGCCGGACAACAGAAAATGCGTCAAAGCCTTGGCCGCCACCAGCAGGCCCAGCGGTGTGCTGGAGAGGGCCATCTGCTCCAGTGAGCCGTCGGCATGATCCGTCGCAAACAGGCGTTGCAGAGACAGCATGGCCGCCAGCAGCGCACTGACCCACAGCACGCCCGGCGCCATGCGCAGCAGCAGCGCCGATTCAGGCCCCACACCCAGCGGGAACAGGCTGGCCACGACGACAAAAAATACCAGAGGTGTCAGTACCTCGCCCTTCTGCCGCAGGGCCACCGAGACTTCCCGGCGCAGCAGCGCAGCCATGACACCGAACAGGCCAAGCTTCTTCATGCGCGTAACTCCAGCATCTGCGGCGCTATCGTGCCAATGTCCACCTGCTGATGGCTGGTGATGACGGCCAGACCGCCCTTGCCCAGATGGCTGGCGATCAGATCGGCCAGCATGCGCACCCCTTTTTCATCCATCGCCACAAAGGGCTCATCGAGCACCCACAGCCGGGCCTGACTCAGCGCCAGACGTGACAGGGCGACACGCCTTTTTTGTCCTTGTGACAGGTGCTTTACCAATTGCTCGCCGCGTCCCCGCACACCAAAGTGCGCCAACACCTCCTGCAACTGGGTCGGCTCCGGCGCATTGCCGGCAAGGGCTGCCGTGAACACCAGGTTTTCATTGACCGTCATCGATTCCTGCAGGGAGTTCAGGTGGCCCAGATAGCACAGGTCCTGACGGTAAACATCGCTTTGCGAATGAATCGGCGTGTCGTTCCAGAGAATCTGACCCGACTCAATCGGCGCCAGACCGCACACCATGCGCAGCAGGCTGGTTTTTCCAACGCCATTGGCGCCCGCCACGTAGAGCCAGCGTCCGGCGTTCAGGACGCAATCAACGCCCTGAAAAAGTTGCCTTCCTCCCCGACTGCAGCCAAGCTTGGAAAATGAGAGGGTCGGCGCAGTGTTCAATTCTTGTGGTGGGTAAAACGGAACGCCGATTTTAGGGCATGCACCTGCGTCAGCTCTGGCTTAACAAAACTTTACGACTGCTTGTCTGGCCACTCGACAAGAGGGCGAATCCTGATGTCAGGCGTAGTAGCGCGCCACGTGGTCTTCAAAGCTGCCCTGCTCCTGCGCTTCGAGCTCGCTCTGGGCCTGCCATGAATTCTGCACACTGGCCAGAAATTTTTCGTTGCCTTGCGCGTCAAGGCCTTGCGCCAGCAACTCACGCTGGTGTTGCTGCGATTGCTCCAAGGTGTAATTGGCAAAGCCACCATGCTTGCGCACGCCTTCGAGCACTTGTGCAGAAGGCGTGCTGTCGGGCTCGTCCAGACGCTGGCGCAGCGTCTGCATGGTTGCGCTGTAGCGCTCACCACCGTAAGCCGCGTCCAGCATTTCGGCAAAAGGTTGCATGTCGTCAAACAACTCATGTGCCAGTGGGCGAAACGCCTGCTCCCGGTTGTGCGCCAGCAGATGCAGGCCGGGCTGACGGCCGTGGTTCACGACGCGGCGCTTGTTCTCGTCGTTTTCGCTCTGCTCGCGGCTGGTGATGGGCGGGCTGTCGCGAAACAGGCACATCAGCAGCAGCACGTCGGCAAAAGTGCTCTGCTCCGGAGCAATGCCGATGTCAATGAAGGGGTTGAGGTCAAACAGCCGCATTTCGACATATTCAACACCGCGCAGCTGAAGACCTTTTGCCGGGCGCTCGGTGCCGGTGCGTTTCGGGCGAATGGCCGCATAGAACTCGCTCTCGGTTTGCAGCAGATTGGCGCTCAGCTGCTTCCAGTGCTTGCCCTCGCGCACACCGATCTCCTCGTAATAGGGGTCCGGTGTGCGGATGGCTGCCTCCAGCGCCCGCGTGTACTCGGCCAGCGAATTGACGCTCACGTTCAGATTGGCCTGGGCCCGGTTGTGGTATCCCAGGTCGCTCATGCGCAGGCTGGTCGCATGCGGTCCGTAACGGGTGCCGGGGACCAGCACCGGCAAGTCCGATGGCTGCCCTTGCAGGAAGGATTCGCACAGTGCTGGAGAAGCGCCAAACAGATAAGGCACGAGCCAGCCAAAACGCAGGAAGTTGCGGATCAGACCGAAGTAGCGCTCGCTCACGTAGTCCTGTCCCTGGCTGGTGGCGCCACAGCAGTCTTTCAAGGCCAGCCAGAACTCCTCCGGCAAGGACCAGTTGTAATGGGCACCGGCGATGGCCTGCATCTTGCGGCCATAGCGCAGGCTCAGGCCTTCGCGGTAAACATACTTGAAGCGTGCCGCATTGGACTTGCCGTAGTTGGCGATCGGAATGTCTTTGTCCTCACCCAGGGCGCAGGGCATGGAACTGGCCCACATCGTCTCGCTCTCCAGTCGGGGTGCCACGTAGCGGTGAATATCGCGCAAAAAGCGCAGCGGAAAGTCCGGGTCGGTGGAGGGCGGCGTGATGAATTCGAGCAGAGCTTCCGAGTAGTCCGTCGTGATCCACGGGTGCGTCAGCTTGGAGCCCAGCGCCAGCGGGTGTGGCGTCTGCGCCAGCTTGCCGGCAGCGTCAACGCGCAGGCATTCACGCTCAAAGCCGCGCGTGATGCCACGCAGTACCTGAGCCTGATCGTGGGTAAAAAATTGCTGGACGGCGTCACAGCAGGTGAACTTCAACATGAACGCTGGCTTTCTCAAATCTGGCGGGATGGCCCGCAGTATGGCAGTTTTTGGAACGTGGTAAGGTAACTGGCATGACACCGTTTTTGCTTACAGATGTTCTGCAAGAAAAGTTGTTGCAAGCCGCTCGTGCCGCCCGCAGTCGCGCCTATGCACCTTACTCCAGGTTTCGGGTGGGCGCTGCCGTGCTCGATGAAGAAGGGCGCATCCACGCCGGCTGCAATGTGGAGAATGCCGCCTACCCGCAGGGCGTCTGCGCCGAGGCCGGCGCCCTCAGTGCCATGGTACTGGCCGGTGGCAGCCGGGTGAAAGCCGTGCTGGTGGCGGGTGCGACGGCCGGGGCGTCCTGGACCACGCCCTGCGGTGGTTGCCGTCAAAAGTTGCGCGAGTTCTGCGCACCCGAGACGCCGATCCTGACCGCCAGCGACGAGGCATTGGGGCCGGCCTACACGCTGGCGCAACTCCTGCCCGAGAGTTTCGGGCCCGACCACCTGGCCATGCCATGACAGACGACTGCGCTTTCGAAGCCGCGGCGATCATTCGCGAGCGCAAACCGGGCTTTGTACCGCGCTTGGGACTGATTCTGGGCTCCGGTCTGGGTGTGCTGGCCGAGCAGTTGAGTGACGCTGTGTCAGTCCGCTTTGACGAACTACCGGGTTTTCCCGTTTCTACCGTTCATGGCCACGCGGGTGAACTGGTGCTGGGTACGCTCTGCGGTTTGCCTGTAGCCTGCCTGAAGGGGCGCGCCCATTTTTACGAGGGCTACGGTATGGGCGTCATGACCGGCCCGGTGCGCACGCTCAAGCTGCTGGGCTGCGAGACGCTGCTGGTGACCAATGCCGCTGGTTCCCTGCGCCGCGAGGCCGATGCCGGCAGCCTGGTGGCGGTCACGGATCACATCAACCTGCTGCCCGGCACGCCCATGGTGGGTCCGAATGATGAGCGCTTTGGACCCCGCTTCTTCAGTCTGTCCAACGCCTATGACCGCGAGCTGCTGGGGCTGCTCAAGGCCAGTGCCCAGGCCAGTGGCATCCAGCTGCATGAAGGCGTTTACGCCGCCTGCCCGGGCCCGAATTTTGAGACCGCAGCGGAAATCCGCATGATGTCCATCCTGGGCGCAGATCTGGTGGGTATGTCGCTGGTGCCAGAAGTTATTGCCGCGCGTCATTGCGGCTTGAAAGTCCTTGCGGTTTCTGTCGTCACCAACCTGGCTGAGGGGCTGGGCACGGCGGATCTGTCACATGAGCAGACGCTGAAATACGCTGCGCTCGGCGCCAAAGACCTGATCGCCTTGCTGCGGGTTTTTCTGGCCGATCTGGCAGGGTGGCCTGCCACCCCTGCCGCGCACTGAGAGCCGGGTTGATCAGGAACGCCGGCATGCCAAGAGCTTTCATCCTGCTGCTTGATTCCCTGGGTCTGGGTGCCACGCCGGATGCAGCGGCTTTCGGTGATGCAGGGGCCAATACCCTGGGTCATATCGCCGCCTGGACTGCGGGCACCGGGGCGGGTCTGCAGTTGCCGAATCTGGAGGCAATGGGATTGGGCGCGGCCGCGCAACTGGCCTGTGGGGAGTGGCCGCAGGGCTTCAATCAGCGCAGCGATTTTGGCGCGGCCTATGGCGCAGCCCGCGAGCGCTCCACTGGTAAGGACACGCAAAGTGGCCACTGGGAGATTGCCGGATTGCCGGTTGATTTTGACTGGGGTTACTTTGCGCGCCAGATCCCGGCCTTCCCGCAGCAGCTGACCGATGCCTTGCAGGCACACTCCGGTGTGCCGGGTTTTCTGGGCAACTGTCACGCCTCCGGCGTCGAGATCATCAAGCGGCTGGGCGACGAACATGTGGCCAGCGGCAAGCCGATTCTCTACACCTCTGCCGACTCGGTGTTCCAGATCGCAGCCCATGAACAGCACTTCGGACTGGAGCGCCTGTATGCACTGTGCGAAGCGGCTTTTGAGTTGGTCAGGCCTTATCACATCGGGCGTGTCATTGCGCGCCCCTTTCTGGGCGAGCAGGGGCAATACCGGCGTACCGCCAACCGGCACGACTATGCTGTCAAGCCGACCAGCGCAACCCTGCTGGATCATGTGCAGGACGCTGGTGGGGAAGTGCTGGCGCTGGGCAAGGTCGGGGACATCTTCGCCCAGCAAGGTGTCTCGCGCGTGCTCAAGGGCAAGGACAACATGAGCCTGTTTGACGCGCTGCTGCAGGTTGCCAGCGAGGCGCCGTCGGGGTCGCTCAGTTTTGTGAATTTTGTGGATTTCGATCAGCTCTTTGGCCACTCGCGCGATGTCGCCGGCTACGCGGCAGCGCTGCGTGCATTTGATGCGCGCCTGCCCGAATTCGTGGCGAAACTCCAAGTAGGCGATCTGGCAGTGATCACCGCTGACCATGGTTGCGACCCGACCTGGCGCGGCTCCGACCACACGCGTGAACACATTCCCATGCTGTTCTTCGGCCCTGGTCTCCAACCTCGCTCGCTGGGCGTTTCCGCTACCTTTTCCGACATTGGCCAAACCCTGGCCAGCCATCTCGGCGTCGCCCCCCTGGGTCACGGACAGAACCTGCTATGACCGATTCAAGCAACCTGCAGCGCAACCAGACGGTCGCCCTTGATCTGGGCTGGGTGCAGCAGATCAAGGTGAACCGCAATGCAGCCGACCGGCGCGCGGCCAGCCTCGTCAATCGTCGCGGTGTGAAGAAGGAATTTCAGGCGGCTTGGCTGCTCAAAGCGATCGAGTGCATGGACC
>Ga0194037_1001320_pt1 | contig 18036 bp, 13 predicted proteins | sample JunL306m_MetaG_FD_148653 | JGI IMG/M metagenome (GOLD analysis project Ga0194037, IMG submission 148653) | Anoxic zone freshwater microbial communities from boreal shield lake in IISD Experimental Lakes Area, Ontario, Canada - Jun2016-L304-6m | ecosystem: Environmental > Aquatic > Freshwater >...
GGAGACGGAGGCGTAACAATAACATCTGGTTCCGTCGGCCGAAACCTTTGCTCCCGGAGCGGCGAGGCTGCCTGCGTAACAGGGAGCGTTCGCGGCGATAAGCGCCCCATGATAGTCATGGTCACGGCCACGGTGAGGATGACGGCGCCGATGACAAACGCCGTCAAGCGCCGCGGAGGGACCGAGGAGGCACTCTTCCCGGCGGTGAGCGCCGGACGGATTTCCACCGGCTGGGTCCGACGGGCCCCCTTTTCCTGTTCCAGCTTTTTCAGGGCATCGAGAATGAGGCTCATCGCTCTCCTCCATCGTCATGCGTCAGGGATGGGTTTGTGAACGTGGCATCGGCTCGGTAGAGGAGAAACAGGGTCTGACGACCGACGGTTCCGTCCGGTTGGATTCCGCGGGCGATTTGGAACGACCTGACGGCGTCATGGGTAGGTCGGTCGAAGACGCCACTTATCCGGTTCCGGTAGAGAGCGGTATTTCGGAGAAGTTCCTGCAACCGGGTGACGGCGATCCCCTGGGCGCCGACCTTGAGACCGGGAGGAATATCGAGATGATTCTTCCAGGGGAGATAGGCGCGGCCTGACCAGATGCCGTCCAATTCAGCCCGGCTCAGGGTCGTCCACCCGGCAAGGGGAGGAGCGATGGTATAGCGATGGGCGCCGCCACCGGTAAGCGCCAGGTAGCGCTTGCCGGCGCCGCCGGGGAGGGAGAGTTCAAGGATGGCCGGGGAATTGTAGCGGAGGAGTGTCCCCAGGTTGCCGGTAAACCGGAGGATGTCAAGCCCCCGTTCACGGGCCAATGCCTCCGGAATGTATGATTGGGTTGAGGTGTCCGTTGCCAGGGGGAGGCGCCAGAGCCCGGCGATGACGTTGAACACGGCCAGTGCATTTTTTTTCTCGTGTACCGTAACCAGTTCCCGCGTCAAGGTCGAGACGGAAAGGGGTGGCCGACGTGGCTCCGGTTGCGGCGTCTGTTGCCTATTGATGGTGGAGAGTCCGACACCGAGGAGCGCCGCGACGCACAGCGCGATCCCGGCGTACAGGAACATCCGGCGTGTGCCTCCCCCTCGTGCCGTGAGACGAAGATCGGCAAGAGCGGTCCCGGCCATACCAGCGGTGATGGGAGTCCGCTCTCGGGTATAGCCGAGAAGAAGCGCCCGGTCGCAGGCGAGGTTGATCAGCCGGGGGAGGCCATCGGAGAAGCGGTAGATCCGGCGCACGGCGCCGGCTGTGAAGAGGTTCGTGTCGAGCCGTCCGGCAACCGCGATCCGGTGGGCGATGTAGTCGCGGGTGTCGGTCAGGTTCATCGGACTGAGATGATAGCTGACACCGATTCGTTGTCCCAACTGGCGGAGTTCAGGCTGTGAAAGAATTTTCCGTAGCTCCGGTTGCCCCACGAGCACGATCTGGATCAGCTTGTCCCGTTCCGTTTCCAGGTTCGAGATGAGACGAATCTGCTCCAGTACCGCGCTCCCCAGGTTTTGCGCTTCGTCCACGACCAGCGCCACCGTCCGCCCGGCGGCGTTTTCCTCCAGGAGAAAACGGTTGAGAACGAGCAGCAGGTCCGCGGTATCGGCATGGTCCGCCGGGAGGCCGTATTCCCGGTTGATGGTCTGCATGAGGCCGAGCGAGGAGAGGCAGGGATTGAAGATGAAGGCGGTCCGGTAACGGTCGGGTGCGAGCTGACCGAGAAGGGTACGGATTACGGTGGTCTTCCCCGCGCCAATCTCGCCGGTCAGGGCGATGAAGCCCACATGGTGCTCAATGCCGTAGAGCAGGTGGGCAAACGCCTCATTGTGGTGCTCGCTCAGGAAAATAAACCCCGGGTCGGGGGTTATGGTAAAAGGTTTGTCCCGAAAGCCGTAGTAGTCACGGTACATTCAATCAGTATCGGTAATGATTGGTCTTGTAGGGTCCTGCTACCGGCACCCCGATGTAGGCGGCCTGTTCGGAGGTCAGCTCGGTAAGGCGGGCGTTCAGTTTATTGAGCTGCAACCGGGCAACCTTCTCGTCCAGATGCTTGGGCAGGGTGTAGACGCCTACCGCGTACCGGCCGGGATTGGCAAAAATCTCGATTTGGGCAAGAGTCTGGTTGGCAAAGGAGGAGGACATGACATAGCTGGGATGGCCGGTGCCGCACCCCAGATTGACCAGCCGCCCCTTGGCCAGGAGGATGATCCGCTTGCCGTCAGGAAAGATGACGTGATCCACCTGGGGCTTGATCTCCTCCCACCGGTGTTTTTCAATGCTCGCCACGTCGATCTCATTGTCGAAGTGGCCGATGTTGCAGACGATGGCCTGGTCCTTCATTCTCGCCATGTGGTCATGGGTAATGACATGGTAGTTGCCGGTGCAGGTGACAAAAATGTCGGCCTTGTCGGCCGCGTACTCCATGGTCACCACCCGGTACCCTTCCATGGCGGCCTGGAGGGCGCAAATGGGGTCAATCTCCGTTACCCAGACCTGGGCGGAGAGGGCGCGCAGTGCCTGGGCCGACCCTTTGCCCACGTCACCGTAACCGCAGACCAGGGCCACCTTGCCGGCAACCATGACATCGGTGGCCCGTTTGATGCCGTCCACCAGCGACTCGCGGCAGCCGTAGAGGTTGTCGAACTTGGACTTGGTCACCGAATCGTTGACATTGATGGCCGGAAAGCGGAGTTCTCCCCGCTCATGCATCTGGTAGAGACGATGGACTCCGGTGGTGGTCTCCTCGGTAACTCCCTTGACGCGGGCAATCCGGGTGGAGTACCACGTGGGGTCCACGGCCAGCTTGGCCTTGATGGCGGCGAACAGAAGGGTTTCCTCCTCGGAGCCGGGTGTCGCGAGGACGCCGGGGTCCTGCTCGGCTTTGGTCCCCAAGTGGAGGAGGAGCGTGGCGTCGCCGCCGTCGTCCAGAATCATGTTGGAAAAACCGCCGTCGGGCCACTCGAAAATCCGGTGGGTGTAGTCCCAGTACTCAGCGAGTGTCTCCCCCTTGACGGCGAAGACCGCCGTACCTCCGGCGGCGATGGCGGCCGCCGCATGGTCCTGAGTGGAAAAGATGTTGCACGAGGCCCAGCGGACCTCGGCCCCCAGCGCCTTGAGGGTCTCGATCAAGACCGCGGTCTGGATGGTCATATGGAGCGACCCGGTAATTCTCGCACCTTGCAACGGTTGGGATGCGGCAAACTCATCGCGGATGGCCATGAGCCCCGGCATCTCGGTTTCGGCGATTCTGATCTCCTTGTTACCCCATCCGGCAAGGGAAAGGTCGGCGACGATGAAATCCTGTGACATCTAGTTTCTCCTTGGTAACATTTCTACGTGTTTCAGATATGAATGATTATTGCAAAAGCCTCGATATATCAACCGATATTGATGTATCATGACGCAAGGCTTATGGTCAAGATAAAAAGGCGCCGGGATTTTTATTGCGTTTTTCCGCATTTGATGATAGGTATCCACTTTATTTCACGACTGATCAGAATTCATAACATACCGAGTGATTACAGACTCTTGCCAGAGGAGACGCTCCACCATGAAAAAGGCTCTTATTACAGGGATTACCGGTCAGGATGGCTCCTACCTGGCGGAGTTGCTGCTTGCCAAGGGGTACGAGGTACACGGCGTCGTCCGCCGTTCCTCTTCCTTCAACTCCGGCCGCATCGATCATTTGTACCGAGATCCCCATGAGACCGGAGTTAAACTCTTCCTCCACTATGGCGACCTCAATGACGCCAGTTCGATCAACAAGCTGCTCCGCGACATCCGCCCCGCCGAGATTTACAATCTCGGCGCCCAGAGCCATGTCCGGGTCTCCTTTGACGTCCCTGAGTACACCGGAGAGGTGGACGCCCTCGGCGCGGTCCGGATACTGGAAGGAATCCGGGAGACGGAGCTGAACACGAAGTTTTATCAGGCATCGTCGTCGGAGCTCTACGGTAAGGTCGTGGAGACCCCCCAGACGGAAACAACCCCTTTCTACCCCCGCTCCCCTTATGCCTGCGCCAAGGCTTACGCCTACTTTATCACCGTTAACTACCGTGAAAGCTACAACCTCTTTGCCTGCAACGGAATCCTCTTCAATCACGAATCACCCCGTCGGGGAGAGACCTTTGTCACCCGGAAGATCACCCGGGCCGCGGCCCGGATCAAATTGGGACTACAAAAATGCCTCTACCTGGGGAATCTGGACGCCAAACGGGACTGGGGTTTTGCCGGCGACTACGTGGAGGCCATGTGGCTCATGCTCCAGCACAGCGAGCCGGACGACTATGTCGTGGCGACCGGCGAGACCCACAGCGTTCGGAAATTCGCGGAGATGGTCTTTGCTCGGCTCGATATGCCGCTGCTCTGGCAGGGCGAAGGGGTCCACGAGAAGGGGATTGACAGCAACACAGGCAGGATCGTTGTAGAAATCGACTCCAAGTATTTCCGGCCGGCCGAGGTGGACCTGCTGCTGGGGGACCCGGCCAAGATCATGCGGGCACTCAACTGGCAACCTAAGACCAGCTTCGAGGATCTCGTAACCATGATGGTGAACGAAGATCTGAAACTGGCGGAGCGGGAGAAGCGGGCGGATGGATAAGCATTCAAGGATTTTTGTCGCCGGTTCCAACGGGTTGGTCGGTTCGGCATTGATGCGGCGGCTCCGGGCCGGAGGGTATACCAATTTCCTTACGCCGGAAATAAAGGAATTGGACCTTACCGACCAGCGGGCCGTGTCCGAGTTTTTTGCGGCTGAACAGCCGGAGTACGTCATTCTTGCCGCGGCCAAGGTAGGCGGGATTCACGCCAACAACACCTACCCGGCCGAGTTCATCTACCTGAATCTGATGATCCAGAACAACGTCATTCACCAGGCATGGTTGAACGGCGTCAAGCGGCTCCTCTTTCTCGGTTCGTCCTGTATCTATCCCAAGCTTGCCCCCCAACCCATGAAGGAGGAATACCTGCTCACCGGGCTCCTGGAGCCGACCAACGAACCGTATGCCCTGGCCAAGATTGCCGGGATCAAGATGTGTGAAGCGTACAACCGGCAGTACGGTACACAATTCATCGCGGTCATGCCCACCAACCTGTACGGTCCCGGAGACAATTTTCATCCGGAGAACTCCCATGTCCTCCCGGCCCTCATACGCCGGTTTCATGAGGCCAAGATTCAGGGATTACCGGAGGTGATCGTCTGGGGTACCGGAACCCCCATGCGGGAACTTCTCTACGTGGACGACATGGCCGACGGTTCTATCTTCCTGCTGGAGCAGCCCGATGAGGCCATCGGGCCGGAACTGTTGAGCTATCCCCGCCCCTGCTTCGTCAATCTGGGGACAGGGAAGGATGTCACCATCCGGGAACTGGCCGAGACCGTCAAACGGGTCGTCGGCTTCAAGGGCGATCTTCTCTTCGACCCCACCAAACCCGACGGCACCCCCCGCAAGCTTCAGGACGTCACGCGCATGAAAGTCCTTGGGTGGCAAGCCAAGACGGACCTTGATGATGGAATCCGGTCTACCTATGAGTGGTATATGAAACATGGAGGCGGTTTGCTATGAAAATTTGCGTTATCGGTGCCGGCTATGTGGGACTTGTAGCAGGGGCCTGCTTTGCTGAAAGCGGTAACAGTGTCATTTGCGTCGACATCGACGAGGCCAGGATCGAGGGGCTCAAGAACGGGGTCATACCGATCTACGAGCCGGGGCTCAAGGAAATGTTGTTGCGCAATGCTGAAGAGGGGCGACTCTCGTTTACCACCGACCTAGCGGCGGCGGTCAAGATATCACTGATCAGCTTTATCGCCGTCGGCACCCCGCCCGGCGAGGATGGCTCCGCCGACCTCAAATATGTCCTTGATGTGGCTCGGAACATCGGGCGGAGCATGGAAGGGTTCAAGATCATCGTTGACAAATCCACCGTTCCGGTAGGCACAGCCGACCTGGTCCGAATCGCGGTGAAAGAGGAACTGGCGCTCCGTAACGAGGAGATAGAATTCGATGTCGTCTCCAATCCGGAGTTCCTCAAGGAAGGGGCGGCCATCGACGACTTTATGAAACCGGACCGGGTGGTCATCGGCGTCGACAATGTCCGGACCGCCGAGATCATGAAAGAGCTTTACGCACCCTTCATGCGACGCACCAATCGGCTGATCGTCATGGACGTGAAGAGCGCCGAAATGAGCAAATACGCGGCCAACGCCATGCTGGCGACCCGTATCTCTTTCATGAACCAGATAGCCAACCTTTGCGAGCGGATGGGCGCCGACGTTGCCAGTGTGCGCGAAGGGATCGGTTCCGACTCCCGCATCGGTTTTGATTTCCTCTTTCCGGGCGCCGGCTACGGCGGGTCATGTTTCCCCAAGGATGTCAAGGCCCTGGTGAGGACAGCCGCTGAAAATGACTATGATTTTGTCATCCTCAAGGCGGTGGAGGAGGCCAATGAACGACAGAAACAGGTCGTGGCCGACAAGGTGCTGGCCCATTACGGCGAACCGCCAACCGGCAAACCGTTGGCGGGCAAGACCTTCGCCGTCTGGGGACTCTCCTTCAAGCCCCGTACCGACGATATGCGCGAGGCCCCCTCGGTAGTCATCATCAACCGGCTCCTGGATCTGGGGGCTACGATCAAGGCCCACGATCCCGAGGCGATCAAGGAGGCAAAAAAAGTCTTCGGTGACCGGATAGCCTACGGCGCACATCGCAATGAAGTTCTCGAAGGGGCCGACGCACTCATCATTGTGACCGAGTGGAGCGAGTATCGAAATCCCGATTTCGACCTTCTCCAGGAAAAGCTTACTGTGCCGCTCATCTTTGACGGTCGGAACCTTTTCGAGCCTAAGCGGATGGCTCATCTCGGCTTTACGTACTACTCAATCGGCCGGGCTTGACACCAGTTTCTAGTTTCCAGTTTCCAGTTTCCAGCCCTGGCATCCAAGGAAATTCCATGCGTATTCTCATCACCGGCGGGGGGGGGTTCATCGGCTCCCATCTCTGCGAACGCCTTCTCTCCGAAGGGCACGATATCGTCTGTCTTGACAACTTCTTTACCGGAAGCAAGCAGAATATACGGCATCTTCTGGACAATCACCGCTTCGAGCTGATCCGGCACGACATCATTGAGCCGATTCTTCTGGAGGTGGATCAGGTCTACAACATGGCGTGTCCCGCGTCGCCGCTCCACTACCAGTACAACCCGGTGAAGACCACCAAGACCAGCGTCATGGGGACCATCAACATGCTGGGGCTGGCCAAGCGGGTCAGAGCGCGCATTCTTCAGGCATCCACCTCCGAGGTCTACGGCGATCCTGAAGTCCACCCCCAGACCGAGAGCTATTGGGGGAATGTGAACCCCATCGGCATCAGGAGCTGCTATGACGAGGGGAAACGGGTGGCCGAGACTCTCATGATGGATTACCACCGCCAGAACCGGGTGGATATTAGAATTGCCCGGATATTCAATACCTACGGACCTCGCATGGCGGAGCATGACGGCCGGGTGGTTTCCAACTTCACCGTCCAGGCGCTCAAGGGGGAAGATATCACCGTCTACGGTGACGGTTCCCAGACCCGCTCCTTCTGCTACGTGGCCGACCTGGTGGAAGGGCTGATCCGGCTCATGAACAGAGACGATTTCACCGGTCCGGTGAACCTGGGGAATCCGGTAGAGACCAGTATCCTGGAATTTGCCGAGAGGATCATCGGCCTGACCGGTTCCTCCTCAAGAATAATCTTTAAACCGCTTCCCGCCGATGACCCCCGTCAGCGGCAGCCGGATATCACCTTGGCCGGTGAAAAGCTCAACTGGCGGCCGACGGTTGACTTGGAGACAGGCCTGCGGAAAACCATCGACTATTTTGCCGGGGTGGTCGGCAAAAAATGAGGCGATGATTGACGCATCATGAGGTTTGGGGTAGAAACGTGCAAACGGAAGCACAACCGTTGCTGGTGAGCGGCCCGGTCTTCAAAACCGGTGAGGGGGATGAGAAATTTCCCTGGTGGGTTCGATTCCCATGTGCTTCCGCCATTCTTGGAAATCATCATATTCCTACCTATAGCCTACACGGAGAGACCCCATGTACCGTGCAACCGCGCAACAGCGCGTCGCTTGGCTAGCCGGCGAGATCGAACGACACAACCGACTCTATTATCAGGAAGATCGCCCGGAACTGACTGATGCCGAGTACGACCTGCTGTTCCGCGAGTTGCAGGAGCTGGAGCGCCTTTTCCCCGAATTGGCTGCGCCCGACTCGCCGACCGGCCGGGTTGGCGGGGCGCCGCTGGAGCGCTTCATCCCGGTCCGGCATCGGCGTTCCATGCTTTCCCTGGAGAACGCTCTGTTGGAGAGCGATTTTCTCGAATTCGATGAGCGGGTCAAGCGGTTTCTCGGCATGACAACCGGCGAGATCGAGTATGTCTGCGAACCGAAGATGGATGGCCTCGCCGTGGAATTGGTCTATGAACAGGGCATTCTTGCCGTCGGAGCTACCCGAGGCGATGGAATCACCGGTGAGGATGTGACCAGGAATCTGAAAACAGTCAAAGAGATTCCCTTGCGCCTTCCTCTGACCAACCCTCCCCTCCTGCTTGAACTCCGTGGCGAACTCTACCTCCCCCTCGCTCCCTTCCAAAAACTCAACGAGGAGCGGGAAGAAAACGGCGAAGCCCCTTTTGCCAACCCGCGTAACGCCGCCGCCGGCGCCATTCGCCAGCTTGACTCCCGGGTCACCGCCCGCCGGCCGTTAGCCCTCTTTTGTTATGCGCCGGGAGAGGTCGACGGTCACACCTTCACCTCGCAGACCGATTTTCTGGCGACCATCGCGACCTGGGGCTTTCCGATCAATTCTCTTGCACGCAACGTCGTCGGCACGGCGGGGGTGGTCGACTATTTTCAGGAAATGGCTGCCCGGAGAGAGTCGCTTCCCTACGAGATCGATGGTGTCGTCGTCAAGGTCGATTCCTTTACTCTCCAGCGGGAACTGGGAGAAAAAACCCGTTCGCCTCGTTGGGCCATTGCCTGGAAGTTCCCGCCACGCCAGGCGACCACGACGGTGGAAGCCATCGTCGCCTCGGTGGGGCGGACCGGGGTTGTCACGCCGGTAGCCAATCTCAAACCGGTAGAGGTCTCCGGGGTGACCGTTTCCCGCGCCACGTTGCACAATTGGGAGGAACTGGAGAAAAAGGACATTCGGGTGGGAGACACGGTTATCGTGGAGCGCGCCGGCGATGTCATCCCGGCGGTTGTCCGGGTGTTGACCGAGCGCCGCACCGGGACCGAGCAGCCGGCGCCGCCGCCTGACGCCTGTCCCGTCTGCGGTTCGGCCGTTGCCCGGATTACCGACGAAGTGGCGCTCCGCTGCCTCAACCTCGCCTGCCCCGCTCAGGTCCGTGAATCAATCATTCATTTTGCCTCCCGTGCGGCCATGGACATTGACGGGATGGGAGATCGGTACGTCGACCAGCTCCTCCATCTCAATCTCGTCGCGACAGTGGCCGATCTTTACGGACTTACCAGGGATGATTTCATGAGATTCGAGCGAATGGGGGAGAAGCTGGCGGAAAACCTGCTCACCGCCATCGAGGAGAGCAAACAGCGGGACCTCGGCCGGTTTATTTATGCCCTCGGCATCCGGCATGTGGGAGAGCATACGGCAAAACTCCTCGCCGCCGCCTTTGGCGCCGTCGACAACCTCGCGGCCGCTACAGTCGAGGAACTCCTCTCCGTCCGGGAGATCGGCCCCCAGGTGGCTAGGAGTATCCGATCTTTTTTTGACAATCCCCGAAACCGGGAGGTCGTCGCCCGCCTTTTTGCCGCCGGGGTGACCCCCACGGTCACGGCAAAGCAGGTAGGCGGCAGATTTACCGGAAAAACCTTTGTATTCACCGGGACTCTGACCCGATTTGCCCGTGACGCCGCCAAGGCCCTGGTTGAGCGGGAGGGGGGACACGCCGCCGGGTCGGTCTCGAAGAAGACCGACTACCTGATAGCGGGGAGTGACGCGGGGAGCAAACTGGACAAGGCGCTCAGCCTTGGGGTACAGGTGTTGAGCGAGGAGGAGTTTCTCGCCCTGATGGAAGGAACGGAGTCGCCATGAACGTCAGAATTATGGTAACCATTACCGGCAGGGTTCAGGGGGTCTGTTTTCGGTACTTCACCGGACGGCAAGCCCGGTCGCTTGGGGTGGTCGGCTGGGTGCGGAATCTCCCCGACGGCGCGGTTGAGGGGTGTTTCGAGGGGGAAGAGGGGGCCGTGACCGCTTTGGTCGACTGGTGCCGTACCGGACCGCCCGACGCCTTGGTGGAGCGGGTCGCCGTTGAGCGGCGGGAGTACGTCGGCGAGTTCCGGGAGTTCATGATTACGGATCGGTAGTCTGTTGGCACGAGTGCCGCACTCACTGATACGCTTCCGTTGTCCGGTGGCGCCTTGGAAGGTGTTGTTGCTGAATCAATCCACGCTCCCCCCGCGATATAATCGATTGACTTCACCTCCCGCCCGCGGTACGTTAAATAATTGGCTCTACAGCAACAATATCAACTCCGTTTTGTCCTTTTGATTACCTCCCTTCCTATAAGTGGTGCCTAATGGAACAGATTTATCTGTTTGATGAGATGGAGCATGCAGCCAAACGCAAGGTTGCGTCCCGAACCGGAACATTTACCGACAACATGAAGTTGCCGCTACATCGCTGGTATCGATACTCAGCGGGCTTTTCCGCTGAATGGGCGGTCAAGGTTATCCGTGACCACAATACGGGCAACGGACTGGTGGTACTCGACCCATTCGCGGGTTCTGGAACTACCTTGCTGGGAGCAGAGCAAGCTGGAGTCCAGGGCTATGGTTTTGAAAGTCACCACTTTGTGTACCGAGTAGCCCGGGCAAAGCTGTTATGGCACCTGGACACCAAACTGATTTCGGAAATGGCCGACCAAGTACTAACGAGCGCCAAGAATAAACTCTCCACTCTGCCGGAGAACGTGGCGCCTTTGTTGACCAAGTGCTATTCACAGGAAGCGCTGCAAAGGCTATTTGCACTACGGGACAGCTATTTTGAATTGCAATCAGCGGATACTGGTTGGATTCTTATTTGGCTGGCTATTACTACAGTAATCAGGGTTTGCAGTCATGCCGGGACAGCGCAGTGGCAGTACGTTTTGCCCAACAAAAGCAAATCAAACGTGAAAGAACCATTTCTGGCCTTCCGACAGAAAATTGCTGAAATGACCGCTGATATGCTCTTTGCAAAAAACGCCGGTTATACTACTGACGCCAAAGTATTGCCGCTTGATTCGAGAATCCCTTATCCCGATCTAGAAGGTTCGGTTGACTTGGTGCTTACTTCTCCACCCTATCCCAACAATTACGATTATGCTGATGCAACTCGACTTGAGATGACCTTCTGGGGAGAAATTGATGGATGGGGCGATTTGCACAAGTCGATCCGGCAACAGATAATCCGGTCATGCTCGCAACATGCGGCGGCCGATAAACTCAAACTCGACACCTTGCTGGCTGATGATGTCATTGCCCCTATCAGGTCAGAGCTGGAAACAGTTACTCGTGAATTAGAGGTACTTAGAGAAACAAAAGGGGGGAAAAAAGCTTACCACATAATGGTTGCCGCTTATTTCAACGACTTGGGTAGGGTATTCACATCTTTACGGCGGTTATGTAAAACAGGTTCGGATGTTTGTTATGTCATTGGCGATTCGGCGCCGTATGGAGTTTATGTGCCTGCAGAGCGGTGGTTGGGGCAATTGGCGGTTGCGGCCGGCTTTAAGACATTTACCTTCGAGAAAATTCGCGACCGTAACCTGAAGTGGAAGAATCGCAAGCATACCGTGCCATTACATGAAGGAAGACTTTGGATAAAGGGGTAATTCGATGGCTAAGGCTTCAGCGCATAAATTGGGACAGCTTATTGGCGATTTCCTTGAAGAAACATGGTTGCCGTTGTTGCAGGACTATTGCGACCGCCGGCATTTATATCTCGACAAAAAAGGTGTCCGCGGCGCTGCACGAAGAGGCAAAAAAGTATCCTGGAAAGATATTTACGGGAACACCCATGATCTCGATTTCGTTATTGAAAAAAATGGGACTGCTGCTCAACGAGGTCAACCCGTTGCATTTATCGAAGCGGCATGGCGGCGCTATACAAAACATTCAAGGAATAAATCGCAGGAGATTCAGGGGGCAATTCTGCCGATTGCCGAAAAACATTTTCGAGACAAACCTTTCCTTGGGGCGGTTCTTGCCGGAGTATTCACTGAAGGGTCTCTTACACAAATGCGGTCTTCAGGTTTTGAGGTAATGCTGTTCCCTTATGGAACCATCATTCAGTCATTTGCTGAAGTGGGCATCGATATTGCCTATGATGTAGCTACCCCAGACGCTGTTTGCATAGCAGCAATTAGTCAAATTGAACGCATGAACGCCGCTCATAGGCTTGTAGTAAAAAATAAACTCATAGAAATCAATCAACCTGTGATAACAAACTTTTTTGGCATGCTCGAAAACTCCCTTTCTCGAACCATAACTAAAGTTCTTGCTATACCCTTACATGGACAATCCCATGAATTTGATACAATTGCCGCGGCTATAGCTTTTATTGACGGTTACGATGAATCCGTTGGGTGTGTCGGTCGATTCACCAAATACGAAATCGTGGTTAGGTACAGCAATGGTGATTCTATCGATGCCACCTTTGATAATAAAGAACGCACGGTAGGATTCTTGAATTATGTTTCGCAGAACTGACGTGAGGAAGCCATCGTCGCTTCAGTGGGGTATCCCGGGGTTGTAATTCCGGCAGCCAATCTCAAACCGATGGGTGCGGAACCTTCCCGACGGCGCGGTTGAGGGGTGTTTCGAGGGGGAAGAGGGGGCCGTGACCGCGCTGGTCGACTGGTGCCGGACCGGACCGCCCGACGCCCTGGTGGAGCGGCTCTCCGTTGACCGGCGGGAGTACGTCGGCGAGTTCCGGGAGTTCATGATTACGGACGTATAACTTAGCCGACTCCGCACCGGATTCTTCGTTTGAGGGATGCCGAATACTTCGGCAAAAGCTTCGTACATGGAGACTTTATGCTTGTAATATGAAAGCCTATCTTTTATTTTATAAGGATGATTTCTCGACTGGCTTTTCATGATGTTTGTTCCGCGCTGGAACAGTTTCCTGTCGTCGCCTTGGTAGTACCACGGCAATCCGGCAAGACCACGCTCGCCAAAGAGATTCGCTCCGCTCCCCCGTCTATTTGGACATGGAACTCCCTTCCGATGCTTTCAAACTCAACGACGCTGAGATGTACCTTGACCGACTCTCCGACTTCCTGGTAATTCTTGACGAAATGCAGAGACAGCCGGAACTGTTTCCGTTGCTCCGCGCACTGGTGGACCGGAACCGGACTCCGGGAAGATTCCTGGTACTGGGTTCGGCGTCTCCGGCTCTGTCGCGGCATGCCTCCGAGAGCCTGGCCGGTCGGATAGCTTCCTGTGAACTGACCCCTTTAACCCTTCCCGGCAAAGAGGCGTTTCTTCTGCGTCAAAATGCGCGGGCGTTACCCGTCACGATGCTGAAAGAAGTTTTTCAGCGTACAGTTCATCCATAAAGCCCACGCACCGCCTCGTCAACCCGCTGCTCCAGCAAGCCGATGTCCGCTTTCGGATCGGCCATCTTCGCCGTCAGAATTTCGTCAACCACAGCTACGATCGAGTTTTGCTCTTCCACTGAGACATCAGGGATGGGCAGTTTCTTCCAGTCGTCGGGGTAGATATCAGTGTTACTGCGCCGAATTGATTGCAGAAAACCACACGCAACCGAAGAGTTCATAACTGCTGCCAGGTATTTGACACTGAAACGACGGCTGACAGCATTCAGATGTTCCCGGAGAGGTAGTTCCGGACGGGGTTTTTCGTCACTATAACGAGCCGTTTTTTGTAAGGATTTGTTTCTGACATCGGCTAATTCATGCCATGGGACGCAGACAATGACAGTGTGGTTACACAATAGTCTATTATCATCATAGACCGCTTTTACGTCTTTTCCAGCCATCCGAAAAACGAGAAGTTTTTCCGATACATCATACAACTTGGAAAATGTAGGACGTCTGAAATGCGCCGGTGCGCGCTCACTTCCCCATTCCAGCCATCTATGTGAATCCGGCTGCCAACGAGCCAGATGTTTTCCTTCCACGAAGGGCTTGTTGTGGAGATCGTCCTGAGTTTCCGTGACCAGGTCGCTCAATTCAAAGGCCCCCTGGTGCCCCCTTTCATCAGCATGAACTACCATACCGACCGAAATGTAACAAATCTCAGCCAGGGGAACGGTAAGCGCGGAGTAAACCGCGATGTCATCCCCTTCAGGAAAAAACAGACGATACGTCAGGTTCCGCTGTTCATCCGTCGGCAGGATACGCACCTTGCCGAACTCCCCTTCATGCAGCCGCCGTACCGGCCGGTTCTCCTTGCCGTCGCGTTTCTCAAAAAAACAGATGACATTGTGGACACTGGCCTCATCGAAGACATCCAGACTACTGAGAAAGTCGATCTCGGTAATGGCGCTGTTCTTGAGGAACCATTCCTGTGATTTTTGGGCATATTTGGCGTGACAATAGGCGTCGGAGACGATCATCGCCTCGGCGCCTCCCGGTCGCGACAGATGATAACCCAACTCCAGGAACGGGATGTACAAGTCCCATTTCTCCCACAAGGTTTCGTACCGCTCAGAGGCGATGATGTGCCGCCGCATGGCCAGATGCGCGGCGCCCGAGTCGGCACGCATGTAGGGCGGATTGCCGAGTACCACGTCAAACCCGATGAAGTAACCGTCATCATCAAGGACTTCGGGGAACTCATACCGCCATTCAAAAGCGTTGGCGTACACCGTCCTTTGGCGCTCCTCGATTTTGCGTTCCAACTCCTCGGCTTTTCGGTGCAGTTCCTCGCGCCGGGTCAGTCCCGTATTGTCGAATACGAAGATCTCCTGGGCGAGTTCGTTTTTGATGTGGCGCAGTTCCCGCAGATAGTAGTCTGCCGGCTCCGAAAAAGTGCGCCACTCTTCCTTGATCCGCTCAATATCGCGGCGGATGATCAGCTTGTTGCTGGGCCCTTTGCTCCCCTGTTTGTATTCCCGGACCTTTTCCCGATAGCGGGTGGTCAGACTCCTGAGCTTTTGCCGTTCCGCCGGAGCGTAGCGGGACAGGGTCTCCTGGTCGTTATCGAGCGAAAAGCGACTGACCAGAGAGTTGCCGCACTTGATGTTGATGTCGATGTTGGGGAGGGTTTCCAGTTCGCTCCCCCCGCTATTCCCTTTCCCATCCGAGGAGGGTTGGGGAGGGGGAACGTCATGGTGGTAGTAGGCATGCTTGAGCAGTTCGATCCAGAGCCGGAGGCGGCAGATGGCGACGGACTTGGGATTGATATCCACGCCAAAGAGGCAATTTTCAATGATGGTCTGTTTTTCGTGAAAGAGGGTTTTCTGAATCCGGCGCGCTTCGGGGTTCCTGGGGTTGTAGACAAACGGTTCGTCCTCGGCGGTGATCTCCAGTTCGTCATTGACAACGGACAACTGGACCCCCTTGAGACGCTTCCCTTCCTGGTCCTCAATGACGCCGAGTTCTCCCTTGATGACCAGGAGCTCGTTCAGCGCCGACACCAGAAAATGTCCGGAGCCTACCGACGGATCGCAAATTCTCAGTGAGTTGATGATGGCGTTGGCTTGCCGTCGCTTGTCGCGATTGCTGTAATCCAACCGGTCGCACAGGTCGTCAAAGTCTGTCGGATTGTGCGGACCAAGCAGACGTGCGGCGCGGAATTTTTCCACGACCGCCCGGCGAAGTGTTTCGCGGCTCAGGTGCATGGTGATGAAACCGGGGGTATAGAATGAACCGTCCCGATAGCCGTTGATCTTCTCGAAAATCAACCCCAGCACCGAGGCGTTGATGATGGTCTTGGGGGATTCCTGCACGACGCTTGTCCCCTCGCCTGCAAAATCGAAGGCATCCAGAAATTCAAGCAGATAGCGGAGCGTATTCAGGGCGCCGCTCCTCCGCTTCCCCACGGAATCCTTCAGCACGGTGGCCCGGTGGAGCGGCATCTCCAGACGCCCTTTGAGGTTGGAAATCTGGAGGGCTTTTCGTTCCAGATCGCTGATTTCAAACAGGGAACTGTTGAGATAGGGAATGTCTCCGAATTTTGTGGCGACGGATGGCGTCCGCTCCGGATTTCGCCGGGCGAGCACCTCGAAAAACAATTCTTGCAGGTCGTCGAAATCCCGGATCCGGTCGCTGTTCAGAAAAGCCAAACGCCGCTCCCCACGGTTCCAGGCGATAATCCGTCCTTCAAGCAGTTTGAGAAACAGAATCCGGTTGAGCCACGTGATGCAGAGTTCCAAGGCGACGCTGAACAGCCGATCGTCGTCGGTGTCGCCATGCTCGGCAATGCCGTCAAGCGTCTCAAGAGTCCGATTGACGGTGAGCAGGTTGAGCGTGTTTTCCAGCAATGAACCTTCATCGCGCTGACCCGGCGCTTTGCGACGAATGACCTTCTTCCCTTGCACCTTGCTCTCCTCCAGACCGAGGAGATGCAGCAATTCATTGTAAAACTCCCGATTGAGGGTGTTGCTGTCGTTCCTGAAAGGCTGTTTCAGCAGGTGTTGCGGCGAGAGCAGCTTATACAGCTCTTCCAGCTTCCCGGCATCAGCGCCATGCTGAGTCTTGACGTACTGCTCGTAGTCGCGCAGGTCAAACCAACAGCAGGGCACGGCATCCTGAAAACCGTCCAGCAAAGAACGAAGGATCTCATCATAAAAATGTCGATTATCGTGACCGCTTGATTTCAATCCTTTGAACGCCTTGACCAACTTTGCATTCCGGCGAATATTTCGCTCGAACCAGACGCCGTCGAAGATGAACCATTCATAAAAATTGGTCACGATCAGGTAGTTGATTTCCTGGTTTTCTTCTTCAAGCGACTGCCGGAGATAATAGAGTACAAGCTCGTGAAACGCCTTGGCGTTCGGCTTTTCACGGCTCATCATCTCCTGCTTGTTGACCGGAGATTTGGTCTCGAACATGACCGCGACCGGGTCCGTGGAGGAGGTCCCATCGTAAATCGCCAGGTCGATTCTGTCGCTGGTATTAACGAGGTTGGTCGGCTTGTACCAAGTATCCTTGAGGAAGTCGGCAAGATGATTCTTCAGATGCTCCTCTGACTCTTCCGAACGGAGCCGGGCGAGAAGATCCGCCAGATTGGCCCTGAAGCGTTCAAACTCCTCGCTCTTGATAGTTTGGCGGAGAAATGCTTTATTCAGCGCCTTGTCGATAGGCAGAATGTCCAGCTTCATGCATCACCGCTCCGTTATTCTACAATACTTCGTTTATGATTACGGATTAGCGCCCCCCACCAAAACCACGACACTCTGTCTTGGCGCCTCATAGGTCGTCCCCGCTCCTGCCAACGGCGCTTCGTCCCCCGGTTCGCGAAAATCATCCCCGGCGGGGAGGCTGGTATCCACGATCCGTCGCCACTCCGTACTGTCGGCGCGGGGGGGGAGTTTCACCATTACCGCACGAGGTGTCGCGTTGAGGATGAAAAAGAGCGAACAGGGTACAGGACGATGGTCGCCGCTATTCTCCTCGATCTGGAAGCAGAGGATTCGCTGCTTCGGATTTTCCCATACGGGATGCTTGAGGTTATGATTATACCAGGTGATGTCACGGGCGCCGTCCGGCGTGACACATCCGTTAAAGAACATATTCCGGTGGAGAACCCGGTAGTGCCGAGTCATGGCGATGGCCTTGCGGCAGAAATCCAGAATATCTCCGTTGCGCGCCACATCTTCCCAGTTGAACCAGCTTAGTTCATTATCCTGGCAATAGGCGTTGTTGTTGCCTCGCTGGGTGCGCAGCACTTCGTCCCCGGAAAGCAGCAGGGGGGTTCCGGTAGAAAAAAAGAGGAGACAGAGGAAGTTCTTCGCCATGCGCCGCCTCATGAGATTTACGTGTGGCTTATCGGTCTCCCCCTCGATCCCGCTGTTGGACGAATTATTCTCCCATGCCCCATC
>Ga0194037_1001322_pt1 | contig 18024 bp, 16 predicted proteins | sample JunL306m_MetaG_FD_148653 | JGI IMG/M metagenome (GOLD analysis project Ga0194037, IMG submission 148653) | Anoxic zone freshwater microbial communities from boreal shield lake in IISD Experimental Lakes Area, Ontario, Canada - Jun2016-L304-6m | ecosystem: Environmental > Aquatic > Freshwater >...
TACCGCTGCCAAGACCACCCGTTACCCCCACAAGAAAAGGATAGGTTCGTTTCATTGCCCTGTTGCCACCTTGTTACGAATATTTGCCCGAACCTGCTCAAGCACTGATCGCCAAAGTTCAGGATTTTTCTTGTAAGCATCTATTTTGCGGGTCATACTTTCTCGAGTCAGGGCATGACGCAAAAGAAGTTCATTGAGATCAACCGAATCAATTGCAGTAAGTTCAACTCCTCCATCACGAGGCTCCACTCCGGATATCAGAAGATACTCACAGTAAAATCCAGCAACACGGATATCATCCTTATCCAGGCCAGACGTTTTTTTTTCGCTGCACCCTGAAAAGGCGTAACAAAAAACAAAGACAAAAAAAGAAGTTCGAAGAGTATCGTAATATTTCATTACCGCAAAAATGAATTTCATGTATTGAAAGAAACTAAATTTCCCTTATTCAAGTTTAAACATTTTAATTGTATCTCTTGCTTTCTATTTAAACTCTAAACAAAGTATCCTTATGGCCTATCAGCAACCAGCATTGTTATATGCAGAAAATGCACTGGAGCCTTTTATTTCAGCAAAGACGCTCGGTTTTCATTATGGAAAGCACCATGTTGCCTATATAACGAACTATAACAACCTTGTAGCAGGGACCCCTTTTGATAGCTTGACGCTTGAGGAGGTTATTGCCCTGACGGCCACAGATGCTCAGAAGGTCGGTATTTTCAATAACGGCGCACAGGCCTGGAATCACTCTTTCTACTGGAACTGCCTCACCCCAAATGGTGGTGGTAATCCTGGCGAAGAACTCGAAGCAAAAATTATACGGGATTTCGGCGGTTTCGACAAATTTAAAGATGAACTCAAGACCGCCGCTGCAACCCAGTTCGGCAGTGGCTGGGCGTGGCTTGTACTTGAAGGAGAGACGCTGAAAGTAGTAAAAACCGCTAATGCCCAAACACCGTTAACCAGCGGCCAGAAACCGATTCTTACCATTGATGTCTGGGAACACGCCTACTATCTCGACTATCAGAACCGTCGCCCCGACTATGTCGCAACCGTGATAGACAACCTTCTCAACTGGGATTTTGCGGAAAAGAACTTCAAAAAAGGAAGGGCTTGACAGGATACGACATTCCTTTAAGGAATTGATGGCTCAGGGCGCCTTGTCTCTTTTCTGCAGACAGAGCGCCCAAAAGGCATTCACATCCATGGTAGAGCTGGTGCATTATTGAGATTGACCACCTTCGCTTTTTTAGGCGTTGAAAATCTGAAAGAACGACTTGTGCGGTTGAAGGCCCGTTCATCATAGGCTATGACCAATTGCTGTTCACTGCTACTACCATCGTCATTACTCTTATAGAGCACCATCTCAATCTCTTTTGGAACAAGTGTGGTTTGACCATCAATAGTGATAGTTTCAAAATTCTTGAAATGCATTTCAGAGGTTGTTCTTCCCTGCCAATCTTTCAAAAGAAGGGCGCCAAGCGTTTTATTGGAAGGATCGATAATCACCTCTTTGCTTCCCGTCAAGCTCGCAACCGTAAAAAGCAACATTCCGGAACCTTTTTTTACCGATCTGACAGCACTAAAGGGCTCTGTAAGGCTCACCAACCCCAAAAGGGATTCGGTCAAGAGCTGGTATCCTGAATTCACTCCTATAATTTTCTCAAGATTCAGATCGTTGTTCCTGCCAAGAAAAAGCCGGTTATTAAGCATATCATGCACATAAAGCGAATCCCTGTTGAAAAACATATCTGCGACAGGCCATCCTAGCAAACCTGCGGTGACAATCATCCTTGCCTCACTCCCCCGATTGATCAGGATATTGCAGAAAACTCGATTCTGTCTTTTCGGAGTTTTTATCCAGACATCAGCATAACCATCCAGCGAGTGAATAAATGGAGATGCCTCTGCGACTTCCCTATAGAGAGCGGCATGTTCTGCAATGAGAGCCGTCTGTTCTGCAGGTAGTTCCTGCTTGCCAACCGTTCGAAAATCGGCGCAGCCGGCCAGCAAAACAGCTACACAGAGTGCCCACAACAGCATTCTCTTTTCTTTCATCTCTCTATTCCTTTAACTATTTCCTTTGAGATTCATTGCTTTTGCTGCACATTGCAACAGATACGTTTGGTACCACATTTGATACTTCTCCGCTGAAAATGCCGCTTGCGCGCAAGTTAAACAAGAGCATTTCACCGGTGAAAGTTATGTCAAGGTAAAATAAAGAGATCTTAAAACACGACACATTTTTCAAGCCATGCAATCCCTCTTCCTTAAGCCAAAAGAACACCACCGGATCCAGAAAGGCCATCTTTGGGTGTTCAGCAACGAACTCGCAAGCCTGCCGCGTGATATTGCTTCAGGTGAAACTGTAAAACTTTTTACACACGACAAAAAATTTCTTGGAACAGGCTTCTACAACCCCCACTCCCTTATCTCATTCCGCCTTCTTACCCGCACTGATGAAGAGCCTGACAAAGATTTTTTCCGTAAAAAATTTCTTGAAGCCCTCACGCTTCGGGAAAAAATCTACAAAAACGAGGAAACCAATGCATATCGTCTTGTGCATGGGGAATCGGACGGTCTGCCCGGCCTCATTGTGGACCGCTTCAACAAGGCAATCGTGCTTCAGGCTTTTTCGGCAGGCATGGACATTCACCTGCCGCTGATCTGTGATGTTCTTCAGGAGCTGCTTAACCCTTCTGTTATTATCGTGCGTAACGAATCTCCACTGAGAGAGCTCGAAGGGCTGGCGCTTTACAAGGATATTGTGAGAGGCGAGCAATCGGAATCGGTACAGACCATTCACGACGCTGGTATTACTTTTGAGGTCAATCTTTTTGAGGGACAGAAAACTGGTTTTTTCCTTGACCAGCGTGAAAACCGCAGAATAATCAGAAAGTTTTCAGACGGTGCTGAAGTGCTTGACGTCTTTACCAATGATGGAGGTTTCGCCCTCAACGCCCTATACGGAGGGGCTCGTTCAGCAATCCTTGTGGATGCATCCAAAGAGGCACTGCAACGCGCGGAGCACAACGCACAACTGAACAAATTTTCAGAATTCAGTCTTGTTGCTGCTGATGCTTTTGATACACTTGATCAGATGGTTGAATCGAAAGAGTCATTCGACGTTGTGGTTCTTGATCCTCCGAGTTTCACCAAGAGCCGTAAAAACCTTCCGGGAGCCCTCAAGGCGTACAAAAGACTCAATAAACTCGGAATGCAACTCCTGAGAAATGGAGGGTTTCTCGCTACCGCCTCATGCAGTCACCATGTTTCAGAAGAGGACTTCCTGCAAGCTGTCCATCAAGCCGCTCTTGCTGCAGGCTGCCAGCTCAGGCTGATCCACAAAAACTCGCAGCCATTCGACCATCCGGTACTCCTTGCCATGCCTGAAACAAGCTACCTCAAGTTTGCCTGTTTTTATGTAACACGTTGATCTCTCCAGCCATTTTGCAGCTTTCGGGCTGCTGAATGGCTGAATATAAAAACATCGATCACTTTTCTTTTTGAAGTCCTGAGATTGCGCCCCTGATGTATTCCGCCGCATCATCAATAATCTTCATAGCCTGACGAATCTCATAATCATCATCCGCATCATCCTTTGCTCTTTCCAGTCGTCTCTTCGCATCCTGAAGAGCATCCGAGGCAAGCTGCAGTTTTGATACAATGGCCATAACACTCTCCTCCTTTGGTTATAGTGAAGGCATAATCCCTATCGCCTGAAATGTACAACCGATTGTCGAGAAGTTATAATCCTGCTTCATAAAACATCCTATGCCGAAGATTCAAACAATCTTCTGTCAGAAACAGGCGTGTAGTAGTCTGTTAAAGAGGAATACGCGAATTATATCAGAAAGCACAAAAGATTGCGGTTAAGACAATCTTTTGTGCTTTTTAAGCGTTTATTAAATTTATCATTACGAATTTATCTGATTCATAATGACAAAATTGCTTATTGGCGGCTGCTCAGAATTGCTGTTAAATAAGTTTCTCTGAGTAATAGTTGACAATACGGTCAATCCTTGACACAACGCACTGACATTCCATCTTCTTTGTCTTCACCGCTTCGAACAACTGACGCATTATGATAATTAAGGACACGATACCAGGCAGACTTCGCTGTGGCTTCTGAAGAGGACCAATAATAGGCACTTTCACCGACAAAAAAAACTTTTCCACCGTCGCCTCTGAGACCAGCCGGCAATGAACTGAAATAACTACTGTTCGTGGCACTAATATTCGGCGTATTCCAGAGCGCGGAACTTGTGGATTTCATTTTTCCACCGGCCACGGCTTCTCCGCCCAAAACATCGCTCAATGCTTTCCATTCCTGATCGCTTGGCACATGCCACCCATTCGGAGCAAGACCACGAGGATCATTCACTGCATACCAGTTGTAGAGGCGTCCATATTTTTCGTAGCACCATGCTCCTTCGCCTTTTGATGCGGCATCAAGCCACTCCTTATTTGATCCGGCATATCGAATTGGATCACCGTTTCGATAATGACTCGCATCAAGGTTCTCCTGCATCCAGAACTGGTTGCCAATTAATACACTATTTACATCTGCTCCCGATGCCCAGAGATTCGATGCGGAAGTCATAACGGTTACAATGAAGAGAAGTAACCCGTACATTTTTTTCTGATTGTTTCTCATAGTTTCCTGCTGTTTAGGAGGTTAGGTTTTATTGACAAGCACTGAACGATTAAAAAAAGTTGTTGTAATGAAGATCATCTTCAATCATATCATCCTTTTCTGAAAGAAGTATAGCGCTCATAACCTTAAAAGATTCAAAAGCTTAGCTTAAAAAATGCTTAAAAATTATCATTTTATTCCAGATCAGCTTTTCTGCTGGTACTGTTTCGAGAGCTTCAAAGAACCCTGTTTCTGCGCACTCTTCGAAAGAAGGAATGTTCCAAATGGTTTCTGAAATAATGGAAGGATAATGGTTTAAAATTTAAGTGCTTTTTAAGGCACTCTTCAGGCTGTTTTAAGCTATACAGACTATCTTTTATAAAATCTCAACCATTGATTATCAATACTCACAAATGTGGAAATCACTTCTTATACAACGAACCATACCCCTGTCGGTTTCATATCTCCTGCTGATTATTGCCGGAATCACACTGGACTACATCCTGCATATTGCAAATCTTGTTTGGATTGGGAGATATCTTGGAATTGCAGGCACGGTTTTTATGGCCTTATCGTTTGGATATTCCGCCCGCAAAAAAAAGCTTATCACAAACGGCGCACTCAAATTTTTTCTTAAATTTCACTGTTATACCGGTTGGATTGGAACCCTGATGATTCTTGTTCATTCAGGAATCCATTTCAACGCTCTTCTGCCCTGGGCTACAACGATGCTGATGTTGGTGGTAACGGCGAGCGGCCATATTGGACAATATCTGATCAAAAAACTTAAGGATGAGATAAAATTGAAAATGACACAGCCTGGAGTCAATGCAACAGTGGATGATCAACTGGAACAGCAGCATTACTGGGATAGCCTGACCGTTAAAACGCTTGAACAATGGAGACGCGTTCATATGCCCATGGTATCTTTATTAATCGCATTAACTTCACTCCATATTCTTTCAATATTTTTATTCTGGAACTGGAGGTAACCTTTTGAAACCACTTTTTGTTTTTATCGCTTCGGCAGTTATTCTTGCAGCTCTTGCCATAGCATACCCTGACGCACTTCTGAGCCCCGGTAAGCTCACGAAAGGTCATAAGGAGATTACCAACGATTGCCTGGCATGCCATACACCTTTTCGTGGCATCACGTCAGTTCAGTGCATCAGTTGTCATAAGCAGAGTGACATTGGGTACAAAACTGTCGCTGGAGCCGTTCTCAAAAAAAATACAGACACGGCTCTCTTTCATAACGGCCTTGCCGACAACTCGTGTATCGAGTGCCATACCGATCACAAAGGCACTTTCCCCTCTCAAGCGGTCAAGCCTTTCAGGCACACATCGCTTTCTCCTCAACTCAGGAACGACTGCATCTCCTGTCACAAAAATCAAACGCCGAAAAACACCCTGCATCAACTTGCAAAAGGAAATTGCCTTGAATGCCATCAAACCACAGGCTGGAAGTTAGCAACGTTCGATCATGAAAATTTTACTGCTTCAAGCGGAAACCAATGCATTAGCTGCCACAAGGCTGATCAGCCTGCTGACAATATGCACCGCCAATCGCAGGCAAACTGCGGAACCTGTCATAGCACCTCACGCTGGATACCGGCAACCTTTGACCATAACCGCTATTACAGACTTGACCGTGATCACAGAACAAGTTGCAAAACATGCCATACCAATGCAGGCAATTACAAGCAATATACCTGTTACAACTGCCATGAACATTCACCAGGCAAGATTGCGGAGGAACATCGTGAGGAGGGGATCTATAATTACCAGAACTGCATGAAGTGCCATCGCAACGGCAAAGCTGAGGAGGAAGAGGATTGAGACACCGCGGCGCCAGCATCATTTTTTACAACAACTCGCATCAGGTGTTGCTGGTGCTGCGGGACAACATCCCCACAATTCCTTATCCTGGGGTGTGGGATATACCAGGAGGGCATATTGAAGACAATGAAACCGCAGAGGAGTGCATTGTCAGAGAGATGCTGGAAGAGATCGAAGTTACTGTTGAGGGGTGCACCCTTTTCCGTGTCTACGAGTTTTCAGACCGGACAGAGTATGTTTTTATGAAACAAGCAGATTTTGATCTCCAGAACATTGTCCTGCATGAAGGACAAATGCTCAGGTGGTTTTCAAGAAATGAAACCAGTAAAGTCGAGCTTGCCTACGGCTTCGATGAGGTTCTTGCGGACTATTTCAACAGCAAGCTCGCCTGAGACCGGGGTCTGATGACGCTCAACGTATCGATTCAAGAAACCGCTCTGCATCAACAGCAGCCATACATCCCGTACCCACGGCAGTGACTGCCTGACGGTAAACATAGTCCTGAACGTCGCCACAGGCAAAAACCCCCATCACATTGGTTTCTGTCGATGATTTTTTGGTTTTAATGTAGCCGTAGTCATCAAGATCAAGCTGGTCTTTGAACAGTCCTGTATTGGGTGCATGACCGATAGCCAGAAAAACACCATCGCAGGCATGTTCCGAGAGTTCGCCAGTCTGAACATTTTTCAGTCTGATTCCGGTTACTTTTTCACCGTCGCCAAGAATTTCATCAACCACCTCATTGAGCATCATACTGATTTTCGGATTTTTTCGGGTTCGAAGACTCATGATTTTCGATGAACGGAACTCTTCGCGACGATGCACAAGAGTAACATGGGATGCAAACTTGGTCAGATAAAGAGCCTCCTCCATTGCGGTATCGCCTCCCCCAATAACAAAAACATTGCAGTCGCGGAAGAAAAAACCGTCGCAGGTTGCGCAGGCAGATACTCCTTTGCCACGGTAACGCCCTTCCGACTTTATGCCAAGCCATTTGGCATTTGCTCCGGTTGCGACTATGAGTGCATGGGTCAAAAATTCTCGACCATCCTCAAGTGTCAGACAAAATGGACTTCTCGAAAGATCAACATCAGTAACGCTCCCGGTGATGAACTCCGCATCAAACTTTGCAGCCTGCTCACGCATTTTTCCCATCAGCTCCGGACCGTTAATCCCTTCAGGAAAACCGGGAAAATTCTCGATATCTGTTGTAATCATGAGCTGACCTCCAGGCTGAAAGCCCTCAATAACAAGAGGTTTGAGATTTGCCCTTCCAGTGTAAATAGCGGCTGTATAACCAGCAGGGCCAGTACCCATAATAATAAGATCGCGTACGCTACTCTCCATGATGTTTTTCGGGGGGAATGGAAATTAAATAAAAAAAACCTGCTATCCCGGCGTTAGCTGGGGATAACAGGTTTTGTGGCTCCGATCTGTCAGACGAGATACTCGTCGAGTTTCTTTGAGATCATGTTCTTCGGCATGGCTCCCAGCATCTGGTCAACAACCTGGCCGTTCTTGAAGATAAGTATGGACGGGATGCTTCTGATGCCATACTTGGCCGCAGTATTCGGGTTGTCATCGACATTAAGCTTTGCAATAACCGCCTTTCCTTCGTAATCACCGCCAAGCTCCTCGATCACAGGGCCAAGCATCTTGCACGGGCCACACCACGCTGCCCAGAAATCAACCAATGCAACTTTATCTGAATCAAGAATCTCTGCCTTAAAATTCGTGTCTGTTGCCACAAGATATTTTTCACTCATTGTTTATTTATATACCAGTTTAAATTATTAATAGTCACGACATCACAATTACAATCAGTTAATCAAGAAAGTAATAAAAAATTTATTAAATAATCCGGACTACCCGGAAATCCGCACATTGTCTGGGCCCAGAATTTCCTCAAGCTTTTCAATCGTGCTTTCCGCTGCATCAATGGGGGTACTGCGTGCAAAGATAGTAATTGTTTCAATATTTCCCCCCGACTGCGCTTTAACCTCGAATTCAACCGGAGTGCCGCCCTTGTATGATTCGAATATTTTTTTTACCCTTCCAAGTTTTTCCATCTGCACCTGATCATCCGCATCAACTTTAAGAATAATTTTTTTGACCAGGTTATTTCTCACCTTTTTGATCGGCACAACATCTCTGACAAGCAGTTTGAGCATTCCGCCACTCACCTCGCCTTCGGCAACAAGCATCAGCACCTCTTCAGGCTTTATAAGATGGCCATACTGCTCGTAGAGACTGGCAAACACCGTAAAATCAGCCTTGCCCGTAAAGTCCTCAATACAGCCGAAAAGCATCTGCTTTCCTTTCCTGTCCTGATAGGGCTTCACCGATACAATAACGCCAATAACTTTGTACTGTTTTGCAGCAACAACCTCTTTCGCCTGAAGCTGAAGAGTTGCAAAAGCCTGCCAGTCACGACGATAGGGAGATAGAGGATGATGACTCAGGTAAAAACCGACCAGCTTCTTTTCATGGAGGAGTTTTTCTGCTTCAGGCATCATCTCGGCATTCTCCATATCGGGATAGTGCTCTTCCTCAAGCTGGGTACCTTCTTCGGCAGAAAAAAAGCCGCACTGACCCAGCGTCACTGAGCGATTCTGCATCTGCCCGAATTTGATCGCTTTGTCTACATTGGCAATAAGTCTGGCACGATGCGTGTCAAGCTCGTCAAACGCACCTGAAAGAATAAGACACTCCAGCGCCTTGCGGTTCATGACTCTCAGATCAACCGATGCTGCCAGATCAAACAAATTGACAAAGTCACGTTTTCTGCGGAGCCTTGAGGTCACGACTGCTCTTGCCGCACCACCAACCTGCTTGATGGCGCTGAGCCCAACGCGGATATATGACCGCCCGTCAGCATCATCTTCAACAGAAAAAAGAGCATCACTCTTGTTGATCGAAGGGGGGAGAGTCGATATACCGAAACTTTTCGCCTCATCAGTCAAATGCTTCATCCGTTCAATATCACCTATTTCACTGTTCAGTACAGCCGTGACGAACTCAATGGTATAATGAGCTTTGAGGTAGCCCGTCCAGTAGGCAAGAACACCGTAAGCTGCAGAATGACTTTTATTGAACCCGTAACCGGCAAACTCGGCCATAAGCTCAAAAACTCTTGTTGCAAGGGTATCATGCACTCCCTGCTGAACAGCGCCCTGAACAAAATCAGCCTTGTATTTCTCCATGATTTCAGGCTTCTTTTTGCCCATAGCCTTGCGCAGATTATCTGCCTTGGCAAGCGAGAAGCCGCCCATCACCTGGGAAATCTGCATGACCTGCTCCTGATAGACAATAACGCCATAAGTCTCTTTTAAAATCTCCTCAAGCATGGGATGCATATAGTCAATAGCCTCCCTGCCATGCTTGCGGTCAACAAAAAGATCCACGGCATTGCGCCGTTCATCAATCCTCGCATTGAGCGCCCCTGGGCGATAGAGGGCGCTCATGGCAATAATATCACCAATCTGGGTTGGCTGCAGGCGCGTCATATAGCTCTGCATACCCGACGACTCGAACTGGAAAATCCCGGCCATCTTGCCTTCCTGAAAAATCTTAAAGGTTTTACGGTCAGTCACCGGGACTTTTTCAAGCTCAATATCAAGGTTGTGCCGCCGTTTGATCATCTTCAGAGTTTCATCAATGACTGCAAGAGTTTCAAGACCGAGATAATCAATCTTGAGCAGTCCGGAAGTTTCAATCCAGTTTTTGTCAAACTGGGTAACCACCTGCTTCTCATCGTGAGCGTCAGAAGCTTTTCCTTTTACATGTTCCGGTTCATCAAGATCAAACTCGTCGGCGAATTTTCTGACCTCAGTTTCAATCTTGTTGGAAACATAGAGTGGAACCTGCTCTTCAAGGGGGCCATCGGTAATAACCACAGCGCCAGCGTGCATTGAAACATTCCGGGCCCTACCTTCAAGAGCACGGGCGTACTCCATAAGCTCCCGAAGTTCCGGTGCACTTTCAGCAAACTGTTTCAACTCTCTTGATTCACTCAATGCTTTTTCAAGAGTTATACCTGGCTTGACGGGAACAAGTTTGGCAAGTTTGTCAACCAGCGACAGCGGAACTTCAAGCACCCTGCCTGCATCACGAATTGCTGCCTTGGCACCAAACGTACCGATAGCAATCACTTTTGCAACGCTCTCCGTACCATATTTTTCGACCGTATATTCAAGAACTTTCTGCTTGCCGACAGGGGTAAAGTCTATATCAATATCCGGCATCGATGAACGTTCAGGATTTAAAAACCTCTCAAACAGCAGCTTGTATTTCAGTGGATCAATCCTGGTGATTCCGGTAAGATAGGCAACAATGCTCCCGGCCGCCGATCCACGGCCGGGACCAACCGAATAGCCAAGACGCCGGGACGCTGCAATAAGATCGCTGACAATGAGAAAATAGGAGCTGAATCCCATCTTTTCGATCACACCAAGCTCCAGCTCTATTCTCGCTCGCACATCCTCAGCAGTGATTCCATCGGCTTCAGCTTCAGCATACTTTTCCTTTGCTCCTTCCCAGGTCAAGTGACGAAGATAGGCAAACTCGTCATCAAAGCCTTCGGGAAGAGGGAAATGCGGCAGAATAGGCTCTTTATTGCTGAAACTGAAGGAGCATTTATCGGAAATCAGCAAGGTATTGCTCAGTTCCCGGTATTCATCGCTGAAAAGCGCGCACATTTCATCAGAAGACTTCAGATAATGATCGCTTCCGGCAAGTGCGAGCAGATGTTGATTGGAAAGTTTTTCCTTGGTTCGGTTGGCAACCATTGCCCTGTAGCAGCCGGCATCCTTCCGCTCGAGATAGTGCACATTATTGGTCGCAACCAGTTCGATGGAAAATTTTTCTCCCATGGCAATAGTCTGCTCATTGAGCTTGTCATCAAAAGGAGTGTTATGGCGCTGCAGTTCAAGATAGAAGTTCTCCCCGAAAATCTCCTGGTAGTAGGCCGTAAAGGTCTCCGCCTCATCGATGGCCCCGGCAAGAAGCGCCCTGCCTATTCTGCCTGAGGAATACCCGGAAAGAGCGACCAGACCCTCATGACAGGTTTCAAGCAGACGGCTCTCAATATGCGGCATACCATTGACAAAACCCTCCTTGGCCGCCCTTGAAAGTAAAATGCAGAGGTTTCTGTATCCTGCATCATTCTGAACAAGAAGCACCAGTGATGGAGAGACAGGAAGGCGGCTGTGCTGGTGCGCGTCGGTTTCGAGCAGCAGAAGCTCACTGCCAATAATAAGCTTGATGCCTGCATTTTTAGCCTCGCTGAAAAGCTCCGGCATATTAAACATCGCACAATAATCGGTAACTGCGATACTCTTCATGCCAAACGTTACAGCAGCAGAAAAAATCTCATTCGGAAAAATCGGACTGCTCTGCATCGAATAATGCGTATGAGCATGTAAGTGTATAAAATCCATATCGATAAATATCAATCCTCTGAACGGGAACGAAATTTTGGCAAGCCGAAAAACAGCACACTAAAGGCATCACGGCGTTTAAGCTCCAAAGTAGTACATTTTTTCGGTTCTTTCGACCGTATCCCAACCTTCTTCTTGGCAAAATCGCAACACATGGTTGCAGCTCATCTTTGAAACATTTGCCGAGAATCTTCTCCCTGATTTATGGCAGTAACGCTTTTTTTCCTTATTATTTATATAACTGCTTGCAGGTTTTCTTAATTCATTTAAAATAATACCTCTACAATTTTGGAGCAAAATACCTATAATCAGTGCCCTGTATGCGGCTTCCCTCTCTCTCTCAACAGTGCGATATGCCCTCGGTGCGGGAACGACATTATTGAAGATATATCCTCTCTTGACCAGCAATCACAGGAATTGCACCATCAGAACATTGAGGGGAAAAAAGCCGAATGGTATACACGCTGCCTTACTGAAAAGCTTAATTTCAGCACAGACAACCCCGAACCTTCATCTTTAGAAAAAGTTCAGCAGCAAAGTGCAAGACAGACCATCAACAACAGTGATGAACTTGAGTTTCTTCACCGCACGTCCAGAGCTGAGCTCCTGCGTGATGGCGCCTTGCGAAAAAAGTGGTGGAATACCTTGACCTTTGACTGGAAAGAGGTCATTAAAACTAACCTGAAAATTGTCCGGGAGCCGTCTGACCAGGAACTGCTTGACTTTTTTGAAACAACACACCTTCGTTGTGACAACCGCAGGATTCATAATCTGCTGCCTGTCAGGATACTTGAAAAGCTTCAGCAGCTCCGCTGCGATGAGTCCCCTGTTGAGAATCTTGAGCCGCTTGTCTATCTTAAAAAGCTGCAACGACTTTATGCATTTGACTGCGACTTTTCATCGCTTGAGCCGCTGCGCAACCTTATCAGCCTGAAACTTCTCTGGATATCCAGCACACAGGTCAGCTCACTTGAGCCGATCAGTCAGCTCCTTAACCTTGAAGAACTTTATTGTTCTGAAACAAGCATCAATGACCTTTCCCCCCTGAAAGAGCTGATCAACCTTGAAAAGCTCAGTTGTTACAAAACAGGCATCGCTTCCCTTCAACCGCTCAGTCACCTCGAAAATCTTATTGAGCTTGGTATAGACAATTCCAGTATTGACGATATAACGCCACTCACAGGGCTCAAAAATCTTGAATATCTCCGATGCAATAAACAGGAAATCAACAGCATTGAACCGCTTCGAGAGCTTTCCGAGCTTCGAGAGCTAAGCATAGCAAGCACGCCGCTTGCATCTATCGATGCTCTGGAGGAACTTGCCAACCTCGAAGAACTTGATATATCGGATACCCTTGTTACCACCATCGGCCCGATCATGCACCTGCCGCAACTCGAAAAAATAGAACTCTCGACAGGCAGGGTTCCTGAAGAAGAAATTGAACGCTTTATCGAGCTCCACCCGAATTGCGAAGTGGTCCTGAAACCATAACGTGAGCTCTGCAACTCTTTTCACTTCAATAAACGGAGTACCGCTCATGGCAAAAAAAGCTTTACTTGTTGGAATTAATGATTACGCCCCAGCCGGTACCGGGGGTCCTGATCTGCGTGGATGCGTAAATGATGTTCATGATATGGCAAATACTCTCTCTATGCTTGGCATCGTACCGGCAACCCCGCCTTCAATGAGGATCTTGACCGATTGCCGCGCAACCAGAGCCGCAATCATGGATGCATTACAGTGGCTGATCACTGGAGCAAGAAAAGGAGACCGCCTTGTGTTCTACTACTCGGGCCACGGATCACAAGTTATTGACGTAAGCGGTGATGAACCTGACGGAAAAGACGAGACCATTTGTCCACACGACTTTGCAACCGCAGGCATGATCCTCGATGACGATTTACGTAAAATCTTTTCCTCTCTGTCGGCAGGAGTAAATCTGGACGTTATTCTCGACTCATGTCATTCCGGTACAGGAACGAGAGAGCTTTCAGCCCTCGCAACCACTTCAGACGAGTTGTCTGTCTCTTACCGCTACGTTGAACCTCCCATTGATGTGAGTTTCTTTCTTGACTCTTATCCATCGCTTCCGGTACGAGGGATACTTAAACAAAGAAAAGGAGGTAAGGAAGCGATAGTTGCCCCGGGATTGAATCAAGTCCTGTGGGCCGGATGCCGATCCAACCAAACATCAGCCGAAGCTTCCTTCGATGGAGTTTACCGGGGCTTGTTTACCCTTAACTTCTGTAAAGTGTTAAGAGGTGCAGGCGTAACAATCACCCGACAGAACCTCAACATCCAGATATGCAGAAATATCAAAGCCTCGGGTTATGCTCAGGTGCCTCAGCTCGAATGTGTAGCAGCGGAATCTCTCACCGAAAAAGTATTCGCTTAAGCAGTTGGCAGCTTCAACATGACCATTTTCTGAAACACGGCATGTTGCCCCTCACCATCGGCGGGGCGACATGTCGGCAAGTCCCTTAAGTCAGCTCATCTATCCCCGTTCAAGCTCAAGGAGCAACTTTTTCAATGCCAGCCCGCCACGATAACCGGTAAAAGTACCGTTACTGCCGATAACCCTGTGGCAGGGAATAAAAACCGGAAGAGGATTCCGATGATTTGCCATCCCCACAGCCCTGGCTGCAAGAGGATTTCCGAGAGCAACCGCCACATCCCTGTAGCTCACCGTTGTGCCATAAGGAATTTCGGAGAGAATTCCCCAAACTCTATGCATAAATGGTGTCCCGGCAGGAGCCAGCGGCAGTGAAAACGCTTTCAGGCTACCCGCAAGATAACTGTCCAACTGCCGGAACGCCTCCTTGAGTTCTTCCGTTTCAACGCGTTCAATACCCGCGGGAAGTTTGTCCTTTGCAAAAAAGAGGTTGGTTATACTCCCCTCATGTTCTGCTATTCCGACACTGCCGATGAGTGTATTCTGAACATAGAGCTTCACATTTTTTCATATTTTCTGCAACTCCCCTGTTCAAGCAGGATCCGCTTGAACAGGAAATCCAAAATCGCCGGTTTTATCCAATGGTCATCATGATCTCTCCCATTCCCACGGTATCCCCTTTGGCTACCGTAATAGAGAGAATTTTTCCTGCACAGGGGGCCTTGACAGAGTTTTCCATTTTCATAGCTTCGATGATGGCCACCTCTTCGCCTTCCCGCACCTCGTCACCCACCTTGACGGCGATAGAGAAAACATTGCCCGGCATAACTGCCGGTACGGGTATCCCTGCTGATACCGCCGCTTCTCCCGGCGTTGCAGGTGCAGCGGAAACTTCCGGAGCTGTGATGGATTGTGGATTGATGGCTGAGCCTTCGGCAAAAGAGACTGTATAGGGTGAGCCATCAACAAAAACGGTAAAGTTCCCTGCCATTGAAATGACTTTTGATGCAGAAGGCACCTGAACTGGTGCTGCAGGCGGCAACTTTGAAAAAAGTTCCTCAAGGCGGTGGTTCACCTCTTTCTGATGGATGTCGTGTTTGTGTGCTTCGTGGTAAGCTGCCACCACCTCGGCTCTTGGTGTTGCCTTTATTTCAACAGCGATGTCTGCCTTGTAGCGAATGCCGGTTGAGCAGTCTCCCTGAAGAAAGGCAATCCCTTTAGCACCACAGGTTGCTGCGATAAAAATGTTTTCATCAGTCTGCGGAATATGGGCGTTCTGAAGCAGCAACTTGTTATAGGCTACGCCAAGTTCAGGGTTCCGGTCGTTGATATCGTGCACATCTTCAACCGTTGGGGCAAGCCCAAGCTGTTCTGAAGCAAGCCGTACAACCTCATCGTCGGGACGGGCTGGAGTTTTACCAAAGTAACCAAGCACCATTTTGCCATAGCCATCGGTGATTTTTTTCCAGTGACCCTGAATGGTGTTGGCAAATGCCTGCTGGAAATAAAACTGTGAAACCGGGGTCACCGATGCGCCGAAACCTCCCTTTACCACCACCTCACGCATATTGTTGATCACGGCAGGAAAGAGGTGAAGCGTGTTATTGTCGCGCATCATCTGGGTGTTTGCCGTAAGGGCTCCACCGGGCATAGGTGAAAAGGAGATCACCGGATTGACGGCTGTTGCTTCGGGGGGCATGTAGTATTTATACATCTGATCGATAAAGAGCGCCTCAACCTCAAGGTATTTTTCCTGATCGATGTCAAGGGTGTATTCGGTACCCCTGAGCCTCTGCCACATGGTGAGAATATCAACTTCTGCAGTACCTCCACTGACGGGAGCCATGGAAAGATCAATAATGTCGGCTCCTCCGGTAATGGCGGCAAAGTTGCAGGCCACGCCCATTCCGGCGGTATCGTGGGTATGAAACTGGATTTCGGTACCTTCCGGCAGCATCTTTCTTGCTCCCTTGATGGTCTCATGAACAACCGCCGGAGTTGTTGTTCCTGAGGCGTCCTTGAAAGCGACACTATCGAAAGGAATATCGGCATCAAGAATCTCCTTCAGCTTGTCGAGATAAAACTGCGGAGTATGGCAGTAGGTTTCAGTCAAGCCTGGCGGAAGACCCATCATGGCAACAACAACCTGGTGCTTGAGCCCGGCATTATGGATACATTGCCCGGAATAGGAGAGGTTACGGATATCCATCAGGGCGTCGAAGTTCCTGATGGTTGTAATACCATGCTTTTTGAAAAGACGGGAATGAAGGTCAATAATATCGCGGGATTGTGACACAAGACCGACTACGTTGGCGCCTCTTGAAAGCGTCTGGAGGTTGATATCGGGCCCCACAACCTTGCGGGCTGTATCCATCATGGTGAAAGCATCTTCTTCGCAATAGAAGTAAAGACTCTGAAAGCGGGCTCCCCCTCCTATTTCAAAATTATCGGTACCAGCGTGAACTGCCGCCTCCAAAGCGGGCAGAAAATCTTCAGTTTTTACCCTGGCGCCAAAACATGACTGAAAGCCGTCCCGAAAAGAGACGTCCATAAATCTTATCTTTTTCATAAACCTTCTCTTTTCATTTAAATAAGCATGATGAACAGGAAAAAAAGGGCTCAGTGAGTCTCGTTAGCGAAAGTGCCAAGTTGACGAAAAGATTCCTCTTCTACCAAACTGTGCAGGCTGTTGCCATGAGCATCCATGGTGACAATAGCCGGGAATGAGCTGACCTCCAGATGCCACATGGCTTCGGGCACACCCATCTCTTCAAGAAAATCAACACCGGTCACCCCGGTAATGCAACGGGCATAATACTGTGCTGCACCTCCGATGGCATTGAGGTAGACCGCCCCATGTTCCTGCAACCCCTTGAGGGTTTTCGGGCCCATTCCACCTTTACCGATAATAGCTCTCAAACCAAGTTTTTTGATGACATCAGCCTGAAATGGCTCTTCACGAATCGATGTGGTCGGGCCGGCAGCGGTCACCCGGTAGCTGCCATCATCGTTTTTCATGATAACCGGTCCGCAGTGGAAGAGAACTCCACCTGTTGTATCAAGACCGGCGGGCAGATCATGATGCATGATGTAGTGGTGAAAAGCATCACGCCCGGTGTGCATGGTTCCGTTGACAAGTACAACATCGCCAACCTTGAGGCTGCGTATCTGCTCTTCGGTAACTGGCGCCTGCAGAACAACCTCTTTTCCGGTCAGTGGCATACCCTCACCTTTGGCCATACGTTTGATCTCATCGGCTTCCCTGTAGTACCAGCGCTCAATTGAGCCTGTGGTCGGGTCAAGCAGAACGCCAAGCCGGCGGTATGCCCAGCAATTGTAGGCTACAGAGACAAAAAAGCTTGCCGGAACACGATGTGATTTGCCGATTTTGCAGCCGAAGAGGGTGGTTTTTCCGCCGAATCCCATGGGGCCGATATCCATGGTATTTGCTTTTTCCAAAATATCCTGTTCGAGTGCATCAAGTTCGCTGTCAGGGTTTCGGTCGTCAATGGTGCGAAAAAGCTGCTTTTTTGCAAGATCAAAACCGCTGGTACGGTCGCCGCCGATGCCAACGCCAATAACACCGGGGCTGCATCCCTGGCCCTGTGCCTGATAGACGGCATGAAGCAGACATTTGCGCACACCGTCGAGATCACGCGAAGCGCTTCCCAAGCCGGGAATGACATCGGGCAGTGAGTACTGGATATTCTTGTTTTCGC
>Ga0194037_1001323_pt1 | contig 18014 bp, 13 predicted proteins | sample JunL306m_MetaG_FD_148653 | JGI IMG/M metagenome (GOLD analysis project Ga0194037, IMG submission 148653) | Anoxic zone freshwater microbial communities from boreal shield lake in IISD Experimental Lakes Area, Ontario, Canada - Jun2016-L304-6m | ecosystem: Environmental > Aquatic > Freshwater >...
CAAGACGCGCAATGGGAAATCTTTCTGCAATATATAAGCGACTCTCTACCGGTGCGTTAGAAGGTGATGAGCTTGACTCCTACTATGTTGATGCGTTTGAGGGACGTGGCGATAACCCTGTTATGTCTCTTAAAAGACGGTTGCTCGACAATCCTGGTGGAAAGCTGCAAATTCTCTTTTCCGGTTATCGGGGCTGTGGAAAAAGCACCGAACTCAATAAACTGCAACAGGAGATCAGCAACGACTTTATTGTGCTGAATTTTTCGATACGCGAAGAGCTTGACCTGGTGAATCTCAACTATGTCGAACTCTTTGTCATTACCATGGAAAAGCTTTTTGATGTTGTTGCTGAGTACAACATCAGAATCAATCCGCAGTTGTTCAAAAGTGTCTCTGAATGGAGCCGCACGGTTGAAATAGAAAAAATCAGGGTGTTGACAGGAGAGGCTTCGCTTGAAGCTGGTCTTGAGGCGGAGGTGAGTGTGCCCCTCTTTGCCCGTTTTTTTGGTAAAATGCGCATGGCAGCCAATGCGAGCTCTTCAACCAAAAAAACCATTATTGAGAGTATCGAACCCCGGTTATCGGATCTTATTGGTCATTGCAACGATCTTGTTCGCGAGGTCAAGAGTAAGCAGTCGGAGATTGGCAAGAGAGGTCTCATTATTATTTTTGAAGATCTCGACAAGCTGAGTATAGAGAAATCGGAGGAGCTTTTTTTTAACCACAGTTACCTTCTCGGAAGTCTGCAAACCCATGTTATCTTTACCTTTCCGGTCTCTTTGTGCTACCATTCCAAATCAACGGTTATTACGGGTGATTTTGATCAGGTTTTTCGGTTGCCGATGGTCAAAGTGCATGACAAGCAGGGTAATCCCTATCCCCCGGGGCGTGAGGTCTTGCGTCGCATCATAACGCGCAGAATTGGGACAGAGTGTTTTGAACCATCTGAACTTGTTTACCAGTTTATTGATATCAGTGGCGGTTGCCTGCGTGACCTGTTCACCATGATTCGTGATGCCGCCGACAATGCGCTTAATCATGGACGAACCCGAATCACCGAGGCTGATTATACCAAAGGTTTTTTCAAACTTCGTAGCAGTTACCAAAACACCATTGCTGAAAAGCGGGTGAATAATGAGGTTGTCACCTCTGTTGCGGAGTATTATGAGGCACTGAGAGAGCTGGCCTTGAGCGAAACCAAAATGGTTGACAATACCGGCGTTGTACTTGATTTGCGCTATAGCCTCTGTATTCTTGGCTACAACGACGTAGAGTGGTGCGATGTTCATCCGGTTGTCCGGAGTATTTTGCAGGAACGCAAACTGATTCCATGAGCAGTATGAACGCAGAACCGAATGATTATGCTGAAAACAGCAAGAATGCCGAGCGTTTTTTTCTGAAAACCAGCCGGGGCGCGTTTTTATTTGCGGTTACCAACGATGAGTTTGTACAGCAGGATTTCAATAAAGCACTTCGGTTTCGCCTGCTGGGGAGTGGTAAAACCATCCATATCCACGACTGGCTCAAGGATGGTGAGGGGCTCTATCCTGCGGAGCAGTTGCGCCGTCTCAAAAAAAAATATCCCGATACCGCTGGACTTATCCTGACTGGTCTTGATGCCGCTCTTGATCAAAACCCGAATTTTTTTGTACAGCTCAATTTTGGCCGTGAAGCACTCTCCGCGCTTGGTATTCCTCTGCTTTTCTGGCTCAGCAGCGCTTCATTGCAGCGCATCAGCTTTGAGGCTATTGATCTCTACAGTCAGCGGGCAGGTACGAACCTCTTTTTTAATGAAGAAACAACGGATGCCGATCAGGCGACTTTTGATGATGCAGAGCCTGAAACGTTGCAAGCCCAGGAAAATTTGCGCCCTGTTGAAGCTCGCCTGAAGCTGTTGCAGCAGCAGCTTGATGAAGCTGAAAAGCAGCGGCGCGACCCGGTTGATATTGCCAATGAGATTGTGCTTGAACTTCTTCGACTCTCCATCATGATACCGGGAACGATGGTGTCGGTGCAATCGCTGATGGATCGATATTATCATCAGTTTGATCTGGAGCGAGCTGAACACTGCTCTCTTGTTGCCGAGGTCTTCAGCTTTCTGGCGGAGGCTGAAAAAGCTCGATTGCTCCGTGAAAAAGCGGTAGAAATAAAGAATCTGAAAAACTATCGAGAGCTGGATCGCACCAATCCGCAAAGTTACCGGCCAAATGTTGCCGAAACGCTTGGCAAGCTTGCGGGTTTGCAAGTGGCACTGAACGATTTTTCCTCAGCCGGGCGTGGCTACGGGGAGGCACTGGAAATTTACCGGGAGCTTGCCCAAAGCAAATCGTCGACCTTTCTGTCGGATGTTGCCGCAACGCTGGGCAACCTGGCGCAGGTGGATGCTGCCCGGAACGATTTTACCTCTGCTGAAAAAGGGTATCAGGAGGCGCTGCGCCTCTATCGCGAGCTTGCCAATGCTAACCCTTCGACCTATTTGCCTGATGTGGCGGCAACGCTCAACAACCTGGCGAAGATACAGTCAACCATGAATGAGTCAACAGCAGCCCTTCAAGGCTATCAAGAGGCTCTGAAAATAACGGGCGAGCTTGCCAGTGCGGCTACCTGGCTTCATGTTTCGGACTTCCATCTGACTGATGGTGCTCCTTACGATCAGGAGGTTATTCTTCGTTCTCTTGTCGAATCGGTCAAGAGGTTCAGGCAAGAGGGGCATGCACCGGACCTGATTTTTGCAACCGGCGATATCGCAAAGAACGGCAAAGCAAGAGAGTATGAGCAGGCAACGCAATTTTTCGATGCCCTGCTCAAAGCTGCCGGGCTTGGCAAAGAGCGCTTGTTCATTGTGCCCGGCAACCACGATGTTGACCGTAAAATGGGCAAGGGGCTTCGTCGAACGCTTGAGAGCAATGAAGATGCCGACGAGTACTTCGACCCCGAAACGCCGCCCCCTCACCTGGCCTTTAAATTTCAGGCTTTTTCGGCATGGTTCAATGGCTATTTCAGCGGTATCAGGTCGTTCCCAGCCGACACGACCTGCAGTTTGCCTGAAGTTGTCTCTGTCAGAAATTGCAGGGTGGCCATTCTGCCCCTCAACAGCGCTCTTTTCTCTCTTGGTGACGATGATCATGAAAAACTTTTCATTGGCCGCCGTTGCCTTGATAAAGCCAAAAAGCAGTTGCAGGCGCTTGAATCCGACGTGAAGATTGCCTTGCTGCACCATCCTCTCGACTGGCTGAGTCAGGTTGAACGGTCAAACATCAGGTCAACTTTGGGCAACTTGGTTGATCTGCTGCTGCATGGCCATTGCCATGAAACCGATACAGAGAGCATTGTTTCTGCGAATGGCGGATACCTGAAGCTTGCCGCAGGCGCTTCGTATCAGACACGTCAATATCCGAACCGTGCCATGTATGCCACCTTCTACGGCGACCAGGTAACCATTTTTCCCATTCGCTACGAAGATACCCCGGTCGAAAAGTGGACGCTTGATACCGGTATTTTTCCCTCGCCCTCATATACCCGGAGTTTCACGATACCGGGACGCATGCCGCAGGGTTCAGCGGATGCAAGGGAGAGTACCGCGGATGATAACGATGCAGTTGAAAGCTATCAGACCGCACTCAGAGAGGAGCTGGGCAAAATCAGCCTGCTTGGCACCCACGCTCTTGAGAATATTCCTGTAGGGTTAACCGAAACCTTTGTCTCTCTGCACATCTCTGAAACCTGGCGGAGCGACCGTCAGTTTAACGATGCCAACCACCCCCACGAGGCGCTCAAGGAGGAGCAGATCCGCACTCCCGAAGAGGTGATGCGGCTGGTTTTTGCGAAGAAACGCCTGTTACTGGTTATTGGTGACCCCGGTTCCGGCAAAACCACGCTGCTCAAACATTATGCCCTGACCAGCCTCAAAAGAGAGGAGCATAAAAAACTTGGCTTTACAGAATCTGTTCTCCCCTTTTTTCTCCCGCTGCGAGAACTGATAGTGCAGGGAGCTACCTTTGCTCCGCTCTCCCGCCAACTCTTTATGTGGTCTGAAACCCTTTTTCTTGATATTGAGGAGAGCCGCTTTGCCGAGTGGCTTAAAAACCGCCAAACAGTGCTCCTCTTTGACGGCCTTGATGAAATCAGCGACCCGCAGCAGCGCATCAGGGCCTGTGGCTGGATTGACCGGATAGTCTCCCGCTACACCAATGCGCGTGTTGTGGTAACCTCTCGCGCTACAGGCTACCGGAAAGGGGAGGGGATTGAGCTGGCCTCGCTCCACACGCGGGCCGACATTATGGACTTTACAGCGGAGCAGCAGACAGAATTTCTGGAGAAGTGGTTCAGCGCGGCACTTGTTGCTGAATTGCCACCAGCCAGAATAACGCCCGTAAGGTGGAAGGATCTCCAGCAACAGAAGGCTCTGCAGAAAGCAAAAACAATCATCAAGTTTTTGGGCCAGGAGGGAAATAAAAGTTTACAGACTCTCGCAAGGGTGCCCATGTTGCTGCAGATTATGGCGATTCTCTGGAAAGAGAGGGAGTTTCTTCCTGGAACCAGGGTTGAGCTGTACGAGGCTGCCCTGAACTATATTCTTGATTATCGCGACCGTCAAAAAGAGATAGAGCCTCTGCTTCCGGCCAAAGATGCCTTGCGTGTGCTGTCCCCGGTCTCGCTCTGGATGCAGGAGCTCCTTGGAAAAGATGAGGTTTCTCGCGAGGCCATGCAGCAGCAGATGCAAGTGCAGCTCGATACGCTCGACCATGCACCTTCAGCATCGGCTTTCTGTAAAAATCTTGTTGACCGTGCCGGGCTGCTGGTTGAGTATGGCGACCGGGAGTATGTTTTCCGCCATAAATCATTCCGTGAGTATATGGCAGGCCATCAGCTCAACAACGATCTCAAGCGTGAGGGCCGTATCACGACGCTGGTGGAGTATTTCGGCAACGACTGGTGGGAAGAGCCACTCCGCTTTTTTATTGGCCAGGTTGATGCCGAATCCTTCGACTCCTTTATGCAGAGGCTTTTCGACTCGCCAGTCAGTGCCGACATGACGCAGAAGCAGCAGAATTTGCTGGAGACACTCATCAGGGAGGCTCCGCAGAAGAAGATTGATGCACTGAAGAGTAAATTGCTTGACCCGGCGACCTCGCCGAATCGGCAGCGATACCTGCTCAAGTCTCTGGAGGGGATCGGCCAGTCTGATACTCACGCGGCAAATGTCCGTAATCTGTTGCAGCAGTTCAGGCAGTCGGGTCTTGGCGAGGAGCTGGCAGTCGGCTCAGCAGGTTTAATGACAGACAAGCTTGGTGCCGACTATATCCTGATACCGGGCGGAACCTTCAACTACTCTGTGACGAAAAATCCGGAAACAGCACCAGACCTTTACGTTGCCAAATTCACGGTGACGAATCGTCTTTACCGCTGCTTCATCAGCTATCTCATGGGAAACAAGATTGAATTTGCCAACAACCTGCCAGTCGCAACTTATCTGGAAGTTCTGTATGAAAAGGCAGGTCAAATCGATGGATTCGGTGACTATCTCACCAAGGGTAAAAAAGAGCCGGTCAGGCTTTTTCGATCCCTTTATGATGACGACAAACGATTCAACAAGGATGACCAGCCGGTGGTTGGTGTAAGCTGGTATGATGCTTGGGCCTACGCACTCTGGCTTTCGCTCCTTGAAAGCAATGGTGGTGAAACTCTGTGCTATCGTTTGCCGGAAGAGAGGGAGTGGGAATATGCCGCAGCAGGCAAGGAGGGTCGTCTCTATCCCTGGGGGAATAAAGAGCCAACCCCGAAACTGGCAAATTATGATGGGAATGAAGGTGCCACAACCCCGGTTGGTCGTTATCCTGAAGGTGCCACCCCCGATGGGTTGTACGATATGGCAGGCAATGTGTGGGAGTGGTGCAGCGATTCATTTGGTTCGAACCGCGTGCTTCGTGGCGGGAGCTGGCTCAGCGATGCTGAGAACTGTCGGTCGGCTTATCGCAACGGGAACACCCCCGACTACCGATACGACCTCGTTGGCTTCCGCCTGGTGTTCGTCCCGTAGTCAGTTGGCTGCTCATTCCGGCTTTGCTTTTGAGCTAAAAGCGGAGCAAAAACAAGGTTGAGGAGAGCGGCTGTGAGGGACGAACTGCCGCACTTCTCAACCGAGCGGGGTGGGCACGAACCACAGAAAATGACCGCCTTGGGCGGTCCGATTTTTGGAGCAGGAAGTATCAGAGCGTGGAGGATTATTGTGGCAGCTCATCCCGTCGGCTTGACGTTTTTCGAGCTGCTGCCTGCCGGTATCTCCCCCATATCATGGCAGGCACAGCAATGCCGATGCTGAAAAGAGCCCCCATTTTTGCGGCGGCCTGAATGTCAGGGTTAAGAAAGGCCTCACCGGCGATAAACAGTGCTACGGTAAACCCGATTCCTCCAATCATGCCAGCCAGAAGAGTGTCCCTGGCGTTCATCCCCTCGGGCAATGGAAAGCCCATCAGTCGGCCCAAAGAGCTGAAGAGTGAAATTCCTACGGTTTTCCCCAGTGCCAATCCTGCCAACACCAGCCAGGTGGCCTCGCTGGCCTGAGAGAAGCGAACGCCTGCATTAACCAGGCCAAACAGAAACATGCCGAGATCCACAAAGAGTCGCCACTCCTGCACAAATCTCTCCAATGTTGAACTTTTGCTCGAAGAGATCTCGAACAGATGCTCCTCCTCAGACTTGCCATGCGGAAGAAACGGAACAACAAAAACCAGTGTCAGTGCCGGGTGAAAATGTCCAAGGTAAAGCCCTGTCCAGACCAGCGAACCAGAAACAAGCAGATATGGCCAATACGATCTGATGGTTGCCCGCGAAAAAAGCGAGGCCACCCCTGTGCCTGCCAGAACCAGAAGAAGCCACATCGGCTCGGGGGGAAGAGCGGGGTTGGGGTAGAAGAGCGCAATAATCAGAATCCCTATGGCATCATCCGCAATTGCCAGGAGTAGCAGAAATGCTACGGCAGGATGCTCTTTTCCAAAAGCGATTCGGGCAACAAGCCAGGCAAGGGCAATATCGGTAGCCGTAGGGATTCCCATGCCTTTTGCAAGGGATGGATCCCCAAAAAAGCGGTTCAGCATCAAGTAAACCAGCACTGGGCCAACAACTCCTCCCAGAGTAGCTATGAGAGCATTGGCTGCTTTTTTTGGCGGGTTGAGATCACCGCCGGGCAGAAGACTCTGGGTGATTTCCGCAGCAGCGATGCCAAAGAAGAGCACCATGAAAAGGTCATTGGTCAAAAAGTGCAGATCCAGCCTGAACAGAATCGGATCATGGATGAAGAGAGCATAAGAGTGGGCATCCATGTTGGCCCAGAACAGGGCGATAGCAACACCCAGAAGAAGTGGCACCGAAAATTCCCGAAGCAAGTTGATGTGCCGTCGCAATGAAAATTCTCCTTGAACTCTTTATGGGATATATTCCTCCAAACTCTGCGGGTTAACCCCGATACCTTTGCAATGATAACACCAAACTTGCCATTGCCACCAATAAATTTGCCTGCGCGATCAATTTTATTCCAGGGAGATAGAGAGGGAAATCGTTCAGTTTAACTTTATGTTACGGTGGAGGGTTCAAAGTTTCAATGAGCAAATTAGGGCGGGTGTCATGCATAAGGTCTGGGCTCTGCAACGGTTCTCTGTGTGGACAAAACCGGCACGCTGACCATGAATCGCATGACCGTGAGCAAACTTTTCGCCCGGGAAAATTTTTTTGATGTTCCAGCGGCTTCAGGGAGCGTTGCGCCGGAAAACTTTCATAACCTGCTCGAATTTGCCCTGCTTGCCACCAAGCTCGATCCTTTTGACCCGATGGAAAAAGCCATCAAAGAGTCGGCCGATCACTTGCTGCGGAGACGGAGCACATACACAAGAGTTGGGATCTGGTGCCACTGGTGTCCGGTTGTTGATGAGGCAAATCCTTTTAACTCCTTTTATAAGTTTTAGTTACAAGAATATTATGGTGTAATCGATTTGAAAAGTAATTTACTTATTGCTCTCATTTGCAATGAGAGTGGAGAGCAGTTCACATCAACTGAGCTTGAAGAGATGAATCTGGTTCAGGTGTACAATCAATATCGTGATGAGCATAACCTGCCGTTTCCGGAAGAGATGCGGGCAGAATAAGTATAGCGCAGCAGTTAAAGTATCGGTATAACTTGGAGGATTGAGATAAGTCCCTTATACTTTACCCTGAAGTCAGGTCGTATTTCAGGGTCTTATAACGCCACATTCTATGCAGCAGGCAAAATTCAGTCTCTCGCCGTCTCTGGTCGAGTTTTTAAACGACTATAAACGCTTTGGATTCAAAGATAAAAGCTCCATGGTTCAGACTGCCTTGCAACGGATGGAAGAGCAGTTGACACTCCAACAGCTTCAACAATCGGCGAATCTGTATGCCGAGCTGTATGAAGAAGAGTCTGAATTACGGGAGTTAACTGAAACAGCTATAACTGGATGGCCTGAATGATAACCTTGAAGCGAGGTCTCATCATTGATGTCAATCTTGATCCAACCCAAGGTTCTGAAACAGGCAAGATTCGACCTTGTGTTATTGTGACGAATGACATTTACAATTCACGAGTGCCAGTGATACAGGTTGTACCCATCACCGCATGGAGTGAAAAGAAATGCCGAATAAAAACTAATGTGGAGATTCAGCCGAGTACTGTAAATGGTCTGACAAAGCCATCCATAGCCGATTGTCTCCAAACCCGCCCGATAGATCATCGCTTCAGACTGGTCAATGTCAGGGGCGAATTGACCACTGCCGAGATGAGAAAAATTGATAATGCGCTGAAAGCCGTTTTTGCATTGTAACGGAAGTTCATATTTCCCAAAAAGTGCACAAGAACTCTTCGAGAGCGTGTGCAGGATATAAAAATATTATCCTGTCTGAACTTGATGCGCGCCTGAGAGAGCAGCTATGTGACCCGCTTGATAATGGCCTTGAACTGATTGCCATGCCGGTCATCGAATCTCTCTTTTTACCTTCAATCCGAAAGTATCGCACAAGTTGAGCCTTCTGTGGTCTGAAGATTTTTTGTGTATAAATTGTAGAGACGGGGTTAATCGCGTCTCTACAATTGGGATATGCGACTGATCGGTAGACAGTGTGGTTTATTGGTTGTTATTGCTGGCGCTGACGAAGTTCTTTGATTTCTTTTTCAGCATTTTGTTTAGAAGAATCATAATCCATGTTTTTTGCCTTATTCAGCAATTCGGCATTTACTTGCCCAACGGGATATTTTACCAATGCATACACTCGGAATAGAGCGCCTTCACGAAGAATTTTTTGTTCCACAACACTGCTGCCAGTTAAAGAAGCCTTACTGTACTGTTCAAGACGGAGCTTGTCAAATCGATCTAACACCGCACTTGTATTTTTTCCACCTTCATTAAGAACCGTGTTCGTCTCTTTTGCTAAATCTGCTTTTAATTGATCAGCAATACCTGAACGGGCATTCAACATTGCCTTCTCAATTGCAAATTGCAAATCTTGCGAAGTTCCAGTACCGATTGCGTATTTATTCTCAAGATCGCTTGTTGGTGGTTTCGACATCCAATTTGGCAGTTCATTAAGATCTATTTGTTTTGCTTGCGGTGGCGCAACAGTTGAGCTTGAAGAGCTGCTGCAACCGGTAGCCAGAGCAATTGAGCCGACAGCGATGAGTTTCAGAAATGAATTCTTCATGGGCTGGGGAGATTTGGATTTTTACGTGATGAGAGATGCACTATATTGGGTTTCTGAATCCATTGAATATAAACGTTATTACAGTAAAACCATTGTACAGAAAAGGGTGAAATTGGTTTAAACGGTCAAAAAAAGTATGCGTGGGATAAAGAGAGTGGGTGGCATGGCAGCCAGGGTGTGGGCACTGTTGTTGTTGGCGCAGTGCCTTATGGTCAGTACGTCGGTTCGTGTGGTTGCCGATGAAACCTTTACGCGAACCGGCAAATACAAGTACAGCGAAAGCGAAAGTATGGCAAGTATGCGAGCGCACGTTAAGGAGACTATCATTCAAGAGGTGTTGGGGGAGGTTGGTGGCCTCAGCCAGAGTATGTTGAATGTGGAAAAGCAGGAGAGTACCACCGGCGGTGGTGTGCGGTCAAGCTCAACGCAGTCTATTACGCAGATTCTCGTGGGTTATACGAATTACAAAGTGGTAAAAGGTTCAGAGCGGACAGATGAGGTCTATTTTCATACCACCGCCGAGGTGACGGTTGACCGTGAGGCCACCAGGCGAAAGCTTGATGAAATCGCTGCCGAACGGAAAAAAGAGGAGCAGGAGAAGTCGCAAATTGTTAAACAAAAGCAGGAGGCATTAGAGCAAAAGAATGCCGCACTTGAAGCGGAGAATAGGCTGTTGCAGCAGCAAGCCGACATCAATGCCAAAGCGAAAGTGCTTGCTGAGCAACAGGCAAGACTTAATACAGACCGAATAAAGACAGAGCAGAGTATAACCTTGCAGCAGGCACTGAATGCAGATGCGAAAGCACTTGCTGAGCGACAAGAGAGGCTGAATTCCGAGGCAAGAGCACTTGCAGAGAAATTAGCGAAGTTAGGTGTTGCCCCAAGCACTCTACCGTTAGCGGCACCGGCACAGCAGGCGGGTGTCCCAGCCAACTTTGTGTATATTCGTGGCGGCACCTTTACGATGGGTAGCCCTGAAAATGAAGTGTCGCGCGTGAGCGACCGCGAAGGGCCACAGCATCAGGTTCGGCTGAGTGATTTTTATATGAGCCGCTATGAGGTAACGGTAGGTGAGTTCAGGAAATATATTGAGGATGGCTACAGTACTGATGCTGAAAACAATCAGGATGCCCAGAATTGGCGGCATGGGGTGTCGGGTCAGTTGCGATCATCAAATGAGGATAATCATCCAGTCATTTATGTGAGCTGGAACGATGCGGTAAAGTACTGCAAGTGGCTTTCGTTTAAAACAGGGAAAAGTTTCCGATTGCCGACAGAGGCTGAGTGGGAGTATGCGTGCCGTGCCGAAACCTCGACTCCGTTTAATACCGGGTACAACCTGACAACGTCGCAGGCAAATTATGATGGCAATTTTCCTTACGACAATAATCAGAAAGGTATTTATCGACAGAATACGGTTGCTGTCAATAGTTTTACCCCGAATGCGTGGGGCTTGTACAATATGCACGGCAATGTGTGGGAGTGGTGCAGCGACTGGTTCAAGGCGAGTTATTATGCTGAATGCAAAGCGAGGGGGACCGTGAGTAATCCTGATAATCAGGAGCCCGGTTCGAACCGTGTAATTCGTGGCGGGAGCTGGAGCTACGACGCCGAGTACTGTCGGTCGGCGGATCGCTATTGGATCACCCCCGACTTCCGGGACAGCTACGTTGGCTTCCGCCTGGTGTTCGTCCCGTAGTCAGTTGGCTGCTCATTCCGGCTTTGCTTTTGAGCTAAAAGCGGAGCAAAAACAAGGTTGAGGAGAGCGGCTGAGAGGGACGAACTGCCGCACTTCTCAACCGAGCGGGGTTGGGCACGAACCACAGAAAGGCCGCCTTGTGGCGGCCGAAATTTTTTTAATGCCGTAGTAACATCTGCATCAATCGTCGGTTCGAACCGTGTTCTTCGCAGCGGGAGCTGGAACAACAGTGCCAAGAACTGCCGATCGGCTTATCGCAACAACGATACTTCATTCCTGCGGCGCGGAAAAGTTTGATACAGTAGTTGGGCGAGCAGAATGAAATACCTTCGCTGTCATGTGATTTCTATCAATATCTATCGCGTTCTTGTTATAAGAACGAATATCTGACTATATTGACTTATACATCGATATAAATTGATAGAGATAATGCTCTCTCATTGCTTGCAACATTGTGCTGTTATGGATCCAGTCAATAACCCTTTTTCTCCAGGAGCTGGTTCGCCGCCGCCTGAACTTGCCGGTCGTGATGCTCTTCTGGAACAGGCACTCATTCTTTTTGGGCGTGTCCGTCGCAAAAAATCAGAAAAAAGTATGCTGATGACGGGGCTGCGCGGAGTTGGTAAAACCGTTCTGCTGAATGAAATGAAGCGCATGGCTGAGCAGGATGGGTATCGTGCCATTTTTCTTGAAGCCTCCGAAAACAAGTTGTTAGCCCTGCAGTTGCTGCCTCAATTGCGAACCCTGCTCTTTGAACTTGATCGCATGGCTGGCACGGGCAACAAAGTGCGTCGGGGGCTTGCGGTGCTGATGAGCTTTATTGGAGCCATAAAGGTGTCGGTGGGAGAATTTGATGTTGGTCTCGATATTGAGCCTGAAAGGGGAGCGGCTGATAGTGGTGATCTGGAAGGTGACCTTACCAATCTCTTTATTGCCGTTGGAGAGGCTGCCGTTGAACGGAATTGCGCTGTTGCAATCCTGATCGATGAAATTCAATATCTCTCATCTCTTGAGCTGAATGCCCTGATTATGGCCATGCATAAAATGCAGCAACTCCAATTGCCATTGGTACTTGTAGGAGCAGGTCTGCCGATATTGGCAGGCATGGCTGGAGATGCAAAGTCTTATGCCGAGAGGCTTTTTAATTTTCCTGATATCGGTCCGCTTCAGGAGGAGGATGCTAACCATGCCCTGCAAGACCCTGTGCAGAAAGAGGGGATTGAGTTTGAGGCGGCAGCACTTCATGAAATCTACCGTTTGACGCAGGGTTACCCATATTTTTTACAGGAGTGGGGGTATCAGGTATGGAATCAGGCGAAGTCATCGCCAATAACCCTGCACCTTGTTCAACAAACGACAGAGCTGGTTGTACATCGTCTTGACAAGAACTTTTTCAGGGTTCGTTTTGATCGGCTGACCGATGGAGAAAAACGCTATCTTCGCGCTATGGCGGAGCTTGGTCAAGGCCCATACCGCACGGCTCATATTTCAGGGCTGCTTGGTGTCGAAAGCAGTGCGACCCTCAGTCCGGTTCGCTCGAAGCTTATTAAAAAAGGGATGATTTACAGTCCGGCCCATGGTTTGATGGCATTTACTGTTCCTGTCTTTGATGAATTTATGCGACGAGTCATGCCTCAATCGTGGCAATCATGACGTTATTCAACGCTGGTATTGCGTTCATTATGACATCTTTGGTCGCAGGTTGCCGGGCGGGTTATGAGCTGCTGCAGCCGGTAGCAAGAGCAATTGATCTGGCAGCGACGAGTTTTATAGGGTGAATTCATCATGGGTTGAGGTGATTTGGATTTTTACGTGATAAGAGATGCGTTATATTAGGCGTGTGAATGTGTTGCAAATAAACGTCGTCATAGTAAAACCATTGTACAGAAAAGGGCGAACCCGGTTTAAACGGTCAACAGGAGTATGCGCAGGATAAAGAAAATGGGCGGCATGGCAGCCATGGTGTGGGCACTGTTGTTGTTGGCGCAGTGCCTTATAGTCAGTACGTCGGTGCGTGCGGTTGCCGATGAAACCTTTACGCGAACCGGCAAATACAAGTACAGCGAAAGCGAAAGTATGGCAAGTATGCGGCAGCATGTGCGGGAGATTATTATTCAGGATGTGTTGCAGTCGGAGGTTGGCGGATACAGCCAGAGTCTGCTGAGTGTGGAAAAGCAGGAGAGTACCATCGGTGGTGGAGTGCGGTCAAGCTCAATGCAGTCTATAACGCAGATTCTTGCGGGTTATACGAAATACAACGTGGTAAAAGGTTCAGAGCACACCGATGATGTCTATTTTCATACCACCGCCGAGGTGACGGTTGATCGTGAGGCAACCAGGCGAAAGCTTGATGAAATTGCCGCAGAACGGAAAAAAGAGGAGCAGGAGAGGTCGCAGATTGTTCAGCGAAAACAGGAGGCTTTGGAGCGCGAAAAAGCAGCGTTGGAACGAGAGAAAACAGCACTTTCGGCACAGAATTCGATGTTGCAGCAGCAGGCAGAGCTTCATGCGAAAGCTGTAGCACTTGCCGAGGATCAGGCAAGGCTGGACAGAGAGCGTCTGGCGGCACAGCAAAGTATTGCAGCCCAAAAGGCGTTGCTGGAACAGCAGGCGGCACTGAATGCGCAGGCGAAAGCACTTGCCGATGAGCAGGAGAAGATGAACCGTGCCTGGGCAGCAACGGCAGGTGCTGCACCAATGCAATCGGGGGCGGTAGCGCATTCAGGTGTACCGGCGAACTTTGTGTATATCCGTGGCGGTACCTTTACGATGGGCAGCCCTGAAAATGAAGTGTCGCGATCTGGAGACGAAGGGCAGCAGCATCAGGTTCGGCTGAGTGATTTTTATATGGGGAAATATGAGGTCACGGTAGGGGAGTTCAGGCAATTTGTTGAGGATTATGGCTACAGTACTGATGCAGAAAAAGGTGATGGCAGTTATGTTTGGGACGGAAATAGTTGGGTGAAAAAAGCAGGCATCAATTGGCGGCATGGTGTGTCGGGTCAGTTGCGGTCATCAAGTGAAGAGAATCATCCGGTGGTGCACGTGAGCTGGAACGATGCTGTCGAGTATTGCAAGTGGCTTTCGTTTAAAACAGGCAAAAGTTTTCGGTTGCCGACCGAGGCAGAGTGGGAGTATGCGTGCCGTGCCGGAACCCGAACACCGTTCAATACGGGGTACAACCTGACAACGTCGCAAGCCAATTACCATGGAGATTATCCGTACAATAATAATCAGAAAGGTATCTATCGAGGGAGTACACTTCCGGTGAACAGTTTAGCACCCAATTCGTGGGGCTTGTACAATATGCACGGCAATGTGTGGGAGTGGTGCAGCGACTGGTTCAAAACGAGCTACTATGCTGAATGCAAAGCGAGGGGCACGGTGAGTAATCCTGATAATCAGGAGCCCGGTTCGTACCGTGTTCTTCGCGGCGGGAGCTGGGGCAGCAATGCCGAGGACTGCCGGTCGGCTTGTCGCTACGGCGGCACCCCTGGCGCCCGCAACAGCCGTGTTGGCTTCCGCCTTGTGTTCGTCCCGTAGTCAGTTGGCTGCTCATTCCGGCTTTGCTTTTGAGCTAAAAGCGGAGCAAAAAAAAGGTTGAGGAGAGCGGCTGTGAGGGACGAACTGCCGCACTTCTCAACCGGGCAGGTTAGGTACGAACCATAGAAATGACCACCGCAGGTGGTCCGACGTTTTTTTTGAAACGCAACAATCTGACAACATTTCCCACCATGCAAATAAAACTGTTTACCATACCCGTCGATGACAGCGGCGCGGCCCAGCAGGAGATCAACACCTTTCTGAAGGGGCATAAAATTCAGGAGATCGAACAAAAGCTGATCAGCAACAACAACGGAGCCTGCTGGTGCTTTTGTGTGCGTTACCTTGACACAGTTTTCAGCGCAGCACCAGAGAGCAAGGCCAAGGTTGATTACCGTCAGGTGCTGGATGAGCCAACCTTCCAGAAATTCTCCAACCTGCGTGCCATACGAAAGCAGGCTGCGGCTGCCGAAGGGCTTTCAGCGTTTATTCTGTTCACCGACGAAGAGCTTGCCGAGCTTGCAAAACTGGAGGAGATCACCGTCAAAAGCATGTTGGGTATCAAGGGAATTGGCGAAAAGAAGGTCGAGCGTTATGCCCCGCGCAGCAAAAAACGCTTTATCGCCACATCCCTGCTTTATGAGGCCAAATTGCAAACAGGGCAATGGTCACAAAAGGAGTTCGCCAACCACGCCATGCCGTTGGTTGCCTTTACTGAATACGCCAATGCAAGAGAATTCAGAAAAAATGTGTACCGTACACTTGTGGCCAGTGAGGAATAAGGGCATCAGTCGTGGGTTCGAACCGCGTAATTCGTGGCGGGAGCTGGAACAACAACGCCGAGAACTGTCGGTCGGCGAATCGCAATTGGAACACCCCCGACAACCGGAACAACAACGTTGGCTTCCGCCTGGTGTTCGTCCCGTAGCTCAAAAGCAAAGTCGGATGACCCGCCACCCCGAGCATGTTTATAAGGCGATTGTGATTGTTTTCACTGTTGCCTTTTTGCGTTTTATGGTACGCGGGGCAGATATTGTGGAAGGCATAGCTACTGGCTTATTCTTTTTTTGTGCGGTGGGAGAGTGAATAATTGCATCACCATTCAAAAGAGTTGCATTTTTAAACCAATTGTCGGTTAATTCGGGTGCTTCATCAGCATCAACCCGAGTACTTTTTGTAACGCTTAATTTCTCTTTCATTTGCGTATCTCATGGATATAATTCGTCGAGTATCTTTTCGTGGAGTCCAAACTATGACCACAACTCGATAGCGTAAAAAACCGATGGTGATAAAACGAGGTTCCCCATAATCCATTCTCTCATCAGGAGCTGTAAAATGCTTGCCGTTAAAGACGAGAGGAGCATCGTAAAAATCAATGCCTCGTTCTTCAAGTGTTTTTTTGCGCTTAGTTGCATCACATTCGATAACCATAGTGTAAGGTAAGAAAAATTAGGTACAAGCTGTAAAACTCCAATGATTGCTCTTTGACCGTTTTGGGATAAAAAATCCTGTGCTGTCTCTTAATTTTGTAGAAACGCCCAAATTGGGTACCTCTATGGGGTGGTGGGGTTTTCTGATTTGTGAGATATGCGTATCATCTCACAATAATTTTTTCTCAATTTTTAAAACAAAACCGGCCATGAAGTGTAAGCGATGTAATGGGGAACTTGCTGACGATGCAAAGTTTTGCAGTCATTGTGGAGCAGTGGCAGAGCAAAGGTGCCCCAACGAGGTGTGTGGTAAAAGTGGATTGCCAGCCGAAGCGCTCTTTTGCCCTGATTGCGGCACAAGGTTAGTTGCTGAACAAGAGCATACTGCATGGCGTTCGCCCGATGTTGCCACATTGGTGCATGAGAGGCAACGCAGTGAGCCGAAGCAGGCAAGTGGCAAAGCCAAAGGTAAACAGTTGGCATCCTTGCGTTACGTGGTGGCAGGAGTTGCACTTGTTGCTGTTGGTTTAACGGTGTGGCTACTCTTTCCGCACTTTCAAAAAGCGGTATTGCCATTAGTAAAGCCGGTGCCACAAAACTTTGTTTTGATTCGTGGCGGCGAATTTACCATGGGTAGCCCGATGTATGAGGGTGAGAGAAGGGATAATGAAACACAACATCAGGTAAAGCTCAGCGATTATTACATAAGCAAATATGAGGTAACGGTTGGTGAGTTTAAGCAATTTATAGATGCTACTAACTACCCAACTGATGCAGAAAAAGGAACGGGTGATTGGTCAGGCAGTTGGGTGTATGATGGTAAGGAATGGAATCAGCAAAAAGGAATCAACTGGCGGCACGATACCGCAGGTAAAGAGCGCCCGGCATCGCAGTATAACCATCCGGTGGTGCATGTCAGTTGGAACGATGCGGTAGCCTATTGCGAATGGCGCTCAGCAAAAGAGGGCAAAACGTACCGCTTGCCAACGGAGGCAGAGTGGGAATATGCGTGTAGGGCAGGGTCAAAAACCCCAACACCGTTTAATACGGGCGGGAATCTTACTACCGCGCAAGCGAACTATGATGGTAACTATCCTTATGGGAAGAATAGCAAAGGGAAATATAGAGGCACAACGGTAGCTGTGAACAGTTTTGCGCCAAATGCGTGGGGTTTGTACAATATGCACGGTAATGTGTGGGAGTGGTGTAGCGACTGGTATGGCGAAAAGTACTACGAAGAGTGTAAGGCGCAAGGCGTTGTAGAAAATCCGCAAGGAGCGGAGGGTGGTAAAGATAGTTCGGACCGTGTAGTTCGTGGCGGGGGCTGGTACGACCTCGCCGAGCGCTGTCGGTCGGCGACTCGCATTTGGAGCACCCCCGGCGACCGGGACATCAGTGTTGGCTTCCGCCTGGTGTTCGTCCCGTAGTCAGTTGGCTGCTCATTCCGGCTTTGCTTTTGAGCTAAAAGCGGAGCCAAAAAAAGGTTGAGGAGAGCGGCTGTGAGGGACGAACTGCCGCACTTCTCAACCGGGCGGGGTGGGGCAGGAACCACAGAAAAGGCCGCCTTGTGGCGGCCTAAATTTTTGGGAGGGGAATGTATTTTTTCGTGATTCATACATTCGCAGGCAGAGAGT
>Ga0194037_1001325_pt1 | contig 18001 bp, 16 predicted proteins | sample JunL306m_MetaG_FD_148653 | JGI IMG/M metagenome (GOLD analysis project Ga0194037, IMG submission 148653) | Anoxic zone freshwater microbial communities from boreal shield lake in IISD Experimental Lakes Area, Ontario, Canada - Jun2016-L304-6m | ecosystem: Environmental > Aquatic > Freshwater >...
TTCTTATGCAATTCAGGTTGTATTGCCCAAAACGCAGTTGACAAAATAATGAAACTCAGGCATTCAGGAATTGCCATATGGATATAAGCAGGAATATCTGTTATAAAGACCAACCCGATCAGCATCATCAAGGATAAAAACAGAACGGTAGATAATAGATAAAATTGAGAAACTGCATACTTACGCTGATGAAGTACATAAGTAATTGCAGCAATCACTAAAAGACTTGAGGCAGATAAGGGCGACATGCGACCCGGATAATATTTGGAATGGACAATAGAATTGTCTTTCACAAATAATTCATCAATTCCAAATCGTAATTGTAACAAATATTCTACTAGCGTGCATGTAGCGATCAAGATCACAACAATGGATAATGCTGAAGCAACCCATTGCATGCGTGTATTTTCTGGAAAAAAATATTTTAAAATTAAAACAAGAGAAACTAAGGCCACTGAAAAAGCCAGATTGAATTCTGTAGGTACCAATCCGGGCAAAAATGTTTTCAGTATAACAATGTTGGTGATCCAGCCAAACATAACGGTGATACTCATTGCCAAACAGGCAATTGAACTAAGCAGCACTAATATGGGCAGTTTACCTTTGAACATCTAAAACAGCAGTTGATATATGACGCAGCTTTATTAAACACAAAGAAGAAACAGAACATCGTAATAATTAAATGACCATTCCTGTAATAAAAAACTTCAAAAAGGTTTAATATATATATACAAAACTAAGCTTTAATACATTATTCCAATTTCAAGGCCGAAATGCTACAATCACCTTAATTACTATCCCTTACACAAAATTAAAAATTTTAATCGTGCTTATTTGTAGTTCTTTTACTACACAAAGATTGGAGACAACACTACTTTTTCCCCCATTTGAAAGGTAGAAATTTGTGTCATAGTTTTTAGGCAAGCTCAGTAGTAAAGATCCTCATATCCTATCAAAACATTAAGCAGGCAATCCTAAATAAACCAATCTTATACCTGCTGAAAAATAATACCGCCTTTCATCCCCGAAAGGCGGCTTTTTTTTGCATAAAATGAGCTATCAGCCCAGTATAGGGGCAATGGAGAAAAACTTGATCTATCGTAAATTATATGGTACCCGGGTCAGGGTTTCAAACCAGCAATGTATTTGATGATCGCCAGGCGGATGTCGGACCTTGCATCGGTAACATCGGTATGTGTGGGATAAATTTTAATGATCTCAGGATTGTCTTTTTTCAGAAAATCCATATTTGCCTCGCCACCGGTCATCAGGAAATCAGTAAGCGCGATTTTGTATACCTTATCCGGATCGATTGGGTTTCCATGTAACGACCAGTTTCCTGTTCCGCTTACATTCACCAACTCTGGGGAATATTGCAAAAAACCTCCTATTCCCTTATTCTTTAAACTTGCTGCCATGATCCTCACCAATAAACTACCCTTCATATCCACTTCCATAATACTCCCTCCAAATGGAAGGCTGCGAATGATATCATACTGGGTTACCGGCATTTGCAATATATCATCTACCCTGATCGAACCAGAATTGATTAGTACCAGATCCGATTCAGGCGAAGCCTTTTTCATGGCTTGTACGATTAACTTGGTGAAATTAGTCGTTTGTGTTCTGATCATGGATTCACGTCCATCTAAAGGATCTCCATTTGCCATCACTACTTTTCTGGCATCAAAGCCCAGTGCTGCATAATTTTTTTCGCCGATCGACATCCATTTTTTAACCCCCGCATCTGTTAACGAATCAGCCGCTATCTGATCATTGATCATCTGTAACCTGGTTGAAACCTTTACCTGATGGTCGATTTTATTCAGTTCAAGTGTAATGATATAAGCAGATCTGGCATTTGCATGTGCTTTGGTAATGATCACATTTCCTACTTTTCCGTAGCGCATATCGTGTTCATGGCCACCAAGGATGAGGGCAAGACCCGGAATTTTCAGGGCCAGCAGGCTATCATCTTCCATAAGCTGATGGGTAATGGCCACTACCGCATCGCAGGAGTCTTTGAGCTGGTTGTAACAGGTTTGAGCCGTGGCAAACAGATCCGTATAATTAACGTATCCGGCATTATTGAAAGGTAATGTGAGTCCCATAAAACCAATCCTGGCCGTGGTTCCATCCGCATCCCGAACCGTCATGATATAGGTTTTGGCGAATGGCTCTGCTGTTCCAGCAAATGTTTTTGCAAAAGGTAAAACCCCATTGGCTGTTTGATGGAAAGTATTGGAAGATATCCATTTGAATTTTGATTCGTTTATGCGACTCAACAATTCATTTTCATTGATATCAAATTCATGGTTGCCAAAAATGGCCAGATCAACGCCTGCATCATTCATCGCTTCCACCATCTGCCTGCCGCGGATTCTGCTGCCTTCAAATTTAAGGCTATTGTATACCGATGGACTAAGAAAGTCGCCGGCCATCACCATATAGGTATTCGGATTCTTTTGAAGCAATTCCTTTTTAACGGTAGCCACCCTGGCCATGCCGCCGGTTTTGCCTCCCTCGAGCGGTGCTATTTCATAAACATCATTGATCAATACAAAATTGACATCAATTTTTCCATTGTTTGTATTTGCCAGCTTACGGGTATTGCTGCATGAATAGAGGATAATAACAAATAGGAAGGATAAATAACGGAATTGCTTTCTCATGTTGGTGAATTGAAGAAGCAATTTATAAAACTATTTATAAATCATTACAGGAAAAAAAAGCCCTGCAATTGCAGGGCTATAGTAGTAGGGAGATCCAAATATGGTAGAGATTCTGAAAAAAACTTTAAAAAGGGGACAACAACCTGTTGCCCCTTAACAACTATTTTTCTCGGAATGCTTATTGTTTAAATATTTTACGAGTTTGTTTTTCCTGGTCAGAAATAATATCGATCAGGTACATACCGGCAGGCAGATTAGCAATCTCGCTGGATAATACGATTATGTTTACCCCTTTGGTTAAACTAACTGTACGTTCCAGAGATTTTTGCCCAACTGCATTACTAATACGAATATTTACATCCTTTACTTTATCGCTGCTGATCTCCATCTTGAAATTATTGCGGAATGGATTGGGATATACTGAGAAATCTTTCACCACTGCATCATTTAATCGAAGGGCTACGATATTGCTGTAATAGTATTTGCCATCCACGTCCAGGGTTTTGATCCTGTAATATATGATACCGCTTGCATTTGCAATTGGATCGTTGTACTGGTAATCAATATCCATCGAAGAGTTACCGGCTGCAGCTTTATTGGCAATGGTTTCAAAGTTTACGCCATCGATGCTTTTCTGAATCTCAAAATGATGTGTATTGGATTCGTTGGCAGTGGTCCATTTCAACAGGGCGTTAGTGCCTTGTTTTCCCACAGAGAAAGCCGTCATGCGCAAAGGCAGTGGAGATCCTGTTGGGAATAGGTTAGAAGCCAGATCCTGTATACCAGTTACTGCAAGCACCTGGAATAATCCTACAGTACCAGCGGGACCGTTAACCGTGGCGGCATCCAAATAGAATATACCCTGATCGGTAGAGAAATATATAGAACCAAATGCATCAAATGCAACACCATTCACACTTCCGGTAAAGGCAGCATTGGTAGCATTGTCAATTAGGTCAAAGCGTTTGGTCATTACGGTAGAATTGCCATTAGGCGTTCCTGAAAATAACTGGGTAACTCCACTGCCATTATTAGCGAGTGCATAGATCATTCCTTCGCCAGACACACAGAGATCACCATTTTGGAAATTGGCTACCGAAACAGCTGGTCCAATTAAGGTTACTCCATCAGCATCTTCCAAAGTAACGGGAACGGCGCTAGTTCCATTCGACTGGAATTTTGCCAAATATAAAGTTGTACCATCTCCGGCAAGGATCCAACCACGTCCATCAAACCCCATTCCTAACCGTACAAATCCAAGGTCATTAGTAGCTGCTCCATTCATATCAAGCGAACCTATTCTTGTAATAGAACCACCCGCTGAAGTACTTGCATACACTTCTACCATACCTCCGTTTGCAGATGAAGTACCCAACCAGTAAAAATTACCGGTAGCAGGTGTGGGTGTAGCAGACCTTCCTAGTGCAGCCGATCTGGTAGTAGTACTGGTTGCACCGGGGAATGACAAGTTAAACATATTAGTAGGTCCGTTTACATATAATCCCTTAATAACGGTAAGACTTGATACTGCTGTACCACTTGCAGACGAAGCCCAAAGATTCGGAGTGGCCGGAGCTGTATATACATTAACTACAATAGTAGCAGATGTTAAGTTTGTAGTCCCCCGTGTAGCATTAACCGATACATTATAAGTACCTGCTGTTGGGAAAGTGATCACTTTGGTATCAGTTGCACCTCCTGCAGTATTTGGATTTGCACCAGGAATAGTAGTTCCAGGAGCAGTCCAGGTATAAGTAATATTACCTGAGCCATTAAAATTGCTGGCAGCAGCTGTAAAACTGATGGTTCCACCAGCAAGCACAGCCGTGGTTACAGGTGTTAGGGTTAGTGCAGGTGAAGGAACAGTAACAACTACAGTTGTTGCAGATGAGGTAGCATTCACTCCTCCACCACCTTCTTGTACTAAACAAGTAATCTGAAAAGTACCTCCAGAAGGAAATGTAGCAGTTGATGCTGAACTATTGTTAGTTACCGTATTAGGATTGTTAGAAAAACTAACACCGGCAGGTACAGAAGACCATGTATAAGTGAAATTTCCATCTCCGCCAGGCCAGTTGGTGTTATTACTATTCCTAGTAGCTGTAAAACTAACGGTACCGCCTACAGAAATATTCTGGGTGGTATTAGGAGAAAGCGTAACAGCGGGTTGTGCAAATAATTTCGCTGTAGGTGCAAGCATTAATAACATTAATGCACTTAATAATTTTTTTCTTGTAAAATTTTTCATGTTTCAGGGTTTAATAGGTTTACATGGTTCGGATAGGACATTAGTAGCCGGGTTCATCGTATGCATACTTTGGTTATACAGCAGGCAATGCGGTGTACACAGCTATTGGATCGGCTTTTAAAAAGGATGGAATTTCCGGTGGTAATTACAAGGATACTATCAGTAAACTGGTATCAGAAGAATTGGATTTCAGAGTCATCATGCTGAATAGTCTACATAGAGTAGCTTAAACAATTAGCATGATGGTTGGTTTGTTCGAGGTGCGAGAGCAAAGTTAAACATTAGTTTTAACATTACAAGATATTATTATAATATTTTTTCTACTTTTTATATATACTATTTTATTTATGCATAATAATATATATAACAACTAAATTTCCCCTATTTAAAGAGCTATTTTTTGCATGATTAATGTTCATACACTAATATTTATTTGTAGTTTATTATTTCAAATAACTGCTTATTTTACGACAAAAATGTACAAACCTCACCGTATAATCCACATTCTGTTTAAGGAATAGGCAATACGCAGTAACAAAAAAGCCTGTGCAAATTGCACAGGCCTTTTAACTATATTCAAATTGGCTTCTGATTTTTTAATGATTCAGTTTAGCCCCTTACTTAATTCATGGCACTATTTCTTAGGGTCGATCTCATTGAGTAAAGTACGGGTAGGTACTTTATCATAGCTCATCAAAAAGTCGATCTTGCCATTCTTGAACCTCCAATTGTCATTATATAAAACCGAATCCCTTTTACCACTCTTTTCCACCCACTTATTATAAGTAGTAATGGTAACCCAGTCTTCATTGCTTTCTGTATCGTGTAAGGAAACAGCAGAAACAATATTGTTCATGGTTACACCATATTCGCCACGATTAGAACTCAGGGCCTCTTTTATCCTGGAATTAGGCAATACGATCTGCTCCCTCTCGGCAGGCAAACGCAGGGTGACTGTATCGGTAAAAATTTGAGTCAGTTTATCAATATCCTTTACATCCCAGGCAGCATAAAATTCTAGTGCAGTTTTGATATGCTCAGGATTTCCAATTTCCCACTGGGTATACTTAATGCCCTTAAGGTAATCAGGTTTCTCTTGCTTATTGCCCTCCACCGTTGTTGCAGATTTTGCACTGCTGTCGGCATTGCTAGCAGAATTTTCAGATTTTTTATCATTGCATGAGATCAGCAAACAAACTCCCGCAATAACCGTAATGATTCTTTTCATAAAGTTGGTTTTAGATTTGGGTGAATTTTTCAATAAAGATGCAAATTATTAATTTTTTCGCCATCTCGGATAAGATTTTTAAGCCAAGATCACTGAACAAATATTTGATCTAACGGATACCCCTCCTACTTATTACAGGTTATTCTTTGCGGCCACGATCTGCCCCAAATGATACGCATCATGTTGCAAACAACCCATGATCAACTGATAAAAAGTTTGCCCCTCTTTTGGCGACGGCTTATCCAGATTCTCCTCACGGAAAGCCTGAATGGCATTCCTCAATAAATGATAGGCTGCTTCAAAATCCAAATTGGTTTGCCGCCACTGTGCTTCATCCATAATATCGGGCAGTAAAAAATCAGCAAATGGGGGTGGGTTATCGGATCCGGTTAGCCGGTTCACCACCCGGGTACGCCAATACGTAATATGTGAAACCAGTTCCCAGATACTATTGCTTATCCCCGGTCTTTTTAAACCAGCCCCGGCAGCATCTACCTGTTGAAGTGCTTCCTTGAAATTAATGCCTACCCAACATTGACCATGCTGCAGATCGGCAAACAGTTTTACGATGCGGTTAATTTCATTAGCCATATTTTTGTATTGATAAATGAAGATTGCTGATCAATAAGCAGTCATATATAACCAACTGGAAAACCACCAACAAAATTATATAAAAAACAACATATCCTCGGTTACCTTTACGGTGTTTTCTTGCCGTGATGAAGGAACAAAATACTTGCTTATGAACATTGAATTCAACAAAAATGAAGATGCCATGAAACGGGCATTAGGTCTGGTTAAACAACGCCTCGAAATCATTCATGAGGGCGGCGGGAAAAAATCCCTGCAAAATCAGCATGACCGAAATAAACTTTCGCCCCGGGAAAGGATCAGCTATCTCATTGATGCAGATAAACCTTTTACCGAACTCGGCGCTTTTGCAGGCTATGATATGTATCCTGAACAAGGCGGATGTGCCGCAGGCGGAACAGTGGCAGGCATCGGTTATGTAAGTAGCCGACAATGTATGATCGTAGCCAATGACCAAACCGTTAAAGCCGGCGCCTGGTTTCCCATCACCGGTAAAAAGAACCTGCGCATGCAGGAGATCGCCATGGAAAATCATCTTCCCGTAATCTATCTGGTAGACAGTGCCGGTGTATACCTTCCCTTACAAGACGAGATCTTCCCCGATAAAGAACATTTTGGTCGCATATTCCGCAACAATGCCAAAATGAGCGCCATGGGCATTACTCAAATTGCTGCTGTGATGGGTGCCTGTGTAGCCGGCGGCGCTTACCTGCCCATCATGAGCGACGAAACACTGATGGTGGAAGGAAACGGATCGATCTACCTGGCCGGCCCCTATCTTGTAAAGGCTGCCATTGGAGAAGATATTGATAGTGAAACCCTGGGAGGTGCCGAAACCCATAATGCCATCAGCGGCATCGCCGATTATAAATTCCCCACAGAAGAAGCTTGTTTAGACCAGATCAAAAAGATATTCGACAAATTAGGCCCTGTAAAAAAAGCGGGATTCGATCGCATAGAGCCGAAAGCTCCAAAAAATGAGCCTTCAGCCATTTATGGTATTATGGCAGAAGGCAATACCCGACCTTATGATGTAACTACCATCCTTGATTCGATCGTGGATGCCGGCAGCTTCGACGCCTTCAAAACAGATTATGGAAAAACCATCGTTTGCGGATACGCGCGAATTGACGGATGGGCGGTTGGTATTGTAGCCAACCAACGCCTGATCGTAAAAAATAAAAAAGGTGAGATGCAATTGGGCGGAGTGATCTATAATGATAGTGCCGATAAAGCCGCAAGATTTATCATGAATTGCAACCAGAAAAAGATCCCCCTTGTTTTTTTACAAGACGTGACCGGATTCATGGTGGGCAGTCGTAGTGAACACTCGGGCATCATCAAAGATGGCGCAAAAATGGTGAATGCTGTAGCCAATTCTGTGGTTCCCAAGATCACCATCATTACCGGAAACTCTTATGGAGCCGGCAATTACGCCATGTGCGGCAAAGCCTACGATCCCCGCTTCATCTTTGCATGGCCTACCGCTAAAATTGCTGTTATGGGTGGAGAGCAGGCGGCCAAGACCATGCTACAGATCCAGGTTGCCACCCTGAAAAAGAAAGGAGAACTCATTACACCCGAAGTGGAACAAAAATTATTGCAGGAACTGATCCAGCGATATGATGCACAAACATCTGCCTATTATGCTGCAGCACGCTTATGGGTAGACGATATTATTGATCCGGCAGCAACCCGTCAGGTCATCAGTGAAGGGATCGCTGCAGCCAATCACAATCCGGATATCCCGGAATTTAAAACCGGCGTTTTGCAGGTATAATCATTAGCATCATGTCGTTTATAAAAATATATACCGATGGATCTTCGCGTGGAAATCCGGGTCCTGGTGGACTGGGCGTCATCCTCCTTTGGGGTACCCATCGCAAAGAAATATCCAAGGGTTTCCGCCTTACCACCAATAACCGCATGGAACTGCTGGCCGTGATCACCGGACTGGAAGCCATCAAAAAGAAAGACCTGCCGGTGATGATCTATTCCGACAGCCAGTACGTAGTGCGGGCCATTGAAGAAGGCTGGTTGAAAAAATGGGTCGCCACTGATTTTAAAGGAGGTAAGAAAAATAAAGATCTCTGGATGCATTACCACCGGCTGGCCATGCACATGAAAATAAAAATGAACTGGGTAAAAGGACATGCCGATAATCCCCTCAATAACCGATGCGATGAACTGGCTACCGAAGCGGCAGATGGAAAGCATCTGGAGCCCGATAAAGGCTATGAAGCACTGGTTAATGACTCAGACCAGCTGTAAATAAAAGCAGCCCGAAACCGGGCTGCTCACGAATTATTTATTGAATTAATTTATGCTGTGGCTTTGCTGAAACTGCGCTTTTCCATTAAATAATAACCGCCAAACAATAATGAGCTGTATGCCAGATCGGTCAATAGCGATTTAGCAAGAAAAGGCAAACCGCCGATCAAACAATCCACATACCCCGCTGCATTACTAGGATATAAATGATAGATCGGATTATCAGTCATGAAGAACACTGAATTTGATAACAGAAAGAAAACGATCGAAGCGGCAATGGAGAACCCGGCTACATTCAATACATTGATCCTTTTTAATCCAAAACCCATCACCGTGATCAATGCATAGATACCATAATGCAATAACTGACCCCAGCCCCAGAATCCGGGAGCAATACTAAATGCCTCAAATAATACATCCGACAGGAACATTGCCAACAAAGGCAGTGCAAAAGCAAGTTTTTTATTGCTGATGACGGAGCCCCCTAATAAGGCCATGCCAATGATCGGACTGTAATTGAACGGATACAGGATCAGTCTCGAAAATGCCGCTGCTACGATCATCAATGCGGCGATCAGAAATAATGAAAAATTTTGCTTACTCATTCAGGTTGCTTTGTGACAAAAATAGGCAATAATATATTTTAACCATCATTTTAAATAAGCATTTATCCTCATGCTGTTAATTACGTGATTTCTTATTTTTGAAAAATGGCAAAACACCGTCACACGGGCATTTTGGGAGAAACCCTGGCTGTTGAATATTTTTTCAACCAAGGCTACAAGATCCTGCACAGAAACTGGCGACATGCCCATTGGGAAGTGGATATCATTGCTGAAAAAGAACCCGTGCTCCATTTTATTGAAGTAAAAACAAGGAGAACAAAGCGGTTCGGACAGCCAGAAGACAATGTAAATAAAAAGAAAATACAGAACCTGGTGAGCGCAGCAGAAGCCTTTCTTTATCTATTTCCACATTGGAAAAGAATACAATTTGATATACTTTCAATAACGATGCTACACAATGAACCCGTGGAGTATTTTTTGATCGAAGATGTGTATTTGTGATTGCGTGTTGGAGGTTGGAGGTTGTCCCGAAAGCTTTCGGGAGGAAGTTGGAAGTTGGGAGTTGGAGGAAGTTCATAGTTTATAGTTCATAGTTCATAGTTCAATTAGATTGTGACACTCTAATGTTAACGAAACCCCCTAAACAACTAAACACCTAAACAACTAAACTTCTAAACAACTTAACTCCTCAACCAACCTTAAACCTTAAACCTTAAACTTTAAACCTTAAACCCTCTTCACCCAACCTTAAACGACTTAAACCCTTAAACGTTTTAAACGTTGCCTTCCAACGCCGCCTCCAGTTTCTCCACCAGCTTATATGTAGCCGGGCAGTACTCAATATTCTGCTTGTGCACATGCATATAGTCTACCATCTTTTTCTTGGGAAGATGCGGGAAGCCTGAGCAATCTGCCGGGCGAATTTCGTAGATCGAACATTTATTGTCTTTCAGGTTCAGGAACTGACAAGGTTGTTTCTTATTCTGCCAATCCTTATCCTTTTTTTCATATACCAACCATTTATCACTGAACTCCTGTGGCGTTTGCTTGAAATGCGCCGCGATCCTTTTTATATCCGTTTTGGTATAGGTGGGCGTCATGGTCTTGCAGCAATTGGCACAAGTAAGACAATCCACTTCTTTCCATACTTCTTTTTCTAATGATAGGGTAATAGCATCTATTCCTCGTGGTGTTTTCTTTTCTATTTTGGTTAAAAAACGTTTCATCCGTTTTTTATTATGCCTTACTTTCTGTTTGAACGAACGAAGATTTACTGCCTGCATATGGAATATTGATAACTATTAACGAATTTTAAGCAGCGAAAATAATGTTTAATTGATTCCAACCATCAATCTTAATTTTTAAAATATGAGCCGCTGTGTGGGAAGTATATAAAAATGGCTTCAAAGCCTGGTTGCAATTAGAGAAATCACTCGCCGATAATTCGGTGATGGCCTACCTGCGCGATATCGATAAACTTACGCAATACCTGCAAGCGCATGATCTGCTGAAAATCCCACAGGAACTGGAGTTGGCCGATCTGGAACAATTTGTTCAATGGATACATGGACTGGGCATGACCGCCGCATCCCAATCTCGCATCATATCCGGACTCAGGAGTTTTTATCAATATTGTTTGCTGGAACAGATCAGCACAATTGATCCTACTGTATTGCTGGAGGCGCCCAAACAAAAAAGGGCATTGCCCGATGTTCTGGGATTTGATGAGATCGAAAAGATGATCGCCTGCATTGACCTGAGCAAACCAGAAGGCGGACGCAATAAAGCCATACTGGAAACCTTGTACAGCTGCGGACTGCGTGTAAGCGAGCTCGTTAACCTCAGATTAAGCTGCCTGTATTTGGATATCGGATTCATCCGGATAATTGGAAAGGGGAACAAAGAAAGACTTGTACCCATTGGCAGCGATGCGATTAAGTATATTACGATCTATCGGAATGATATTAGGGTACATGTGGCCATCAAACCCGGACAAGAAGATTTTTTATTCCTCAACAACCGGGGCAGCCAACTCTCCCGTGTGATGATCTTCCTGATCATTAAAGCACTGGCAAAAAAAGCCGATATCAATAAGAATATATCGCCGCATACCTTCCGCCATTCTTTTGCAACCCACCTGGTAGAAGGCGGTGCCGACCTACGTGCCGTGCAGGAAATGCTGGGACATGAAAGCATCACCACCACGGAGATCTACACACACCTGAACCGCGAATTTCTGCGCGATACCTTGCAACAATTTCATCCGGCATTCAAATAAAAAAACCGGCCAGATGCTCCTGTATAAAAACTATCGTGAGGCAGACATCATGACCGGTAATAGAACCATTACTATTGAACTATGAAACTACTCGCTAATTGAAAATTTGTTTTTTGAGTTTGATCATTTGAATACACGCGAACATGGTACAAACCTGCGGGCCAACCCATACCGATCATCAGACTCAAGGGCCCCTCCTTCCCCATTTCACTGGATTCCTTTTGCAGCATAACCCTTCCGCTTTGATCGAGCACCACAATATTCAAAAGCATGCCCGCAGGGTTGGTTACTGAGATTTTGCATGTTTGTCCACGTAACACAGGATTGGGATAGATCGATAAAGTTGGATTAGCCTGAACAATAGTTTCTCCAATTATTTTATTATTTAGTAACCTATCTTTTTCTAATATCAATGTCTTATTATTCTTAGATCTTTTTGTACTTATTATGATAACATCTTTTATAGGTTCACATATAACCATTCCTGATACCCTACAGCCTGTCATTACCCATACTGTATCAATTTGGCTAATTTTACAACTATCGAAGTAAGAGATTTCTTGAACTGCTCCATCAACAACTAATAAAGGCAAATTACTATTAGTAAGCAAGCGGCAACATCTGAAATATATTCTACAAGAATTATCAGGAGCCTGTCGATTTACCAGGTCAACTCTATTTTTATTCTGCAAAACCATTCCATCACTAACTGTTTCTATTTTTTTTTCTGCGCTTACAGCAAGATCATTAAACAAGATCTTAGCCGTAGATGTTTTGATCTTAACTCCAGGCCTCTTACAACATAGCGCCCTTGATATCACTTCAGGTTTAGGTTGAACAGCTATTGATCGTTGTTGTGCCATTACCAGATCCGATTGACCAAGCAGCAAGAAGGCTAGCAGAAAGTTCCTTCTGCGGGAGGAGCTATTATTTCCTCCCGCATTAGGCATTATTTTCTTGATTAAAGCAGTTATTATAAACATGGCAATTGTTTTATTTGGTGGCAGATTCATCTTCATCATCTTCCTGGTATAATTTTTTGCGATCCGATTTTTTAACCAGGGTTACTGCTTTTTGTACCAGCTGCACAAACTCTTTTCGGTATCCTTCTTTATCAATTCCCATAGCGCCATTGCTCAGGTTGATCACTGATTTAAAACTGGATTGCTGCTTGTAGGCAGAATTGCGGAGCAACATGCCAAAAGAAGCAACAGCAGCGGCGAAACGATAATTATCAGAAGTAGTAGCAAGGGCTTTATTTTCGTCGAGCACAGGCACTTCCATCAATTTGCTGGTAACGCCATCGGGTTGTTTGTAACGAAGTTTAACGGTCATCATTTCATTTCCCTGGGCACTGTTAGAGAATTTTTCGGGCTTTTGATATTTCAGCGGGTCGGTCGATTTCAGGAAAGCAGAAGCCACCCCTGCAGGAATGATCTCGTATAGGGCAGTGACCGTATGACCACTTCCCATATCACCCGCATCTTTTTTATCGTCATTAAAATCTTCTTTGTTCAGCATCCTGTTCTCATAACCGATCAATCGATAGCCGGCTACTTTTGCAGGGTTGAATTCGATCTGCAATTTTACGTCTTTGGCAATGGTGAATAAGGTTCCGCCAAATTCGCTCACCAATACTTTTTTGGCTTCACTCAACTGATCGATATAAGCATGATTACCATTTCCTTTATCGGCCAGCTTCTGCATTTTTGCATCCTGGTAATTACCGGTACCAAATCCCAGAACTGTAAGAAATACACCACGCTCTCTTTCTTTTTCGATCATGCGTTCCAGTTCGTCGTCGCTGCTCATGCCTATATTGAAATCACCATCGGTACAAAGGATCACGCGGTTATTGCCTTCTTTTATAAAATTATCGGCAGCCGTTTTATAAGCCAGCTGAATGCCTGCTCCGCCTGCTGTTGAGCCACCTGCATCCAGTGCATCAATGGCATCTTTTATCTTTTGTTTTTGCATACCATTGGTGGCAGGCAATACCAATCCGGCATTTCCTGCATATACGCATAAGCTTACTTTGTCTTTTTCACGCAACTGGTCGACCAGTAATTTCAGCGATTTTTTCAGCAACGGAAGCTTGTCTTCGCTATCCATTGAACCAGACACATCGATCAAAAAAACGATATTGCTGGCCGGCAGATTTTCAACCGGAATAATCTTGCCTTGCAAGCCGATGAGGGCGAGACGATGGTCTTTGTTCCAGGGACATTCACTGATCTCGGTATTTACAGAGAAAGGATCGTTCTTAGTGGGTTGAGGATAAACATAGCTGAAATAATTCACCAACTCTTCAATGCGAACGGCACCGGCTGGTGGCAATTGTCCGTTATTGAGAAAACGGCGCATATTGCTATAGGAAGCCGCATCTACATCGATGGAAAAAGTTGAAAGCGGTTCATCCGTTACTTTGCGGAAATCATTTTCGGTGATGGCTTCATATCCTTCACGATCGAAATCAGCGACCACACTATTGTTACCCTGAATAGATTGACTACCCCGGAGCATTACCGGAGAATTTCCGTTGGCTGTAATTTGTACTCCCGAAGCTTTGCCAGCCAGGCTGTATACTACATTAGATGATGGGCTGATATTCAGCTGTTCGCCTTGAACAACCGACGTAGAATAACTGAGTGAGCGGGTCTGCCTTTTAATACCATAGCCCATTACTACTACTGCTTCATTCATGGTGGAGATGGATTTCATTTGCACCTGCAATACGGTCATGCCCTTTTTGATCTTTATCGACTGTGTGGCATATCCTACGCCGGAGAACTGAACTACATCACCTACAGATACGCGGATGGAAAAAGCTCCATTCGCATCGGAGGAAGTTCCGGATTTAGTTTGCGACACCATTACGCTGGCATAAGGGATCGGACTCCCATTTTCATCGGTGATCTTTCCGGTTAATACGAATTGATCGGTTGGTTTGAACGACAACAATACCAGTACTACTGCCGTAACTGTGATTATAATTTTTTGCATAACATTGATTTGTTATACAGATGCAGCATGTTTTAGGATTACATAAAAAATAATGGAAGAAAATTAATCAGCCATAATTGTGGAGGGGAAATTAATAGGAAGAAGATGTATTGGGATTGAGCGGATAAACATTTCCCACTTCAATTACATCCGTTGTAAGTTGACCGTTTCGTTGGACACTTTTTTGTGATAATTTTTGAAGAGGCTTTCCCACCTGAGTTTCAACACACCGAGGATACCCTCTTTTACGATCCCTTTATTCATTTTGCTGGCGCCCAGTTTGCGGTCTTTGAATGTAATAGGCACTTCAGTGATCTTAAAGCCAAGCTTCCATGAAGCGAATTTCATTTCGATCTGAAACGCATAACCCACAAAATGGATCCCATCCAAGTTCATTGATTCCAGTACTTCGCGACGGTAACAAACAAAACCTGCAGTGGGATCTTTCACCGGCATCCAGGTGATGATGCGGGTATATACAGATGCTCCTTTAGATAAAATAATTCTGTTGGCCGGCCAGTTCTCCACTGCTCCTCCCCGCACATACCTCGACCCAACAGCCACACCAGCACCAGCTTTGCAGGCTTCGTACAAACGTTCCAGATCGGCGGGATTGTGAGAAAAATCGGCATCCATTTCAAAAATATATTCATAGGCTTTATCGATAGCCCATTTAAATCCATGGATATAGGCGGTGCCCAGTCCTAATTTTCCCATTCGCTGTTCCAAAAACAACTGGCCCGGATATTTTGAAAAAAGTGATCTTACAATTTGTGCGGTATCATCCGGAGAGTTATCATCAATGATGAGTACATGATAATTTTGTTGCAAACCGATCACAGCAGCGATGATGGCTTCAATATTTTCCTTTTCATTATAAGTAGGTATGATGACCAGTTTCTCCAAATCCCTGTTACAATTTAATACGGGTAAATTTACAATTATTTGCCGAATGGGATTCCAACATATTAGATAATAAACGATTTAAGTGTTCTTTAACAGGGTCCTGTTGAGAATTTCAGTGAGTTTTTGCTTGGTATGCAAGGGGAAATCGCCCCTCATCATCCAGTCGTAATACTGAGGTTCTGCCCTTAATACATCTGTTACCAATCGGCCTTTATGTTTTCCAAAATTAAAGATCTCGTTGCCTTTATCATCAAATCCAAAACGGCGGGCATAGTCAACAATCTTCTCTTCTCCGATCACACCCAGGATAGAATCAATTGAATCGCCAAGATTCTTGTAGCGATCTAATTGAGCCATAAATACATCAATGGTGGCAGTAACATCGGTTTCTGCTCCATGCGCACCCACCAGTTCTTTTTCACAAAAGAATTTGTAGGCCGCGGTCAATGTACGGGGCTCCATGGTATAAAATATATGTTGAACATCGATCATCCTGCGGGTGCTCAGGTCAACATCCATTCCCGACCTTAAAAATTCTTCCATAAGAATGGGAATATCAAACCGATTGCTGTTGTATCCACCCAGATCGCAATTGTCGATGAACATCTTAATTTCATTGGCCGATTGTTTAAATGTGGGGGCATCTTTCACCATATCATCGGTTATGCCATGAATATCGCTCGACTGCTGGGGAATGGGAACCTGAGGATTGATCAGTTTACGCTTTACAATGCGCGACCCGTCGGGCATAACTTTAATGATGGCAATTTCAACGATGCGGTCGGTCGACAGGCTTACACCGGTGGTTTCCAGGTCAATAAAAGCAATGGGACGAGAAAGTTTCAACATAACAGAAAGTTTTTTATGAGCAATGGATTCTTCTAACTGGAAGATACCTGATTTGCAGGCCATTCAGTAAAATTATACTTTAAAGTGCATTTGGGCGTTTATACATAAATAAATTATCTTTGCACATATTTTTTGCAATAATAGGTTTTAAAACTCAAATGTAAAATAATGAAAAAATTATTTTTTGTATTGGTAATCTTAGGCAGTGTAGCAGCATTTTTTAGCAGTTGCAGTCCTAGCCGTAAATCAGGTTGCCCCATGACAGAAAAAATCATTCACTAGGCGCAGTACCATGAACTGGATCCCTTTAACCGACCCTAAACAGCTAAGCGAAATTGAAGCATTATCCAAATCGCGACCGCAAGTAATCTTTAAACATAGTACGCGTTGTTCAGTAAGTGCTGTTGCTAAGCACCGGCTTGAAAAAGCCATGCCCCCAGAAAATACAGATTTTTATTATCTCGACCTGATCACTTATAGATCACTGTCAAATCAGATCGCTGAGCATTATTCGGTGTACCATGAATCACCTCAAGTACTGCTGATCATACAAGGAGCCTGTGTTTATGATGAAAGCCATTCCGGCATTCAGATGGATGATATCCAATCACAGATCAGTTCGGTGGCAGCCTCATAGTGCTGTTGGTACAACCTACTCAAAAATTCCCTTGATTTATTTTTTTTAGACGAATGATAAGCTGCCTTATAATTTTATGCCCGCAAAAAAGGCCTCCCGTTTGGGAGGCCTTGATATAAACCTTAGTTAATTTTCATGTATTCTTAACTGTTAGTGAGCGATGATGATCTGGAAACTGGCATGTTCCTGACTGTTATACGCCAGCAGTACATACATACCACTAGGCAAAGCACGCAGGTCCATCGGGATGATGCTTCCGTACACCAGGTTTGTAAATTGTAAATCACGCAATGTTTTACCACCGGCATCTACTACTTTCAAACTAAATTCCTTGTACTTATCGGTCAGGAACTTGATATTGAACTGACCCGTACTCGGATTAGGCCAGATACGGATCGCTCCTGCCAATACATTGTGACGTTCCTGACAATCCTTTACAGTAATGTTTACATTAGCAACCGCGCCGCAACCTGATGTAACTGTATAGGTCAGTGTAGATACACCTAAACCGGCCAGTACAGGATCGAACTTATTCGTTCCCGCTATCACGCCCCTTCCACTCCATACGCCTGCAGGTGTTGCATTGAGGGTGATGATGGTGTCTGACATACAAACCTCCGAAGCCACAGCAGTGAGGATATTCACACCCGGATTCACCGTGATGGTAAAGCTCCTTGGCGTGCCCGTACATCCTGATGCGCTGGTAGGCGTTACCGTTATGGTGGCCGTGATCGCTACAGAGGTGCTATTGA
>Ga0194037_1001326_pt1 | contig 17991 bp, 14 predicted proteins | sample JunL306m_MetaG_FD_148653 | JGI IMG/M metagenome (GOLD analysis project Ga0194037, IMG submission 148653) | Anoxic zone freshwater microbial communities from boreal shield lake in IISD Experimental Lakes Area, Ontario, Canada - Jun2016-L304-6m | ecosystem: Environmental > Aquatic > Freshwater >...
CTGGCCGGGTGCTATCCGCATGTTCTGTGAAACCTCCGGCACAACGGCGCCCTCCAAATTCATCCCCTTTTCGGATCAGATGTTTGCCGAAAACCGCCGGGCAGCACTCGACATGATCTCCTGCTACCTGGCCGCCAATCCAGAATCACAGATCCTGAACGGCAAAGTACTCTATATGTCCGGCTCTACCAGCCTGACCAATGTAAAACGCGGAGTCTGGTCGGGGGACATGAGCGCTATCACACTCCGTTTCCGCCCCTTTTATATGTCACCGTTTGTTGAGCCGAAGGCAGAGATATCGGCCCTGCCCTGGGAAGAAAAACTGCAGGCCATGGCTGAACTTCTTGTGCAGGATGACGGTATCCGCGTCATTTCGGGTGTGCCCCCCTGGATCATCCTGCTCTTGAAACGCTGCGTTGAGATCGGTAAGCGGCCGCTGCAGGAATTGCTGCCCAACCTTGAACTGATCATTCATGGCGGCACCAGCATGGCACCTTACCGTAACGAAATAGAGAGTCTGTTCGATGGTAAACTCCCGCACCTTTTGGAACTGCTCCCTTCATCGGAAGCCTTCATGGCTTTTCAGCAACCGGGCGAGGCCCGGATGCGTCTGACACCGTATTACGGGGTCTTTTTCGAATTCGTCCGCTTTGAAGAGCTGGATGGACAGGGCAAACCGACACCCCATGCCGATGCAGTTCCTCTGGAGCAGGTCGAAATAGGACAGCGCTATGCAGTCATCCTGAGCACCTGTTCCGGACTGTGGCGCTACCATATCGGCGATACGATCCGCTTTACTTCTACCACACCACATTTCATCGAATTTACCGGCCGGGATCGTTTTCTGGACAAACTTGAGGAGAAGGTCACCCAGGGTGAAGTCGAGCAGGCGATTGCCAATCTCAATCAAACTGGCGGTTGGAACGTGCGTGAATTCATGGTTGGCGCCGATATTCCCGGGCGGCGACATCAATGGGTACTGGCGCTGCAGGAAGGTAGACTCAGAAAAGTTGATGAAGCTGCACGCATACTGGACAGCACACTCTGTCAGTTAAACGCCGATTACGCTGCGTTCCGCAGTCAGGGGCGCATTAGCGCACCGGAAGTGATACTTGTACCGGAAGATGGCATCTACAGATGGTCAAAGTCAGAACGCGGCAAACTGGGCGGTCAGAGCAAGATACCGCACATTGATCCGACTCCCGATTCATCGATGATCCAGAGTCTTATCAAATACGGCACCGCCAGTTAATCCGCCGAGAAATGTTACAATCATGTGAATTCTACAGTACAGCCTTGCAAAACTTCTCATGAAGATTATACTTGAGCCTCTGTCATTCTATCTGTGGAGGTTACCATGATATTGTATATTGTACGGCACGCTGAAGCGGTGGAAGAAAGTGAAACCTTACAGGATCAGTGGCGCTATCTAACTGAAAAAGGAAGGGCAGCAGCCAGGAAAGTCAGCGTTAAAATCTTCAAGAACGGTCCTAAAGCCCGGCTTACTATAACCAGTCCTCTGACCCGCGCTGTACAAACGGCAGAAATAATAGCTGAAAAAGCCTGTCGCAGAAATATTATAACAGCAAGCCCGCTGCTGCTTCCAGGAGCTGATAGTGCTGAACTGATCAGCCACATAAAGCAGTATGGGGATGCCAAACGCATCATGCTGGTTGGACACGAGCCACAGCTTGGAATTTTAATAGCACGCCTGTTAGGTCTTGATGGTGCAACAATACCGCTCAAAAAAGGTTCGTGTGTAGCTTTAAAGCTTGATCAGAATTCGATAGAAAATCCGGCCTGCTTTCTCTGGTACCTGCCGCCCGGCAAAAACAAGATCTCATCCTTTAAAAAAGCATTTCTGTAAACATGACTGCCCGCACGGTTCATACGCAGGTACAATTACCGCCGGATCCTGCCATGATTCTGGAGCGCTCACGCGGCGTTCTGTTTGCACAGTGGGGAGAACTTGTGCGGCTGCGCCGGGAGGTGCACAAGAAAGCTGACCAGGAAGATATCCATGACCTGCGCGTCGCCTCACGCCGTTTCAGGGCAGCACTGAGTCTCTGCCGACCGTTTGCTCCGAAGGGAGCAATCATAGATTTAAAGAAGAATATTCGCGGCGTAACACAGGCTTTGGGGGCGCTTCGTAATGTCGATGAAGCGCTCGCGTTCTTCCGGTTGCACGATTCTGTCGATCACTCGTTAGAGAGCCAGCTCTATCAGACACTGTCCGAGCTGCGCAGCAAAGAGCTGAAACGGATCAAAAAAGTGCTTGTTGCCTTCAAAACCCGGGCACTCGACCGCCAGGTACGGGAGATTGTAGCCAGACTGAACCGGGAGCAGATAGCTGAGAACAACAGATTCTCACTGGTAGCCTATTTTTCTGACGTCTCCATCCGGCTGTTTCTCCCGATACATCGCTTGTTGGCGATCGCCGCAGTTCCGGGAAACAGATCTGCACGGCACGCCCTGCGCATCGCTATCAAGAAATGGCGTTATTTCTTTGAAATCATTTCGCCGATTCTGGATCGTGATCATACTCCCATATTGGATCTGCTCAAAGAGTACCAGTCCGTGCTCGGGAGTATGAACGACATCGTCGAGTTTGAAATTCTGCTCAACAAACTGAAACTTCCTACCACTGTTCGCGAGTCAACATCAGTTATTTTTCTGGCAGAGGATGCACTGCTGCTGGAAAAATTTGGTGCACTCATTGAACAGAAACCGCTCAGCTACACATTTTTACTCTAAGAGGTTCTATGAAAAAGTCGCGCATCGCCGCCATCGATATTGGTACCAATTCGATTCGTTGTATCATTGCAGAAGCTTCCGCAGACGGTAAATTCAAGATCATGGATGACGAGAAGGCAACCGTGCGTCTGGGGGAAGGACTGGCCCTCTCCGGAACAATTTCGGATGAGGCCTCACAGCGGGCTGTGGAAGCCATCCGGCGTTTCCAGAAACTTGTGACCGGTCTGAATGTTGAAGCGGTCGAGGCGGTTGCCACAAGCGCTGTCAGAACTGCTGCCAACGGTAAGCAGTTGGTGACGAATCTTTCAGAAGTGCTGGGCCACGATATTACGATCATATCGGGTGAGGAAGAAGCTGAACTGACGGCTGCATCTGCGCTAGCCAACTTTGATATGTCCGGCAAGCGCTATGCGATGGTTGATATCGGTGGCGGCAGTGTTGAAATCATACTGGCCTGTGGCAACCATGTTGAAGAGATCTACTCCCTCGATCTTGGCGCGGTAGTCATGACAGACCGCTTTTTAAAGAGTGATCCGATTGCAGAGGATGAAGTAAAGAAGCTGCAGCGGCATATTCAGACGACCCTCAAACGCACCTTCGGCGGTAAAAAAGTCTCCGTGGATTCACTGATCGGCTCGGGTGGGACTTTCACGGCAATCGGGTGTATGGCCATGCAGATCCGCAAGGATAACTACGTCTCCATCCATGGCTATGAAGTGCTACATTCAGAGGTTGTCCATCTGCAGGCCATGCTGAGTCATAAGGATCTGAAAGCGCGTCGGACTATTGCCGGCCTTAACCAGGATCGGGCCGATATTATTGTGGCCGGAGTGGTCGTCATTGATGAACTAATGCGCTTTCTGGCTGCCAACCGGGTGTTGATTAACGAAAGGGGAATTCGCGAAGGGTTGCTCATCAGAGCGATGAAACGACTTGGTTTAGTTGCCGGAGGCGGTACGCCGCCGACCTGGCAGGAGGCTGTCAAGGAATTTGCACAGTCCTGTCATGTAGACGCGCCACATGCCCTGCATGTTGCCGAGATTGCCACATCGATATTCGATGGGCTTGCTCTCCCGTTCGGACTTAAAAAACCTGAACGCAAACTACTCGAAGCGGCAGCCATTCTTCACGACAGCGGTTATTTCATCAGTTACAGCAGTCATCACAAGCACTCCTACCACCTTATCCGTCACGCCGATCTTTTCGGTTTCTCCCCTCGCGAACGTGAACTTATAGCACAGATCGCCCGCTATCACCGTAAGTCACTTCCCAAACGTAAACATGATGCCTATCAAAGCCTCAAAGAAAAAGATCAACAGATCGTGGCCCGCCTGGGTGGCATTCTCAGACTGGCAGATGGCCTCGACCGGCGTAGAAGCGGCTCGGTACAGTCTGTTACGTCTCTATTTGAAGGTACAACGGTAACAATCCAGCTGACCACAACGGAAGATATTTCGGTCGAGATATTTGGGGCCAACGCCAAGAAGGATCTCTTTGAAAAAGCTTTTGGCAGTGCAGTTGTCTTTGCAACAGCGTGAAGCGGTCGGTCGTACCCCCTCTGACATCGTCACCATATTGTCACAATCTATTTGCTCACTTGTAACGTTACGATTCGTTATATCAGGGTAAAATGGCCTCTAGAATCACGGTTTGCAACTAACCGCTCATTAACCGTGATCATGAGAGAGGACCAGCAAAATGCCCATCGTGCGCGACGTTACTGCCAGTAAGTTTTCACCGGCTAAAATCGGCCTGCTCTATGCGACTGCCGGAATCGGATGGATTCTGTTCTCGGACAGTTTGGTCGGCAGAATTGTTACGGATCAGCTCCAGTTTGAACACGTTGCCATACTGAAGGGGATTTTGTTTATTCTGACTACGGCGGGATTACTGTATCTGTTGCTTCGTCGAAATGCGAAAAATCTCAGATCTTCAGAGGAGACGTTTTTACAGGCAGAACAGGAAATAAAGAAACTTGCCTATTACGATCGAGAAACCGGACTGCCGAACCATAACCTGCTGCAGGACAGATTGAATCAGGTCATCGCGTTAAATTCCCGCAAAAAGAACTCAACCGCAGTTATTTATATCAGTCTGACCGGTTTCAAATCTGTAATTGATGCGTGGGGACACAGTGGCGGGAGCGCAGTGGTATGCGGAATTGCCGAGCGCCTCGCTTCTGCGGTGCGTCAGTATGATACGGTCGCCAGAATCAATCGTGACGAGTTTGTTCTCGTTCTGGGCGGCACTGTTCAGGATGAAGATCTGGCGGTGATTCTCGGCAAACTGAAAATGATTTTTTCGGCGCCACTGCGCGTTGGAACCGGTGAAACAATCATTCCGGCATGTTTTGGTGTAGCCTGTTTTCCTGCTGATGGAGTCACCAGTGAATTACTCCTTCAACATGCCCATATCGCCATGAACCAGGCGCGTCAGAACGGTATGCCGTTTCAGTATTTTTCCGAAGCGCTCAACCAGAAGGCCGTTGAACGTCTTACTATCGAAACCGGTCTGATGCGCGCTCTGGAGGAGGGTGAATTTTTCCTCTGCTATCAACCCAAGATGGAGATAAAAGGTACAACTATCATCGGCATGGAGGCACTTGTGCGCTGGCAGCGTCCAGGGCACGGCATCGTACCACCAGACAAGTTTATTCCGGTTGCAGAAGAGAATGGTCTGATCGTACCGCTCGGCACCTGGGTATTACAGGAGGCCTGTCGGCAAAATAAGGCCTGGCAGGATGCCGGTCTGCCGAAAATGAAAGTTGCTGTCAATCTGTCGGCCCGACAACTGCGTGATAATACCTTCGTATCGCTGGTTGTGCGCATTCTCACTGAAACGGGACTTGACCCGACCTGTCTTGAACTGGAATTAACGGAAAGTGCTCTGATGGGTGACTCCAGCGATACGGTCTGCAAGCTGCTGCTCCTGAAAGAACTTGGTATCAGTATCTCAGTGGATGACTTCGGCACCGGTTACTCTTCGCTTTCCTACCTCAAACACCTGCCGATCGACACGCTCAAAATCGACCGGTCGTTTGTCCGCGACATTGTTGATGATCCTGACGATGCGGCAATTGTGGACGCTATTATCGCCATGGCTCGCTCGCTTAAACTGACGGTGATTGCCGAAGGGGTCGAAACTCTTGATCAGCTTGAATTTCTGAAAAAGCGTGACTGCCACCAGGTTCAAGGCTACTACTTTTCCCGACCGCTCGATTCACGGCAGTTTGAAGCCTTTATTGTGCAAGGCATGTCAATGGTCGGCCTGACAGTATCGACTCCGGATGTTCCGGTCGCTGCAGTCACGAGTGAAACCTTTTTCCATAAAGAGCAGCCGCTACCGTCTGTAAGTGAAGTCAGAGAGATTGCGGTCGTCGGATCCGGTGATTTTATCGGCGATATTTCCATACCGGTTGACCCGGCCCACCCTGGTGATAACCTGGCAACCGTGCTCAAGCGCTTTCAGAATGATCAAGCGTTACAAGTACTGCCGGTGGTGGACGATGGACACGCCGTCGGTATCCTCAACCGCGCAACGTTTCTGGAAGAGCACGTTATCGGTATGAACGGATTCGGATTTCATATAAACCATTCCAAGAAGATGCGCGATCTCATGTTGCCGGTCATGATGGAATTCAACGTCAATGTTCGCATCAGAGAGGCCGCCCAATCCATTCAGGCACAGGCGACAGATATCAGGGTAGACAATATCTGTGTTACCAAAGGTGGCATGTACCATGGAGTCGTCGATGTCAACCGCTTTATCAGCGCCATTACCGATATAAATCTGGTGCTGGCCAAAGGTGCCAATCCCTTGACCGGTCTGCCGGGCAACGAAAGCATTCAGCGCGAGATAAACGAGCGGTTATCGCAAAAGAAAGATTTCGACATCGCCTACATCGATATTGATAATTTCAAGCCGTTTAACGATTACTACGGATTTCAGCGGGGTGATGTGGTCATCAAGACGATTGGTGATATTATCTCCAACGTGGTTCAATCTGCAGGAGCAGAATTATCCTGCTTTTGCGGGCATATCGGTGGGGATGACTATATCGTTATAACCGGTCCGCATCATGCCGAGTACATTTCGACTCAGATTATTTCGGCTCTTGAAGAGCATCTACCGCAGTTCCACGGAGAAAAGGATTTTGCAGCAGGGAGTTACAGCGCGGTAAATCGTAAAGGTGAACAGGAAACCTTCGGTCTGCTCTCGATTTCGATCGGTATCGTCAACACCCGCTTGACGCCGGTCAGTTCCTACGCTCAGTTGGCATCTGTCTCGACCGAGGTCAAGAAGGCGGCCAAAAAATTGCCGGGGTCATCGGTGGTTATCAATCGCAGGCTGGGTGAGGAGTAGGGAATGGAGTGTCCAGGTTATTTCGGAAGGCAGTCAAAGCCCTGCTCTTTAAAATGTCGGTCAAACGTAAATGCACATTTTATAGCCGAATACCTCATAACCTCAAATGACACACAATCCACCAGACTGAGCTTTTTTCTTCCCGCAGCAAATAGCGCACTCGTCGCTGCTGCATGAATTGCAGCAGCCGCCCAATGAATTGAGAGCAGAGGTACCATGTCTTCATGAAAAACTTTGATTGCCTTCAGCCCTAACCGATTCTGTACAAGGGCAAAAGTTTCAACCAGCACATAGTTGCTGGTGAACAGTAGCGCCCCGGATGATACTATCTCCTTCCATGCTGCTTTCGCCTCGGCGTGAAAATCATCATCTGCATCAAGGATGGCAAGGAAAGCTGATGTGTCGATGAAAATGCTGTTCATTTATACGCCTCGGCAAGATACTCGTCATGTTTTGCTGATACATCATGTTTTCCGGAACGAAACTTTCCGGAGGCAGCCAGCGCCCGTTGCCGTAAATCCTGAATGTTCCCGGTATCAGGTGATGCTGTGAACATGTCAACCGCTCTTCGGATCAGTTCGGCCATTGAAGTATGTTGCAGCGCAGCGAGATGTTTGAGTACCGATACCTGTTCCTCTTCGAGTTGAATTTGTGTTCTGACCATGCGCGCCCCCAGTGATTACATATTGTACAAAGTGATAACAGATGGTTTGAAATATGTCAAAGAGTAACGATTATTGGTGAGGCGAACAAAAACAACAAAATTGACATAAGTTAGCATGTTTGCTAACCTCGCTTCTATGAACTTTTCCGTCGAATATTTCCATTCCCGGTCCAGGCAGAAATTGAATCCTGGCCTGATGGCATTCTTGCTGACTACGCCAAGCTTATTGAGCTCTTGATTGAATTTGGGCCAAACGTGAAAATGCCCCATTCAAAAGCAATGGGGAAAGGTCTCTTCGAGTTGCGACCAAGAGGGCGAGAAGGAATCGGACGTGCATTCTACTGCTTCCTTGTTGGACAAAGAATCATAATACTTCATGCGTTCATTAAGAAGACACCCGCAACATCGGAGCCAGAATTGAAGATAGCTCGTAAACGTATCAAGGAGGTACAAAATGCCTGATTTGAAATTTAAACCGGTACCACATGACCATACTCCTTTCATTGAAAAAGCCAGGCAGCGTGAAGGGTTCAGAAAAGCGTATGATGATATGGAAGAGGAATATGCTCTCGTAAAAGAGATGCTTGCCGCCCGTTCACGAGTAGGACTTTCACAAGAGGCTGTCGCCGAACTGATGGGTACGACAAAAAGCGCAATATCAAGACTTGAAGCTGCAGGGAAACATGCTCCTTCAGTAACGACACTTAAAAAATACGCTCAAGCGGTCGGCTGTCATCTTGAGATAAGATTCATTCCCGAACATGCCTTGTAGTTCATCGGTTTGCAATCAAGCTGAACAACGGCAACAGCAGGTCGGGAAGCGCATACTTATATAGTGAAGAACATCGGGAAGCCGGATGTGAGAAAACTGCATGTCAGGTTTGATGAAGGGGCGGGGTGAAACCTGTTCCCTACTCTACCCTTTGTCACCTTTGAGTGAGTCAACTAATCAACAACACCTCCGTTGCGCAAATGTCTAAAAATCAAGCCTGACCCCAGAGATTTATAAATAGGCTGTGAAGTTAATTAAATATTATTTTACGGCCTCACACATCTCACTAGATTCGTATACCCTGACTTATCTGCCCAACCTGTGAATTTATCAGTAGATAAAAAAACATGATAAGCTTGAGAATTATCATAACTGGTACTTGACCAATAACTTCCGAAATAAATGCCATTAACTAAAGCATAGTGTGTTCCCTGCATTTGGTTATAAATAGCGGAAGCATCTAATCCCTTGAGTTCATCACTGCTCGGTAGTCGCCAACCAGAGTATCCACCATAAGCAAGAGCGCTACAATAACTAACGGCATTATACCAATTCATTTTATTACCAGAATCAAATATTTGCCATAATAGGCTTGTGGCAGGGTCTGCCACCGTAGTGAGGCAGGAGGCAGGGGTAGTCACTGGCACAAATGTCCCTACAGTTGCCGCCGAACCGTTGGAATATGAAAGACTTCCAGTCCATCCGCTTGTTGCATCACCAGAAACAAATGTGAATGTTGCGGTACCTTTTCCAGTGTTGTAGACCACCAGCTGTCCAGAAGAATTGATCGTCCATGTCTCGTTAACGGTATTCATACCCGCACCACACAATGTGCCGTCGACATTGAAGGTGAGAGTCCCGCTATCCACCGTAAAGCTCTTGCCACTGAACATCGCAGTTGTAATAATATTATTAGAATATAATCCAAGAAAAGCATTAATAACCGTCTGTACTTCAGATATGGAAACAACTCCATCTCCATTGATGTCACCCGGTAAGCCCGCACAGGCTTGAAATGGAAATAAAAATAGCACCAGAACTCCAAAAACAGAAATTACCACTTTCTTTATCATCTTTTTATCTCCTGTTATTGGCTTCGAGGATTATCGTCAAAACAACAAAACGGAGAAGACCCCAGCGAAAACCTCTTGGTTAGAACTTCGATTATTTGTGTTTTCACAGATCGTATAAAACCAGTCAGTTCAAAAATAAAGCGACAAATCATTTCTTCAGAAACAGCTCCATTCGCCTACAAAGCCGCTTCTGAAGCATAAACCTTCTTTTTCTTCATCCTCTTCCGGTACACCTCAACCCTTTTTTCGGCCAGCGCAATCAATTGATCATGACTGCCGCCCGAGATATCCGTTTCGGCAGGCATACGCTGTATATAGCTGCCGTCTGACTGCATATCCCATGCGGAACGGGTATCATGCAGGTGAACGTACAGAATGGTGCGCAGTTCATGAGTGAGTTCCGCTGCTTCTACCGGACAGAGAACTTCCACCCGCGCTTCAAGATTGCGCTTCATAGCGTCAGCCGATGAGATAAAATACTCCTCAGCGCCGCCGTTTCTGAAATAGTAGATCCGTGAGTGTTCCAGAAAACGCCCGACAAGACTGATAACGCGAATCGTCTCCGACAAGCCTTTGATTCCTGGCCGCAGGCGGCAGGTATCACGCACAATCAGGTCGATCACAACACCGGCCTGGGAAGCCTGGTAGAGCGCTTTGACAATGTCGCCATCTTCAAGGGCATTGATCTTGAACTGAATCAGGCCACCTCCGCATTCGCGATGCAGGTCTGTCTCGCGGGCTATTTTTGCCAGCAGGGCCTGCTTGAGAAAACGGGGGGCGGTCAGCAGACTGCTGTACTTTCGGCGCGGTTTGAAGCCGGTTGTCAGATAATTGAACAGTTCGGTTACATCATTGCCGAGTGCTTCGCTGCAGCTCAAAAGGCCGACATCAGTGTAGATGCGGGCGGTATCGGCGTGATAGTTACCGGTGCCGATATGTACATAGCGGCGCAGAGCGTTGTAATCCTGGCGGACGATCATGATTACCTTACAATGGGTTTTAAGACCGACCACACCATAGGTAACGTGAATTCCAGCTTGTTCCATCTGCTCGGCCAGGCGAATATTGGTTGCCTCATCAAAGCGGGCTTTCAGCTCAACCACAACCGCCACCTGTTTGCCGTTCTGCGCGGCGGTCAGCAGGGCTTCAATAATGCGGCTCTGACTGGAGGTCCGGTAAAGGGTCATCTTGATGCCGTGCACTTTGGGGTCGACTGCGGCATCACGCAGGAAACGTTCTACGGAAGATGAAAATGATTCGTAGGGGTGCTGGAGCAGGATAGAACCAGCATCACGGATAATGTGAAAAATATTGCGCTGCGATTCCAGGTGCGGGTTTATCTGCGGATAATGGGGCGGGTCATGCAAGAGCGGATAATCGAGGCGGGAAATCTCAAAAAGATCACGCATGGCCAGAATTTCGGGCACCTCAAATACGTCGTCATGCTCATTAATGCCCAGTTCCGCTGCCAGTCTGCCTCTCTGCAGAGTCGGGATCCCCTCGGCTACCTCCAGTCGGACGATCGGCGCAAATCTACGTTCCTTCAATTCCGTTTCGATCATCTCCATCAGGTCATCAGCTTCTTCTTCATCTGTCTCTGTATTGGCGTTGCGGGTAACACGAAACAGGTCGCAGCGTACAACCTTCATGCCCGGAAAAAGCATATCAAGATTGCTCATGAGCAGATCTTCGAGACGCACAAAATGGTCTTTTTTGCCAGGTACCGGAATAAAGCGGGTCGTGCTTGAGCCGACCGGAACCTTGACGCGAGCCAGCTGCATATCAAGACCGGCAGGGCTGTTCAGGGTCAGCAGCAGGTTCAGGGAGAGGTTTGAAATGAAAGGAAACGGGTGAGCCGGATCGATAGACTGTGGCGTCAGCAACGGGTAGATATTTGCGGCAAAGTGAGTTCTCAGCTTCTTGCGTTCGCCAACCGTCAGATCCTTCATGGCTGAAATGACAATGCCATGTTCTTTCAAACGTTCCAATACCTGCTGCAACAGGCTGAATTTTTTCTTCTGCAGAACCCGGTAGGAGCTGTGACATTCCTGTATCTGCTGAAGCGGCGTGAGGCCATCCAGGCTTGTTTCACGTAAGCCGGCACCGACCTGCTGTTTGAGGCCGCCGATACGTTTCATAAAAAATTCATCAATGTTGGCGCTGACAATGGCAATAAATTTGATACGTTCCAGCAGCGGCGTGCGCTCGTCTTCGGCTTCGTGCAATACGCGGTGGTTGAATTTCAGCCAGGTCAACTCACGATTGAGATACCAGATTGAATCTGAGAGATTAATGTGGTTATCAGGTTTCTGCTTGTGGTGTCTTTTCGGTTTTACAGGTATCGGCATTTTTGGGTATGTCCATTGTCAGTTAATTGATAGGAGCGTACCAACGTCGCCGGTTTTCATGCGGCGACGTTGGTACGCTGTGAAGAATACTACTGCAGCGAAGGCAGACCGCTTATATAGCCAATGGCGCCCTTGGCAGGACGGACTCCGGTCTTGGGTGGTGAAAGACGGGCAGCCAGACCGTTGTTTATCATCAGCGTTTCCAGACGCCCCTTCAGAGTTGTATCAATGGTTTTGATGCTGCCCCAGTCTGCGGGATGCTGGAAGTTACTCATGATGTAGGGAAAACCATTCAAATTTTCCACAACCTGCAGACCGGTTGCTTCCGCGCCGACAGGGATCGAAAGGATTCTTGACAACTTCCTGGTGTCGATATTGTAGGCCCACAGGTAGTTATTGACGTGCTGTCCGCTATCTTCGCCTATGAAGAGCGTCCGCATGGTTTCGGAGAATTTCAGGTTATCGGGATTGGAAATTTTGTCGATATTGGCTGTATTTCCTACAGCGTCGGCAACAGCGAGGTCCTCACCGATGAGCAGTCCGGTCATACTGGCAGCGACATACTGACTATTGATGGTCGTGCTGCTGGTGTCACTTTGTCCGCCTGAGAGTGACAGTTCGTAGATTGCTCCGGCCAGAACTTTCGGCAGACGAATATCGTTGACCGGATCGGTAGCCTTGTCTTCCATGCCGTTCTGCAATCTGGTCATGGCCAGGTATACTTTTTTGTCTTTGGCATTAACCGTTACCCCTTCCATCTTGGTAAACTCGATTGTTGCACCAAGAACAGCGGCATAGCGGCGGGTCTCCAGGAAAGCTGCGGCTGTTTCCATGCCAGGCTTAATCTTGAGCCACTCGACAGAATTCCCGCTGGTATTGCTGTTGTTGTTACTTTTGATCTTGGTAAATCCGATCGTGTCAACAGCGGCCGTTTCGAAGATATCACTGAATTTGAGGGTGGTAAGTGCTTTTACCTCGGCATCGGTGGCATGTCCCAGTTTGATCCAGGTCAGATTAGCTGACCCGGCACCGACAGCACTGGTTTGATTCCACTTGCCGGCGTAAAGAGAGCCAGCGGAGAGATCTTTTTCCGTATCGGCGACATACATGAAGAGCCCGGTATAATCGCCGTCATCGCCCATATACACGGTACGATTATCAGGCATGACCTGGTTCAGTTCCCGTGCAATGCGTCCCATGCTGTAGTGTTTTACAACCTTGGTACTTCCGTCGGCCAGAACTGTTACTTCCGGGGAAATTCCGTAGTTATATGGAGAAGGAGTAAGCAGATTGTAGTAGTAGAGGTTCATCGGTGTCAGGATTGGCAGCCCCGAAGTTCCATAGTTTCCAGCCGCCTCAACAGCCCGCGCATCCGGTTCGTACTCCTCGCTTCCCAAGTGGGTGTTCCAGGGTGAAAGTGAACCGGCGCAGGGGATCCATAATCCGCCGACACCGGAAAAATCGATTTTCTTCATCTTGGCAACTTTAAGCGAACCATCGGTTTTATTCTGATCAAGTGTCGCCAGACTCATAGTCATGGGCAGCAGGCCATACCTGCTGGTGCCGCTGTTATCCATGGTTTGATATTCGAAATGAGTAACCAGAAAGAGTGGGTTGCCGCCCAAACCAGTAGCTGTTGCACCGTCCACCTTCAGCAGACTGTTGGCATCAGGAGCGTCAGAGATGAAGGGGTTTGTGGTCCCTGCTACGCTCGTATCCATGATCGGATTGCCGCTCGTGTCAACAACCCCTCCAGGGACAACCCCGTTAATAGTATCGCTTGAATGGAAGAGCGTGGTGTAATTGAGCGGATAGGTTTTGGTAGATCCATCAGCAAACGTCACCACTGCTGATGATCTGGAGTAGACCGAGATCCGTTCTTCATCGGTTTTTGCAGCAGACATATTGGTGAATACGACGCTGGCGACCTTTGACGTTGTCGGAATTACCGTCGTTGAATCACTGCTGCAACCGGCTGCCATTAGGGACGCCCCAATCAGTGTTGCCGCTGCGGTACGCTTCATAATTTTGCTTGAAACAGTTCGATTCATCTCATTTCTCCTTTTTTGGATGTTATGCTACACGTGGTGCTGCTCTTCTGTTTAATGTTACTTTTATTTCAAACTGCAGATGCTACCTGCTGCCGGTCAAGGTGCAGGATGGTGTTGTAGGTCTGACTGCTGTCGGGTGCCTTGTCGAGCGTAAAGCGTCGTGCCTGTTGTCCCATCTGTGCAAGTTGCTCCGGAACCGAGGTTATCAAACGGATGGCGTTCACCAAACTACCCCTGCTCCCGGAGCTGAATACAATTCCGGTTTCGCCATCAATCATCAATTCACGGGGGCCGCCACCATCAGATACGATTACCGGCAGTCCGGAGGCCTGCGCTTCCAGCACCACGTTGCCGAAGGTGTCCGTAGCACTTGGAAACACGAACAGATCGGCCGAAGCATACCCATGCTGAAGAAGTTCGCCTGCCAGATAACCGGTAAAAATTGCCGGATACTTGTCAAGAGATGCTTCCATCTCTTCGCGATACGGCCCATCACCGATTATCGCCAGAGCAACTGCAGCGCCGGAATCGACCAGCTCCCTGAATGCCTCAACCAGCATCTCCAACCCCTTTTCACGAGAGACACGTCCCACATACAACAGCACGGTCCTACCAAGGCCCAGTCCACGGCTTTTCCAGAAACTAGGATTACGCGATTCCGGTGTGTAGGTCTCCGTATCCACCCAACGCGGTAGCGGCTTCATCCGTTCCGGCGGCAGCCCGCGCGAGACCAGCTGTTCGCGGGTACCTGTCGAAGGCACCATGACCTCTTCCATCTGGCCGTAGAACCAGATCATATAACTCCAGGCGGCCTGTTCCAGAAATTCATCGTTAGTCAGGCTGCGAACATACTGGGGAATGTCGGTGTGATAGGTGCCGGCCACCGGGATATTCATCGTGCGGGCGATAAAGAGTCCCAACAGTCCGACCGTGCCGGGGGTGCTGACATGGATGCGGGTAAAACCTTCACGTTCGACAAAGTCCATCACATCCAGAATCGGAGGGAAGTTCAGTTTCAGTTCTGGATATTCGGGCAGAACGAAATCACCCACCGATTGGAACTTTTTGACCCCTTCAACGGGATCGGCAGCATCGTCACCGGTTGTAATGACGGTCAGTTCGACGCCCCGGTCGCGGGCGGTTCGTATCAGGCGCTTGATGGTGATGGCGACACCGTTGATCTCATCGAGCGTATCGGTAAACAGGGCGATCTTTTCGGGAATTTCGCTGTAATGCATTTCAGGTAAGGCTCTGATTATATCCCGGATCAGCTCTTTGCCTTTGTGCTGATGGTGGAAAGCCAGGTAGTACGGAGAGATCAGGGCGTGTACCAGACCGATGGTGCCGGCGGTGTTGAGATAATCAAAAAAACCGGCATTTATCGGCAGTGTCATCAGACGGTTGGTATAGTGAAAAATCAGGCGATTTGCGAGACGGCTGGTGACCGCAAAAATCTTGCGGTTATTGTCCACAGTGCGGATACTCGCCAGAAAATCGGCATCATCCAACAGCATGCGCGCTTCGGCATCGAGTATTTCTTCAAAGCTTTTTCCGCTATGGTCGCGTGAGGCAGGCAGGTTTTTGAGGATGAACAGGCGGATCTTGTCGATGAAGGATGCTTTATCGCTGCCGATATTGAAAAAACGATCCAGCAGCGCGCTGACGAACGGTGTAGCTCCGCGCCGCTTGCCACCCAGCCGCTCCCGGTAGAAACTGTGGGCAATGCCGTACAGGCTGTGGGCCATGGTCAACGGCCCGCCATCTTCTCCGTCGGCCCAGCTGTCGCCTGACCTGATTGCATCAATATAACCGTCGATAGTCGGCGTGTCATAGACAGTTGTGTGGGCCCGGGCGATGAACAGTCCACCATGGTCATCCGAACCGCCGACAATCCCTTTGATCCAGGGTGTGGCTCCATATGGCTGCAAATCGTATTTGTTAGACAGCCGCTCAATCACGGCTTCGCTGAGCGAAGAGACCAGCCGCTTGGTAAATCCGTTGAAACGGTGGGCCCGGCAGCCGTTTTTAATTTCGAAGGTTGTAAAGAGCAGCAGTGATCGCTCGATAATCTCCAGGTTCAGCTTGTCATTTTGGGCATACAGTGGATGTGCCAGAAAATGGGCGATCTTTTGAGAGTGAAGATAGGCAACCAGTTCGTAGACATCTTTGCGCAGTTCCATAATGGTCCGAAACTGGGCTTCGGAGATATTCAGAACAACCACATGAACCTTGCAGCCGTTTTCAGGAAAATGAGCCGTAATCTCGGAGCTGATGAAGGTTTCCGGCAGGTGGGCAATCTCCAGGGCACCGCTAATGGCGTTATGATCAGTTATTGTAACGAAGTCCATTCCGCGTTCGCGGGCAGTACGGTACAGATAGAGCGGCGAGGTATAGCTCTCAGGGACATTAAACTTGCGCATGGCCCAATAGGTCGGTTTATTTGAGTGGCTGGAGTGAACATGCAGGTCGGCTTTGTATGCATTCATGCTGAATAGCATTAGCATAGCAATGTTACAGCTGTGTGGCGATTGCGTAATTGTTGTGTAGAAACTTGGCTTGCCGCGCAAAAACAATTCCAACCGAAAATGTATTCAGATACAGTGCCGCTATGAAAATAAAACTATTCCTTTTACTGTTCACGCTGTCGGCTTCGATTGCCGGTGCGACCGCCAGCACGGTTGCCCGTTATAAGGTCTCCTCCAAAGGTTTTACCATCGGCGATGTAACCACCACTCAGCGGGCATCTGAAGATGGCGGTCTCGCTACCATTCACTTCGAAACCAAAACAGCGGTCAAAGCGTCATTTTTGTGGATGGGGTACCAGCAGGAGACCATCGAAAAAGGAACTTTGTTGAAAGGAAATCTGGTCAACTATTCCCGCAAAGGGAGTGAAAACGGCGTCACGCTCGACATTGAAGGACGGCTTGAAAATTCATCGTTCCACTTTGATGTCCATGAACAGGGGGCCACCCGCTCGATCGTCATTCCGCGCAGCAGTTACGACTCCACCACCATGGAATGTCCGGAAGCACGAATTGATTTTTCAGTTGCTCCTCAGATCACTCTGAGAGTTCTGGATGTAGAAAAACTGGCGGTAGTCAAGCGGGAATACCGTCTGGTTAAAAATACGCAGTACATCATCGGAGATAAAGAATTTCCTTGTCGGATTGTAGATTTTTCAGATCAGAACAAAAAGGCCCGGCGCTGGATCAATTGGGATGGCTCGGCGGTTGTAATGTACCGTCAGGATGGCACGGGAGAAAAGAGTTCGTATTCCGTTCGGGCTACGTCGGTGAGTAAATAAAAAATACTGGGGGATATACCATGGAAAGAAAAATTAAAGTGCTTTTCGTCTGTATTCATAACAGCGCCCGCAGCCAGATAGCTGAAGCCCTGTTGGAAAAAATCGCTGGTGACCGATTCGAGGCATTCAGCGCAGGACTTGAACCCGGCACACTTAATCCACTGGCCGTAGAAGTTATGCAAGAGTTAGGAGCCGACATCTCTGCTAATCAAACAAAGAGTGTCTTTGATTTTTTCACAAGCGGAACCATTTTTGAATATGTCATTACGGTCTGCGATGGTGCCAGTGCCGAGAAATGTCCCATCTTCCCCGGTTTCACCAAGCGGATTCACTGGAGCTTTGCAGATCCATCAGCGCTTGAAGGTGACCACGAAGCAAAACTTGTGGCTGCCCGAAAAATCAGAGATGAAATACAGGCTGCCGTGGAAGTATTCGTAAACCAGACGATTGCATAGATTGGGGCTTTTTGAGAATTGTCAGGCGAGCAAGCGTGATGTCAAGCGACGGATGCAATCAGAGAGTTCCGGGTCGCTGATCATCTTCAGAGCCTTATGTACGGGCAGTACGGCGCGTTTCCGCCATTCCATCTCAGGCCATTTTTTCAGCACAGTCGTGACTTTCAGCGGATAAATATAGAGCGTCTTCTCATCTTTAAGGTGACAG
>Ga0194037_1001327_pt1 | contig 17986 bp, 16 predicted proteins | sample JunL306m_MetaG_FD_148653 | JGI IMG/M metagenome (GOLD analysis project Ga0194037, IMG submission 148653) | Anoxic zone freshwater microbial communities from boreal shield lake in IISD Experimental Lakes Area, Ontario, Canada - Jun2016-L304-6m | ecosystem: Environmental > Aquatic > Freshwater >...
TACATCATGGTGGTGGAGTAGGGATGGGTTATAGTATTCACGCCGGAATGGTAATTGTTGCAGATGGTACAAAAGCTGCAGAATGCAGACTTAGTAGGGTGTTGAGGAATGACCCTGGATTGGGAGTCATACGTCATGCAGATGCTGGATACGATATTGCGTTAGATACGCTAAGAAAATTTGGTCTAGATATTAATAGACTTTAATTTTTTAAAAAATTAAAACCAGCTTTGACGCTGGATTGGTTCTTGTATGTCAGCTTCTAATTTGTCTACTTTAATTTTTTTAGATGTATTTAATTTTACAACTTTAATTTTCGATTCTTCTTTTATTTCGTCTTTTTTTGTTGCGGTATTTTCAACTAAAAGGTCAACAGGTTTTACAAAAGTATTGGTGAGTTCAATTTTGGGTTTCAATTTTGGTGTATCACGATCCCTTAAATATTTCGAGAACTCGTCTTTATTTATTTGATTAATAGTTCCATCAAAATTTACACTTTCTTCAAATTCGAAATTTACAGCATTAATTTGGCCAATAATCTTCGAATTGTTTTTTGCTAAGAAATTTGATTTGCAAATGATAGTTCCTTCAAAAAAACCTTCCACAATGATATTTTCTGCATAGATATCCCCATGAAATTTACCAGTTTTAGTAATGATTAATTTTCCATCAGTAATCAATTTGCCGCTAAATTCACCTTCCACGTTACAGTCACCTGTAATAATAATATCACCTTTCATGCTCTTTCCATAGCATATTTTTAAAGAATCACAAACCGAATTATTAAATTCGGTTTGTGATTCTTGGGAGCTTTTAAAAATCTTTTTTAATCTATACATCTAAATATGAGATTATGGTTGTAGAATTACCCAAATCGATACCTACACATTGTTTTTCAGAGTTAGTCAATGAATTCGAATTATATAGGTAGCCAACTGATGCGATATTTTGTGAATCAGGAAGGGTTTCTACTTTAATGAAATCATTAAATTCGTTCATAAATGCATTGGTCAAATCTTCAAAATAGGCACCGCCTCCAACTAAATATATACATTCACATCTTTCGAAATCCCTATCAGTAATTTGACTTCTGATAGCTGGTGAAATAACCTGTAAATAATATTGGGTTAGTAAATCTTTTCTTAATTGTTTTAAATCGATTCTTTTACGATTGGCAATTAAAAATCCATTTACAAGAGAATCATTTAAGTAGCACTCATTTTTTAAGTTTAAATAATGAGTCTTGTTTAATTCTTTATACAGATTAGTTACTACATATTTTATTCCAAAAGTACTGAAACAAGTGCGTTGCAAAAGACCTTCATTAGTAACCATGCCACCTTCACATGTGCCATAACCTAAACTTAAAACGATAAAATTCTTTGGTTCTTTATGAGCAAATGTTTTTTTAATCCCAATCACATCAGCTACTAATTCTGGTATAATATCAAATTTATCAATTTCGATATTAGTTCTTTTGTCACTACCATTTAAAGTATATGGTTCAGTTGAATAGTCGATTGTGAAAAATTTTTTTTCTAAAAATTTAGTCAATAAAGGCTTGTAACTATTATAAGTAGAAAAGGGTAAACCTAATGTTAACGTTATAGGTGTTTGAACATGATTCGAAATATTTAACAAGGCGGCTTTGAAAAGAATTTCAAAATCTCTTTCATCTGGAGCACAGTTGATTACTTTTTGAGGGTTTATACCTTCATTCTTTGCTAATTCACCAATATTAAACCATAAATTATCATGTTTTAATTTTGTTCCAGTTAATAAACTACTCGCTGTATTTTCGGAATCTCCGAAGGTCGCTTCAATTACACTTGGAAATGAGATAGATTTTGTTTTCATTTTCTTTTTTTTTTAAAAATTAAAAGTTGATGTTAACTTCTGATTTAATATAGGATTTTATTTTTTTTAAATAGGATGATTCAAAAAAGCCTTCATTAGGATTTATTTCATCCATTAAAAGTTGGATGGCTTTAAAATTTTTTTCGTTGAAAAGGTTTAATTGGTTATTAAAAACAGAACCTGCTTCATTTTTAAATGTGTAGGCATAAATGCTCCCAACAACCTTTGCTCCATTTTTTAGATTTACTTTATTTGCACAAAATATACTACCAACAACTTTGCCGCTAATATCTATATCATTTGCAATAATGTCGCCTTTTATGGAAGCATTGTCGTCCACAATTATTTTGTTTTTGCTGTAAATGTTTCCTTCAAATATCCCTTCGATTCTTATTGATTTTGCAGAATACATATTTCCCCAAATCAAAGAATCAGATAAAATAGTTATAGGCAGTATTTCTTTTTTATGAAAATTTAAAATGCTATCAAAATTGTTCACGTAAAACTAAATTGTTTATTATGTTTCAAATAGGAACCAACCATCGTATGGGTTCATATTTGAAATATGAAATGATTTTTTTACAATTATTTTATTATTTTTTTCTAAACAAATTGTTGCATATTCATTTTCGTTATATTCTTTATTATTTACAAAAAGCATACAAAAAAAATTTTTCTGAATTTCATTGATATATAATTCTCTGGAATAAAATTTGCCTGTTTTTTCCACATTTACATCTTCATTCAATTCATTTGTGTATTGAATAATAAAGGAAGTATGGAAACTGATTTTTATTTTTAATGTCAGAATAACTTTATTTTTTAACTTGATTATTTTTCTTTTAATTAGGAATACAAATTTATTATCAGATTTTTTACTTTCAACTAAAATGTGATATTACAATTGCGTCAATAATTTGTACTAAAAGTGATTTTTTGATAATCTTTTAATTTCTTCTCTTTTTACAATACAAAAGAATTTGTATTTTTCTAATAAAAGAATTCTATTAATTTAATTTTTTAAATATTTTTTTTGAATGCGCATTTATTTACCGCTTTGTATCCTTTTTCTTCTTTGTTCTTTTGATTTTAAGTTAAGTCTAAAATATAATTTTATACCGCCAGGCACCTTATTAATCAAGGATAGCTTATTCATGGATAGGATGGAAGTTAGTAATCGAAATTGGAAAGAATTTATTGAATCAAATATGGATGAAATGTTTAAAGATTCAGAAGTTTATAAAGAGTTAATTCCTGATTCCTCCATTACAATAAAATTAAAAAATTATGGTAAAATTAAAATGAATGAGTATTTTAATGATCCCCATTTTGATGCATATCCTGTTGTTGGTATTACTTATGAACAGGTCTTGAAATTCTGTGAATGGAGAACAAAAAAAGTAAATCAATTAATGAATCAGAAAAAAAATAATCCTTCAATTAAACTTGAATATCGGCTTCCAACTATACCTGAATGGGAGATAGCAGCTCAAGGCAATCTTGATTCTACTAAATATCCATTTGGGCTTGATTATTATTATACTGTGGGAGATAATAAATATCGATCAATAAACTGTTATTATCCTGAAATGACCTCTTTAAATTATATCAGACCGACTGACGATACTTTACAAAATATCAAATCAAACAGTTATGGACTTTATAATATGCAAGGAAATGTTTGTGAAATGGTTATTGAAAAAGGCATAGCAAAAGGGGGACATTATGATGCTTTGCTTGAATACTGTAAGATTAAAGAAACATATACTTATTCTTCAGCTAATAAATGGCTTGGATTTAGATGTATTTGTTTAGTATCCCATCAAAATATAATGAATAAAAGTAAAAAGAATCAAAAGTAAAAATGCAAAAATATACTATTACAATTTTACTATTATTTGTAAATGTCTTATGAATTTTTACTTTTGATTCTTGAATTTAGCTGCCTCTAGATCCCCCAGTTTTAATGGGTTTCTTCGTAGTACCTACTGCTTTAGCACCTGGCTTAGCAATAAATTTGGAACCCTGAGCAGAACTTTTTGGTCCTTTGCTGCCGGGTTTTCCGCTGTTCTTATTGTTTACGGGTAATGACATATCAGTATTTTAATGAGTAAATATAATGAGCTTTTGCGAATTATGTGTTTAATCCAACCTTTTCGTAAGTTCCTCATCAATTTTTTTAAAGAGGTGATAAGGTTTATAAACACGCCAATCAATCAACTCCATGAGTTCGATATAATATTGTAATTTTTTCTTTTTAAAGTCATGCTGTGTTGCAGCTGGCATATTTAAAATCACAGCCCAGCCATTTTCATCACTTAATTCTTCGTACCATTCCTGATAATATTCTTTATCGCTACTATGAAAATTCAATACATTTTCGGCAATTAAAATATATTTAAAAATTTTCTGAGCATATAGCAGGTCTAAAATTTCTCTTTTTAGTTCCATGATATCGTTCTCAATTGCATCATTCCACTCACCCAACAATTCTATAATCGCAAAATTTAATTCATAGTCAACATAAATGATTTTGAGGTAAAGTGTTCTACTTCCAAAGTCATCCCATTGAGGATGTATATAATAATTGTAGACAGTTTGTGAAAATTCGAATTCACTATAGGTACGGCCAAAAAATGGAGATTTAGGGTCTTCTTCAGCTACATATATATGTCTCCAATTAAAGAATGGTTCGATATCATGCATAGTTATTTGATGCTAACAGATTCTACGGCTTTCTTAACAGTCCCGTGTTTTAATAAAAGTTCTTTTGCTGTTTCATAATCAGATAAATGAAGTGCTTCCATCAACATCTTCACCCCTCGATCAACAAGCTTCACATTGCTTAATTGCATATTCACCATCTTATTATCTTCTACACGCCCTAATTGAATCATTACAGAAGTGGAAATCATATTCAATACTAATTTTTGTGCGGTGCCACTTTTCATTCTTGTACTTCCCGTAACAAATTCCGGACCCACCACTACTTCAACAGGAAAGTCTGCTTCAGCTGAAACCGGGGAATTGGGATTGCAGCTAATACTTCCTGTGATGATTCCTCTTTTTCTGCATTCTTTAAGCGCACCTATTACATAAGGCGTTGTGCCACTTGCAGCAAGGCCCACTACAACATCTTTATCACTTACAAAATGTGTAACAAGATCATCCCAACCTGCTGCTGCACTATCTTCTGCAAATTCTACTGCTTGTGTGATGGCTTTTTCTCCTCCGGCGATTAGTCCAATTACTAATCCATAGGGAACCCCAAATGTTGGTGGGCATTCGCTTGCGTCTACAATTCCTAAACGACCACTTGTTCCTGCACCAATATAAAATAATCTACCCCCAACCATCATTTTATCACTAATAGCAGCACTTAGTTTTTCTATTTGGGGAATCACTTTTTCAACTGCAATTGGTACTGCTTTATCTTCATGATTCATATTTACCAGCAACTCTTGAATCGACATATTTTCAAGATGATGGTAAGTAGAAGTTTGTTCAGTTACTTTAATAAACTCTGGCATAAGATCCATTTAACTGTGATATTCGATTAGCCCTTTCATTGGAGCTTTCATCACTTTACCCAATTCTAATTCATACCCGTTGCAAAGTTCTTGTAAAACATCTTTAAAACCATAGGCGACGCTTCCGATAAAATTGATAGGATGGGTCCAGCTTTCTTTGTATTTATAAATATGCGCAAAAAAGAAATCATTTAAGCCATCTTCTATGATATTTTCAATCATATAATGCCCTCTGTTTTCAGCTAAGAAAATTGCAAAAGATGCCAGATACCTATTTGCCATGGGCTTTTTATAAACGTTCTCTAAAATTTCAATAGGGTTTGTCAGAAATCTTTTTTCAAAACTCGTCATCAATTCCTCATCAAAAGTTTGATATAAATAATATTGAATTACTTTCTTTCCTAAATAAGATCCACTGCCTTCATCTCCTAAAATAAACCCAATGCCAGGGCTGTTTTTAATTATTTTTCTTCCATTATAAAAGCAAGAATTTGATCCCGTGCCTAATATACATGCAATACCTTTTTCTTTACCACATAAAGCTCTTGCAGCTGCTGTTAAATCCGTTTCAATAGAAATTTTTGCTTTCCTGAATAGTTTTTTTAAGACTGATTTTAGTATCGCCACATTATTTTGATTACTTAATCCAGTACCGTAAAAATGTACTTCATTAATAAGGGCATCTTTTAATTTCGGAACTAGTTGCTTGATCAGTAATTGCTCAATTTGCTCAGCGTTCAAAAAATAAGGACTGATTCCTGTTGTACTAAACTTTTTTTTCTTGCCATTTTCTATCAGGCACCATTCGCATTTGGTGGCACCACTATCGGCAATTAAGGTAACTAACATATTAATATTTTTTCTGGTCTATATTCCATTCATTAATCTATCTATCAAAACTACCCGCAACTTATACCATTCATCCGAAACAACAAACCTTTATCTCAGAATCAAGCATTAATACGGATATTCGCATACTATTTCAAGTTACAAAGAAGTATAGTTTATGGGAAGTAAAAAATTGCAAGTCTGGCTACCTGTTTTGTTTGCCGTTACGATTGTGTTAGGTATGTTAATTGGTTATCAATTAAGGGAAGAAACTGCTGGGGGAAGATTTCTGGGATTCGCAAAAAGAACCTCATTACAGGAGGTTGTTGATTTGGTAAGAAGCAGATATGTCGACAAAGTAGCTTCTGATAGTATCAATCAACTTGCTGTTAATCAATTGCTTTCGCACCTTGACCCACATTCTGTTTTAATCCCCTCTGATCAGTTGAATGCAGCTGAAGAGCATTTGCAGGATAATATCAAAGGCATTGGAATTGAGTTTCAGGTATTTGATGATACAGTAAATGTGATGAATGTAATTAAAACGGGCCCTTCAGAAAAAGCAGGAATAGAAGTGGGCGACAAACTATTAACGATTAACGACACTGCCCAAATAGCAGGTAAATTTCTAAGGGTGGAAAGAGTGAGGTCGCTTTTAAAAGGGGAGACTGGAACGAAAGTGAAGATTAAGATTTTAAGGTCAGGAAAAATAATAGAGAAAGAAATTGAAAGAGCTTCTTTTCCTGTACCCATTATTGATGTTTCTTATATGCTGGATAAAGAAACAGGTTTCATTAGAATTAATCGGTTTGCAGATAGATCCTATGAAGCATTTATGGAAAGCATGGGTGATTTGAAAAAGAAAGGAATGCAAAAATTGATTCTCGATTTGCGTGGAAATGGCGGCGGATTATTGAAAGAAGCCATAGCAATTGCGGATGAGTTTTTAAGTGGCGATAAATTAATTGTTTATACAGAAGGTGATCATCAACCAAGATTTGACAATCGTTGTAGAAGGGATGGTATTTTTGAAACCGGAAATTTAGCAGTATTGGTAGATGAAAGTTCTGCTTCAGCAAGTGAAGTATTAGCTGGTGCATTGCAAGACTGGGACAGAGCAACTATTATTGGTAGAAGAACATTTGGTAAAGGATTAGTGCAACAACAATTTCAATTAAGTGATGGGAGCGCTGTTCGTCTAACCGTTTCACGTTACTATACCCCTTTGGGTAGAAATATTCAGAAACCTTATGGTAAAGACCATGAAGAATATAATGAGGAACTTTTAACCAGATTTCATAATGGTTCTATGATTAAAGCGGATACTTCCAAGCCTAAGGGCAAAGCTTTTAAAACGCCGAGTGGTAAATTGGTTTATGACGGTGGTGGCATTACTCCAGACATTTTTATTCCTTTAGATACTGCTAATATTAGTGATAATGTATTGAGGTTATATTATAGAAATTCACTGAGTAGTTTTGTTTATAGATATTATCTTCAGAACAGAGTCAAGTTTGACCAAATAAAGAAGCCCGAGAATATATTGACTGAATTTCTTCCCGGAGAAAAAGAGTTGGCGGATTTAAGAAGTTTTTCTTTAGCCCATGATGGCGTAATTATTAATCCTTTTACCGATAAGGAAAAAGTTCAAATTAGTCAACGATTACAAACTTTGATGGCAAAGCAGATATGGCGTATGGAAGGATATTTTGAAATAGCAAATCGATATGATGCAGCTGTTCAGAAAGGAATTTTGGTATTAAAATAGAGAAAGTAGCTGTTTTTTGAAAAATTCGGTGTTTTCAACGGAGGCTGGTATCATTAAATTCGGTTAATTTGTTTGCTTATTTTTTGAAGCCCCTAAATTGCTATTATGAAACAGAAGTTAATTACAATCCTGTTATTGTTATTTACTGCATTAATTTTATTAGGTATCAATTTTATAAATGACTGGCTCCTGATTGTGATAGGACTTTTTTTTGCGGGAGCTTCTTTTTTGTCAGCAGGTGTCTTATTAATGGTGAGAAAAAGGAGCGAATCTCTTGCGAAAAACAACAAATTCTAACGATTGTTTGCTTGATATAATAAAACAAAGGTTGATTTATTCGGCCTTTGTTTTTTTTTGCCTGATATTTATCCTATCAAAATTGTATAAATTAATTATTTAAACATACCCTTTAAAAATATAAAAAATGCATAGAAAAGAATTTCTCCGCAATACAGGATTTGCTGCTGCTTCTTTAGCTTTAGCATCTTCTAATAAACTATTTGCTGCTTCTGCTGATACTAAAGTTAAAATGGGAATCATCGGAGTTGGGCAAAGAGGCTTAAATCATCTTGATCTTTTGTTACGCAGAGATGATGTTGAATTATTAGCGATTTGCGATATAGATGCTCGTACACTTAATGCTGCGAAAGAAATTATTAATAAGAGTGGAAAAAAGATGCCAGAAATATTTACTGGAGATAATCTCGCATGGAAAAAGATGTTAGAGAAAAATCAATTGGATGGAATTGTTATTGCTACTCCTTGGGAATGGCATAAAGAAATGATTATTGGAAGTTTAGAGTCTGGTATAAAGTATGTGGGTTCGGAAGTGATTATTGGCATTAGTTTAGAAGATCATTGGGAAGTAGTTCATGCAGCCGAGAAATATAAGGGACATGTAATGATGCTTGAAAACGTTTGCTATCGGAGAGATGTGATGGCCGTTTTGAATATGGTTCGTCAGGGTGTTTTTGGTGAATTGATTCATTTGCAAGGAGGTTATCAGCACGACTTACGGGAAGTGAAATTTAATAATGGCACTGAAGTATATGGTCATGGGGTAGAGTTTGGTGAAAAAGCTTATTCAGAGGCGCATTGGAGAACAGAACATTCTGTACATCGCAATGGGGATTTATATCCAACACATGGTGTTGGCCCAATTGCTAATTATATAAACATTAATAGAGGAAATAGATTTACCTCATTGTGTTCATTTTCATCGAAGGCGCGGGGTTTGCATAATCATATTGTGAAACAAGGGGGAGAAAATCATCCAAATGCAAAAGTGAATTTTAAATTAGGAGATGTTGTTACGACCTCCATTAATTGTGTAAACGGAGAAACCATTTTATTACAACATGATACTAATTTACCAAGACCTTATTCATTAGGGTTTAGAGTGCAGGGTACTGAAGGACTTTGGATGGATGTGAATAAGAGTATTTATATAGAAGATAAATCAGCCAAAGCTCATCAGTGGGATGATGCAAAACAATGGCTTGATAAATACGACCATCCTTTATGGCAACGGTGGAGTAAAGAAACTGCTGGTGCGGGACATGGAGGGATGGACTTTTTTGTAATACATGCATTAGTTGAAAGTATCAAACATAAAACAGCCACTCCGTTGGATGTGTACGACGCAGCAACCTGGAGTGCAATATCACCTCTCAGTGAAAAATCAATTGATCTAGGTTGTCAGACAGTGGAATTTCCTGATTTTACAGGCGGACAATGGATGTATCGCAAGCCCGTATTTGCTTTAAATGATACTTATTAAAAAATGTAGAAATGGAATCAATTCCACAAGAAGTTTTAGGGGTATTTGGATTTGAACTGGATGGATTAAAACAACAAAGTTTTGGTACTGGTTTGATTAATCACACTTGGAAATTACAATCTTCAAAAGGGGATTATATTTTGCAAACCATTAATCAAAATGTATTCCCAGATCCCCAAACAATTGCAAATAATATCGATGCTGTTGGGAATTTTTTGGAGAAGAATTATCCGGATTATTTTTTTGTTCACCCTATTCAAACTAAAGATGGACAATCGATGGTATATTTCGAAAATGAATATTATCGAATGTTCCCTTTTGTAAAGGGATCACATGCTAAAACGGTTGTGGATAATGCTTCAGAGGCTTATGAGGCAGCCAAACAGTTTGGTATTTTTACAAAACTATTGAGCGGATTTAATATCAAAAAACTTGATTTCACATTGCCTGATTTTCATAACCTTACACTAAGATATCAACAGTTTGAAGAAGCTTTAATTTCTGGTGATTTAGAAAGGATTAAACAATCAAAACAAACCATTCAAAAATTAATAAAGTTTAAGACAATCGTAAAGATTTATCAGTCAATTCTGATGCATCCAGATTTTAAAAAGCGCGTTACACACCATGATACTAAAATCAGCAATATATTATTCAATGATGCGAATCAAGGGATTTGTGTAATTGATTTAGATACTTTAATGCCTGGATTATTTATAAGTGATGTTGGCGATATGATGCGAACTTATTTATGTCCAGTAAGTGAGGAAGAAAAGGATCTGACGAAAATAACTATTCGAACTGAAATTTATCAGGCAATTGTGAATGGTTACTCAGAAGCCATGGAAGACGAATTAACAAAAAAAGAAAAGCAGCATTTTTTTTATGCTGCACAATTTATGATTTATATGCAGGCATTACGTTTTCTAACCGATCATTTAAACAATGATCGATATTATGGTGCAAAATATGAGGGTCAAAATTTTGTAAGAGCTGCAAATCAAATGAGACTTTTAGAAAAATTAACGGAAAAAGAATCTATACTTAAATAAAGAATGCCACCTGTTTTAAGAGGTGGCATTTTTCATAAAAAGCAATCAAATCTTATCCAATTGGTACGAAGTCGCTAGCTTTTTTAGTAGCCAATTCTTCGTAGGTTTTCCATTTTAAGTTTACTAAATTCTGTGCATGCACCATCAATCTTTCCGCTTCTTCAGGATTGGTTGTAGTAAGCACTTTGTATCTTAATTCATTATAAGCGTATTCTCTTAAACTAATAGTAGGTCTTGGAGAATCTAATACAAATGGGTTTTGATTTTTAGTTCTTAAAATTGGGTTGTATCTCAATAGAGGCCAGTGACCACTTGCAACTGCCATATTCTGTTGTGTTAATCCATTTTTCAAATCATAACCATGCGCAATACAATGACTATATGCAAGAATCAGTGCTGGTCCGTCGTAAGCTTCTGCTTCACGCAATGCTAATAATGTTTGTTGTGGGTTGGCACCAAATGCAATTCTTGCCACATAAACATTACCATAAGACATAGCCTGCATTGCTAAATCTTTCTTTCCACCAGTTTTACCAGCTGCAGCAAATTTTGCGGTAGCTGCTGTAGGAGTAGATTTTGAAGACTGTCCACCAGTATTAGAATACACTTCAGTATCCATTACTAAAATCTTCACATTTCTTCCACTTGCTAATGCATGGTCAAGGCCACCATAACCAATATCATAAGCCCATCCATCTCCACCCACTAACCAAACACTTCTGCGAACTAACTGATCGCAAACGGATAATAAATGTTTAGCAGCTGGAGCCGAAATGGTAGCTAATTTTTCTTTCAGTAATTGAACGCGCAATTGTTGAATAGCCAGTTCTGATTCGTGTGTTTGTTTTGCATTAATAATTTCATCAACAAAATCTTCACCAATTTCAGGCTTTAATTCTTTCAACAATTGTTTAGCCATATTCAACTGATTATCTGCAGTGATTCTCATTCCTAAACCAAACTCAGCATTGTCTTCAAATAAAGAGTTTGACCAGGCTGGCCCACGTCCTTCTTTGTTTACTGTCCAAGGTGTAGTTGGTAAATTACCACCATAAATAGATGAGCAACCAGTAGCGTTTGCAACTAATAATCTTTGTCCAAATAATTGAGATAATAATTTCAAGTAAGGTGTTTCACCGCAGCCGGCACAAGCACCTGAGAACTCGAATAATGGTTCCAAGAATTGAGCGCCATGAACAGTAGAGAAATCGATTTTAGAGCGATCGTTCCAAGTGATATTTTCAAATGTTGTAATATTTGCTTTCTCAACTTCTAAGATGGGTTCTTTATCACTTAAGTTGATGGCTTTGCGTTCTTTGTTTATTGGATCTATCACCGGACAAACTTCGGTACATAAATTACAGCCTGTACAGTCTTCTAAATAAACCTGTAAGGTATATTGAGTTTCAGGAAACCCTCTTGCATTAATTGGTGCATGTTTAAATCCATCACCAACACCTTTTAAATTGTCTTTATGATAGAATTTAGAACGGATTACACTATGCGGACAAACATAAGCACAGTTACCACATTGGATACACATATCCGGCTCCCAAACAGCAACTAAATCACTTACATTTCTTTTCTCCCATTGTGTTGTACCACTAGGGTAGGTACCGTCTATTGGCATCATACTTACAGGTAAGGTATCGCCATGATCGGCCATCATTACTGCTGTAACATTCTTTACAAAGTCGGGTGCTTTATCAGAAACCGTTTGTAAGTTATTGTCGGCAGCAGAAACAGAACCAGGGTAGTTTACTTCATACATATTTGCAAGCGTTGCATCTACTGCAATGAAGTTTTGATCGATAACTTTTTGTCCTTTTTTAAAGTATGTTTTTTCAATTGCTTTTTTGATTTGCTTAATTGCAGCTTCTCTTGGCAATACACCTGATAATGCAAAATAACATGTTTGCATGATGGTATTAATACGGCCTTTCATTCCGGTATCTCTGGCAACTGTTGTTGCATCAATCACAAAGAATTTAATTTTTTTGTCGATGATACTTTTCTGAACCTGACCTGTTAATTTATCCCAGACTTCATCTTTGCTATAAGGACTATTTAATAAGAATGTAGCTCCCTCACTTGCATAACTCAACATTTCTACTTTTTCAGTAAAGTTGAATTGGTGACAAGCTATAAAGTCGGCTTTAGAGATTAAGTAAGGAGCACGAATCGGTTTTGGTCCGAAACGCAAGTGAGATACTGTTCTTGCACCAGATTTTTTAGAATCGTAAACGAAATAACCTTGTCCGTATAGATCCGTATTCTCTCCGATAATTTTGATGGTGTTTTTATTGGCACCAACAGTACCATCGGCTCCTAAACCAAAGAATAAACCTTGTCTCCATTCTGATTCATCTAATTTATAATTCGGATCATAAGACAAACTCGTATGTGTAACGTCGTCATTGATGCCAACGGTAAAGCCATTTTTTGGGTTTGGTTTTTTTAGTTCATCATAAACTGCTTTCACCATGGCAGGAGTAAATTCTTTAGAAGATAAACCATATCGACCACCCACTAAATTTGGAAGATGCTTAATCTTACCTTGTTGTAAAGCTTCTACTAAAGTTGATAAAACATCCTGATACATTGGTTCACCCGCAGCACCTGATTCTTTTGTTCTATCAAGAATAGCGATTGATTTAACAGATGCAGGTAAAGCTTTTACCAAATGCTCTAAGGAGAATGTTCTATATAAGCGAACCTGGATAACACCGGTTTTTTCACCTGTAGCATTTAATGCTTCCATTGTTTCAGCCACTGTTTCACCACCTGAGCCCATTACAATAATTACGCGTTCTGCATCAGCAGCACCTGTATATTGGAACAGTTCATATTTTCTGCCTGTGAGTTTTTCAAATTCACGCATGCTGTCTTCTACAATTTGTGGAAGATTGTTATAGAAAGTATTCACTGTTTCTCTTCCCTGAAAATAAACGTCAGGGTTTTGAGCGGTACCTCTGATAAATGGATGCTCAGGATTTAATCCTCTATTTCTATGAGCGATCACTAATTCATCAGGAATCATTGATTTGATTTGCTCATCGGTTAATAGTTCTAATTTATTTACTTCATGAGAAGTACGGAAACCATCAAAAAAGTGAACAAAAGGAATTCTGGATTTTAAAGTTGCATTTTGAGCAATCAGAGCAAAGTCATGAGCTTCCTGAACACTTGCAGAACTAAGCAATGCAAAGCCTGTAGTTCTTGCTGCCATTACATCCTGGTGATCTCCAAAGATGGATAAACCTTGGGCTGCAAGTGAACGAGCTGCTACATGAAATACAGTTGCAGTAAGTTCGCCTGCAATTTTATACATGTTGGGAAGCATCAACATTAAACCTTGTGATGCCGTAAATGTGGTGGTAAGAGATCCAGTTTGTAAAGCTCCGTGAACAGTACCAACGGCACCAGCTTCACTTTGCATTTCCATAATATCTGGAACCCCGCCCCAAATATTTTTAGTTCCTTTTGAAGCCCATTCATCGGCTAACTCTGCCATTGTTGATGAGGGTGTAATCGGATAGATCGCACAAACTTCGTTGACACGATATGCTACATAGGCAGCAGCTTCGTTACCGTCGATTGTTGATATGATATTTTTATTAGGCATTAGTAGTTTCATTTATGGGTTCTGAAATCATTTCTATTGCATGACACGGACATTGTTCATAGCAAACGGCGCATCCTGTGCAAGCATCTAAATTGAATTTATAACGGTTGCCTTTTCCTAATTTAATGATAGCATCTTCAGGGCAAGCACCAAAACATCCGTCGCATTCGAAACAGTTACCACAGCTCAGGCAGCGTTGTGCTTCAAACCTTGCTTCTGCTTCTGAAAAACCTGAATTGATTTCATCAAATGATTTAACAGCTAGTGCTGGTGCAAGTTTATCCTGTTCTTTTTGAGGCGCTTCTGTTTTATACCACATATGCAGTTTTCTATATCCTGCAGTAGGGTGTTTTTCTCCTTTATTATAGGGTTGGTTTTCTAAGAAACTATTGATAGTTCTAGCCGCTTTTTTTCCATGTCCAATAGCAATGGTAGCACTTCTATTTTCACCAGGCAGTGTATCTCCACCGGCAAAAATACCAGAGTGGCCCGTCATTCTTTGTCCGTCTATAATGATCGTTCCATCTTCATTTAATTGAATACCCTCAATTGACTTTAAGAAATCTGTATCTGCAGACTGACGGTTTGCAATGATCAATACATCGGCATCAATTGTTTCAAATGCTGCTGTACCAATTGCTTTACCCTTTTCTACTTTTACAGTTTCTAGTGTGATTTTATTATTTTCAATTTTATGAATCTTCTTGTATAATTGAACATCAACACCTTCAGCTAGTGCATCTTCAGTTTCGTAATCATATGCGGGCATCATTTTTTTATCGCCCGGGAAATAAACAGCGACTTCAGAACCGAAACGCTTAATGATTCTGGATAGATACATGGCTAATTTTCCACCACCATAAACCACTACTTTCTTTTGGATATAGGCGCTATTATTAGTTTTGATTTCGGTAAAGAATTCAAATGCAGTTTTGATATACACTGAATTGTCGCGTGTAAAATCTTCTTCTTGAATTTTCTGTGCACCAATGCCTAGATAAACCGCATCAAATTTGCCATCTTCTTTAAGGCCTTTAAGGTCATGCACTTTAGCGTTCAATCGAATTTTTACACCTAGTTGTGCTATTCGATTGATTTCTGTGTCTAAAATTTCTTTTGGTAAACGATATTCGGGAATTCCTGCCCACATCAGACCACCAATATGACCGCTGGCTTCGTATATTTCAACTTCATGACCCGCTTTTGCAAGGTGATAAGCAGCTGAAAGTCCACTTGGACCTGCACCCACCACCAATACTCTTTTACCAGTAGGTTTCACATTGGTTCTTAGCTGCCAATTGTTTTTAATGGCTTCATCTCCAATAAATCTTTCTACTGCATGAATATTTACAGTATCGTCAATATGATTTCTATTACAACCTGTTTCACAAGGTTTTACGCAAATTCTACCCATGATTCCAGGGAAGGGGTTGTCTTCCAACATGGTTTGAAATGCTTCGAAATAATTGCCGGCCTGTGCATGAGCCATCCATCCCTGGATATTTTCTCCTGCTGGGCAGGCGCTGTTACAAGGTGGCATAAAGTCCATATAAACTGGACGTCTAGATCTTAGTGCACCAGTTCCTTCCGCGTGGGTGGTTAGATCTATTGGTTTGGTAATGTCGTTTTCGGGCATATTGTTTGTTTTTTCAGAATTTCTAATGGGTAGATGAATGCTGTTTAAACATTAGTACATCAAATAGGATGTGAAATTACCTAGAGGCGTATTTTAAAACAATGATTTTGTGCATATAGGAACATGAGGAATGTCATGTTCAGATTCAAATAAATATCAATTAAATATAATTAAAAATGCGTATATGAAATTTTTGTAACTTTCCTGGTTAAACTTCATATTCAGCTGTTGCAATTAATATCAGAGTTATGATTTTTGATATTTTAATTGTTTTACGAAAAAATGTATCAAACTGATGATTTTCTTATCCATCTTTATTTATATTGTCGAATAATCTCATTTAAGCAAATTCATTTATGCAATCCGCGGCAGCAATTTCTTTTATTTTAGATAAGTTATCTCACGAATTAAATAGTTCTTTAAGCTACCATAATTTAAGTCATACTGAGCGCGTAATTCAACATGTTTCAGTAATTGCAGAAGAGGAAGGGGTAATTGGATATGACCGGGATTTATTATTAGTTGCTGCTGCTTATCATGACTCTGGTTTTATTGAAGTTTATAATGGACACGAAGAAATGTCTTGTAAAATTGCAAGAGAATTTTTGCCAGGCTTTAATTTTAATGAAATAGATATTGAGGCCATTTGTACCATTATTATGGCTACAAAAATTCCACAAACACCAACCAATTTTTTGGGGGAAATCCTTTGTGATGCTGATTTATATTATTTAGGGACTACAAACTATGAGTTAATTGCAGAAACCCTTTTTGAGGAACTGTTGCAGGTTGATCTTCTGAGCAATAAAAGTCAGTGGCAGGAGCAGCAAACTACATTTTTAAAGAGTCATCATTATTTTACTAAAACTGCGAGAAAAAAATTAGGCCCCATTCAAGAGAAAAACCTGTTGAAATTAAATACTCAATTGGAAAGTCCACATACAATTAAACATCATGAATCATCGGTCTGGGATTTCGTGATCATTTTAGCTGGTGTTATTATAACTGCTTTTGGGTTAAAAGGTTTTTTAGTGCCCAATAATTTTTTTGATGGCGGAATTACTGGTATCTCACTGATGATACATGAATTTTTTCATATCAATTTAGCCTATGTAATTGTGGCAGTAAATATTCCATTTGTAATCATCTCCTATTTTTCTATTAATAAAGGGTTTGCTATTAAAACTTTATTCGCGGTTACATTATTAGGTATTTGCTTACTCTATCCAGGATTCCCTACTATTACCGATGATAAACTTTTAATTTCCATTTTTGGTGGATTTTTCCTCGGGATTGGAATTGGGTTAACAATGAGAGCTGGTTGTGCTGTTGATGGCATTGAAGTGCTGGCACTTTATACTTTACGTAGATCCAGTTTTACCATCAGTGAAATCATTCTTGGAATTAATATTATCATATTCAGTTTTGCGGCTCTTCATTTCGGACCCAAAACAGCACTTTATTCTATGTTAACTTATTTTATTGCATCAAAAACCATTGATTATGTGATTGAAGGATTGGAAGCATATACAGGAGTTACGATTATTTCAGGTAAAAGCGCTGAACTAAAACATCGCCTGGTGAATGAAATGGGGAAGGGTATTACTGTATATAAAGGGGAGCGTGGTTTCTTACCCGGAAAATTTGAATTTCATGAAGATTGTGATATCATTTTTACCATTATTTCAAGATTAGAAATGCGTAAAATCACTAACCTTATACAGGAAGTTGATCCTAAAGCTTTTGTGTTTGCAAGTACTATAAAAGAAGCCTCAGGCGGCATCATGAAAAAAAGACATGTGCATTAATCAACATACATTTTTCTCCCCATTATTTTGACGATTTTTTACCATTTGCATTCAGGATTAATAAATTATTAAAAACGTTATATTTTAATATAATCGTTATGA